>Ga0209121_10002276_pt1 | contig 19646 bp, 15 predicted proteins | sample Cruoilmetagenom3_FD_187292 | JGI IMG/M metagenome (GOLD analysis project Ga0209121, IMG submission 187292) | Oil polluted marine microbial communities from Coal Oil Point, Santa Barbara, California, USA - Sample 3 (SPAdes) (version 2) | ecosystem: Environmental > Aquatic > Marine > Oil seeps ...
CTTGCTGCCCCTATCTCAGGAACATATATCCCGGGTTCCACAGTGAGAACCATCCCCGGAACAAGCTCTATTTTACTCCCTTTATCCAGGAGCGGTGCCTCGTGATCTTCCAGGCCAAGTCCATGACCGGTCAAGTGCGGGAAATACTTGCCAAATCCGGCTTGTGTAATGAAGTTTCTAGCTACTTTATCAACTTCTTCTCCTCTAATCCCGGGTTTCAACACCTCTATTGCTCGCTGCTGTGCCTCATATGCCACCTGAAAAATTTCTCTTGCCTTATTAGAAAGACCCCCCAGGCTAAAGGTACGGGTAAGATCAGAGCAATAGCCCTCAAAGACAGCACCTATGTCAAGTAAAATTAGCTCACCCTTTACCAGTTTCCTGGATGAAGAGATGCGCTGAGGAAGCCAGGCATTTTCCCCGGACATCATAAAAGGTTCAAAGGACTCTCCCTCTGCTCCTTCCCTCCCCATAATATATTTAGCATAGGCTGTCATTTCAAACTCCGTATCTCCTTCCTGTGCCTTTTTTATAACCTCTTCCATTGCCTTATCAGCGATCTGCGCGGCTTTACGAATAAGAGCAATTTCATTAGCGCATTTTACCGTCCGCATCTTTCCCAATATTTCAGTAACATCCACAAATTCTACTTCATCGCCAAACAATTGACGCAAATACCTCATTTGACTGTAAGAAATAATAGATAACTCAACTCCTGCTCGGGAGACCTTAATACCTGCTAACGGTTCCTTAATGACGGATAGGTAATCTGATACATCCTCTGGGAAATGAATGATTTGATCCAGAGAACACTTCTTTAGAGCTCTCCGATAATCAAGTAAAGGCACAACAAACACCGTATCGCCAGTTGGTTTAACGATCAAAATACTGTTTGTTGCTCTGTTCATTCGAAACGCACTGAAATATCGCACATTAGCGCGGTCAAAGAGAATAGTAACATCAATCTTCGCCTGATTTAACCATTCACAAAAATAAGGGATACGTTTATCGAATTTCATAGCCTTTACCCCGTTAGATAAGTTTCTCTATCTAACGGGGTTTACCTTTGTAAAAGTTCTTTCACTTCTGTCTCTAAGTCGGGATTTAACAGATATATTTTCTTGGGAACACGGGACTCAACACTGGAATCCGCTTGACTGGCAAGCTCAAAAACCAACATCAGTTTTTGTAGTTTTTTTAATGCTTCATCAAAATCAGCCTTGCTTAAACCAGTCATCTCGGCGAGAGAGTGTCTTTCTATATAAGGATTCGTTAAAACCGCTTTAATAATCTTATTGCAATGAGGGTCTTCCAAAATTAACCTTTTCCTTTCTTCCTTCATCCTCTCGCCTCCCGTAAATTAAGCTCTTCAACCGGGATATAATCCAGATCATATCCAAAGTGTTTTGGCCCAAAAATGGCAATACCTTTATCTGTCCGCATTCTCTCATGGGCTGGAATGAGAATAATTGACCCACGATATCCGTATTTCATGATGTCAGTTCTGATTGGTTCGCCGGTCTCCGAGTCGAGTATTGCAATTAGATCAGGTGGCATACACCGCACTTTCCCATTAATTCGGAGATTCAGCCATTCGTTTTGAAAATCCAGCACGGCTGTATTTTCTTTGTCTTTCTCAATCCCCTCCATTATTACCTGTCCGCTGGTAAATCCCTTAGCCATTTCACTGCCAAACTCTCTCTTAATATCAACAATCTTTCCCTTGAAGACATTATATCCTTCTACATTTCGACTTTCCTTAAGGCTGCGAAGAACTTCGGCTACAGGGTCACGATGGCTGCGTCGAGCTCTCCAAACTGCTCTGCCAATTGCCCAGGCAATTGACTGCGAGTTAAGAATGGAGGCCTCTTTAACTTCTTTACCACTCATCGGGTAGGTAGTGATCCAGGAGATTCCCCCGTAGGCCATCGCCGCCCGGCGACAGAGAGTTTCACTGAGCAGATCATCTTCCCTGGTGTCGATTATCGTTACATTCCCCCGATTATCTACAGATGCAGTAGGTGAGCTATGAACTCCATGGGTAACCCATGAGGTCATCTGGAGCTCAGGGAAAGCTCGGTTCATCCCATCAACATCAATTACTGGTACCCCAAACTCACCAGCGGCAGCATAGGCAACCGGTGAGTTAACTCCACCGCATTCAATGGGAATGGTTGCTTTAAGTTTCCTCCCCATGTAGCTTTCAAGTTTTGAGACTGCCAGATTGAGGACACCTCTACTTGGAGGCTTCTCTGTCAAAACTAAAGCCGCTCCTAAGCACGCCGGGCTTGCCACAAAGATATCATCCGGTATATCTCTCGGATCAACCATAAGAATCTCTTTTCCCTCTTCAATTAACTTATAGGCCCAAAGGAGGCCGATTTCTGGGTCTCCACCACCTCCAGTAGCAAGAATCGAAGCTCCGAGGGTAATCTCTTCAATTGCTTTCTTATCAATTACATGGAAATTATTAACTCCCCATTCTCTCAAAATTTCCCGCGCATTCATTCATGCCTCCTACTTAAATATCTTCCCTTTTACTTTGATTCTAATCTTTTCGCGTTTCCCGGGCATATAGGTAAATGGAATTTCTTCAACATCAATTACTTCAATCGTTTCTCTGTTTGCACCAGCGGCAACAGCGTTATTCCTGGCTGTCTCAGTAACCTGGTCAATTGCTCTCTCTCGCTTTTCTACTTCAAGATCAACAACCCCTTCTGCATATGCTCCAATCTCGGCAATTGTGGCACCAACTGCACCGCCAACCTCAAAATGCTCCGGTCGAATTATCTCATTTGTTCCAGCAATATCCCTCAGAGGAACAACCGTCGCTCCAGCACCAATGAAGATTGCTGGTACATCTCCAGCGCTTGTCTTCATATTATCAATTGCTTCCTCTAACCTCTTCTTAATTTTTACAAAGGCATTTTGCACAAGCGCAGGGGTAAGAGAGTCAACCCGCGAGCTATCTGTGCAGTAATCTGTATCAAAGATATCAAGCTTTTGATCAAGGATACCGGTAGCAACAGCAATATCATGCACAGTAAGGAGAGGTCCACCGAAGGCGTGGGCAAGCCGCACAAGGTTGTATCCGACGCTCTCTGGACCAAGACTGCCAACTGCAGCGCCATCATGCTTAATGATCGTTCCACCGCCAAGAGCAATTGATAGAAGATCGGGACAGCGGATATTTGTCTTCACGCCACCAATGTTGACCGTGATTGATGACTCGCGAGGAAACCCCTTAACAATGTAGGCGACATCGGTTGAGGTCCCGCCGATATCAACAACTACGCCGTTCTTAATTCCGGACAGGTATACTGCTCCACGGACACTTGCTGCAGGACCAGAGGCTACAGTGAAGATGGGGTATTCACTGGCATAATCTGCAGCCATTACACTCCCGTCATTTTGTACAATAAAAAGATTGGCATTAATTCCACGTTCATCGATTGCTTCCTTGAGAGAGTTTATCGCCCGGCGCATCACAGGAATCACCGCAGCATTGAGGATTGTCGAGTTTTCCCGTTCCAGGATTGAAATGGACGCAATACGATGAGAAAGAGTAATAGAGATATCACCGCCGAGGACATCCCGCACAATTTCTGCTGCTCGCTCCTCGTGCTTGGAGATAATTGGGGAAAAAACACCAGTGATGGCCACCGAGTTAATTTTCCCTTTCATCTCTTTACAGGCTGAAGCAATTGCCTCCTCGTCCAGAGGAACAATATCTCTCCCATCGTACTCTGACCCTCCTCTGATAATATGCACATTCTCCATTCCACCCAGAGCCTCCTTTAAGTCATCTGGCCATCCGGTGAGCGGTGGGATAGCAGTGGTCGCTGGTGCTCCCAACCGGAAGATACCTATCTTGCTGAGGTTTCGCCGTTCAATAATAGCATTTGTTGTATGAGTAGTCCCAAATGAGACCATCATAATCTTTGCTGGATCAATGCTGCTCTCTTCCAGAATCTTATCCAGTACAACAATAATTCCACCGGTCACATCTTCCGTCGTCAAAGCTTTTGCCTTGGTAAGGATATTCTTGCCCGAAACAAGAACTCCGTCGGTGAACGTTCCCCCAACATCAAATCCTATTCTGTAATCACCTTCCATATAATTCTCCTCTGTCGCAAACCTCAAAACCACAACCCCATCATCTCAGGATATTGATCGGATAGTTTCCATTCCTTAATTTCAGAAATTGGAGGAGACTCATAGCCATAGATCTTGCTGTGACCCCAACCGAGGCTCTTGCGAAGCTCAACCATAAATTCAGCATATTTAAGCGGAGCCAGAACAGCATCAATTACAGGAATTTTAAGTTCTTCCTGAAGCTCTTTGTAAAAGCCGAATTCAATGGTACAGCCAAGAATAATTACCTCAGCAAGTTTTTCATGAACCGCCCGCTTTGCTGCCTTGCGTATTCTCTGCGCAGTTTCCGTCTTATCCTTTTGAAACTCACACACTCCCATGCCAATTGACTCAAATGAGGCTAAACGGCTAACAAGACCGTACTTAGCAACATTTTCATACATTTTGGGAATCCACTTATCGCGTCCGACGATAATTGAGAACCGATGCCCTAACCCGGCGGCAATCAACATACTCGCCTCAGCCGGGGCAGCAACTACGATTTTATTAGTAATCTCCCTCGCTTCTCGAAGTCCCGGGTCATAGAAACATCCAATTATTACAGCATCATAGCCCTCTTTTTCTGCTTTTTTAACCCGGTTTAAGGTATCGGCAAGGACCAATGCTTCATAATAATGGTATTCTAGGTGCATTGGTCCCCGCTTGAGAGAAACTACATCTACCTGTGTATCCGCTCGTTTTGCCGTATTAATGAACTCCGCAATTGGCTCATCAAAGGCAGCCAACCCACTTGATGGATTGATCCAAAGGATACGGTTTGTCATTTTCTTTACCTCCCTATCAAAGGCCTCTGGAGGTTTTTCAGAGGCCTCTAATTTACATTTTGGATTTTGGTCATTTGATATTATTTAGGATTTGAATTTAGGATTTTATTGCAAAGGGAACTTTTTTCTCTCTTTTTACACCAACAATATAGGCACTGCGAGATACCTATTTTGTATAAAGATGGCATCTGACAGTATGTTCCTTACTCACTTCTACCATAACCGGATCCTCTTGAGAGCAGATGTCCATTTTCTTAGGGCAGCGCAAATGAAAACTGCAGCCGGGAGGAACGTTTACGGGACTTGGGATCTCCCCCGTAGAGATTATCTTCCTGGGTTTAAGTGCCTCTTCTTCGTCAGAAATTACCGAAATAGAGGAGAGCAGCATTTGTGTATAAGGGTGAAGTGGATTCTTAAAAAACTCAGAGGTTGGTGCGATCTCACAGATTTTTCCAAGGTACATAATGGCAACTCGGGAGGCTACATTCCTCATTAAGCTCAAATCGTGAGTAATAAAGAGATATGATAAACTGAACTCCTTTTGAAATCGAATCAGCATATTAATGATCTTCGCCTGCACTGAGACATCAAGAGCTGATGTGGGCTCATCCAACAGAACGAAGGAGGGATTCGTGGCTAAAGCCCTGGCAATCGCTACCATCTGCTTTTCTCCACCTCCAATCATCGACGGATATTTATACATATAACTCACTGGTAATTGAACCATTTTAAGGAGCTCTTTAATTTTATCAATGCAATCCTTGTGATTTTTACTAATATTATGTACCTTAAGTGGCAGCTCCAGGATCTGCTTAATATTCATTGCAGGGTTCAAAGAAGTGCCAGGATCTTGAAAAGCAATCTGTATCTCCTTTTTCAGTGTATGAGGACGCTTTTTACTCTCTTGACTGATATCCTTTCCCCGATATACAATCTTTCCTTCGGTAGGTCTATACATTCCGACTACCGTATAGGCTACTGTGCTCTTTCCTGAGCCAGATTCACCTACAAGACCGAATGTCTCACCCTCTTCCACAGAAAAGCTAATTCTATCTACCGCTTTAACAATTCCCTGATAAGTAAAAAAATACTTCTTGAGCTGCTCTACGGTTAATATGTTATTTGTCAATGTAATCACCTACAATTCTGAAATAGAAAACAGGCAACTTCGTGGTTCTCGTCGACCTTAAAAAAGGGCGGCTTTTTGTCCTTACATACGGGCATTGCATCTTTACATCTTGGATGAAACCGACAACCTTTCGGTGGATTGATATATTCAGGGATACGACCATCAATTCCTTCTCCTATCCCTCCACCGGTTAGTCTTGGAGTAGCGGCTAATAGCCCCTGAGAATATGGGTGCAATGGATGAGCGAAGAGGTCTTTTGTCTTCGCCACCTCTACCATAGAGCCGGCGTACATAACATAGAGTCTATCTGTCATACCCCTAACTGCTCCTAAAGCATGACTAATTAAAATAATTGATGTATCCCGTTTTTCTCCCAGTTCTTTTAATAATCGCAGGATTTGGTCTTTTATTGTTACATCGAGCGATGTCCCAGGCTCATCAGCAATAAGCAGCTCATTGGTGCTTACCAGAGCCATAGAGATGCAAACTCTCTGGCGCATGCCCCCGGAGAGTTGGATGGGATAGTTTTGAAGCACTCTTTCCGGGTCCGGTAAAGAAACCTCCTTTAATACCTGTATTGCACGTGTCCTGATATCCTCTTTTTCCGTATTCTTCCCCGACTTCTCTGCAAATCTAACAGCGTCCTGGAGTTGAGTGCCTACTGTAAAAACAGGATTGAGAGCAGCTGTGGGGTCCTGGAATATCATAGAGATTTCTTTCTTTCTAATTTGTCGGAGTTTTACTTGCCCCATCTTCAGGATGTCCTTACCCTTAAATAAGATTTCCCCCTTAGGGATTATCGCTGGCGGCATGGGAAGTAGTCTCATTATGGCTTTCATCGTGGTTGTCTTCCCACAACCCATCTCTCCAACTAAGCCTACTTTCTCCCCGGGCTGCACGGTAAAATTTACCCCATCCAGCACCTTAAGTATCCCTTCAAAAACTTTGAACCATACATGCAAATCTTTAATTTCAAGTAACGGATTAGGCATAAAGTTCATCCCCTTTCTGCCCCAAGTGCATCACGAACTCCATCTCCCAAAAGGTTGAAACCTAATACAATTAACATAATGGCAAAGGCAGGAAATACTGATATCCACCATTGGTCGGGTAGATATTTGGAGCCGTCGGCAACCATACTCCCTAAATCAGCGGTGGGAGGCTGAGCACCAAGTCCTACAAAGCTCAAGCTTGCTCCGATTAAAATCACCCAACCCATATCCAAACTCATTTTAGTAAAGATAGGCGCTACACAGTTGGAGAGAATTTCCCTGAACAGTATGTGCGTTCTACTCGCCCCGGTTACCTCTGCTGCCTGAACAAAAAACTCGCCTTTAAGGGAAGAAGCAATTCCATATACCATCCTTGTATACCAGGGCCACCAGGCCACAGAAATGGCAAGCATAGCATGGAATATACCGGGAGTTAGAACAGAACAGACTGCCAGAGCTAATATTAGAGGTGGAAGAGCAATGAAAATATCGGTGATTCGCATAATTACTGTATCCAGCCAGCTGCCTCTATAGTATCCAGCGATTAATCCCAGAGCGACACCTACGGGAACAATTAACGCTAAAACGGTGGCTCCCATCATTAAGGAGAACCGACAGCCAAAGAAGATACGCGTTAAGATATCTCGACCAAACACATCCGTTCCGCATAAATAAGTTGAACTTGGCGGTTGGCTTGCTTCATAAAAGTTTATAAATTTACTGGCTGATTCAGGATATGGAGAGACAAAAGGGGCAAATATAGCAAGAAACATAATGATACAGATCACCACCAACCCCATGATAGAAAGAGGGTTACGTGAAAATTTATACCAACTTCTTCGAATATCCTCCCATTTTCTGGACAGTCCTTCTTGCCTACTGGAATCTTTTTGCATCTTATTGAGTCCTTTCTGCTCCCAGGCGAATCCTGGGATCAAGATAGCCGACAGCCAAATCTACAATGATGTTAACGATTATAAAAACTAACCCAAAGACAAGGATGACAGCTGTCATAGCGTTGAGATCTTTTTGCAACATTGCATTCATCCCATAGCGTGAGAGCCCGGGCCAGTTAAAGATTAACTCAATTAAAAAGGCGTTACCCAAAAGAGAGGCAAAGTCCAACCCGTATATGGATACAGTTGGGATAAGTGATGGCTTTAAAAGATACTTAAACATAATAGTTTGCTCAGGTATGCCGCATGAGCGCTCACTTGCAACATAATCTTTTTGAACATTATCCACTAAAGACGCTCGAGTAATCCTCGCCTCTTGAGATAGTGGTCCCATAGCTAAACTAATTGCTGGTAATAAAAGGTGCTTCAGGGCATCAAAAAATGCAGTAAAGTGACCTGTGATTAATGCATCCAGTGTAGTTATCCTTGTTATCAGAGGCGGAGGCACTACACCCGGGGTAAGCTTACCTATTGTAGGGAAAATTTCCAGGACATAGCCAAAAAGTAACACAAAAAAGATGGCAAACACGAAAGAGGGGGTGACAATTCCTATGTAGGAGAGCATACGCACCAGGTTATCTACCCATGTATTAGCGTACCAACCGGAGATAGCACCAAGTGTGATTCCTACAATCCCCATGAAAATCCCAGCATAGAGGGCAAGTTCCAGACTCGCCGGAAAAAATTCCTTAATATCATGGGCAACACTGCGTCGGGTAACCAATGACATCCCGAAATCACCATGTAGAGCATCCTTAATCCAGTAATAGTATTGGGCATAAAGGGGCTCATTAAGATGCATCTCTTCTCTTAATCTCTCCACGGCCCACTCGGGAGCTCTTGCTCCTAAAGCCATTCGTGCTGGGTGACCGGGCATCACACGAGCGATAATAAATATAAGTATGGAGAGCCCTATCAGGACAAATACAGAGTATGCCAACCGTTTTGCTATGAACTTTATAGTTCTCATATTTGGATAGGGAGGAGTCTACATAAACTCCTCCCTTTACCTCTTCTTTACTTTAACAGTTCAGCTCGTTTATCTGAATATACTTTAATGAAACGTCCAGCAAAATTGTAGCCCATAATTGGAATAGCCTCTCCCTTACTTGCAGGCCAGTCTGTGTAAGCTGCCTGATAGGCGTGTTTCTCCATCTGATCAAATAAGAAGAGAGAGGGGCAGAGATCCACAATGTAGTCTTGTATTTTACTATATTTGGCGAATCTTTCCTCTCTATCAACAGTCTTAAGGGCATCTTCAATCATCGCATCAAACTTGGAATCAAGTAACCATTCGTTTTGTTCCCATGTGGCAACTGACTCAGACTTGTATCGCGATGCAAGCAGAGACCCTGCCTCTGGATAGTGAGGAGCAACAAAGACTCCCGCGATGTTTGGACTTGTCTCCTCTGTTGCCATTTCCTCTATTATTGACCCCCAGGGAGTCTTTACTATCTCAACTTCTATTCCGATATCGGCCATGCAGGACATAAACAAGAGCGCTACCTTCTCATTATCAGCTGGAATGGAAACCCAGTCAACAACGACAGGATACTTATCTAATTGACCGTAGTATTTGGACTGTTTTAACTCCGCCATTGCTTTATCCAGGTCCCGATGGTATTGGAGTACTTTGGGATCGGCGCCGGGGAGTGTCTGATTAACTGGACCCTTTGACTGAATGGAACCAGTGTATATCTTATCTACTACAGTTTTGTAATCCATAGCCCAGGCCATAGCCTTTCGGAGGTGGATATCATCAGTTGGAGGCTTCCTGGTATGCATCATGTAATAGTGTTCGCTTCCTGAGAAAAATCCTCCAATCTCTACACCTTTGATCTTCTTCAATGCCTCGAGCGACTCAACTGGTTGCCATTGATCTGCAATTTCAAGTTCCCTACGCGACATCATTGTCCTAACTGTTACTGGCTCACACGTCCCGATCATCTTATACTCATCAGGAGCATTCAGGTTAATTGGCTGCCAGTAATTTGAGTTTATAACCATAAGCAAGTATTCTTCAAGCGGAAACTCCTTAACTATATAGGGTCCAGAGCCGGCATCGTGGGTAAGAAGGTATTGCTTACCGTAATCACCCATATCACCATATGGTCCAGGCCTCTTGATATTCGCCACAACCAGGTCCTTATTTACAATGTAGAGCCTGAACAGAGTTGCGAGAAACGGTCCAAATGATTCCTTTAAATGGAAAACCACAGTATATTTATCGGGCGCCTCGGTACTAGCAACTTTTCCAAATAGATAAGCATAACCTTCTCCAATAGTTGTTAATCTATCCATGCTAAACTTGACATCCTCTGCTGTTAGCTCAGTACCATCATGGAAATTAATTCCGGAGCGCAGATGAAATGTCCAGGCTAATCCATCGGTTGATACTTCCCAGTTCTTCGCAACATGAGGCTGAGGGTTTCCTTTGATATCGGGATAAAGAAGAGTATCGTAGAGATTAACAAAAGCAACTGAGCTTGAGAAATCAGAGCCTACCGCAGGGTCAATATATGTAGGCCATGACCAGTTAGTTCTGAAAGGTCGTTCAGCCGCTCCTGCAACTCCCAAACTTAATATCCCAATTATACATAAACTAATCAATAAAATCTTTATTATCTTGCTCATCGCATCCTCCTTATAAATGAGCTATTTTATCTAATGAGAGGCCTCTGAAAAACCTCCAGAGCCCTCTGATTACACTGATTCTTAAAAATGATTATACTGATTTACAGATATTTCTGACTTTTTCAGAAATCTCTAATGCAGTGACTTGTTGTCGTCCTTATGCATCTCACCTCCTCTCCATTCTTCTCTCTTCTCACTTAATTCCTTAAAGATATGCTGAATTATATTACTATATTAATGGCCGAGTTTGTGAGCAAGCTCTATAAGCTCAGGCTCAATCATTTTTCCCTCGTCCATAATCTGTTTTCCGTCCAACCATACAGATGTATTTAAGCATATCCCATCAGAATGGGAAGCTCCTGAGATTCCGTAAGGTTTGATATATATAGGACCAACGTTGCCAACTCCCCATTCGGTACCCCCCCAGACTCTCTCATCCTCTACTATATTACCAGTGAGTTTGGCACCGGGATTAAAACCATAGCAAACATGTGCTAATTTGCGCATCATTGGATCATTGAAGCTTTTTGTCCAGGCATCCCATTGCAGAGCCTGCTTTCCACCTTCAACTTTCACAATCTTTCCAGCTTCAATGGTAAGAACAGCCGGTGCTTCGAGCTTACGACATGGTGGATCAAGGGCACCATCAAAGACAATCGTTCCATTAATTGAATCAAAGACAGGCGCCCATCCAATTTGACCTGGCATCATATGCGACCCGGGTGCACTGGCATCTCCATAATTGCAGTCCATAGGATGAACTGGATCAGGTTTTCCATCGGCAGTTTTAGCCATGTCAAATTCTACATCTTCACCAGCGGGTGTAGCCATACGAATATGTTTAGCATTTTTAGTCATCTCTGTAATTTTTTCCATAAATACCTTCAAGTTTGGAAAGTCAACTCGACCAATAATACGTACTATTACATCCGGGGTCATTCCTTGCAGAGACATATGACGGAGCTTCTTATTTTCTTTCATGGCAATATCGTAAGGCGTTGAATAAAGAAGCCACTTATTACCCATTTCCAGCCAGACGTCTGCTTCTTTCAATGCTGCTGTAAGTGCTTCTACAGGCAGCATAGGGTCTGCAGCTTTTGATACCCCTAAAGGTGATGCCATCCAGATAACCATAGGTTTTGCATCAAAAGCAAATGCAGCACTGGCAAAAGCATCTACCACATGAGGGTCAGCTTCTGTATCCGAAGTGATAACAACAGTCTCTCCTGATTTTACCTTAAAAAGGTCTCTCATAAACACAGTACTTGCTTTACCTAATTCATATTCATAAAGAAACATCTCTATACCTCCACTAATTTATCTAAGCTTTCCCAAGTTTGCGAGCAAGCTCTATAAGCTCAGGCTCAATCATTTTTCCTTCGTCCATAATCTGTTTTCCATCCAACCAGACTGATGTATTTAAGCATATTCCATCAGAATGCGAAGGCGCTGATATTCCGTCCGGTTCAATTAATATAGCGCCAATGTTGCCAACACCCCATTCGGTACAACCCCAGACTCTCTCGTCTTCTACTATATCCCCTGTAAGTTTAGCACCTGGACCAAAACCATAACAAACATGTGCTAATTTGAGCATACGTGGATGGTTAAAGCTCTTCATCCAGGCCTCAAATTCTACAGCCTGTTTTCCACCTTCAACTTTGATAACCTCTCCTGCCTTCACTGTCAGACGGACTGGCTCCTCAAGTTTACCACATGGTGGCACAATTGAACCATCAAAGACAATTGTTCCGTTAACTGACTCAAGAGCAGGCGTCCATCCAATTTGACCGGCCATCATGTGTGACCCAGGCACATCAGCATATCCAAGCTGGGCAGTGAAAGGATGAGTTGAGTCAGGCTTTCCATCCTCAGTTTTAACATGGTCGAATTCTACATCCTCACCAGCGGGCGTAGTCATGCGAACATGCTTAGCGTTCTTAGTCATTTCTGTAATTTTTTCCAGAAATTCCTTTAATGTTGGATAGTCAACTCGACCAATACACCTTACCATCATGTCAGGATTCATTCCCACGAGATTCAGATATCGAAGTTTCTTGTTCTCCTTTACAGCAATATCATACGGCGTTGAATAAAGAAGCCACTGATTATTAAATTCTACCCAGGCATCTGCTTCTTTCAATACTGCCGTAAGTGCTTCTACAGGCAGCATAGGGTCTGCAGCTTTGCCTACACCCAGGGGCGATGCTAACCAGATGACCATAGGTTTTGCACCGCAAGCAAATGCAGCACTGGCAGTGGCATCTACAACTCGAGGGTCACTTTCTGTATCCGCCGTTATAACAAAAGTCTCTCCTGGTTTTAACTTAAAAAGCTCTCTTGTGAGTATATCACTAGCCTTACCTAATTCATATTCATAAAAAAACATTTCTATACCTCCATCACTTACTGAAAACTCCTGAAAAGAGAAACTAACCTTTTAATATTTCTCTCAGCCCACAACCTATTTACTTTCTCACCTCCCTCCAGCTTTATTATAATGTTTAAAACAGATTGTCAAGCGGCCAAATCAAATCCAAAAAATTAAAGGTAAACCTTAATTTGAGAGATTTTAGAGATACCGTAGTTCATTTTTCGTTGAAAGGAATCTTGTAACTCCTTTACATATCTTGAAATTTCATTGCTCTCTTAATTGCCTTAAATCTACCTTAAAGAGATTTTAATTGCCTAAAGTATGTCAAAAGCTAATCCCTGTTTCGTTGAATTGCGGTTTTCTGACTTAAAAAAAGAGGGGAGGAGCCTACGGCAGACCCCTCCCTTACACTTCTTCCTTTACTTTAACAGTTCGGCTCGTTTATCTGGATATACTTTAATAAAACGTCCAGCAAAGTTGTAGCCCATAACCGGGATAACCTCTCCCCGGACTGTAGGCCAGTCTACGTAGGTTGCCTGATAGGCGTGTTTCTCCACCTGATCAAATAAGAAGAGAGTGGGGCAAAGATTCGTAATATAGTGCTGTATCTTGCCATATTTAGCAAATCTTTCTTCTCTATCAATAGTCTTAACAGAATCACCAATCATTGCATCAAGCTCAGGGTCGAGCAACCATTCGTTTTGTTCCCATGTGGCAGCTGACTTAGACAAGTATCGCGACTCAAGCAGGGACGCAGCTTCTGGGTAGTGAGCAGAATCAAATATTGTCACGATGTTTGGACTTGTCTCTTCTGTTGCACATTCCTCTATCATTGACATCCAGGGAACCTTTACCACCTCAACATTTATTCCGACATCATCCATGTTAGACATAAATAAGAGCGCTACCTTCTCCTCATCAGGCACCTCAGCGCACCAGTGAACTGTAACAGGATACTTATCAAGTTGACCATAGTATTTGGACTGTTTTAACTCCGCCATTGCTTTATCCAGATCCCGGTGGTATTGGAATACTGTAGGGTCAGCACCGGGGAGCGTCTGAGGAACCGGGCCTTTTGACTGGATGCAACCAGGGAATATTTTCTCCACGACAGTCTTGTAATCCATAGCCCAGGCTATAGCTTTTCGGAAGTGAATATCATCAGTTGGGGGTTTCCTGGTGTGCACCATAAAATAGAATTCGGTTCCCGGGAAAAATCCCGCAATATCTACACCTTTGGTCTTATCCAATGCTGCAAGTGCCTCAAGTGATTGCCACTGGTCTGTAATTTCAAGTTCTCTGCGCGACATCATTGTCCTGACTGTTACTGGCTCTGTTGTCCCGATCATCTTATACTCATCAGGAGCATAGGAATCAATTGACTGCCAGTAATTTGGGTTTTGAACCATAAGCAGGTGCTCTTCAAGCAGAAACTCTTTAACCATATAAGCTCCGGAGCCAGCATCGTGAGTAAGAAGGTATTGCTTACCATAATCACCCATATCACCATACGGTCCGGGTTTCTTGATATTTGCCATAACCAGGCTCTTATTTACAATGTAAAGCCTGAACAAAGTTGTGAGAAAAGGTCCAAATGGTTCCTTTAAATGGAAAACTACAGTATACTTATCAGGTGCTTCGGTACCAATAACTTTCCCTACAAATAGGAACCCATAACCCTCTCCAATAGTTGTTAATCTATCCATGCTGAACTTGACATCCTCTGCTCTTAGTTCAGTACCATCATGGAACTTAATCCCCGGACGCAGATGAAATGTCCAGGTTAGCCCATCGGCTGATGTTTCCCAACTCTTTGTAACATGAGGCTGAGGGTCCCCTTTAATATTAGGATAAAGAAGGGTATCGTAGAGATTAACTAAAGCAACCGAGCTCGAAAAATCAGAGCCTACTGCAGGGTCAATGTATGTAGGCCAGGCCCATGTAGTTCTGAGAGGCCGTTCAGCCGCTCCGGCGAGTCCCAAACTTAGTATCCCACCTATACATAAACTAATCAACAAAATCTTTATTGTCTTACTCATCATATCCTCCTTGTGAATGAGCTATTTTATCTAATGAGAGGCCTCTGAAAAACCTCCAGAGTCCTCTGATTACACTGATTTACAGATATTTCTGACTTTTTCAGAAATCTCTAATGCAGTGACTTGTTGTCGTCCTTATGCATGTCACCTCCTTTCCATTCTTATCTCTTCTCACTTAATTCCTTGAAGATATGCTGAATTATATCTACTGCTTCTTCCATATCTGCTACGGCTATATTCTCCTCTTTAGTATGTTCCCCTTTGGCTCCCATCCCTATAACTACTGTTTCGATACCTTTCTCATTATAGTTGGAAGCATCAGTTCCCCCGCAGATAATCCGCACATTTGGCTTTAAGCCTGCACCACTCACTGCTCTTTTGGCAACTCTTACCATTTCGGCATCCTCTGAAATGTGAGAAGCTTTTATGAGCAGTTCCATTTTAACCTTTGCCTGAGCTCCTACAGCCTTAGCCGCGGTGAGAAACACTTCTTTAATTAAGTTACTCTGGCGAAGACACTTCTCATGACATTGGCTTCTACATTCAATTTTGACATCTGTTTTCTCTGGAACAGCATTGAGTATTTGGCCACCTCTAATAATTCCAACATTTACGGTTGTCTCCTTATCAATCCAGCCTTCTTTCAACATTGAAATTGCATATGATGCAGCTTTAATTGATGATATGCCTTTTTCTGGTTCCATCCCGGCATGAGCTGCCTTCCCCGTAATATCTACATCAATACTCATATAGGATGGTCCACCAATGACAATATCCGTCAGAGTATCCATATCAATCAAGAAACCAACCTTTGACTCAAGTAAAGATGCATCAATGTTTTTAGAGCCTTTGAGTCCAACCTCTTCTTCTCTTGAAACCACAATCTCCAGAGGAGGATGCTGCTCAGCTGTCCTGATTGCTTCGAAGAGTTCTGCAATGCCAGCTTTATCATCTGCACCTAAAATTGTCTCTCCTTTGGAACGGATTATCCCATCTTTTAAAATAGGTTCAATATTTTTGCCCGGTTTAACTGTATCGGCATGAATACCAAAAAGAACAGGTTCTGTGCAAGTGGTATTTTTAGCAGGAATCTTTGCTATAAGGTTACCGTAATTATCAGTGGTACACTTTGCTTTAAGCTCCTTTGTGAAAAGGTCTTTGAGGTACGAAATGAATTCCTTTTCCTCACCTGATTCACTACTAATCCGAACCATCCTGAAGAAAGTATCAACCAATTCTTTACTCATTAGTCCCTCCTTCTTATTATTGTAAGGCCGTTACCCCGATTTATTCCCTTTCCATAGCCCTATGTCTTGCCGAGTTCCTTAGCAAGCTCCATAAGTTCCTTAGCAACTACTTTTCCTCTGTCCATAATCTGCTTATCATTTAGCCAGACAGATGTATTTAAACAGATTCCATCGGAATGTGAAGGAGCAGGGATGCCATCAGGAGGTAGATACATTGGGCCTACCTGACCGATACCCCACTCTGTAGCTCCCCAGACCCTCTCGTCCTCTAAAATATCTCCGGAAAGCTTAGCTCCCGGATTAAACGCATAACAGACATGAGCTGGTCGGAGCATCATAGGGTCATTAAAGTCCTTCAGCCATCTCTCATACTCTGTGGCTTCTTTACCTCCTTCAATCTTCACTATTTTTCCCTTCTGGATGTATAGTTTCACAGGATTTTCAAGCAAACCTATTGGTGGCACCAGAGACCCATCAAATACAATTACCCCATTTATCGATTCAAAGACGGGAGCCCAACCTATCTGTCCTGAAAGCATATGAGGACCGGGAGTATCCGCATAGCCAGTTTCACAGGAAATTGGTCTCGCAGGATCATTATCAAATTCTATATCCTCCCCAGCAGGAGTAGTCATTCGCACGTGCCCGGCCCTTTTCGTCATCTGTGTAACCTTCCCTTCAAACTCCTTAAGCACCTGATAGTTAACTCGGCCGATACACCGCACCATCATGTCAGCATCCATTCCTACAAAGCATAGATATCTCAGTTTTTTGTTCTCCTTCATCGCGATATCAAAGGGTGTTGAATAAAGCAACCACTGATTATTAAATTCTACCCAGGCATCTGCTTTCTTTAATGCTTCTGTGAGTGCTTCTACAGGCAGCATAGGGTCTGCAGCTTTCCCCACCCCCAGGGGCGATGCCAACCAGATGACCATTGGTTTTGCACCGCAAGCAAATGCAGCGCTGGCAGTGGCATCTACAACTCGAGGGTCGCTTTGTGTATCTGCTGTTATAACAAAAGTCTCTCCCGGTTTTAACTTAAAAAGCTCTCCTGTAAGCACACTACTTGCCTTACCTAATTCATACTCATAAAGAAACATTTCTATACCCCCATTAATCTATCTAAGCTTTCCCAAGTTTCTGAGCTAACTTTACAAGGCCCGGCTCAACCATCCTTCCTTCATCCATAATCTGCTTTCCATCCAACCATACAGATGTATTCAAACATATTCCATCAGTATGCGAAGGTGCTGGTATCCCGTCCGGTGCAATTAATATAGCGCCAACGTTACCCATACCCCATTCGGTACAACCCCAGACTCTCTCATCTTCTAATATATCTCCCGTAAGTTTAGCCCCTGGATTAAAACCGTAACAGACATGTGCTAATTTAAGCATACGCGGATGGTTGAAGCTTTTCAGCCAGGCCTCAAATTCCACAGCCTGTTTTCCACCTTCAACTTTGATAACCTCTCCTGCCTTCACTGTCAGACGGACTGGCTTCTCAAGTTTACCACATGGTGGTACAAGTGAACCATCAAAGACAATTGTTCCGTTAACTGACTCAAGATCGGGTGACCATCCAATTTGACCGGCCATCATATGCGACCCAGGGACATCAGCATATCCAAGACTGGCAGTAGAAGGGTGGGTTGGATCAGGTTTTTCATCGGCAGTTTTAGCGTTGTCGAACTCCACATCTTCACCAGCGGGTGTAGTCATACGAATATGTTTAGCATTTTTAGTCATTTCTGTAATCTTTTCCATAAATACCTTCAAGGTTGGATAGTCAACTCGTCCAATGCACCTTGTCATCATATCAACATTCATTCCCACAAGACACATATGTCGAAGCTTCTTGTTTTCCTTTACAGCAATATCATATGGCGTTGAGTAAAGCAGCCACTGATTATTAAATTCTACCCAGGCATCCGCTTCTTTTAATACTGCCGTGAGTGCTTCTACAGGCAGCATAGGGTCTGCAGCTTTCCCCACCCCCAGAGGCGATGCCAACCAGATGACCATAGGTTTTGCACCAACAGCGAATGCAGCGCTGGCAGTGGCATCTACAACTCGAGGGTCACTTTCTGTATCTGCTGTGATAACAAAAGTCTCTCCTGGTTTTAACCTGAAAAGCTCTTTTGTGAGTATACTACTTGCTTTACCTAATTCATATTCATAAAGGAACATTTTAACCTCCGTTCAAAAAATAATTTACTAACATATGGTTCATTTTTTCCTGAAAAGAGAGATTAATCTTTTAACATTTTTCTCTCTGAAAAACTTTCTTTTGTCTTGAGCTAATTGTCTACCTGCTTTTCACCTCCCTCCGGCCTTATTTTTAACCCAAATTTGGCAATTTGAATAATGATCATCAAACTTACCTTGGAATATTATTCTAAATCTAATTTTCGCAAAAGTCAAATTTTTTCTAAAATTTTTCAGGAAACTGCTGGTTCCTTCATTAACTCCCTTCGTTCAAAACGACCAACATCCAGCTTATCAATGGGAATGGTTGTCTCTTTACCTAAAATACATTCTGCCATTAGCACCCCCGTCATAGAACCTAACATAAACCCATGACCGCTAAAACCTCCAGCTAAATAGAAACCTTCTACCTCTGGCACAGACCCTAATATGGGTGCTGCATCGGGAGTTATAGTATAGCTCCCTGCCCACTGCCTTACAACTTTGATATTGGAAAGAATGGGTAAAATCTTACAGACCCTTTTTGCCATCTCTTCCATCCACCTCCAGCTTGAAGAAACATCCGTTCCTTCAGGCTCATTGGTGCTCTCACAGCCCATCAGGAAACTGCCATGAGGATCTTGTTGGCAAGAAAGCTCCGTAGATATTACCATAGGATCTAAAAGAGGCTCCACAGGTTCGGTAACCAGAATTTGATGTCTTTCAGGCCTCAAGGGAAGCTTTACTCCAACCATCTCTCCTATATCTTTTGCAAATGCACCAGCTGCATTAAGCACTTTATTTGTAGCGATTTTCCCCTTATCTGTGCTCACCTCTACTATATGATTATTTTTCACTTTTATATCCGTAACCTCGGTAAAAATATTTATCTCTACCCCAAGACGCTTAGCTGCTTGTGCGTAAGCTTGAGATACCTGAAAAGGATTAGCATGACCATCTTTTTGATGAAAAGTACAAGCTTTTATCCCTTCGGGATTTAAATAAGGCACGATTTTTAGAGCTTCTTCTACTGTTATTAGTCGGGATTTAATCCCCATACTATTTTGCAGTTGAACACTCTTTTTGTATACCTCTACTTCTTCATCTGTATATAACAGCCAGAGGTAACCCCCCTGTTTAAACTCTATATCCCGCTCATAATCTAA
>Ga0209121_10002277_pt1 | contig 19643 bp, 26 predicted proteins | sample Cruoilmetagenom3_FD_187292 | JGI IMG/M metagenome (GOLD analysis project Ga0209121, IMG submission 187292) | Oil polluted marine microbial communities from Coal Oil Point, Santa Barbara, California, USA - Sample 3 (SPAdes) (version 2) | ecosystem: Environmental > Aquatic > Marine > Oil seeps ...
GCAAAGATCAGGTCAATGGATTTTTCCGGCAAGGCGCTCAGCATCTCGATGCAATCCCCTTGCAATATCTGGTTCAGGGGCAGTTCTTTATCGTTCATACCGTCCGTTTTCGGTGACTGCTATCTCAGTTGTTCGTCCAGCACAATAGTCCTCACGCGCTTCACGCGCCATTCCACGCATGACGCGCTTTGCTTCCGGTTTAGCGAATAATTCATCCCACTTTTCTTCGCTGGCGCGAGTTTTTTCCTTGGCCTCTGTTTCTTTTTCAGCCAGCCAATCGTCGTATCTCTTGGTGGCCTGGAACTCGAGAAACTGTGCAAAATCAACGAGTTGCGAGACACGCTCAGGCGGCAGTCTGTGCATAATGCTGATTACCGTCTGTTCGTACGCTAAAGACTGAAAGGCTGTTTGCGGTCCCATTGTGTTACTCCCAACAAGTATATCTCGCGTTAAGCACAACTCTGCATAACGACACGGTTTCGAGCGAACGGATCGCAGAAGCGCGGGTTAGGCCACCCTCTGGATGTTACTCAGGCATGGCAGCCTTTCCGAACCCACTCATCATTGCTTGACGGGCTTTGCGTAGCTCTTGAATGGAGAAACTGAACAGGCTTGTGACTAATCGAACCAAATCATCTTTTTCTTCTTGCCAACCTGTCCAACGCCAGGATAGTTTGGGGTTATCCAATGTCTCCACGACAAAGGCTGCGACGCCAACGGTCACCAATATATCTTTAAGATCGGCGGTCACTAGACCAGGCAAGTTGATAAAGTCAATGATGTGCCCTCGAAAGGACATATCACATACCCAACTTGCATACCCGGCAAATACTCCTAGAAAAGCTATGTCTGCCCATAGACTTTTGCGATTGGTAGTGATGTAGTAACGGTGGCAAAGTATCGAACAAAGGAGAACGGGGATAACCAAGCCCCACTGCATAAGGGCAAAGACGCTAACAAATTGCACATTGAATGCACTTGCAATCCAAGACCCGTGAAAATTACGCTCATGAGCCAGATACAGCCAGTTGTTTACGATCGGTATTGATATCTGATAAGGAACGAAAGCAGCGACTATCATCTTAACAACTTGGTCCAATATGGTCAAGCCTATAGCGAACACTAACAATCTCCAAGATTGAGCCAGTTGTCGAACGTGCTGACTCAAAGCGGCTAGTGCACAAGCAACGAGATAAAAGAACGCCAAAGGATAACCGGCTACCAGGATTTGGTGGTTAGTTTCCAGTTCCCCTTTCGCTATTGTAATCAAAATGAACAAAACCCATTCCAGCAGAAAAACCAGTTTGATTCTTGTGGGTTTGAGAAAAGCAACTACCGCAAGCATTGCCTACTCACTTGTCTCCCCGTTTCGATTCTGTTGCTGTCAGACTGGACTTCGGGCGGCATAACCCCTGACTATGCCGCCCTCCTTCCGCACAAAACGCAACACAGCGCGGCCAACGGTCCTATTCTATCATACCCCTTCCCCTCCCGGTTGTAAAGTGATGAGTGTCACAAGAAAGAGGCGCGGAGTGCCGCGCATCTGCGCCTGCTCCGCCAAGCCCTCACTTTAGCATCGGGATCTTCAGCCCATGCGCCTTCGCAAACGTGATAGCCTCCTCGTACCCCGCGTCGGCGTGACGCACGATGGCCGTCCAGGGATCGGCGTTCAGCACCCGCTCCAGTCGCCGCGCCGCCTCCGGTGTCCCGTCGGCCACGATGACCTGCCCGGCGTGCTGGGAGTAGCCAATGCCCACCCCGCCGCCGTGATGGAAGGAAACCCAGGTCGCGCCACAGACGGCGTTCAGAGCGAAGTTCAGCAGCGGCCAGTCGGAGATGGCATCGGAACCGTCCTTCATCCCCTCCGTCTCCCGGTTGGGGGAAGCCACTGAGCCCCCATCCAGATGGTCTCGCCCGATGACGATGGGCGCGCTGACCTCGCCGCTGGCAACCAGGTCGTTGAAGGCCAGACCCGCCTTCGCCCGCTCGCCATACCCCAGCCAGCAGATACGGGAAGGAAGCCCCTGGAACTTCACCCTCTCCTGAGCCAGCCGGATCCAGCGGCCCAGGTGCTCGTCCTCCGGGAAGAGCTCGAGTATCCTGGCGTCAGTGGCATAGATGTCCTCGGGATCGCCGGAAAGCGCCACCCAGCGGAAGGGACCCTTGCCCTCGCAGAAGAGCGGACGGATGTAGGCCGGGACGAAGCCGGGGTAGGAAAAGGCGTCTTTCACGCCGGCATCGTAGGCCCGCTGGCGGAGGTTATTGCCGTAGTCGAAGGCTACCGCGCCGCGCTTCTGCATCTCGACTATCGCCGCACAGTGCTCAGCCATCGTCCGCATTGACTCTGCCTGGTACTTCTCCGGGTCGCCCTCGCGCAGGCGCACCGCCTCCTCCAGCGTCATCCGGTTGGGCACGTACATCAGCGGGTCGTGGGCCGGGGTCTGGTCAGTGACGACGTCGGGAATGACCCCCCGGCGCACCAGTTCGGGGAACACGTCGGCACCATTGGCGATGAGGCCGATGGAGATGGGCTCTCCGCGCCGCTTGTAGTCCTCCACCATCGCCAATGCCTCGTCCAGATTGTCCAGCACCACGTCCAGGTAGGCGGTGTCCAGCCGCCGCTGCGCCCGGTGGGGGTCCACCTCGACGACGAGACCCACCCCTTCGTTCATCGTGATGGCCAGCGGCTGGGCGCCGCCCATCTCGCCCAGGCCGGCGGTGAGGACGAACTTGCCCTTGAGAGAGGCCCCTTTGCCGAAGTGGGTCTCGGCGGCGGTGGCCAGTGTCTCGTAGGTGCCCTGGAGGATGCCCTGGGTGCCGATGTAGATCCAGGAACCGGCGGTCATCTGGCCGTACATGATGAGCCCTTCCCGCTCCCACTTGTCGAAGTTCTTCTGGGTGGCCCAGGCGGGGACGATGTTGGAGTTGGCCAGGATGACGCGCGGGGCGTCCTCGTGGGTGCGGAAGATGCCTACCGGCTTGCCGGACTGGACCAGCAGCGTCTCGTCGGGCTCCAGGTTGCGCAGCGACTCCAGGATGGCGTCGAAGCATTCCCAGTTGCGGGCCGCTTTGCCGCGGCCGCCGTAGACGATGAGATGCTCCGGGTCGCCGGCCACGTCGGGGTCCAGGTTGTGCTGGATCATGCGATAGGGAGCCTCGATGAGCCAGTTCTTGCAATGCAGTTGGGTCCCCGTGGGGGGATGGATGACACGAGACATGGGATCACCTCCGTGCGTGATATTGAATGCTGGAAGTTTACCACAAAGGGCGGGATAGGTCAAAAAGGAGTATGGGAGTGTGGGAGTATGAGAGTGTGAGAGGGGCAGACGTCAGAAGAGGTACTCTCCGAAATCCTGCGCCAGTTCCACCGGCCCACCGAAGGCAGCGGCTGCTTCATCGAGCCAGTGGCCGTATTGCCAGGAAGCAGGCCGGTAGTGAATCAGCACCAGACGGCCTGCACCGGCCCGGCGGGCAATCTCCCCCGCCTGGGCCGCACTGGAATGACCCAGTGTATTCCCCGCCGCCTCGTGGATCAGGACGTCGGCATCCCGCGCCAAGGCCACCACTGCATCGCAGGGTGAGGTGTCGCTGGAGTAGGCCACCACTCCTCCGCTGCGCTTGTTTTCTATCCGCAGGCCCAGGGTAGGCACCAGGTGCTTCACCGGCGCACCGGTGATCCGGAATTCTTCGTCTTCCAGTACCAGCGCGCCCACCTCTCCGGGGATGATCCGGCAGAGTACAGGGAAAAGCCCAGGCCACTCTTGCCAACGAAACAGGTCCATCAGGGCCTCAAACCGTTCCAGCGCGTCCTGTAGGCCATACACAGGCAGCGGGTCGGTGCGCCCCAACAGCCAGATATTCATCAGCAGTATAGGGAGGCCGAAAACGTGATCGGGGTGGAAGTGGGTGATGATCAGCCCGCGCAAGCGCTCGGGCGCAAGACCTGCACGCTGAATCCGTGTGAGGGGACTATCCGCACAATCAATCAGGAAAAAGCCACGTTCACCCTCGACTGCCAGGTAAGTGTTAGCGTGCTCCGCATCCGGCACCGCCGCCGCACTCCCCAAAGCTACCACTCGGGCCACAGATGCCTATCCTCCGAAGGCCCACACCACGACATACGGCGTCACGTGGACCTCGACGGCGGCTGCCAATGCCAATAGTGGCACGACGAGAGCGACAAAAACCTTGACGAAATCGGCCAATGCCCACAGCCACCCATCGCTCACTGTCATACCGCGTGGAGGCGACGTAAAGGCCGCCCCCAGACGCACAGCCAGTGCCGTCGCGATGGTCGCAGCAGGTAACTCCAGCAACCCATGAGGTAGCACAAAAGCAGCGAAGAACAACGCCGGACTGTAACCCACATACGCGGCTTGTGTGACGAAGAAGAACACGATCGCTAGTGGAACCATCAGCAACGCCACGGCCAGTGTGCCGAAAGAGAATACTGCAAGTAGCGCTGCCAACAGCAGAGATCGCACGTTGTTGGCTAATACCCCCCAGACCGTGAAGGCGGGAAGCCAGTCCACGGCTGGGAATTCAGTGAATGCCTCGGCAGAGATGTGCTCCAGTTGCAGCATCTCCGGCGGGAGTTGGTAGCGGGCGGCGAGGGCGTAGCCAATACAGACTGAATACAGCAGCCCAATCACGACCACCGCAAGGGCCAGCCACGAACGGCGCAGAATAGCCGGGACGTCGCGTCCATAGAGCCCGCCGATCGTCCCCAGCCAGCGCAACCAGGCTGGCATCCTTTCGCCACTTTCTCCCTGCAAATCCAGTCCGAAGAACCAACGCTCCCAACGCAGGTATCCACAGAACTTACGCCACAAAGATGCTGCGTCCAAGCGGTCAATCTCACGCCCCAGCAACTCCTCGCGATTGAAGATACGGATGCCCATCCGCACCAGGATAATGTCCACGACTGCCAGAAAAAGCACGATCCACCACAGCACACTATAGTCGGCCCAGAACATAATGACGGCCTCACCTTGTATCAGGAGTGCCGCCGGGATGATGATGAAACTGGCCAACAGGTTGGCTGCTCGCACACTCGTCGTCTGGCTGGAGACCACCACCGCGCTGGAGATCATCACCAATCCCTCCACCGTCGTCAGCAGGACGACCAGCAGTAACAGGGCCGGCGGTGGCGTCCAGCCCTTGACAAAATACAATCCGACCAGGTAGACGATGATACCCAGGTAGGCTGCCGACAAGGGAGGGAGCATCGCTGCCAGTGTCTTGCCCAGGTAAAGTTGTGTATCCGTCAAGGGGGTTGCTAGGAGCGGTTCAAGACTGCTGCGCTCCTTTTCCCCCACGAAAGTCTCTAGCGCGATCGCCAGCGAGACCGAGATGGGGAAGAAGCCGACCACCATCAGCAGGAAGGAGAGCATCTGCTCGCCGATGATCGGCCCACCATACCTGGCGACCCAGCCCAGCGCCATATTGGCCACGAAGCTCATCAGCGCGGGAAAGAAAAGCGTCAGGATGATAATGGGCACGACAATACGCCAGTCCCGCAGTGTATCCCGGACCTCGCGCTTTACCAGCGTAAGCACCAGGCGAAGCGACTCACCCGTCGCCGCACGCTCATGCTCAGTCACTGCCACCATCTGCTACTCCTCCACCACCCGCAGATAGACGTCCTCCAGACTGCGCGGCACTTCGCTCAGGGTAACGACCCCCACCCCATGCGCCGCCAACGTCTGGAGCAAAAGGGGATTGGTCTCCCGCGGATTGGCAGTGGAATAGCGCAGCCAATCCTCTCCCTGCGCCTCGACCTTGACCAGGTCTGAGACGAGTTTCACAACGCCATCGGTCGAATGAGACAGGCGCAACTCAATCAGCGGCGGGCCGAGCAGACGCGCCTTCAACTCCGCCGGGGTTCCCAGCGCGATGATCCGCCCACGCCTGATGATGGCAATACGGTCAGCCAGGGCTTCCGCCTCAGCCAGGTTATGAGTGCAGATGATAATTGCTCGCAGGTGGTGGCGCAGACTACAAACGATGTCACGGACCAATTTGGCGCTATGGGGATCCATCGCCGAGGTCGGCTCATCCAGCAACAGGACAGACGGGTCGTGCAACATTGCGCGCACCAGCGCCATCTTCTGACGCATGCCCTTCGAGTATGTCCCCATACGTTGATCCCACGCCTTGGCTATCCCAAAGCGAGCCAGCAATTCCTTGGCCCGGCGCTCACACTGATCGGCGTCCAGACCCATCAGGCAACCAAAGAAATCCAGGTATTCCTCACCCCGCATGCGCAGATAAAGCCCTGGGCGCTCGGTCAACAGCCCGATCCGCCGCCGGACCTCGCGTGGATGTTCGGTCACGCTGTACCCAGCCACAAATACACGTCCTGCCGTCGGGCGCAGGATTGCCGCTAGCATACGCACCGTCGTTGTCTTGCCAGCCCCATTGGGGCCCAGTAGCGCCAGAACTTCGCCCGGTGCTACCGAGAGCGTCACCCGATCCACAGCGGTGAAGCCGTCAAATTGCTTCGTCAGACCGACCAGCTTAATCATCGCGACTAGAACGACAGATTGGAGGACAACAACGGACTCTTTGTCCTTCATCCCGTCCCATGAGAACGGGAAGAATACTGAACCCAGACGATGCCATTATACCAACATTAGACCATCCTGACAATGGGTACAGAGTACTAATAACTGTGCCTGGGCAAGGAGATGCTCCTAAAAGGAAACTGCCGAGCGATGTTTCCGCCCGGCAGTTCTACAATCTCTTGGCTATTCCGACCTAGCCACCCGTCTCTTCACGCCGAGAGACCGCGTAGACGTATAGAATACGCTGAACTACTGTGATCACGGAGAGCACCGCCAGAGCCCATATCATCACAATGGGCAGGCCGACCGCCGACAGCGCAGCGATTAGGGCTATGCGCTCCAGACGGGTCAGCAACCCGACCTTGCAGGGGAAGCCCTCCGCCTCGGCCCGCGCACGTATGTAACTGACCATCTGGGCGGCCACCAGCGAGATGAGGAGCAATATGACCTCCAGGTGTTCCCCCTGGCGCAGGTAGTGCGCGGTGAGCCCCAGAATCAAGGCCGCATCCGAAAGCCGGTCAAAGGTCGAATCGAGAAACGCCCCAAAGCGGCTCTTCTGTCCGAGGGCCCGCGCCAATGCCCCGTCCAGCGCATCCACCGGCGCAACGACCAGTAGCAGCCAGCCGCCGAGCATCAGATAGCCCAGGCCAAACACCACCCCCACGCCCACCTGAAGCAGGAAACCAATGAGGGTGATGGTATTGGGATGAATGCCCAGCCGGGCCATAACACGGGCGATGGGTCTCAGGAAAACCCCCGCCTGGGTACGCGCCCAGTCGGTGAATGAATCCCAATGCCTGCGTAGCCGCCTCTGTTTCACACGCCGTTCGCGCTTTGCTTGCTGCACGCTACTCATCTTGTGTGATCGCCTCCACTATAGTCTTCATCGTGCCTTGGCGTTGTTGAGTACACCGGCCGCGACTTCATAATGCCGCCGCCCCGGTCAGTAGTGCGATGAACTCGTCCTGGCGGCGTTCGATTTCGGGCAGGTTCAAGGAACAATAGACTCCTCGCCCGACTCGCCGGACCTGGACCAGACCGAGCAGGCGCAGCGGGCGCAGGTGAAAAGACACAAGCGGTTGACTGATGTGTAGCGCCCGCGCCAACTCTGTCACGGTCATCTCTTCATTGCTGGACAGTGTCACGAGGATGCGCAGGCGCAGGATGCCCTTGAGCGCATAAAAATAGCGCGCCATCTCCCGCAACTCTTCACCGGACGTCTGGCACTGCTGAACAGCCATGTCGCCCCCTGCAGTTGCACAATGCATAAAGAGCGGTTTCATAAAAAAGCACTTATATATTACCGCAAAAATCCAAACGTGTCAAGTCTCAACCTTGCCAAACAGCCTGAATGGAGTATAATAGCGACACTTTCGGGGCGTAGCGCAGTTCGGCTAGCGCGCGCGGATCGGGACCGCGAGGTCCGGGGTTCAAATCCCCGCGCCCCGACTGACTAGTAGGAAACCCCACCTGTCGAAGGTGGGGTTTTGTCATTCAGACACTTGTCATCTGCCTTTGTCATTCAATTTCGCTTCCTGCCACAGCACCTCCAACTCATCAATCGCCAGCGCCACCATATCCAGCCCTCGCTCGCGGGCCATCCGTTCCACACCGCGGAAGCGACGCGCAAAGCGAGCGTTCGCCTTCCGCAACGCTGTCTCTGGCCCCACCCCCAGCCAGCGAGCCCAGTTGACCACCGCGAACAGCAGGTCACCCAATTCCGCTTCTTTCTCCTCAGAAGTGGTCGCGGCCTCCACTTCGGCAATCTCCTCTCGTACCTTGTCAACGACGCCACCCTCCTCAGTCCAATCGAAGCCCACACGGGCTGCACGCTGGCCGTACGTGTCAGCCTGCAGCAACGCCGGCAATGCCGCCGGGACACCATCCAGCACCGAGCGTCCCCACCCCTTCTCCTCCCGCTTCAGTTCCTCCCAGCGTTGCAACACCTCCTTGATTCCCTTCACTGGCTGCTCGCCCCACACGTGCGGATGACGGTGCCTGAGTTTGGCATCAATGCCAGCGATGACTTGCACCATTTGAAACTCACCTCCTTCGGTGGCGATCTGCGCTTGAAGCAGAATCTGTAGCAATAGGTCGCCTAACTCTTCCTGCAGCGCCTGCACATCACCTGCGTCAATCGTCGCTATCACCTCATACGCCTCCTCAAGCACTCCCCTCCGCAGGCTCTCGTGGGTCTGCTCGCGATCCCAGGGACAGCCATCCGGCGCGCGCAGGTGAGCCACAGTGTCCTGCAAGCCCTCAAAACTGCTGACGCCGGGAAGTGGCGGTACGTAAAGCGTGGTCAGGTGAGCGATGTCTTCCCGTCGGTCGAGTTCGTAGAGCGGCAAGCGAACAACACACTGCTCAGGAGTACCTGCCGCGTGCACCAGCATCACCCCGTGGTCGTCGGGATATTGATTCATCAACGTGAGTTTAACGTCGGTGGCGAGCGCCCGGCTGTACAGTTGCCCCACCAGCGCTGGCAAGTCCGGGTTAAGTGGCGGGTGATAGCAGGCCGCCAATTCCACCGCGTCGTAGACCTGCAGACCGGCCAGCGCGTCTATCTGCAGCGCCGTGAGCACGGGCTCAACGAAACTCAGCCCTTCTACGATACGCACCGCCGTGCCAGCCTCCTCCGCCCGTGACAGAATCAGCCTCACTGTGGCTTCCCCCACCAGTGGATGGCCCGGCACGGCATAAACGATCCCCTCTAGGCGCTGTCCCAATCGCAGCACCTCACCGGCGATGGCATCGTAGATCTGCGCAAAATCCTCCGCCTCCTCGTAGAGGTAGTCGAAGGGGTGCAACGTCAGACGCGGTGGCAATCCGGCCACGGTCGGATGATGCTCGGTGCGCAGCCAGACCTCGCTGGCAGCCTCCAGCACCGACCACGCCTCCTGTGTCAGGTGGCGTGGATCGCCCGGCCCCAGGCCAACGATAGTGATAGTTCCCATACAACACCTCCGTGAGACAGAAAAGCGAAAGGGGCAAGGCAATCCTGCCCTGCCCCACGTGTATCTGCTTGTCCTTTTGTCTAACGCTTCGTGTACTGCGGTGCCTTCCTGGCTCGCTTAAGTCCGGGCTTTTTACGTTCTTTCACCCGTGCATCGCGGGAGAGAAAGCCTCCCTTGCGCAGGATCGGCCGCAGGTCCGGGTCCACCTTTAACAACGCCCGCGCGATGCCCAGCCGGATCGCCCCGGTCTGCCCGCTCATTCCTCCACCCTTTACCTTGACGCTGATGTTGAAGCGGTTTTCCGTCGCCGTTGCACGAAGTGGTTCCTTGAGGTGGAAGACGTCCACCCCGCGGACGAAGTACTCTTCGAGCGGCCGGTCATTGATAATGATGGTACCATCACCCGCGGGAAAGAGACGCACCCGCGCTGTAGCCATCTTGCGCCGTCCAACCGCTTCGTAATACTGCATCGCCATAATCCCCTCCTACTCCTTCAACCCCAACGGCTTAGGCCGCTGTGCCGCGTGGGGGTGGTCCGGGCCGGCATAGACCTTCAACTTCTTGAACATCCGTCGCCCAAGCCGGTTTTTCGGCAGCATGCCCCGCACGGCGTGCTCAATCACCCGCGTGGGATGCTTCTGAAGCAGATTGCGCAGTGTGATCTCCTTGAGCCCACCCGGATAGCCAGAGTGGCGATAGTAGATTTTCTGATCCAGCTTGCGTCCGGTCACGTAGATTTTCTCGGCGTTGACGACAATCACGTAGTCACCGGTATCAACCGCGGGTGAGTAGATGGGTTTGTGCTTGCCGCGCAGGACGTGTGCTACCTGGCTCGCCAGGCGCCCCAGCGTCTGTCCCGTGGCATCCACCACATACCACTCTTGCTGGACGTCCTCTTTCTTCGTCACATAAGTCTTTTCCACGATTTCGACACTCCCGCTACTATAGCACAGCCACAGCCATATACTCAGATAGAGCATACGAGACTGGCACCGGCAAGCTATCCTCGATGAGGCCACGCACGTGCATTTCGATGGCCTCGTGCATATTGTGTTCAACTTCCTCTACCGTCTCGCCGGTCGCCACACAGCCGGGCAAATCAGGCGCGTATGCCGAGTAGTTCCCATCGGCCCTCTCAATCACCACAAGAAACCGGTACATTTTTACTTCCTCCTTTCCTTCAGTTGCGCCTGCTTCAAAATGCTGTTCAACGTGCCGGGAGCCAAATCATCACCAAGATGACCAGCGATGGTCACTCGCCCTGGCTTGGTTGGATGTTTGTATTGGCGATGGCTGCCCTTTGTCGCTACCAAATACCAGCTGTCGGCCTCGATCATCTTGATAATCTGACGGACTTTCATCGCTGGTCAATCCTTTCGAGCATTGCAGCTAACGTTTACCCCTCCAACTCTGGTTATTAAATGCCACCCTGATTATCATTCCCATTACAATACGCTCCCTTCACAAACATCTGATATCCGAAGTTGGTTTCGCATAATCCGCTGGATGGAAGACAAGAGCGAATAACTCCCAGACGTCAAAGGGGCCTCCCTCAGTACTTCACCTCCATCAGACAAAGGCCGTGCGGAGGGGCCGCCGGCCCGGCCTGGCTGCGATCGCACGACGCCAGCGCCGCCGTGAACTCCTCCACGCTCATCTCGCCCCGCCCTACCTGGAGCAACGTGCCGACGATGCTGCGCACCATGCGGTAGAGAAAAGCATTGGCCTCGATGTCAAAGGTCAGATAGGGCGGCTCCCCGCCCCACTCCACTCTCAGCACCCGCCGCACCGTGACCTCGCCCTGCGGCGGCTGCCCGAAGGTGGCGAAGTCATGCTCGCCTATCAGAGACTGGGCCGCCTGCTGCATCGCCGCCACGCCCAGCAGGGCAGCCATATGCAGGCTGTACCGCCGAGCCAGAGGCCAGCGCACTGGCGCGTTGTAAAGCGTGTACCGATAGCGCCGACTGCGGGCATCATAGCGCGGGTGAAAGTCTGGCGCGACCTCCTCAACCTCCTGAACAGCGACGTCGGCGGGCAGAACCGCGTTCAACGCCCGGTGCAGGTCATCCAGTCCGTGCTGCCAGGCCGTATCAAAGGCGATGACCTGCCCGGTCGCGTGCACTCCAGCGTCAGTACGGCCTGCCGCCAGGACAGTGATCCTCTCCCGAGACACCTGCGCCAATGCCGCTTCCAGTGCCGCTTGAACAGTTGAGGCATTAGCCTGACGTTGGAACCCGCTATAGTCCGTCCCGTCATAGGCGATGACCGCCCGTACCCGCATTGTCGCGCCTTGCCTACTTCCTGCTACTACGGCAGGTATGTAAACCTCCCCTACTCCTCAACCAACTCCAACAAAACCATCAGCGCAGCGTCGCCCTTACGCGGCCCCAACTTGTAGATACGAGTGTAGCCACCGGGTCGGTCCATATAACGCGGCGCAATTTCCTCAAACAGCTTTTCTAAGACATCCACCCTCGTGCCGTCAGGCTCCGTCACCCACCGATTCAGGCGACCGGCTGCCAGCCGGCGAGCGCGAACACCTCGATTCGGATCTTCTCGCTCGGCCACCAGACCCCGCTTCGCCAGTGTGATCAGTTTCTCCGCCTGTCCACGGATCGCCTTAGCTTTCGCCTCGGTCGTCTCAATACGCTCGTAGTGAAACAACGCCGTCACCAGATTGCGACGCAAAGCCTTGCGGTGACCGCTGGAGCGGTTCAGTTTCTTCCCTGCGACACGATGTCGCATCTACGCACCTCCACTCTCCTCGGCACTCTCCTCCAGAAAGCCGCGCTCCCGGAGGCACGCCTTCAATTCAGTCAGCGATTTCTCCCCGAAGTTACGGACAGTCAGCAATGTCTCTTCTCCCCGCGCCAGCATCTCCAGCACTTCACCCACGCTAGTGATGCCAGTGCGTCTGAGAGAGTTGAATACGCGCACACTCAGATTAAGTTGTTCGATAGGAATCTCGTAGACCTCGCCAGGAAGACCAACATCTTCTTCAATTGGTTCGATCTCCTCTTCCAGAGAGAGGCCGGCGACCAGCCGCAGATGTGTCACCAGGATACGGGCTGCCTCCTTAAGCGCATCTAAGGGCGCAATCCGCCCGTCGCTCCAGATCTCCAGCGTCAGGCGGTCGTAGTTGGTCATCTGACCCACCCGCGCTCGATCCACGTCGAAGGCGACGCGACGAATGGGACTGAATATGGCATCCACGGGCAGTTCGCCAATGGGCATCCGACCACGTCCCACTGCCGGCAGGTAGCCCCGACCTAGTTCAACCTTGAACTCGATGTCGAAATGCACGTCGTTGGAATCCACGGCAAGGAGATGGAGATCCGGGTTCAGAATTTCGATCTCCGGCGAGGCGTGAATATCGCCAGCCGTTACCGTGCCCTCGCTCCGCACTTGAAGCGACATGCACATCGGTTCCTGACTTTCCATCTTCAGGCGCAGTTGTTTGACTTGCAGTATAAACTGCATCACGTCCTCCCGCACGCCTGGGATGACAGAGAACTCGTGCGGAATATTGGAAAGGCGGAGCGAAGTCACCGCTGCGCCAGGCAGCGAGGAGAGCAACACCCGTCGGAGCGCGTTGCCCAACGTAATCCCAAAGCCACTCTCCAGTGGGCCGATCACGAATCGGCCATAGGTCTGGGAAATCGCATCCGTCTCAATTTTCGGCAGCACTGGAACTGACAACCGTCGCCTCCTATGTTCGGCTAGCCTCCGGCCTGCGTAGAAAGAACATCGAACAAATCAAGGCAGAGAACAGGCCAAGAAGGGAGACGTTCGATACCTCCCTAGCGTGAATAGTACTCCACAATCAACTGCTCATCCAATGTCGTCTCAATGTCCTCTCGTGCAGGCACCTTCAACACTCGAGCCATCATCGTTTTCCCATCCAGGCTCAACCAGTTTGGTACCGCTCCTTCATCCAATCGCTCGGCGCGCTCCTTAAAGTACGTGCGCGTACGGCTCCCATCCCGCACCGTGATCACATCCTGCGAGCAGACGATGTAGGATGGGATGTTCGTGCGGCGACCGTTGACGACAAAGTGACCATGCTGCACCAGTTGGCGCGCTTGTGCCCGTGAGTCGGCAAACCCCAGCCGGTAGACGACGTTATCCAGCCGGCTCTCCAGCAGTGTAAGCAGATTCTCACCAGTGAGGCCCGGCCGACGCTCTGCCTCGCGGAAGTAGCGCCGGAACTGACGCTCCAGCACCCCGTAGACGCGCCGCGCCTTCTGCTTCGCACGCAACTGACGCGAATAGTCAGACGGGCGACGACGGCGGCGGAAGCGGGCTAGCCGACCATGTTCACCCGGTGGATAGCCACGTTCTCGCTCAAACGGGCACTTGGGCGAGAGACAACGATCCCCCTTCAAAAACAACTTTTCTCCCTCACGACGGCACAGTTTACAAACCGGGCCGGTATATCTGGCCATACTCTCACTCCTAATACGTTGATCCGCTTGCCATCCGCAGTAATCCCTGGACTACGTCCGGCGCTTCTTGGGCGGACGACATCCGTTATGCGGAAATGGAGTCACATCGGTGATAGATCGCACCTTCAGGCCCGCCGCCTGAATGGAACGGATTGCTGCCTCCCGTCCAGGGCCGGGCCCCTTGACGTAGACGTCCACCTCAATCATCCCATTGCCTATAGCATCTCTGGCCGCCCTCCGGGCAGCCTGCCCGGCCGCGAAGGGTGTGCTCTTGCGTGACCCCCTAAACCCGGCCGTCCCTCCACTGGCCCAGTTGATGACGTTCCCTTGCAGATCCGTCACTGTCACGACTGTGTTATTGAAAGTGGCATGAATGTGGGCCTGCCCACGCGGCACATTCTTCTTAACCCTGCGTCCTCCTCGACGTCGGCCCGTTTGCTTACCTCGTGCCATTACCCCTCCCGCGTCAAACGTATGATATGACTACTTCTTCTTCATCCCACGCCGCCGCCCACGGCCAGGCACCGTCTTCTTGGGGCCACGACTGGTGCGAGCGTTCGTCCGTGTACGCTGACCGCGCACGGGTAGACTGCGACGGTGACGCAGTCCTCGATAACATCCAATATCTATCAGGCGTCTGATGTTCATCTGCACCACACGCCGCAAATCACCCTCAACCTGATACTCGCGGTCAATAACCTCGCGCAGTGCAGTGATTTCCGAATCCGTCAGGTCCTTGACTCGCGTATCGTGGTTTACTCCGGCCCTACGTAGAATCTCATTGCTCAGACTGCGCCCGATGCCATAGATATATGTCAGGCCGATTTCTACTCGCTTGTTACGTGGCAGATCCACCCCTGCAATACGTGCCATACTTCCCTCCGGTCAGAAATCTCAATGACCCAACCTCAAATCCCAACACCATAACCTTAACCCTTGGGATTTGGAAGCTGTGATTTGAACTCATCCCTGGCGCTGCTTGTGCTTCGGGTTGTCGCAAATCACTCGTACCACACCGCGCCGCCGAATGATCTTGCACTTTGGACAACGCCGCTTTACTGATGCCGAAACCTTCATCTCACGCCTTCCTTCCTACTCGCCTCTCATCTACCCATTATCCACCTACAAACACGTCAGAATCTCCGCCTCATCACCGACGATGGCGATAGTATGCTCAAAATGGGCTGTCAATTCCCCATCGCACGAGGCCACGGTCCAATGATCGTCCAGCACCTTCACACAAATGTCCCCGGCCAACACCATCGGCTCCAACGCCACAGCCATCCCTTTACGCAAACGCACACCTTTTCCCGGTCGGCCAAAGTTAGGCACCTGTGGATCCTCGTGCATCTCCCGCCCAATGCCGTGGCCAGTGTACTCCCGCACAACGTTGTATCCACGACTCTCCACGTAAGACTGGATGGCAGCGGAGATGTCACCGGAACGGTTGCCCACTCTGGCAGCGGCGATCCCTGCGTAGAGTGCGTCTTCGGTCACCCCCAGCAGCCTCTGCGCCTCCGGGCTGATCTGCCCCACCGGCAACGTGATCGCGGCATCGCCGTGGTAATCGTTCAGTATAGCACCGACGTCTATGCTGATAATGTCCCCCTCCCGCAATACGCGCGGGCCAGGAATACCGTGCACCAGTTCCTCGTTCACCGAGGCACAGATGCTGGCCGGGAAAGGATGGCCGCTGCCAGGCGGGTACCCCTTAAACGACGGAACAGCATTGTGCTTGCGGATCACTGCCTCGGCCAACTCATTCAGCTCCGCCGTCGTCACCCCCGGCGCGACCCGTTCCCGCATCATCTCCAGCACCTCGGCCACGATCCGGCCGGCCCAGCGCATCTTGTTGATCTCGGCTGCCGATTTCAGAGTAATCAATAACCACTTCCTGACCGCCTCTACGCCGCTAAATGCCGGGCATGGGCACCCGGCCAGCATTCTCGGACGGTACCAAATTCTATTTTATGAATCCTTCGTAGTGACGCATCAAAAGCTGGGCTTCCAACTGGCGCATCGTATCCAGCACCACGCCGACCACGATCAAGAGGCCCGAAGACGTAATGAGCAACACCTGTGTTTTCAAGAACAGGTCCACGATATAGGGCAACACTGCCACACCTCCCAGGAAGACCGCTCCCACCAGCGTGATGCGGCGGTAGACGGAGTTGATATAACTAGCCGTCTTTTTACCCGGTCGGATCCCTGGGATAAAACCTCCCTGTCGTTTCAGCGCGCCCGGCAAATCCTGCTGCTGTACCATCATGTCGGTATAAAAATAAGTGAAACCCACGACTGCCAGGAAAAGAAGTGGACCGTACCAGACACTCTGTGGGGTAAATAAACTCATCACCCCCTGGGCAAACTGAGACACCGCAGCATTCTCACTGGCAACAAAGAAGTTCGCAGCCACCGCCGGGAAGGTGAGAATGGACTGGGCAAAGATCAGTGGAATCATCCCGGCTGTGTTGACTCGTAACGGGATGTGGGTGCTTCCACCGGCGTACATCTTGATGCCCCGCACACGCTTGCCGTATTGTACGGGGATGCGCCGCTCCCCTTCCTGCACCACTACGATCACGAACATCGTGATGGCCATGATAATCAGGAAGATACCCAACATCAACACACCCATCCCCGCGCCGCCACCTTCCATCACCTGAGCCTGGGCCCAGATGCGCGTCATGTTCTGCGGTACTCTGGCCACGATGCCGCTGAAGATGATCAACGAAATCCCGTTACCGATACCCTGCTCGGTGATCAAATCCCCTAGCCAGATGGCGAACATCATGCCGGCCGTCATCGCCACTAACACTGAAATAGTAGGCAGGATATTCTCTGGGGGGCTGAAACCGAAGCGGGGCAAAACGGGAGCAGCACCAGACGCATAGTTGAGACCCCGGATCTGCCCAAAGGCCTGTAGCAACCCCAGCGGGATGGCCAGGTAGTATGTCCACTGATTAATCTTACGCCGGCCTACCTCTCCTTCCTCGGATAGCCGCTCCAACTTTGGGATGATCGGGACCAGCAATTGAAGGACAATCTGAGCAGTGATGTACGGATACACGCCATTTGCCATAACCGAGAAGTTCGCCATCGCCCCACCGGACAAAAGGTCCATCAGATTGAACAATTGGCTGGCGCCGCCGGTGCCTGCCAGCAGTCGCTCCAGCGTTGCTTGATCCACCCCCGGCACCGGCACGTGCGCCGCCAACCGGTAGATGACGAGAGTCAGTAATGTATACAACAACTTGCGCCGCAAATCGGGCAAGAGCATGGCGTTCCGCAGAGCCTGAATCATCACCGCACTCCTAATCCACCATCGTCCAAGTCCACTTCCGTTACTGTCCTAATCCGTTGTTGCCCTGCAATCCGCATTCTACCGTGTCCGGTAGCCACCCCGCCGCCAGGATAGTTCTTCCACCACTCCCCCAGCCGCTTCGATCTTGGCCCGTGCACTGGCCGAGAATCGGTGCGCCTTCACCCTGAGCGGCCACTTCAGTTCTCCGCGTCCTAGAATAACCACCAACTCATCCGCACGCTTGATGATACCCGCCTCAATCAGGGCTTTCGGCGTGATCTCGGCCCCCTCCTGAAAACCCGCAAGCCGCTCCAGGTTGACCGGCGTGAACTGGACACGCCACGGGTCACGAAAGCCCACACCCCGCGCAAACGGCAGTTTGCGCACAAGGGGCAACTGACCACCCTCGAAGTAGAGCGGCAGGCTGCCACCGCTACGGGCCTTCTGGCCTTTCGTACCACGCCCGGCTGTCTTGCCCTGCCCGGCAGCAATACCCCGCCCCACGCGCTTACACTTCTTCACCGCCCCTTCTGCAGGCTTCAACTCATGTAACTTCACCCCTCACCCCCTACAACCAGCCAACCAACCAACTAACTAACTAACTAACTAACTAACTAACTAGCTTCTTCCACCGTCACCAGGTGCTTCACTTTGACAATCATTCCCCGGATAACCGGCGTATCCTTCTGCTCCACCGTCTGATGCATCCGCCGCAAGCCCAACGCTTGCACTGTCCGCTTCTGCCGGTACGAATACCCAATCGGGCTCTTAGTCAACGTGATGCGCAACACCCTCTCCCCACTTCCCTGCCTCCTGCTTCCTCTCATTTCCCCCGCCTCCAGAACGGCATAACCGTGACCTCAGACACACCGCGCTCGCGGGCCACATCCTCCGCACGACGCAGTTGCATCAAGCCATCCATCGTTGCCCGCACCACGTTGTGAACGTTAGAATTGCCCAGCGACTTGGTCAGCACATCGCGCACGCCGACAGCCTCCAACACAGCGCGCACACCACCCCCTGCGATCACGCCCGCCCCGGGCGCAGCCGGTTTAAGGAGCACCTTCGCGCCACCGCACCGCCCGACCACCTCGTGTGGAATCGTGGTTTGCACCAATGCCATAGACCGCATGTGGCGCCGCGCCCGTTCCGTCGCCTTACGAATCGCATCGGGTACACCACGCGCCTTGCCGACTCCTACTCCGACCTGACCACGATTGTCGCCCACTACCGCCACCACGCGGAAGTTAAAGCGACGTCCACCCTTGACGACTTTTGCGACCCTCGTGATGTCCACGACGCGCTCGTCCAGTTCCTCTTGCTCTTCGAAGACCTTGCGATCCCGTAAGCCCCCTCTTGCCATTCTGCCTCCGTTGCGCTTTGAACTTTCGTTCTCAGAACTCGAGCCCACCCTCACGGGCTGCGTCCGCAAGAGCTTTCACCCGGCCGTGATACTTATACCCACCACGGTCGAAGACCACCTTCTTGATACCCTGGCTCAATGCACGCTCCGCCAATACCCTGCCCACCACGCGTGCTTGCTCAGTCTTCGCCAGCCCCTGAAGCTGCTCTTCTACCTCCGGATCAATGGTCGAAGCGGAGACCAGCGTATGCTTTTGGCCATCATCAATCACCTGGGCATAAATGTGACGCAGGCTGCGAAAAACGTTCAATCGCGGTTGCCCTGGCGTCCCAACCACGTACTTCCGTACACGCCTATGTCGCCGCAGACGAGCCACTTGACGGTCAATCTCTGGCATATCTAGACCTCAATCCACTGACTAAGTTCATCTGTTATAAGCCAATTTTGCCGGCCTTGCCGGCCTTGCGGCGAACGTACTCGCCGATGTAACGAACACCCTTGCCCTTATAAGGTTCCGGCGGCCGCCAGGCGCGGATCTCCGCCGCCACTTGCCCGACCAGCTCCTTATCAATCCCATGAACCGAGATCTGCTTTGAGCGAGGCTCAACCTCGAACTGAATTCCCTCGGGTGGGACAATGCACACCGGGTGAGAAAAGCCCAGGTGTAGCAACAGACTCCCATCCCCTTGCAAATCCACTCGATAGCCAACGCCGTGGATCTCCAACCGCTTCTGGAAACCCTGCGTCACGCCGATCACCATGTTATTCAGTAGCGCCCGCGTCAGACCGTGGAGCGCCCGATGGTGCCGCTGATCGGTTGGACGACACACCCTGAGCTGACCGTCCTCCAGCGTAATCTCCATGTCCGGATGAAACTCGCGGGAAAGGCTGCCTTTAGGCCCTGTCACCGTCACCTGTACACCTTGAACATCCACCCTCACCCCCTCGGGTAGAGGAATGGGCACACGACCAATCCGTGACACTACCTGCCTCCCTCAATACCTACCACAC
>Ga0209121_10002278_pt1 | contig 19632 bp, 14 predicted proteins | sample Cruoilmetagenom3_FD_187292 | JGI IMG/M metagenome (GOLD analysis project Ga0209121, IMG submission 187292) | Oil polluted marine microbial communities from Coal Oil Point, Santa Barbara, California, USA - Sample 3 (SPAdes) (version 2) | ecosystem: Environmental > Aquatic > Marine > Oil seeps ...
GCTCGTCTAAAACTTCCTTCGATATCGTCATTGTCATCATGCTCCTTCAGTTTCGAAGCATGGGCCAAATTACTCATACACAGAAGATCCGACAATCTCGTCCTACCACATCCACACGATCCTGACGGACAACGGAATTCAGTTCGCTGAACAGCCCCGGAACAGAAACACCATCTACTCTCGGCCAATGCGGTTCGACATGATCTGCGAAGCCAACGGGATTGAGCACCGACTGACCAAACCTCACCATCCCTGGACCAATGGCCAGGTCGAGCGCATGAACCGCACGATCAAGGATGCAACAGTCAAACGGTACCATTATGACATCCACGAGCAGCTTCGCAGCCATCTCGCGGACTTCCTCAATGCCTACAACTTTGCACGCAGCCTCAAGACGCTGCAGGGCCTCACGCCTTACGAATTCATCTGCAAAATCTGGACATCAGAACCAGATCGATTCATCCTGAACCCGATCCACCAGATGCCGGGACTGAAAACCTAGCGCACCTTCAGGGTTGCCAGTCCGATCATGGCGAGGATCAGGGCGATAATCCAGAAGCGGATGACGATTTGCGGCTCGGCCCAGCCTTTCTTTTCGTAGTGGTGGTGGATCGGGGCCATCAGGAAGACGCGTTTGCCGGTGCGTTTGAAATAGAGCACCTGGATGATGACCGAGAGCGCCTCGACCACGAAGAGGCCGCCGACGATGGCCAGCACGATCTCGTGCTTTGTCGCCACGGCGATGGCGCCCAATGCGCCGCCCAGGGCAAGCGAGCCGGTGTCGCCCATGAAGACGGCGGCAGGGGGCGCGTTATACCACAAAAAGCCAAGGCCCCCGCCGACCACGCCGGCGGCGAAGATCAGGATCTCGCCCGTGCCGGGCACATAGTGCACGTCGAGATACTCGGTGAAGTCCACGCGGCCCACCGCATAGGCGATGACGCTGAGGGTCGAGATGGCGATCATCACCGGCATGATGGCCAGCCCGTCCAGACCGTCGGTCAGGTTCACCGCGTTGGCGGCGCCGACGATGACGATGATGGCGAAGGGGATGAACAGCACGCCGAGGTTGATCAGCGTGTCCTTGAAGATGGGCAGGGCCAATTGGTAGGCCAGATCATCGGGGTGATATTGCGCCGCCCACCAGCTGGCGAGGCCCGCGATCAGGAAGCCCAGCCCAAGCCGCACCTTGCCCGAAACGCCGGCGGTGTTCTGCTTCGACACCTTGGCGTAATCGTCGGCAAAACCGATCAGCGCATAGGACATGGTGACGAAGATCACCATCCATACAAATGGGTTGTCCAGCCGCGCCCAAAGCAGGGTCGAGGTCATCAGCGCGCCGATGATCAGCAGCCCGCCCATGGTGGGCGTGCCGGCCTTGACGAAATGGCCTTCGGGGCCGTCCTCGCGAATTGGCTGCCCCTTGCCCTGACGTTTGCGCAACACGTTGATAAGGGGCGGGCCGAACAGGAAACCGAAGATCAGCGCGGTCAGGAAAGCACCGCCCGCACGAAAGGTGATATAGCGGAACAGGTTGAAAAAATCCCCCCCGTCCGACAGCTCGGTCAGCCAATAAAGCATTACTCGTCCCTTTGGATTTTGGTTGGGGCGCTTTGGCCCAGTTTTCGCAGGGCGTCAACAACAAGGCTGACCTTGCTGCCCTTGGAGCCTTTGATCAGCATGACATCGCCTGCATCGACAAGGCGGGGCGCTCGTTTGGCCATGTCTTCGGCCTGCTCCATCCAGTCGCCGCGTTTTCCATAGGGTAGTTTTTGCCAAAGAGCGTGCATGCGGGGCCCGACGCAATGCACTATGTCGATCTGCGCCAGCCATGGCAGGGTCGCGATGCCTTCGTGCAGGGCGCGCTCGTCCGGGCCAAGTTCCAGCATGTCACCCAGCACCGCGATGCGGCGGCCCTTGGCGACGCGGCCCTTGCCATCGACCACATGGGCGGCGGCCAGAACCTCTAGTGATGCGGCGATGGACGTGGGGTTGGCGTTGAACGCGTCGTCGATCAGCTCGAACGCCTGATCGTCGAAAACGGAGTCCAGCGTGATACATTCGCGCGCACCGCGGCCTGCGGGCGGAAGCCACTGCCCCAAGTCGGCGGCGGCCATGGACGGGTCAAGCCGCAGGGCATGGGCCACGGCCATCACCCCCATGCCATTGACCGCGAAATGCCGCCCAGCCGCCTGCACCTTGTACAGGACCGGACGACGCCATGCGCGCCCTTCGGCCACCGATGTATCGTCGTACAGCCGAAACGAGGTCATGCGGTGGTGGTTGCCCGCGTCTTCGCCGAAGGTGATGATGCGGGCACCGCGTGCCTTTGCGGCGGCTTCCAGGATGGGGGTGGTGGGCAGATCGCCATTGATGACGGCCACGCCGCCCGGTTCCAGCCCGTCAAAGATCGCCGCTTTTTCATGGGCGATCCCTTCGATGTTATCAAAGGCTTCCAGGTGGGCCGGGGCGATGGTGGTGATCATCGCCACATGGGGACGGGCCATTTTGGCCAGCGGAGAAATTTCACCCGGATGGTTCATGCCGATCTCGATCACGGCGAACTGGGTGTCTTGCGGCATCCGCGCAAGGGTCAGCGGCACTCCCCAGTGGTTGTTATAGGATGCCTCTGCCGCGTGGGTGCGGCCCTGCCCCGACAGCACCGCGCGCAGCATTTCCTTGGTCGAGGTCTTGCCGACCGATCCGGTCACCGCCACGACGCGGGCATTGGTGCGGTCGCGGGCCGCGCGACCAAGGTTTTCCAGCCCTTCCAACACGTCGGGCACGATCAGCAAGGGCGCATCGGGCGCGACGCCATCAGGAATGCGCGAGACAAGCGCGGCCCCCGCCCCGGCAGCCAAAGCCTGCGCCACGAAATCATGGCCGTCCCGGGCCGCCTTCAAAGCGACGAACAGATCGCCCTGCGCAAGCGTGCGGGTGTCGATCGACACGCCATCCACGGCCCAGTCGCCCTGCGCCCTGCCACCCGTTGCTTCGGCGGCTTCGGTCGACGTCCAAAGGCTCATGCCAGCCTCCCGTCCAATGCGGCCACGGCCACGCTGGCCTGTTCCACATCGTCAAAGGGCAGCACGTCGTCGCCGACGATCTGCCCGGTTTCATGACCCTTGCCGCAGATCAAAAGCGCATCGCCGGGGCCAAGCGCATCGACGCCGCGCAAGATCGCCTCGGCGCGGTCGCCAACCTCTTGCGCGCTGTCCATGCCAGCCTGAATGACGCCCATCATCACCGCCTGACGGATCGCGGCGGGGTCTTCGCTGCGGGGGTTGTCATCGGTGACGATCACCATGTCGGCATGTTCCGCCGCCGCCTGCCCCATCAGGGGCCGCTTGGTGCGGTCGCGGTCGCCGCCCGCGCCGACAATGGCGACAAGACGGCCCATCACATGCGGGCGCAACGCCTGAATGGCGGTGGCCACGGCATCGGGCGTATGGGCGTAATCGACGAACACCGCCGCCCCGTTGGCGCGGGTCGCGGCCAGCTGCATCCGGCCGCGCACGGTACCCAGATAAGGCAGGGTTTCGAACACGCGGTCCGCAGGCTCGCCCGCGCCGATCACCAACCCCGCCGCCAGCAGCACGTTTTCTGCCTGGAAACCACCGATCAGCGGCAGGCGGGCCAGATGGGCGCGGCCCTCGTATTCGAACCTGATTTCCTGCCCCGTGGCGTCAAAGCGTTGCGCGGTCAGGCGCAGATGCGCGCCCTCGTGCCGGCCCACCGCGATCAGGCGTTGCCCCCGATCCGAGGCGATGGCGACCATGTCGGCGCCGCGCGGATCGTCGATATTGATCACCGCCGCACCGGTTTCGGGCAGCACGCGGGCAAACAGCCCCGCCTTAGCGTTGAAATATTCCTCGAACGTGGCGTGGTAATCCAGGTGGTCCTGCGTGAAATTGGTGAACCCCGCGGCTTTCAGCAGCACCCCGTCCAGCCGCCGCTGCGCCAACCCGTGCGAGGATGCCTCCATCGCGGCATGGGTCACGCCCGCATCGACGCAGGCGCGCAGGGCGCGGTGCAGGGTGATGGGTTCGGGCGTGGTGTGGTTGAGCGGCGCGTTATACGCCCCTTCGATGCCGGTGGTGCCAAGGTTCACGGCGGCAAGGCCCAGCTCTTCCCAGATGTGGCGGGCGAAAGTGGCAACGGATGTTTTGCCATTGGTGCCGGTGACGGCGATCATCACCTCGGGCTGCGCGCCGAACCACAAGGCGGCGGTGGCGGCCAAGGCCTGTCGCGGGTCTTGCGCCACGATCAGCGCGGCATCCGATCCGCGCAGCGCGTCACGGGTGATTTCGGCCCCTTCGGCATCAGTCAGGATGGCGGCAGCGCCCTCTTCCAGCGCGCCCGCGATGAATGTCGCGCCATGGACCCGCGTGCCGGGCATGGCGGCAAAAAGGTAGCCGGATTTGACCAGGCGGTTATCGACGGCGAGGCCGGTGATCTGCGCCTCGCGCCCGCTGCGGGCGGTCAGGCCCAGTTCTGCCAGTGTCTTGACCTGCCCTGTCATGCCCGCGCCCCGCCCTTTTCGGATCAATTTGATGTCAGCGTTATACCAGTCATCATGGCGGGTTCAATCTGCGGTCTGAGGCCAAGCAGCGGCGCGACGCGGCGGATCATTTCGGCAGCCACGGGCACGGCTGTCCAACCGGCGGTGCGGCGCGGTTTATCGCCCGAGGTCTCAACCGGTTCGTCCAGCGTGACCACCAGAACGAATTTCGGATCATGCGCCGGGAACATGCTGGCAAAGGTGGCGATCACCTTGTCGTCATAGTAACCGCCGCCCATTTCCTTGGGCTTGTCGGCGGTGCCGGTCTTGCCCGCGACCTGGTATCCCTCGACCTCGCCAAAGCTGGCGGTGCCTTCGGTGACAACGGCGCGCAGCATGGCGCGGGACCGTGCGGCGGTGGCCTCGCTCATCACGCGGGGGCCATATTGCGGGCCTGCCTGCTTCAGCAGCGTGGGTTCCACCTTGGTGCCGCCATTGGCAATGGTCGCATAGGCAGAGGCAAGGTGCAGCGGCGTCGCCGACATGCCGTGCCCATAAGATATGGTCATGGTGCTGAGTTCGGACCATTTCGGCGGCAACAGGGGCCGCCCGCCGGAGGCTTCGACGATCTCCAGCGGGGTCGCTTCGAACATGCCAAGCGATTGCAGGAACTCTTTTTGGCGGCCCACGCCGATCATCTGGGCAATACGGGCCGTTCCGATGTTCGACGATTTCACAATCACGTCCGTGACCGACAACTCTTTGCCATAGTTATGAAAATCGCGGATGCGGTGTTTCCCCCACCGCAGCGGGCCCTTGGTATCGACCATGGTATTGGGGTTCACCAACCCCAGTTCCAGCGCCTGCGCCGTTGTGAAAATCTTGAAGGTCGATCCCAGTTCATAGACGCCCTGCACCGCGCGGTTGAACAGCGGGCTGTCGGCGGCAAACCCCTTGGTCGCGGGGCGGGGCCGGTCGTTGGGGTCGAAATCGGGCAGGCTGACAAGGCTGATCACCTCGCCCGTATGCACATCCATCAGGATGGCCGTCGCGCCCTTGGCGTTCATCAGCTTCATCCCGCCATACAGCACTTGTTCGGCGGCGGCCTGAACGGTCAGGTCCAGCGACAGTTCCAACGGCTGCGACGCCATGGCCGGATCGCGCAAGCGGTCGTCATATTTCTTTTCGATGCCAGCCACGCCGACAACCTCGGCCGCGGACACGCCCTCGCGCCCGAAAGAGGCACCGCCAAGGATATGCGCGGCGATCTTGCCATTGGGGTAAAGCCGCATCTCGCGCGCGCCGAACAACAGGCCCGGCTCCCCGATATCATGCACGGCCTGACGCTGCTCGGGGCTGATTTTCTTTCTGATCCACAGGAACTTGCGCTTGCCGGTGAAATCTTCCAGCAGGTCTTCTTCTTCAAGGTCGGGGAAGATGCGGGCCAGTTCCGTCGCCGCGCGTCGATGGTCGATCATATGCGGCGGCTGCGCGTAAAGCGCATAGGTTTCAAGGTTCGTCGCCAGGATGCGGCCCTTGCGGTCAAGGATGTCGGCGCGCTGCGCGACGATACGGGCCCCGGCGGCAGAGGCGCGCGGCTCTGTCGGTTCGGATGCGGCCAGCATGCCCATGCGAACCCCAACCACGGAAAACACGCCGAAAAACGCCACCGAAAGCAGCAGCAGCCGCCCCTCGGCGCGCAGGCGGGACCGGTCGCGCATATCCTCGTGACGCAGGCGGATGTTCTCGCGCTCGATCGCATCGGGGTTCTCGCCATTCCGGCGGGCCTCCAGGATGCGGGCAAGCGGGCGCAGGGGGGTGCGGATCATTGGCCAGCCTCCCCGTTCATGGTCGATACCTCGACCGGATCGGTGATCGGCAGGCGCGTGTCCATCACCGCATCGGGAAAGAACACCTGATCAATGCTACCGAATTGTTCAGGCGCAAAGGGCAGCAGGCCAAGCCGGTCGAAATTCAACTCGGCCAGATCGCGCAGGCGGTCGGGCCGGTTCAGATAGGCCCATTCGGCCCGCAGCATGGCCAGGCGGGCGCGGGCATCACCGATGTCACGCTGCAACGCCTCGGTTCGGGCAAGTGCCTCTTGTGTCTCGTAATTTTCGCGGTAGGCCCAGAAGGCCAGCCCGATCACCGCCACTGCGGTCAGCACGAACAGAAACGTGCGCATCACCTTTTTCCCCTTACAATCGGCATCCCCAGCGCCTTGCGGTCCAGTTCCCCCACGGGCGCATCAGTGCGCAATGCCACGCGCAGCTTCGCGCTGCGCGAGCGGGGGTTTTCGGCCAGTTCCTGATCGTCAGGTCCAACGGCCTTGCGCGTCAGCACCTTCAGCGGAGCGGGCGTTTCCTCGGCCTCTGGGGCATAACGGTTGGTGCGTGCAGCCTGGCCGCCATGGGCCTGAAAGAACCGCTTGACCATCCGGTCCTCGATGGAATGGAAGGTCACAACGGCCAGCTTACCGCCGGGCTTCAGCGCGCGTTCGGCGGCCATCAGCCCCTGCGCCAGTTCCTCGTATTCGTCGTTCACCGCGATGCGCAGCGCCTGAAAGCTGCGGGTCGCCGGGTGGCTTTGGTTCGGCTTGCTGCGCGGCAGGCATTTTTCAATGATCCCTGCCAGTTGCAGCGTGGTGGTGATCGGCCCCGCCGCGCGTTCGCGCAAGATCGCACGGGCAATCCGGCGCGAGGCGCGTTCCTCGCCGTAGTGATAAAGAATATCTGCCAGTTCTTCTTCGGACAGGTCATTGACCAGATCCGCAGCAGAGGGGCCGGACTGGCTCATCCGCATGTCCAGCGGGCCTTCCTTCATGAAGGAAAAGCCCCGCTCGGCCATGTCCAGCTGCATCGAGGACACGCCAAGATCCAGCACCACGCCATCCAGATCGGCGCCGTATTCATCAAGACGCGAAAACGTGCCCTGCACCATCTTCACACGGTCGCCATATTCCGCGGCCCATGGCGCGGCCATTTCGAACGCCAGCGGATCGCGATCGACGGCGATCACCTTGTCCGCGCCCGCATCCAGCAGGGCCCGCGTGTAACCGCCCGCGCCGAACGTTCCGTCCAGCCAGACACCCGTCACCGGTGCCACAGCTTTCAAAAGCGGGCGTAGCAGAACGGGGATATGCGGAGCATTGTCGGCGGGCGTGGCAGCAGCAGCCATCCGTCACGCGCCCCCGTCGCCATCCAGAAGGGAAAGGGGGTCGAAATCCTCGGGCATCTCGGCCAGGAAAGCATCGGTCTCGGCCGCCTCGACGGCGCGATAGGTGTCAGCATTCCAGATTTCGAAATAGTCACCGGCGGCGACCATCACGGATTCACCGGTCAGGTCGATCTGCTCGCGGCGCTCCTTGGGCAGAACGATGCGCCCATCCTTGTCGATCTCGGTTTCCCAGGACTTGCCAAGGATCAGGCGGGCCGCCTGTTTGCGCGCCTGGCCACCGCGCGGCAGTTTCTTGATGTCCTCTTCGATCTCGCGCATCGCGTCGATCGTGTAGGCATGAAGGCAATTTTTCAGGTGGGGGCCGTAAAGCACGACCATGCGGGGGTTGGCATTCTCGGGGAGCTTCGGATCGCCCGCCTCAAGCACACGGCGAAAATCGGCCGGGATCGACATACGACCCTTACCGTCAACCTTCTGGTTGAACTCGCCTCTGAAGCTTAGGCTCACGTCCCTGCGGCCCCTTTCGCCCTGCCCCGCCCAGATTTTGTGCTTGATACGAAAAACGGCGAATAGAGCTGCTGCCACTGCCCTATTCGCCGCCCTCGTCCCGCATGTCGCGGGGTGTCCAGCTGCGCGCGCCACCTGGGGGGATGTCTGCTCGCCCGCGCGCCGGATCTCTTGGTTCGATGAAAGCGGGGTGCCTGTATGAAACCTGCTTGGGAGTTTTTTTGTTTCGGGGTCGTTTGATGCCCCTTAGTTCCCGTCCTCATCGTGTGAATTAGTTATGCTCTGGGAATTCATGGAAATCAACAGGAATTTAGCCCAGATTCCCACAGGATGTAGTTATCCACAGGCCTCCAGAACAAGATATGGGTGCGGATTTCCGCCGATGTACACATTTTGTTGATAATCTAACAACAATACACACCACATGTAGTCACAGCAACCGCAGCGCATTTTCTCCCATCTTTTCCCGAAAAAATCCCCAATCCAGAGTCGGGAAAGCGGCTCGCTCCGGCTATTAGCCTCGATTTACCCATGAATCACGGGGGTTTTGCGTCAGATTGATTCGCAAGTGGCCAGGCGTTGCATTGCGGCCTCACCCGGATTTTGGCGCAGGTTCCATGCTTTCCCAGAACCCGCGACCCGAAGTGCCATGAAATCCCGCGGCCACCCCGAAAACGGCAAAACGCCCCGCCGTTTCGGGCGGGGCGTTCCGTGAAACGGGCGGATTGACTGGATATCAGGCCTTGCCGGCCTTGATCAGCCCTTCGGCCAGCTGCGCATAGGCTCGCGCCATGGGGCTGTCGCCCGTTGCAATGGGCGTACCGCCATCGCCGCCAAGCCGCGTATCCAGGTCAATGGGAAGCTGCGCCAGCAGCGGCACCCCCATTTCGGCGGCCTCGTCACCCACACCGCCATGGCCAAAGATATGCGCCTCGTGGCCACATTGGGGACAGGTATAGAAGGACATGTTCTCGATCAGGCCCAGCATCGGCACTTTCAGGGTCTTGAACATATCAATCGCCTTGCGCGCATCCAGCAGCGCCACGTCCTGCGGGGTAGACACGACGATGGCCCCGTCCAGTTCGGCCCTTTGGCCAAGGGTCAGCTGCACGTCACCAGTGCCGGGCGGCAAGTCGATCAGCAGAATGTCCAGCTCGCCCCAATTTACCTGCCCCATCATCTGTTGCAGCGCGCCCATCAACATCGGGCCGCGCCAGATCACCGCTTTTGCCTCGTCCAGCATCAACCCGATGGACATCAGCGTGACGCCATGGGCGTGGATCGGTTCGATGGTCGTGCCATCGGGACTGGCGGCGCGGGCGGTCGCGCCCATCATGCGCGGCTGCGAGGGGCCGTAAATATCCGCGTCCAACAGCCCAACCTTGCGCCCAGCCCGCGCCAGGGCCACCGCAAGATTCGACGACACGGTGGATTTGCCAACCCCACCCTTGCCAGACCCGATCACGATCATATGCTTGACACCCGGCGGGTTCATGCTGCCCTGCTGCGGCTTGGGATGCCCGCCGATCTTGAGCGAGGGGGCCTCGCCCTGCGGCGGTTTCGGCGCAGCCTTGGACGGGCCATGCGCAGTCAGGGCGACCGACACCTTGGACACCCCGGCAATCTTGCCCACCTCTGCCTCTGCTGCGGCGCGCAGCGGCTCCATCTGGCGGGCCAATTCAGGTGACGGCGCTTCGATCACGAAACGCACCGCGTCGCCGTCGATGCCAAGCGCGCGCACCATATCCGATGAAAGCAGCGTCTTACCGCCGGGAATCGCGATCTGGTCCAGAACTGCCTCGACCTGTTGCAGGGTCACTGCCATGGGGTGCCTCCTTATACAGTAGCGCTGCATAGGTGGCATTTTTTGTGGCGGGCGCAACCCCGCGCCACAAGTTTGAGATACCCACGCCTGACGTGACGATCCCTCACGTCAAGAAGTGACGCTACGTAAAATAGGTCAGCACTACGTATGCATTTGCTGCATGGCGGCAATGCCGTCCTGTGCATTGTGCAAGTGCAGCATCGGCGTAAATTGAGACCAACAGAGCGCATCACGACAACAGACGGCACAGAAGGCAGATCGACATGGCATACGCTTCCGATATTCGCAGCACGGCAACCGGCCAATCCCGCATTGGCGCAATCTTTGGCGACATCGCGGCACGCTTCGCGCGTTACAGCATGTATCGCAAGACCCTGAACGAACTGGCAACGCTGTCCAGCCGCGAGTTGAACGACATGGGCCTGTGCCGCTCGCAAATCCGCTCGGTGGCGTATGAACACGCCTACGACAACCAGAAATAACTGGACAAGAACAACCGGGATCTGACGCTCCTCTCCTCCTCCCTGGATCGTCAGTGAACTCGCGGCGGCATCGCTCTCCTCCCTTAGATGTCGCCGCATCTTATACCGCCCGAAATGGCAAAGCAGATACGGGATCGCCCCTCTCCTCCTCCCTGGGGTCCCCGTTAGAGCAAAGGATCTCTCTCCTCCTCCCTGAGATTCGCGCTCAATTCTACGGCGGCACCCTCTCCTCCTCTCTGGGTGTCGCCGACAAAATTCGGCGCTTCGGGCATGTCCTGCCGCGCCACATCGGATCGGCCAGCCTCTCTCCTCCTCCCTGAGGTCGGTCGTTACCCGCAAGTGGTCTCTCTCCTCCTCCCTGAGACCCCTTGCAAGATAAGAACGGCGGTGCCCTCTCCTCCTCCCGGGGTGCCGCCGTTTTTTATTGTCTTGCTGAAATTCTGGATAAAGGCTGGGGGCGCTGCCCCCTCGATTGAACCGCAAAAGGCGTTTCACCCCCCCCCCTCCGAGGTATTTTCGGAACAGTGAAGCGAATTGGAGAGCGCCCGCCTTGATGGAGGAGCGACACGGCGAGGGGTGCGCGGTGGCATTGCCCCGAAAGCCCGAAGGCGCCAGCCGAGGGCCATACCCAAGCGTGAGGAAGTTTTCGCAAGAAACCTTCCCGAATGCGCGGGAGCGTTCCCTTGCGGGATGTCAGCAGTTCAGGATTGAAAGCGCGTCAGAACGGCACGTCATTTTCGGCCGTCACATAGCCCGCGACGACCTTTTTCGTGCCCGCTTTTTCAAAGGCGACTTCCAGCTTGTCGCCTTCGATCGCCTCGATCCGGCCATAACCGAATTTTTGGTGGAACACGCGCTCGCCCACGGTGAAGGCGCTGATCGCCTGGCTGTCTATGACCGTGTTGCGCGATTCGCGTGGCTGGCTGGTGCCGCGTTGGCCCGCGCGCGATTGCAGGCGTTTCCAGCCAGGGGAGTTGTATACATTCGCTTCGGCCACGCGGGTTTCGATGTTCGATGCGCCATAGTTTTGCGCCGCCGCGCCATAGCCGCCGCCGTATAGCCCCGGCGGGGTCAGCACATCCACGTGATCCTCGGGCAGCTCGTCGATAAAGCGCGAGGGCATCTGGCTTTGCCATTGCCCGTAAACGCGACGGTTTCCGGCAAAGGAAATGGTGCACAGCTCCTCGGCCCGGGTAATGCCGACATAGGCGAGGCGCCGTTCTTCCTCCAGCCCCTTCTGGCCGGATTCGTCCATTGACCGTTGCGAGGGGAACAGCCCGTCCTCCCAGCCCGGCAGGAAGACCACGGGAAATTCCAGCCCCTTGGCCCCGTGCAGCGTCATGATCGATACCTTCGGCTCTTCCGCTTCGGCGTCATTATCCATAATCAGGGCGACGTGCTCCAGAAACCCTTGCAGGTTCTCGAAGTTTTCCAGCGCCTTAACCAGTTCCTTGAGGTTTTCCAGACGGCCCGGTGCCTCGGGCGTCTTGTCGTTCTGCCACCTGCCGGTGTAGCCGGATTCGTCGAGGATACGTTCGGCCAGTTCGATATGGGTGAAACCACCATCCATCATTTCGACGCGCCAGCGGTCTATGTTTTCCACCAACATGCCAAGCTGCCCGCCGCCCTTGCCCGCGATGGCACGTTCGGCCACAGCGATGCGGGCGCCTTCGACCAGCGGCACGCCATGTTCGCGGGCGATGCGTTGGATAGTCTGTTGCGCCTTGTCGCCAAGCCCGCGCTTGGGCGTGTTCACGATCCGCTCGAACGCCAGATCATCCGAGGGCTGGGTGATCACGCGGAAATAGGCCATGGCATCGCGAATCTCGAGCCGTTCATAGAAGCGCGGGCCGCCGATCACGCGATAAGGCAGGCCGATGGTCAGGAACCGGTCTTCAAAGGCGCGCATCTGGTGCGAGGCGCGCACAAGGATGGCCATGTCGTCAAGGCTGTAGGGCCGCATCCCGCGCGATCCACCTTGCAGCGCCTCTAATTCGTCGCCGACCCAGCGGGCCTCTTCCTCGCCGTCCCAATGGCCGATAAGGCGAACCTTTTCGCCATCCTCTGCCTCGGTCCACAGGGTCTTGCCCAAGCGGCCCGCGTTGCCCGCGATCACGCCAGTGGCGGCGGCAAGGATATGCGGCGTAGAACGGTAGTTCTGTTCCAGCCGGACCACCTTGGCCCCTTCGAAATCTTTCTCGAATCGCAGGATGTTGCCCACTTCGGCCCCGCGCCAGCCATAGATCGACTGGTCGTCATCGCCCACGCAGCAGATGTTACGATGCCCGCCCGCCAGCAGCCGCAGCCACAAGTATTGGGCGACGTTGGTGTCCTGGTATTCGTCCACGAGGATGTATTTGAACCAGCGGCGGTATTGCGCCAACAAGTCATCGTGTTTCTGGAAGATCGTAACCATGTGCAGAAGCAAGTCGCCGAAATCGACCGCGTTCAACTCTCGCAACCGGCGCTGGTAGGCGGCATAGAGAGGGATGCCGCGGTTGTCATAGGCGCCTGCCTCGGACGCGGGCACGTTTTCGGGCGTCCATGCGCGGTTTTTCCACTGGTCGATGATGCCCGCCAGACCGCGCGCGGGCCAGCGTTTGTCGTCAATGCCTTCCGCCGCGATCAACTGCTTGAGCAGGCGCAGTTGGTCGTCCGTGTCCAGGATGGTGAAGTTAGATTTCAGCCCGACCAGTTCGGCATGACGGCGCAGCAGTTTCACACAGACCGAATGGAAGGTGCCCATCCATGGCATGCCCTCGATCTGCTGGTTCAGCATCCGGCCGACGCGCTGTTTCATTTCGCGCGCGGCCTTGTTGGTGAAGGTGACGGACAGGATTTCGTTCGGCATGGCGCGACCGGTTTGCAGCAGATGCACGATTCGCGTGGTCAGCGCCTTGGTCTTGCCGGTCCCTGCCCCGGCTAGCATCAGAACGGGGCCATCCAATGCCTCGACCGCCTCGCGCTGCGCGGGGTTCAGGTCATCCAGGTAGGGCGTGCCACGGGCGGCCATGGCGCGGGCGGCAAGGCCGGATGCGGTCGGCGGGGTATGATCGAAGCTGTCCATGAGGCGCAACCTAGCAAGGGCGTGCGTGAAGTTAAAGACAAGTTCACACTCTGTTCTGCCGCCTTGGCTCGGGTTTTTTTTCGGCGGGCGGGTGAAGATGAGTATTTTGGGAACAAAGAAGGCAGGGGGCAGCGACAATGCGGCTGGACATTCCGTGCGGGGGGGGGGAAATCATGGCGCCATGACGCTTGATTACCGCTACCCCGCCCTGTCCGACCTGCGTGCCCGCGCCAAGCGGCGGATGCCTTATTTCACATGGGAATACCTGGACAGCGGCACCGGCGAGGAGCTGGCACTGCGCCGTTCGCGCGAATCTCTGGATGCGGTGATGCTGGCCCCGCGGGCCTTGCGCGGCGCGCCCGTGCCGGATTTGTCCTGCACGGTTTTGGGGCGGCAATATGCGCGCCCCTTTGGCGTGTCGCCCGTAGGGATGACGGGGCTTTTCTGGCCCAAGGCAGAGCGGATACTGGCGGCCAATGCGGTGCGGCACAACCTGCCCTTTGGCCTGTCCACCGTCGCTGCGGCTTCGCCCGAGGATGTGGCGGATGTGGTGGGCGATCAGGGCTGGTTCCAGCTGTATCCGCCTGAAAGCATTGACCATAACTTGGATTTACTGGCCCGCGCCAAGGCTGCCGGTTTCCACACGCTGATATTGACGGTGGATGTGCCGGGGCCATCACGGCGCGAACGCTCGCGTCGGTCGGGGCTGCAAACGCCGCCGCGCATCACCCCGCGCATTGCCCTGCAAGCGGCGATGAAACCGCGCTGGTCGCTGGAAATCTTGCGCCACGGGATGCCGCGCGTGCGCAGCCTTGAAAAATATGTCGAGAAGACCGGCAATGGCCCGCATATCGGGCTGGGCCGACACCGCGCGCCAGACCCCGAGTTTTTCCGCATCATCCGCGACGCATGGGACGGGCCGATTGTCGCCAAGGGGGTGATTCTGCCCGAAGATGCGCTGATGCTGCGCGATCTGGGTTGCGATGCGATCTGGGTGTCAAACCATGGCGGACGGCAGTTTGACGCCGCGCCAGGATCGGCCCATGCCCTTCCCGGCATCCGCGCCGCTTTGGGGCCGGATTTTCCGGTGATCTACGACGGGGCCACCGCATCGGGGCTGGATGTGCTGCGGGCCATCGCGCTTGGCGCGGACATGGTGATGCTGGGCCGCGCTTGGCTGTGGGGCGTGGCCGCACTTGGCGCGAAAGGGGCCGATCATGTCGTTCACATCCTGACCGAGGATATGAAATCGGCCATGGTGCAGATGGGTATTTCGCGCCCGGAAGAGGCGCGGGCACTGCTTTGGAAACCGTGACCGGGCCACGCGTCCGGCAATTTCCGATGGGCGAATGCAAATTTCGCTAATTATCCAAACCACAGTTTTGCAAAACTGCCAATTTGCACTTGGCAAATTTCCCCTTGCGCCGCGACGCGGCATGTCGTTCCCTCCGCCCAATCGGATGGCCCCCGCCCGGGGCCTCAGGCGGAGGACCGAATGCCCGACTTCAAGAAAATTCTGATCGCCAACCGCGGCGAGATTGCCATTCGCATCATGCGTGCAGCCAATGAGATGGGAAAGAAAACCGTCGCCGTCTTCGCCGAAGAGGATAAGCTGGGCCTACACCGTTTCAAGGCGGACGAGGCATATCGCATCGGTGAAGGGCTGGGGCCGGTCGCGGCCTATCTGTCCATCCCCGGGATCATCCGCGTGGCCAAGGAATCGGGCGCGGACGCGATCCATCCGGGCTATGGCCTGCTGTCGGAAAACCCCGACTTCGTCGATGCCTGCGATGCGGCGGGCATCACATTTATCGGGCCGAAGGCGGCCACCATGCGCGCCCTTGGCGACAAGGCCAGCGCACGCCGCGTGGCGATCGAGGCGGGCGTGCCGGTCATCCCCGCTACCGAGGTTCTGGGCGACGACATGGCCGCGATCAAGCGCGAGGCGGCCGAGGTTGGCTATCCGCTGATGTTGAAGGCGTCCTGGGGCGGCGGCGGGCGCGGCATGCGGCCCATTTTCGCGGAATCGGAACTGGAAGAAAAAGTGCTGGAAGGCCGCCGCGAGGCCGAGGCCGCCTTTGGCAATGGCGAGGGCTATCTTGAAAAGATGATCACCCGCGCCCGCCACGTCGAAGTGCAGATTCTGGGCGACAAGCACGGGCAGATCTATCACCTGTACGAACGCGATTGTTCGGTCCAGCGCCGCAATCAAAAGGTCGTGGAACGCGCCCCCGCGCCTTACCTGACAGACGCCCAGCGCGAAGAAATCTGCGAATTGGGCAAGCGTATCTGCGCCCATGTGAATTACGAATGCGCCGGCACGGTCGAATTCCTGATGGATATGGAGACCGAGAATTTCTATTTCATCGAGGTGAACCCCCGCGTTCAGGTCGAACATACCGTCACCGAGGAAGTGACCGGCATCGACATCGTACAGGCCCAGATCAAGATCGCCGAGGGCAAGACCCTGGCCGAGGCGACAGGCACCACCAGCCAGGAAGATGTCACCCTGTCCGGCCATGCGCTGCAAACGCGGATCACCACGGAAGACCCGCAAAACAACTTCATCCCCGATTATGGCCGCATCACCGCTTACCGGTCGGCCACCGGCATGGGCATTCGCCTGGATGGCGGAACCGCCTATGCGGGCGGCGTGATCACGCGCTATTACGATTCGCTGCTGGTAAAGGTCACCGCATGGGCACCGACACCAGAGGCGGCGATTGCCCGCATGGACCGCGCCCTGCGCGAATTCCGTATCCGCGGCGTCAGCACCAATATCGCCTTTGTCGAGAACCTGCTGAAACACCCGACCTTCCTGAACAACGAATACACCACCAAGTTCATCGACGAGACGCCCGAACTGTTCGAATTCACCGCGCGGCGCGACCGGGGCACCAAGGTGTTGACCTATATCGCGGATATCACCGTGAACGGGCATCCTGAAACCACCGGGCGGGCCGAACCTTCGGCGGATACGAAACTGCCCCGCCCCCCTGCCCCGCGCGCCAACCCACCGGGCGGCACACGCACCCTGCTGGACGAATACGGCGCCAAGGCCGTGGCCGACTGGATGCTGGACCGCAAGGAGCTGCTGCTGACCGACACCACGATGCGCGACGGGCACCAATCGCTTTTGGCGACACGGATGCGGTCGATCGACATGATCCGCGTGGCACCGTCCTATGCGGCCAACCTGCCGCAGCTGTTCAGCGTGGAATGCTGGGGCGGCGCGACCTTTGATGTGGCGTATCGGTTCTTGCAGGAATGCCCCTGGCAGCGCCTGCGCGATCTGCGCAGCGCCATGCCGAACCTTTTGACCCAGATGCTGCTGCGCGCCTCCAACGGTGTGGGCTATACCAACTATCCCGACAACGTGGTGCAGGCCTTTGTCAAACAAGCGGCCGAGACGGGCGTGGATGTGTTCCGCGTCTTCGACAGCCTGAACTGGGTTGAAAACATGCGCGTCGCCATGGATGCGGTGATCGACACGGGCAAAATCTGCGAAGGCACGATCTGCTACACCGGCGATATCCTTGACCCGGACCGCGCCAAGTATGACCTGAAATATTACGTTGCCATGGCCAAGGAATTACAGGCCGCAGGCGCGCATGTTCTGGGGCTGAAGGATATGGCGGGCCTGTTGAAACCCGCCGCCGCCCGCGTGCTGGTCAAGGCGCTGAAGGATGAATTGGACATCCCCGTGCATTTCCACACCCATGACACATCGGGCATCGCCGGGGCGACCATTCTGGCCGCGGCCGATGCGGGCGTCGATGCGGTGGACGCGGCGATGGATGCGTTTTCGGGCGGCACCTCGCAGGTATGTCTGGGTTCGATCGTCGAGGCGCTGCGCCATACCGAGCGTGACACCGGCCTTGATATCAACCGGGTGCGCGAGATCAGCGATTACTGGGAATCCGTGCGCGCGCAATACGTCGCCTTTGAAAGCGGGCTGCAAGCGCCCGCATCCGAAGTATATCTGCACGAAATGCCCGGCGGGCAATTCACGAACCTGAAAGCACAGGCACGCAGCCTTGGGCTGGAAGAAAAATGGTCCGATGTCGCCCACACCTATGCGGATGTGAACAAGATGTTCGGCGATATCGTCAAGGTGACGCCCTCTTCGAAAGTGGTGGGGGACATGGCGTTGATGATGGTCAGCCAAGGTCTGACCCGCGCCGATGTGGAAGACCCCGACAAGGACGTGGCCTTCCCCGACTCGGTCGTGGACATGATGCGCGGCAACCTGGGCCAGCCGCCGGGCGGCTTCCCCGATGGCATCGTCGCCAAGGTGCTGAAGGATGAAAAACCCAACACCGAACGCCCCGGCAAGCACCTGCCCGCCGTTGACCTAGAGGAGAAACGCGCAGAGTTGGCCGCTCAACTGGGTCTGGAACTGTCAGAGATCGACGATGAAGACCTGAACGGATACCTCATGTATCCCAAGGTTTTCACCGATTACATGCAGCGTCACGCCAGCTATGGCCCGGTGCGCAGCCTGCCCACGCGGACCTTCTTCTACGGCATGGAGCCGGCAGAGGAGATCACTGCGGAAATCGACCCCGGCAAGACGCTGGAAGTCCGGCTGCAGACCGTGGGCGAAACCGACGAGAACGGCGAGGTGAAGGTGTTCTTCGAACTCAACGGCCAGCCGCGCGTCATCCGCGTACCGAACCGTCTGGTGAAATCTTCGACCGCGGCGCGGCCCAAGGCCGAACTGGGCAATGCAGGTCACGTCGGTGCGCCCATGCCCGGCGTGGTGGCCAGCCTTGCGGTTTCCGCCGGCCAGAAGGTCAAGGAAGGCGACCTGCTGCTGACCATCGAGGCGATGAAGATGGAAACCGGCATCCACGCCGAACGTGATGCGGTGGTGAAGGCCGTGCATGTGCAGGCCGGTGCCCAGATCGACGCAAAGGATCTGCTGGTCGAATTGGAATAACCCCTTCCCCGAAAAAGGCAAAACGGGCGCGGCCACTGGTCTGCGCCTGTTTTTCATGCCAGCTTGCGCCCGAACAGGAGAGGACAAGCAATGGCAAAGCTGAAAACAACCGTGGCCGATATGGTCGCCACCGCCCGCGCACGCATCGAAGAGGTCGAGACGAAAGACCTGATCGCCATGGTGGACGACCCCGACGTGGTCATCGTCGACCTGCGCGACATCCGCGAACGCCAGCGCAGCGGCTTTATCCCCGGCGCGTTCCACGCCCCGCGCGGCATGATCGAATTCTGGGTCGATCCCACCAGCCCCTACTATAAGGATGTCTTCGGGCAAGAGGACAAGAAATTCGTGTTCCACTGCGCCAGTGGCTGGCGCTCGGCGCTGACAGTGGCGACGCTGAATGACATGGGTTTCAACTGTGCCCACCTGCGCGAAGGGTTTTCCGCATGGGAACCCGCCGGCGGCCCGGTCGAGCGGGACCAGAACTGGGGCTGACCCCCATCGCCCACACTCTTGGCACAGGTTTTTTTTCGGCGCAGCTGCATTTTGCACTTGCGAAGAGCGCGGGGATTACCTATCTGACGCCTCACCCAAGGAAGCGGGCGTAGCTCAGGGGTAGAGCATAACCTTGCCAAGGTTAGGGTCGGGCGTTCGAATCGCCTCGCCCGCTCCAATTCCTCCCACACGGGAGGCCACAAAACGCGGCTTCGGTCGCGTTTTTTGTTTCTGCAATACAATTTTGCATCCAGCCCCGACGGCGGGGCATCGAAATCTTTTCGAGATTTCGAAGCGAGTTCGTGTACGAATTCGACGCCGAAAAAACCGACGGCTTTTTCGTTTTACCCCTTGCAGCAGGCGGCGGTTTTTTCTATTCCACGCCTCACCCAAGGAAGCGGGCGTAGCTCAGGGGTAGAGCATAACCTTGCCAAGGTTAGGGTCGGGCGTTCGAATCGCCTCGCCCGCTCCAATCTCTCCTCTCGGAGAGGACAGAAAAAAGCCGCGGTGATCATTCACCGCGGCTTTTTCTTTGCTCCTAGTGTTCCAAGTCTGACACATGTTACCTGTTTCCCCTGATTTCATCGAGAGCGTTGAGCGCGCGGCGTTCGCGGGTGAGGATGTTTTCGGCGCTCT
>Ga0209121_10002279_pt1 | contig 19630 bp, 14 predicted proteins | sample Cruoilmetagenom3_FD_187292 | JGI IMG/M metagenome (GOLD analysis project Ga0209121, IMG submission 187292) | Oil polluted marine microbial communities from Coal Oil Point, Santa Barbara, California, USA - Sample 3 (SPAdes) (version 2) | ecosystem: Environmental > Aquatic > Marine > Oil seeps ...
CCCTCTCTCCCACACCCCCACACCCCCACACCCCCCTCCTCCACCTGGCCTGCGTCCTCTCCATTGCCCTGGCCCTCCTGGCCGCGACGTGCGGATACTGGGCCATCGTCCGCGCCGACCACCTGCGCGCCCGTGACGACAACCCCCGCCGCGTCCTCTACGAACAGCACGTCGTGCGGGGGCGCATCCTCGACCGGGATGGAGTCGTGCTGGCCGACGTGGAGGTGGCCGACGACGGGACTGTAACGCGCCGCTACCGGATCCCAGAGGCCGCGCCCGCCGTCGGCTACGCCAGCCTGCGCTACGGCAGCGGGGGAATCGAAGCGGTCTTTGACGCCGAACTGCGAGGGGAAGCCGACCGCAGCGGCTGGCAGGTTGCGTGGGAGGAACTGCTCCACCGCCCACCACACGGCCACGACGTACAGTTGACGCTCGACGCACCGCTACAAATCCAGGCTCAGCGGGCGCTGGAGGATTGCGCCGGAGCTGTGATACTGCTCGACGCCACCAACGGCGAGATCCTGGCCCTGGCCTCGAGCCCCACCTTCGACCCGGAGCACCTCGACGAGGAATGGGATGCCCTGAGCGAGGACCCGGCTGCACCGCTGCTCAACCGCGCCACGCAGGGTCTCTACCAGCCGGGGGCCGCTATCCAGACCGTCATCCTGGCCGAGGCGCTGACCGAGGGCCTGGCTGATCTCTCCGCCCCTACCTCTAATGCAACGGCAACCGTCACCGTCAACGGCGCACGGCTGGGCTGCAGCACGGCTCCCTCTGAGCCATACACGCTGGCCGACGCCTACGGTGCCGCCTGCCTGGCCCCCTTCGCGGAGTTGGGCGAACGGTTGGGGGCCGGCGGTCTGGAGAAGGCAATGGAGCAATGGGCGCTCACCAACCCGCCCGCACTAGAGATCCCAACCGAGGCGGCCGATTGGGACAAGGAAGCACTCGCGACTACAGCCGCCCTGCGTGCCGAGGCCATCGGCCAGGGGAGACTGACCGTATCGCCGCTGCGGATGGCGCTGGTGGCCGGGACGCTAGCCAACGAAGGCACGACGCCCGTCCCATGCCTGGTGCTTCGCGTCCAGGATGCGAAAGGGCGCTGGCAGGAGCACCCCAGCATCGGGCAGCCCCGCGCTGTCCTCTCGCCAGCCAGAGCACACGAACTACTCGCGGCTTGGCGACGCTACGATGGTGACCCTTCGACTTTACTCAGGACAAGCGTCGCCGCGCACTGGGGAGTTGCTGTCGCCGGCGAAGGGCAGCCGCCGCATACCTGGTTCATCGGCGTCGCCCCCGCAGGTAGTCCGTTCCCAAAGTCCGTTTACAGCGTCGCCGTCCTCATTGAACACACCACCACCTCTGAGGTAGCCGTCAGCATTGGCACAGCGTTACTGCAGGCCGCTTCGACCCCGTAGCTCCCCTATTTGTACAACCTATTTTCCCCTGACACGTGCCCACAACCGCTCAGGCGATGGTCACCTCAGGCGACATGTATACGTCTTGGATGGCATTGAGCAGTCTGATGCCCTCGTTCATTGGTTTCTGGAACGCTTTGCGCCCGGAGATGAGCCCCATACCACCTGCACGCTTGTTTATGACTGCTGTGCGTACTGCCTGGGCCAGGTCGTTCTCTCCCGAAGCCCCCCCCGAATTGATCATGCCGACCCGACCCATGTAGCAGTTGGCCACCTGGTAGCGCACCAGGTCAATGGGGTGATCGCTCGTCAGCTCGCTGTAGACCTTGGGGTGCGTCCGGCCGAACTTGATGGCGGTGTAACCGCCGTTGTTCTGGGCCTGTTTCTGCTTCACGATGTCGGCCTCGATGGTGGCGGCCAGGTAGTTGGCCTGCCCGGTCAGGTCGGCGGCTGTGTGGTAATCCACGCCCTCGTGCTTGAAGGCCGGATTGCGCAGGTAGGCCCACAGCACCGTGACCATACCTAGTTCGTGGGCGTAAGCAAAGGCTTCGCTCACTTCCTGGATCTGGCGACGTGATTCGGGAGACCCGTAGTACACCGTCGCTCCGACGGCCACCGCGCCCAGGTCGAAGGCCTGCTGTACGCCGGCGAACAGCGTCTGGTCATATATGCTGGGGTAGGTCAGCAGTTCGTTGTGGTTGATCTTGAGGATAAAGGGAATTTTGTGCGCATACTTGCGCGACACTGCCCCCAACACACCCAGTGTCGAGGCGACGCCGTTGCAGCCCCCCTCAATGGCCAGCTTGACGATGTTTTCGGGGTCAAAGTAGATAGGATTGGGCGCAAAGGAGGCCCCACCCGAGTGCTCAATCCCCTGGTCAACGGGAAGGATGGAAAGGTAGCCCGCGCCAGCCAATCGGCCAGTGTTGAAGATGCTTTGCATGTTACGCAGCACTGCAGGGGAACGGTCGGTCTGGGCCATCACCCGATCAACGAAATCGGGGCCGGGCAGATGCAGCATCTCCTTGGGAATCCCCCTGCACTCGTGATCTAACAGGCTCTCGGCCTCCGCCCCTAACAAGTCTAGAATCTGAGTAGTCATATCTCCTCCTATATATTCTGCTAACCCATCCACATAGCGGGCGCTATTTCCCTGCTCCCAGCCGCTCCGCCTCAAGCGCCACCTCCACGTACTCTTGCTTCACGAACTCCTGCTCCTGCACCTGGATCAACTCCAGTAGTTCGCCGATCAGCTCCGCCTTCCGCTCCGCATCTTGCCTCGACCACGTCCGGCTCTTGATTTCCAGGAACACGACCGGCAATTCCGGCCTCGTCAGCCGGTCCAGATTGACCGCGAAATCCGTCCCGCCGTAGCGCACGTGGTAGCGCTGTCGCTCTTTGTGCACCTCAACCTCGGCCACCGGCTGGAAGTACTCGCGGTAGAAACGCAGGCTGCGCGTCGCCGGTGCATCGAAACGGGAGCGCGAGAGCAGCACCGATCTTGCGTACTCCCGCTCTTTCGTCTCGCCGGTCAGCGTCAGCCGGTAGAACACATCCTGCACCTGACCATCCTCATCCAGCAATTCGTCTTCCCGGTAGCGGATGTGACTGTGGTAGGGATCGTCGAACAGGAAGTAGGTATCGTACTGGCGACGCAGCGAGGGCTTGATGATCAGGATTCCCGGCCCGTCCAGCAGGTTCTTGACCGGTGCCTCGTCAGTCAAAAGCACCTTCACCTGCACTTCAAACGTCTTCTCCTGGGCCACCTGGCCGATGACCAGCAATTTACTAAGTACGCTTCCTTCACGCTGGATGAGGAAGGTGTCAATCTTGCGCGCTATGGCGGCTGCCTCAGCCTTCAACGCCTGCTCATCCAACGTAAGCAACCTCCGCTCGCGCATCAGCCAGCGCCCCTGGCACATCACGTCCCTAACGTCGCTGCTCTTGGCGGCGTAGACGAGTTGAGCGTACAGCGCCTCCCGATTACGCAGAAATTTGGGCGTATTATGGACACTGCTCAGGTCTACGACGGTGATGTCGGCCCGTTTGCCCGGTTCCAGTGAGCCAACGAACTCGCCTACGTGCAGTGCCCGCGCCCCGCCGATGGTCGCCAGCGCCAGCGCCTGCCGCGCCGGCAAGGCCGTGGGGTCGGAGGTCGCGCCCTTGGCCAGCAACGCCGCCAACCGCATCTCCTCCCACATATCCAGGTCGTTGTTGCTGGCCGGGCCGTCGGTGCCGATACCCACGTTGAGTCCCAGTTCCAGCATGTGCACCACCGGCGCGATGCCACTGGCTAACTTGAGATTGCTGGTAGGATTGTGCGCCACGCCAACCCCATGGTGCAGCAGCGTGTACATCTCCCCCTCATCCAGGTGGACACAGTGGGCGGCGATGACTTTGGCTTTGAAAACGCCCTGCTTCTTCACCCAGGGCACCATCGGCATCCCGTACTCGGCCCGGTGCTCCTCCACCTCCTGCGCGGTCTCGGCGATGTGGATGTGGAGCGGCACATCGAACTCCAACGCCAGTTGGGCACAGGCCTGCAACAGTTCAGCGGTCATCGTGTACGGGGCATGAGGCCCCACCGCTGGCGTAATCAGCGGATGCCCCTTCCAACGCATGATAAAGTCGCGGGCGTGCTGCAAACCCTCGTCGTAACTCAGCGCATCTGGCGTGGGAAACTTGAGCACCGTCTCGGCGCAGATCGCCCGCATACCGGCCTGAGCCGCCGCGTCGGCTACGGCCTCCTCGTAGTAGTACATGTCGGCAAAACAGGTTGTGCCGGAGCGGATCATCTCAGCACAGGCCAGTTGTGTGCCCAGCCAGCAGAAATCAGGCCGCACAAACTCCCGCTCCACAGGCATAACGTAGCCCATCAACCAGACATCCAGTCGCAGGTCATCAGCCAACCCCCTGAGCAGAGTCATCGGAGCGTGGGTGTGAGCATTAATCAAACCCGGAATAACGGCACACCCACTGCAATCCACGACCTCATCTGCGGTATACGCAGCCGCAATCTGGTCGGCCGGCCCAACACCCTCAATGACATCGTCGCGAATAGCAACCGCACCGGAGGTGAAGAGAGCAAAATCACTGTTCATCGTGGCGACGCTGCCACCGGTCAGAATCGTATCTACTTCAGTCATTGTGTCATCCTCTCTGCAGTAAAGTGGCCTATTATAGCGTCAAACGGGGTCAAAGGCAATTTTCCTTTGATAGAATCCTATGCTATAATAGTATCTAACGCGCAAGACGTGAGCTCGTTTCACGAGTCAAGTGTGAGGAGGCAAACTGTGCATGCTATTGATATCATCACCAAGAAACGGGATGGGATTGAACTTTCGCGGGAAGAGACCGAATTCTTCATCCAGGGATACATCCATGGAGAGATTCCCGACTACCAGGCCGCCGCTTGGCTGATGGCCGTGTACCTGCGTGGTATGACCGACCGCGAAATGCACGATCTGACGCTGGCGATGGCCTATTCAGGTGACGTGCTCGACCTGAAGGACGTGGCCCCCCTCGTGGTTGATAAGCACTCCACGGGTGGGGTGGGGGATAAGGTCAGCCTGGTCGTTGCGCCGTTGGTTGCGGCCTGCGGGTTGCCGGTCGCCAAGATGACCGGGCGGGGACTAGGCTTCAGCGGCGGGACGGTGGACAAACTGGAATCTATCCCCGGTTACCGCACCGACTTGAACGAAGCCGAACTCAAAGCTCAACTCAGTGAGATTGGCATCGTGCTGACCGGGCAGACCGTTGACCTGGCCCCGGCCGACCTCAAGCTGTACACCCTGCGCGATGTGACGGCCACCGTCGAGTCCATCCCCCTCATCGTTGGTTCGATTATGAGCAAGAAAATCGCTGCTGGCGCCGACGCCATCGTATTGGACGTCAAGATGGGCAACGGCGCCTTTATGAAAACGCTGGAAGATGCAGAGGCTCTGGCCGAGGCTATGGTTCTTATGGGAAGCCGGGTCGGGCGTCGCATGGTCGCGCTCATTTCCGACATGAACCAGCCACTAGGCTGGGCGGTGGGAAACGCACTGGAGGTACAGGAGGCAATCAACACGCTACACGAGGGCGGTCCCTTCGACTTCCGCGAGCACTGCATGGTTGTGGCAGCGGAGATGCTGATGCTGAGCGACAAGGCTACTGACGCCAACGCCGCGCTCACGCTGGCCCTGGAGACCCTTGCTTCTGGGGCAGCCTGGCACAAGTTCAGGGACATGGTGGAGGCCCAAGGTGGCGATGTGCGCTACATTGATGAGCCGGAGCGGTTGCCCAAGGCCGGGTTGATCGAGCCCGTGCCCGCGCCGCGTAGCGGCTACTTGGCCAGTGTGAACGCGGCTGAGATAGGAAAGGCCGTGGTGGAGCTGGGCGGCGGACGAGAGAAAATCGGTGACCCGATTGACCACAGCGTCGGCGTGATCGTGCACTACAAAGTGGGCGATCTGGTACAGAAGAACACACCACTGTTCACCATTCACGCCAACGACGAGGCGAAACTGGTAGCAGCTCGCGAGCGGGTGTTGGCCGCGCACACCTTCAGTGACACTCCCGTTCATCGCTTGCCGCTGTTCTACCGCCGCATCGCGGGCTGATTCGCCTCACACACTACGCAATAGAAACAGAGCATCACGCTCCCGTAGGTGCGCTGGTCAAGGAGCGCCAAGTGCTTTAGCGCCAGCTCCTCGTACTCCCGCGGATGAACCTGCGCAATGGCCCAGCCATCGTCGGTCAGCCAGCCGGGGTTGGCATCCAGCGCCCGCAGCGTCCTCACCCATAGGCCCCGGTACTGCGGTGGTGCAATGTAGGCGTAGTCGAACGGCTCCGCTGGCTCCACCTGAGAGGCCAAGAAACCAAATACGTCGGCCCGCACCACCCGTGCGCTGGCCTCCAGCCGGGTGTGAGCCAGATTCTCACGGATAGTGCGCAGCGCCGCCCCCGCCCGCTCCACAAAGACAGCCCCCGCTGCCCCCCGGCTCAAAGCCTCAATCCCGACCTGTCCGGTACCGGCAAAGAGATCCAGAAAGCGGCAGCCTATGACATCGTTGCCAATGATGCTGAAAAGCGCCAACTTGGCCCGGTCTGTGATGGGCCGTGTTCCTCTCCCTGGCACCGACTTCAGCCGATGCCCCTTAGCTTTGCCCGCGATGACGCGCACAGCACCCCTCCTCTCCGACTGCACTCACACACACGACTATACAACGAAATAGACGAGTAGACAAATACAGCAAACGAGTGGCCTTGAGTACTTGCCTACCTACATCCCTGTTCACTCCTTTTGAGCGTTGACAAATCCGCCAACCGGATTATACTGAAATCGAGACCGGGTGACTACGAGCGGAGATGAGTAAACAGCGCCTTCTCGACATTTCTGATATACTGGAGCGCATCCCCCCAGGCGAACGAACCGACGGGGCGCGGACGCTCATCCAACATGCTTATGCTGTGGCCGAACAAGCCCACGCTGGCCAGGTACGCAAGTCCGGTGAGCCCTACATTCAGCACCCGTTGGCCGTGGCCTTCCTGCTGGCCGACACGGGGATGGATCCATCCACCATCGCTGCTGGCCTGCTGCACGATGTGGTCGAGGATTCCGATCTTGACGTGAAATGGTTGGCACAAGAATTCGGCCCTTATATAGCCAGCCTGGTAGATGGCGTGACCAAACTTGAGCAGATTGACCGCCTCAGCCAGAAGAGCGAGGGACTGCGCAATGAGCGGGAGTCCGAAAGCCTGCGCAAGATGTTTATCGCCATGGCAGAGGATGTCCGCGTCGTGATCATCAAACTGGCCGACCGCATGCATAATATGCGCACGCTTGATCCCCTTCCAGAGAAACGCCGCCAAGCCTTTGCCCGCGAGACGCTGGAGATATTCGCCCCGTTGGCCAACCGACTGGGCGTGTGGCAGTGGAAGTGGGAACTGGAGGATCTGAGTTTCCACTACCTTGACCCTGCCACCTATGCTGAGATCGCAACTCTCATCACAGAGCGCCGTCTGGAGCGCGAAGCCGGTATCCAGCGCCACGCCGAGATCCTGAGGCGAAAACTGGCCAAGGAAAACATTGAGGCAGAGACCTCCGGCCGGCCTAAGCACATCTACAGCATCCACCACAAGATGCAGCGCAAGGGCGTGCCCTTCGGCCAGGTCTACGACATTCGCGGCATCCGCGTTATCACCCAGACTATACCTGACTGCTACCATATCCTGGGCATCGTGCACGGGTTGTGGAAACCTATCCCTGGCGAATTCGACGACTACATCGCCACCCCTAAGGACAACATGTACCAGAGTCTGCACACAGCGGTCATCGGCGACGACGGTAAGACGCTGGAGGTGCAGATCCGTACCTGGGAGATGCATCGCCTCGCAGAATACGGCATAGCTGCCCACTGGCGCTACAAGGAGGGAGGCAAACGGGACGAGGTTTTCGAAGCCAAGATCGCTTGGTTGCGCTCGCTTATGGAGTGGCGGCAAGAGGTCACTGACGCCGGCGAATTCTTGGACGCGATGAAGACCGATATCTTCCAGGACCGGGTTTACGTCTTCACCCCCAAAGGCAAGATCATTGACCTGCCGGTCGCCGCGACACCGATTGACTTCGCCTACCACGTGCACACCGAGATCGGCCATCGCTGCCGGGGTGCCAAAGTCAACGACAGATGGATTGGACTGGACTATCAACTGCGCACCGGCGATCGGGTGGAGATCGTCACCAGCAAGCGGGCCGCACCCAGCCGTGACTGGCTCAATCCGGCGCTGGGCTACATCAAGACCACTCGCGCCCGCACCAAAATCCGCCGCTGGTTCCGCCGCCAGGATCGGCAACAGAACATCGCCCAAGGACGCGAGATCGTCGAGCGCGAATTAAAGCGTCTGGGTATGGAACACCTCGGCCACGAATCAGTTGCCAAGCTCTTCAACTATGAGAAACTCGGAGATTTCCACGCCGCCGTCGGCTTTGGGGACATCAACAGCCAGCAAATCGCCAGCAAGATCGCTGAAACGCGCCCGCGCGAGGGAAAGAAGCTGCCTTCTATGCCCCCTCCTCCCACGCAGACTATCGAGGGCATCCAGGTACAGGGCACCGGTGGCCTGTTGACCCGGCTGGCGCGGTGCTGCCATCCGCTGCCAGGGGATGAAATCATCGGCTACGTCACCCGAGGGCGGGGCATCACCATCCATCGCCGCGATTGTCCTAACATCCTGCGCTTGAGAGATACGGAGCGACTGATAGAGGTCGGTTGGGGTAGCCGGTTGCAGACTTTCCCGGTCACGATCCGCATCACGGCCTACGACCGCACCGGGCTGCTACACGAGATCTCCGGCATCATCAGCGCCGACGACGTCAACATGTCAGCCGTCAATGTGGGCCGGCGGAAAAACATTGTCACGTTGTACATCACCGTCGAAATCAGCAACATCGCGCAACTCAGCCGTGTGCTGACCAAGGTCGAGCGGCTGCCCAATGTGATCGAAGCCAGACGGCACACGGGATGAAACAAAAGCCCGGTCTCTGGCAGAGACCGGGCTGCTTGCCTAGAGCTGTGAGTTACGATTCCGCCGGCACGCGGTCACTATGCATTTTGCGCTCCACCAAAACCTGTTGAGCGTCCAGCCACTTCTGAAACGCATCTGCCCCCAGTTGCTGACGCACCAACGGGTCCAGTTCCTGCTCCTCGTGACCCACTACCTCGATGATGTAATACCGCGTGCCATCTTCCTCCAACGCCGGCTGACTGTGCTCTCCCACCTCCAGACTGAACGCTACGTCGGTCAACTCCGCGCCGAGATGGCGTTCCAATATACTCCTGGGGAACCAATCCAACTCGGTGCCGTAACTGGTATCCTCATCATCATCTTCCAACTCATCCGCCAACGTTTGAAAATCTTCCCCTGCATCCAACCGGGCAGCCAGTTCATTCGCCCGCCCCTCACTGTCCACGATCAGGGACCACAGTTTTACCTGATCGGCCACAGTGGGAACATCTGCCTCCATATTCTCCTGCAACTTCTCAGTCAACAATGATGCCTCGACCAAGGAACGGTATTGCTGCTCCGAAATATCCAGTGGTTTCAAGGACTGCTCCAGATAAGCATCGTACAATCGGCGGAACTCCTCATCGGTCATAGAAGTTGGTGTCGGGAGCGGAACAGTTGTCGCCGTAGGGGTGAGCACCTCCATCGGCATCAAAGAAGATGTGGCAGTGGGCTCTGGCGTAGGAGTGATAGGATTCCGATCATAGCCGAAGTACAATTCGATCTCCTGTTGCACTTCCTCCGGCGCAACAGTGATACCACGTTGCTCCGCCTCCTGACGCACCAACTCCTCCTGGATCAACTGATCGAGGGTTTGCTCCTCCACAACTAGTGCGTTCGCTGGCGATAACTTGGTCTGCAAGTCGCGGATGTTCCCCTGGATATACTCCAGATAGAACTGCGTGTTCGTGTCTGACGGATCGAGAGCCTGTTGCTGCCGGGTCCAGTATTGGAGTTCGTTTTGCATCTGCATCTGCACAAAGCGCACTCGAGCCTGAAACTCGGCCGTCGTGATGGGAGTCCCAGCTACGATGGCGACCGGTTCACGGGCCTTGATGATCTTTTCAAAAACCAGGCCATAGCCCAGAACGCTTACAACTGCGATCCCTACGATGGTCACGCCCCAGATGAGGAGCCTCTGGATATTCCTTTCCCGCTCCAGGTGGGAACGCTGCTTGTGCGTCAGTTCTTTTGGTACACGCTTTTTAGCCTTCTTTGCCATCCCGTCCTCTCACCATAGCCATCAGCCGATAGCAGTTGGCCGCCTGCGGCTAGCGGCTGATTGCTAACGACCAGTTTGCCCAGGCTCCACCACGAACGGCAACAACGCCAGATGACGGGCACGCTTAATCGCCACCGACAGTTGACGTTGATGCTTGGCGCACGTTCCCGTCTGCCGTCGTGGCCGGATCTTCCCGCGGTCGTTCAGAAAGCTCCGCAGCACATCCGCCCGCTTGTAATCAATATAGATGACCTTCTGCTTGCAGAAAACGCACTCTTTATGACGCCTCACAAACCGACGACGACTAGGCCGTCGGCCCCGCGTCTCCCTACGACCACGTCTCCCTCGTCCTGCTAACATTTCAACCTCCCTGCTCCATCCGTACCAGGCGCTCTCGAAATCCGCAGAGTGAGCGGAGTTTGCCACGCCGGTGCGGTCCCCCAGCTTTCACGTGCATCTGGTATGGCTAGAAGGGGAACTCCTCCTCCCCCTCGGTACTGGATGCTACCGCCTCAGTGGAAGTACCGTGACGGCTACCCAATAAGATCATTTCGTTGGCAACCAACTCGGTACGGAAGCGTTTTCTCCCCTCCTGATCCTCCCAACTGCGCGTCTGCAAGCGCCCTTCGATGTAGACCTGCCGTCCCTTACGAAGATACTGCTTGCAAATCTCGGCCAGATTGCCCCACGCTACCACGTTGAACCATTCCGTTTCCTCGCGGCGCTCGCCTTCCGAGTTCGTCCAACCGCGAGTAGTGGATACACTGAACGACGATACCGGCCGCCCACTGGGCGTGTAACGCATCTCGGGGTCACGCCCCACGCTACCAATAATCATCACCTTGTTCAGACCTTTTGTCATGGCGTCATCACCCCCCACAACTTACATGTATCACGCCACAACTGTCTCCTCAGGTGGCTTGGCGTCCTCTTCAACACGCACGATCAGGTGACGTATGATCTGTTCAGTCAGCCCAAGATTGTGCTCCAACTTAGCCACGCCCTGGGGTTCCAGTTCAAGCTGCATAAACACATACTGGCCTTCCCACTGCTTCTGAATGGGATAGGCCAGCCGACGCAACCCCCAGGGCTCGATTCGTGTGACCTTACCGCCGTTGCGTTCGATCAGACCATCGACTTTCTCAATAACAGCGGTCAAGTCATCTCCGTCCACCTCCGGATGAACGATGAAGACGAACTCATAACTGCGCACTAGACGGTACACCTCCTCTCCATGGGATTGCCCCCGGACCCAAAGCCGGGGGCGGAAAACCCGCCTGCAGGTACACAACGGGCGCTATGATAACACAAACACGTGGATTTGGCAAGACCCCGCTTTCTCATTATAGCCCACCCCCACTCACGGGCTGAAGCGGAACAGACACACATCGCCGTCCTGGATTTCATAGTCGCGGCCTTCGATGCGCAACACGCCCCGTTCCCGAGCTGCGCGCCAGTTCCCCGCTTCCACCAGTTGCTCAAAACTCACCACCTCGGCACAGATGAAACCGTGCTCCATCTGGCTGTGCACTTTGCCGGCCGCCTGGGATGCTTTGGTGCCGCGCTGTATCGCCCAGGCGCGCACCTCTCGACCACCCGTGATGGTGAGAAAGGTGACCAGATCAAGCGCCTCGTAGCCCGCCTGGGCCAGCACCTCTAACCCGGAGCGTTCCAACCCCACGTCTGCCCGGTAGGCAACGGCCTCATCGGGCGGCCACTCGCTCAGATCAGCCTCCAGTTGGGCACAGATGACAACGCAAGGGGCCCCCTCCTTCTCAGCCACGCGAGCGACCTCTTCGGCCAGCGGGCCGCCAGCGGGCAGATTCTCCTCGCCGATGTTTGCTACGTAGATACGCTTCTTGGCGGTGAGTAGGCATATCTCTCGTGCCAACGCCACCTCAGTCGCCCCGCCTGCCACCCAGGCAGCAGCTCGCTCTCCGGCCTGCAGGTGCGCGCGCAACTCCTCCAACGTCCCCAACTCTGCGACGTAATCACGCGGCCTGGCCTTGGCCGCCGAACGCGCCTTGTCTAGCCGTCGCTCCACCGCCTCCAGATCGGCCAGGATTAATTCCAGGTCGAGCGCCTCCAGGTCACGTAACGGGTCTACCGATCCCTCTATATGTGCCACATCGGGGTCGGAAAAGCAGCGGCAGACCAGGGCGATAGCATCCACATTGCGGATGTGACCCAGGAATTGGTTGCCCAGCCCCTCGCCCCGATGAGCACCGCGTACCAGGCCCGCGATATCCACAAACTCGACCGTTGCCGGCGTCATCCGCTCCGGCCCGACCACCGCCACCAACGTCTCCAGGCGCGGATCGGGCACCACCGCCACGCCGCGATTGGGATCAATTGTGGTGAAAGGATAGGCTGCCACAGCAGCCCCGGCCTGCGTGAGGCCGTTGAAGAGAGTAGACTTACCCACGTTGGGCAAGCCCACAATGCCAATTTGCAATGTCATGCAGCACCTCGTTCCCCTCTCAGTGCCCCCCATGAGGGAAGAAGCATCTACTGCGCAACTTCCGCCTCCGGAGACTCCACCTCGCCCAGGGGCAAACTGATGTGAAATGTGCTCCCTTTGTCCAGTTCGCTATCTACCCACACCTTTCCGCCGTGCCGTTCGACGATAGACTTGACGATTGCCAGTCCCAGGCCGGTCCCTGGTATGTCCATCGTGTCGCGCCGCCTGATGCGGTAGAATTTCTCAAACAGGCGCACCCGATCGTCCGGGGCAATGCCGATACCCGTGTCAACAACGCGGATCATCGCCTGCTCGTCGCGCACGGACAATCCCACCGTCACGGTGCCACCGCTGGGGGTGTACTTGACAGCATTATCCACCAGATTAGCGACCGCCTGGCGCAGCAACGTGGCGTCGCCTGCGACCATTGCCACGCCTTCGGCTGGCTCCAGCCGCAGGGTGAGCCCCTTAGCAGCCGCCCGAGCTCGCATGCCGTCCACCGCTTCGACCAAGACCGCCCCCAAGTGACAAGGCTCGCGCTCCAGTCCCACGCCGGCCTCAATGCGCCCCAAATTGAGCAGGTCGTCAATCAGCTCACTCATTTGCTCAACGCCGTGCAGTACCTTCTCGACGTACTCACGCTGTCTGTCGTTGAATTCGCCCACCATCGGGAGCATGGTCGCGTAGCCGCGCACAAACGTGAGCGGTGCGCGCAAGTCGTGCGAGACCGTCGCTACGAACTCGGACTTCATCTCGTCCAGTTCCTTGAAGTGAGTGATGTCGCGCATCAAGGCCACGCGGCCAATCCGTTCATCATTGGCGCTCAAGATGGTCGAAACATTGGCGTACAACGTCCGGCCATCGGGCAGAGGGACCTCCTCGGTCAACGCCTCGCTCGGAGGCAACGGTTCCTCGAAGACCCGCGCCAACTCAGGTGCCAACTCAGCCTGATTGATCTTCTGGCCCACGGCTACATCGGCTGCGATACCAAATGCCCGCTCAGCAGCCGGATTGACCAGCAGGATGCGATCATCGCGGTCGGTGACCAGAACGGCGTCGGTGGTGCTGGTCAGGATCGCTGCCAGCCGCCGCCGCCCGCCCTCCGCAGCCTGGAACAGGCGGGCATTCTCCACCAGCACCGCTGTCTGGCTGGCCAGTGTGGAGAGCAGATCAATCTCTGAGGCATCGAACTGGCGAACCTCACCATACCCCACCCACATCACAGCCGGTACCCGGTCTTTAGTGCGCACGGACAGTGCGATGGCGGCCTTGATCGGCCCGCTTAGCACGTCGGGTTCGGCCAGCGTCTTGGCCCGGGCCAGATTTTCTACGACCATGGGATGCTCCAGCTCCCGGGCCGCTGAGGCGAGCGCACGGTCGAGTGCCCCCAACCCCTCACGTGGTTCTCCCCGCGCCATCACCATCTGCGGATCGCCATCAGCCGAAAGGAGGACAATGCGAGCCACCTGTGCGTGGGTCGTACTCAGTACCCCTTCGAGAATGAACGGCACCCCCTTGGGCAACTCCAGCGTCGCCGAAACTGCCTGGCTGATCTGGAGTAGTAACGAAAGGTCTTCCAGCCGGTCTTTCAACCGCACACGCATGCCTTCAAATGCATGTCCTACCCGGGCCACCTCGTCGCTGCCAGGCACCTGAACTGGCCGTGCGAGGTCCCCCTCAGCGATGCGGTCGGCTGCAGTGGCCAACTGCTTGAGCGGCCGGGTCAGCCAACTGGTGACCAGCGGGATGACGATCACCAGCCCACCCCCTAGCAGAAGCTGGAGAATAAGCAGAGGAGTGGCAACCTGGGTAGCTTGCTCCAGCACGACCTCGTAGGGCAAGCGGATCACCACCGCCCACGGGTACCCCTCCGCCGGCAAGTAGTAGACCAACTGGCGTGTGTTGTCTCTGGGGTTGCGACTCTCGTAGGCCCAACCCCGCTGCACAGTGCGAATATGTGGACTGTCCTCGTCTACGTGCCACTCAGCTAGGAGCATGTCAGAACTGGAATGGGCAACGATGTGCCCTTCCATATCCACCACAAACCCCTCTCCACGCGCGCGGGTCCATTGCAGACTCGCCAGTACCCGATACATCACCGGATTGACATCAAGCCGAGTGCGCCCAAGCAACACCCCGAAGCGCTTGCCGGCATCCTCACCCTCCACCGGTGCCAGGAACGAAAGAATGACCTCATCCCGCTGCGAGCGGTGGACGGAACTGATCTGCGTCGCCCCGCTCTCGACCACACGCTGCAAAAGCATCTTCTCCTGTGCCGTCAGTTCCGGATCGCCGGTCGGCGCCGGGGGATACATCGCCAGTTGCTGTTTGGTCAAGTCGAACAGCATCAACTGGTCGAAGAAGGCCACGCTTCGCAGATCGCCGCGCAGATGAGCCTCCAGCGTGATCGGGTCGCTGCGCCACAGCACCTCATCGTTAGCGAACTCCGCCAGCAACCCCTGCCCGGTCTGGATGAAGTAGGGGATGCCCTCGGCAGCGCTGTTGGCATCCCGCGCCATCTCGTCCACCGCCTCCAATGTCGCCACACGGAGAGTTGTTGTCGTCACTGCGTAGACAAGCACGGCGGTCATGGCCAATATCAGGGGTACAAATAAGAAAAGCAGCCTGCGCTTCAGAGTGCGGCTGTAGGGAGGGGATTGGTGCGCCACACGAACAGGGCGAAGACGCAGGGAAATCAGGTAGACCCCCTGTACAACGAGTGCTGCCATGAGACTTTCGATCAGCGCGGGGCCAAGATTGGCCTGCGTCAGCGTCACAGCGTAATCGAGTCCTGCCAAACCCGAATCGGCTGTATGAGCAAACACCGATAGCAGCAACAATGGAAATGCAAAGAGAGTCGCCAGCGGCCCTGCGACGATAGGCTGGCGCACGACGAGCGGCAGGCGGCCTCGATAATCCTGGCGCAGAAAGAAGCCAACCAGAAAACCAAAGAAGGCAAATTGAAAAGGATCAGTGATACCGCCGGTTGCCATACCGACACGCAAGATTCCCCCGACCAATCCTACTAACAACGCCGGCCCTGTGCCCAGCCAAGCCCCAGCAACAAGTACCGGCAGCGCCCCTAACAACGGCGCAAATGGATTGGTGGGTTCGGTGGGGATATTTGGGGGTGGTAACAGCCGGGGGAGAGAGAAACTCAGCACCAGCAAATTGTTGACGAGCAGGGGCGCTGCCAGCAAGCCCAAGAACAGGGGAAGGCGACGCCAACCCAACCCCCTGAAGTCTCGCCGGGAACGGACGAGAAGTACAAATGTCGCCAGCATATAGAGCGTCAGGAGAAGGTATTCCCAGATTTCAGGCTGAAGGAAGGCCAGCCTGATCCAGGGTCTCCAAACTTCATAACTCATATTGATGCTCCTTCTCCCAGACAAGAGGGAGACGTTAGTTCTGAGAGATTATAGCACACCGCAGAAATAATTCAAACTTTGCTCACATTCTCAGCAGGAGTATAATACACTGAGAGTAAAGTGCTTCCGGTACGACAGGTTGGCAGCGCATAAGACCATGTGCAACGTGATGCGTGAGAGGCCAGTATGGCACTTTGATCACATCTCGCGCATCACATATCACGGCTTCTGGTTCGACATAATCGAAGGACAGAGACAGAAATGGAAATCGAAGTCGCTGTTGCCAAGGTGGGCAAATGGGCCACCAGCGAGAGTGGGGACACGCTGGAAATGATCGAGCGCCCCCACGGGGGCCTCTCCTTCGTGCTGGTGGACGGCCAGCGTTCCGGGCGGGCAGCCAAAGCCATCAGCAACCTGGTGGCCCGCAAAGCCATCTCCGAACTGGCAGAGGGAGTACGCGATGGCGCGGCGGCCCGTGCAGCCCACGACTATCTTTACACCCACAAAGGTGGTAAGGTCTCAGCCACGCTCAATATTCTCTCAGTAGACTTGACTTCCGGCACGCTGGTGCTTTCGCGCAACAACCACTGCCCCATCATCGTCATAACGCCAGAAGGCAGGCTAGAGTTACTCGACGAGCCGTCGGAACCGGTCGGGGTGCAATACGGCACCAAGCCGCAGATCACGGAATTGCCACTGGTCGCTGGGACCGTGGTTGTGATCTACACAGACGGCCTGGAAACGGCCGGAGCGCGCTCAAGTTGCGTCTTCGACGTCCCGGCAGCGATACACGAACTGGCAGCCCGTAGTAACGTGGATGCCCAACAGTTGGCCGACAGCCTGCTTGAGCGGGCGCTGGCATTGGACGACGGGCGGCCCCACGACGACATCAGCGTGCTGGTGCTGCGCATCCTGGACCGCACAGGTGATGGCGTGCGCCGCCTGGCACTCAGGATCCCTATGTGAGATACGCAATGCAGCTTCACCATTCCCGCCGCTACCTGCGAGCCATGTGGCGCGATACTCAGGTCTTGGTGCGCCAGTTTCACGTCTCCCTAATCGCCTTCGCCATGCTCCTGTGTGGCGGCACTCTGGCTCTACGTTTCTTCTACCTCTATCCCGAAACCGGGCAGCACATCGGTTGGGCCGAAGCATTGCACGCCACCTTCAAACTCATCTTCCTGGAAACCGTCCTCCCCTTCCCCACAGTACCAGAACTACAACTCCTGTTCATCCTCCTCCCCCTCATCGGACTGGCCCTCGTCGCCGACGGGGTGCTGCGCTTCGGAGTGGCACTGTTCAATCGCCGCGAGCGAAAGGAGGCCTGGGAAATGGCTATCGCTTCGACTTACCGTGATCACGTCGTCATCTGCGGCCTGGGGAAAGTCGGCTACCGGGTCGTAAAAGAGTTACTGCGCCTGGGAGAGGATGTCGTTGGCATCGAACGCAACACCGACGACCCGTTCCTGGAGGAGATACGCCAGATGAACGTGCCAGTGTTGCTGGGCGACGCCCGGCAGCGGGAGATGCTGGAGAAAGCCCGTGTGCAGGAAGCGTCCGCCATTGTCGTCTGCACCGAGGACGATTTGACGAACCTGGACATCGCACTTGACGCCCGGGAACTCAACTCGGGCATCAAAGTGGTGCTGCGCATGTTCGATGTTCAGCTGGCCGATAAGGTGCGGCGTGGATTCGGTATCCACACTGCCTTCAGCACCTCGGCGCTGGCCGCTCCCATCTTCGCCGCTGCCGCCACACGGGCCCAGATTGACTACTCGTTCTACGTGGACGATGTGCTCCTGAATGTGGCGCGGGCGACGGTACATGCGGGTTCGGCATTGGAGGGACAAACCATCGCCCAGGTAGAACAGGAAATCGACCTAACCATCATCCTACATCAGGGACCAGATAGTCTCGATCTGCACCCGGGCTCAGACATCACCCTTCGCGCTGGCGACCGCCTGGCGGTCTTCGGCTCACTAGAGGCACTAGCCTGCCTGCGTGAGATGGGCGGCGAGCAACGCGGTTCCTCCCCGGGAGAGACCAGGAGCATGCGCCGCCGCCCGTGGCTGGCGCGCTTGCTCTCCAGGGGAAAACGACAAGCCAGTGAAACAGACCGAGAATGAGAGACACCCACTGATCGCCGTGGTCGGCCCATGTGCCTCGGGCAAATCACTGCTTGTGCAGGCGCTGCGGGAGCGGGGATACAACGTCCGTGAGGTGGCACAGGAGCACTCCTACGTACCCACAATGTGGCAGCGCATCACCCAACCCGACCTGCTCGTCTATCTGGACGTCTCCTGGGAAATCGCCTGCCAGCGCCGGCCCACTGACGCCAGACCAGACTGGTGGGCCGAACTGACCCGGCGGCTACACCACGCCCGGCAACACGCGAATCTCTATATCCACACCGATGGATTGACTTCGCAAGAAGTCCTCAACAGGACACTGGCTTTCCTTTTTGATGTTGCAGGTTTGGGCCGCTGAGGGTATAATATAAGCAGATGAGTATTGGGTAGATGGGTAGATGGAGAAGATACGAAAGTTCGCCTGCTAGACACAGGCTCAGAAAAAGCGAGGCGGGCGTCGCAAGCGCCCGCTTCTGACTGAGAGCACGGAGAATGGATTAGATGAGCATCATACTCTGGTTGGTTGGCACACTGGTCGTTGTGCTGGGGCCTATAATTCTGATTCACGAACTGGGCCACTTCATCCTCGCCAAGTTGGCGGGGGTGCGGGTCGAAGAATTTGGCCTCGGATTTCCGCCCCGCATGCTGAAACTGCGGCGCGGCAGGGGCTATCTCGATATTGGTGTCATGCGCGTGATCGTCCCGGCAGGCTTTCGGCTGCCTCTCGGGCTGGCAGTCGGCGTCCACGTGGATGCCGTCGCCCGCAAGCAAGATGATGACACCTACGTCCTGCGCCGCCTGACGGCGCTCAATCCGGTCACAGATCTCCAGAGGATCGAAGCTGAGGTCACGCAGGGAGATCGGCACTTGTACGGAGAGTTGACCGCCCTGGAGCCGGGCACTCTGTACAGCCTCAACTGGCTGCCGATGGGCGCGTTCGTGAAAATGACCGGCGAGGAGGATCCATCCGATCCGCGCAGCCTGGCGGCTCAACCGAAACGCTGGCGCATGGCAGTGATGGCCGCAGGGCCGGTGTTCAACATCATTGCCGCCCTGATGCTGCTCGTCGGCGCTTACGCTGCTGGCTTCCCCGACAAATGGCTGGTCGAGATCACCCACGTGGAACCAGAAACCGCCGCTGAAGAGGCGGGGCTACAACCCGCCGATATCGTCTTAGCCGTCGGTGAAGAGCGCATTGAGGACGGTATGGGCCAACTGCGCAGCATCATCCGCGCTGCGCCAGAACAGACCGTTGAACTCATCATCTTACGCGGAGAGGAGACTCTGACCCTGATAGTGACGCCACGGCGCACCCCCGAAGGCTACGGCCTCCTGGGAATCCTAATGGCCCCCTGGCCCGACCGGAGCGCGGTGCGGCGCTATCGTCTTCCAGAAGCGCTGAGCGCCAGTATCAACGACCTCACTGCTGCTATCGTGATGACCGTGCAGGTTCCGACCCAACTCGCCCAGGGGAACATGACCCCTCA
>Ga0209121_10002280_pt1 | contig 19629 bp, 16 predicted proteins | sample Cruoilmetagenom3_FD_187292 | JGI IMG/M metagenome (GOLD analysis project Ga0209121, IMG submission 187292) | Oil polluted marine microbial communities from Coal Oil Point, Santa Barbara, California, USA - Sample 3 (SPAdes) (version 2) | ecosystem: Environmental > Aquatic > Marine > Oil seeps ...
AGGAAGAAGAAGATATATCCCGGAAATCATTTCCTCAAAGAAAAAAGAGAGGGAATTTGCCGAGCGAATAGCTATCAACACTCCTATTCAAGGAGGAGCAGCTGACCTTATCAAATTAGCTATGGTTAATTTAGATGCAAGATTCAAAGAAGAAAATATAAACGCCTACCTTATTCTTCAAATACACGATGAGCTTCTCTTTGAGGTGCTTAAAGAAGAGATAAGCAGGACACGGAAAATAGTAAAGGAAGAGATGGAGAAAGCGATAAATTTATCTGTTCCCCTCCTTGTAAACACTAAAGTAGGAAAAAACTGGGGTGAAATGAGAGAATAAAATTTGAAGTTTGCGGAGCAAATTTAGGTGGAGCAAAGCGGAACCAGATATGCTCCGCTATTCGCAGCCATAAGGGTTAGAGCGACCGAAAAGAGCGGAGAGTCACAGAGGAAAGGAAATACAATTATTTACTAAATTTGAGATCTAAAGAAGAGAGAATGCAGAATACAAAAACATTTTAGGAACTTTTAAGCGTATATACTAAAATAGTACTTAGCACTTTCGAACTGTTGAAACAAATTTTATTACTTGCTCTCTTTGCCTTAAATAATAAAAGAGGAAAACTCTTTATGAATTTGACAAAACGATAAACATGTATAAAATTGTTGGAAATTATAAAGCAAACCGGCGCTTAGTACATACGCAAAAATCCCTCAAAAAGGGCTAAAATTTGTAAGATTTTGAAAAGCTTAACTTCTGAAATGCCTATTTAGTAAGGATTAGATAAAGTGGAGGTGAAGTCTAAAAGGTAGATTGCTGAAAAGAAAAACTGGTAAGTCTTTAAGAGTTTTGTGAAAGGCAGGAAAAATAAAAAGAGGAGGTAAATTCTTTGAAAATAATTATAATAGGCGCAGGAAAAGTTGGTTATCAAATAGCTAAAACTCTATCCTCAGAAAATCATGATGTAATAGTAATTGAAAAAGATGAGCTGATACGACAATCCGTTAAAAATAGTTTAGATGTACTAACTATCGTTGGTAATGGAGCTAATGTTCGTACTTTAGAAGAAGCAGGAATTAGACAAGCAGATATGATAATTGCGGTAACCAGTATTGATGAAGTAAATATGATAGCCTGTATGATCGCTAAACAATTCGGTGTACCTAAAAAGATTGCTCGTAGTAGAAACCCTGAATATATCTATAACAATACCTTATTCAGGGAACAATTAGGAATAGATTTTATTATCAACCCAGAAATAGCTACCACTAAGGAAATAGTTAATTTACTTAAATCACCAGTGAATGCTGCTCAAATTCAGGACTTCGCTGAAGGAAGAGTTCAAATGTTTGAACTTAAAGTAGAAGAGAGTTCTCCTTTTGTTAACAAACAACTAAAAGATTTTAACTTTAAACATCATTTATTAGTTGTCGCTATATGCCGGGGGGATAAAATAATCATTCCTGGTGGAGAGGGAAAAATTATACTAGGTGATAACTTATATATTTTAGTTGAAAAAGATCGTTTTTCAGAGTTAAATAAAATAACCGGCAAAAAACCTGTAAACATTCAAAATGTTATGATTCTGGGAGGAAGTGAAATTGGTATTCAATCAGCTTTAATGTTATCTAAACAAGGTATTAATACTAAATTGATTGAAGTGGATAAAGAAAAATGTGAAAAGATTGTCGAAAGGCTTCCTCATACCCTAATAATAAATGGCGATGGTACAAATATTGATCTTTTACAATCCGAAGGCATAGAAATCACTGATGGCTTTGTAGCTGTTACAGGATATGATGAAGATAATCTTTTAGTAGCTCTCTTAGCAAAGCATCTGGGTTCAAAAAAAGTAATAGCAAAAGTAAGTAGAGTCGATTATATTCCAATACTGGAAAAAATCGGAGTAGATGCCGTAGTTAACCCCAGAATGACCACTGCTTCTGCTATACTACGTTTTGTTAGAAGGGGGAAAATTATCTCTTTAACTTTATTAAAAGAAGGGAAAGCAGAAGTTATCGAATGGGCAGCTCAACCAGCTTCAAAAATTATTAACAAACCGCTAAAAAACGCTAATCTACCTAAAAATTCTATTATCGGCGCAATTGTTCATCAAAATAGAGTAATCATCCCACATGGTAATGATATTATTCAACCAGGGGATAAAGTAATTATATTTACCTTAGCTTCTGATATAAAGAAAGTAGAGAGGATATTCGACGGTAGAAAGAGATAAAAGGTGAAATATAAGATTGTACTAAATACCATAGGTAATATCTTATTTTTTTTAGGATTAAGCATAATATTCCCTCTTATATATGCTATCTATTATCAGGAACAAGTAATTAATGCTTTTATACTTTCTATTATTATTACCACTGTAAGTGGTCTTTTGTTAAGGAAATTTTTTTCTTCAAAAGAACCTATTGGACCAAAAGAAGGATTTGCAATTGCTACCTTTGGCTGGATATCGGCTGCTGGTTTTGGAACTCTTCCTTTTTTATTTGCAGGAACCTTCTCCAATTTTATTGACGCTTATTTTGAAGCTATGTCCGGATTTACTACCACTGGAGCTACTGTGCTTACTGCTATTGAGGGAAATCCCCATGCTATATTGTTCTGGCGAGACCAAATTCAATGGTTAGGTGGTATGGGTATTATTGTGTTGGTAGTAGCTATCCTCCCTGCCCTTGGAGTAGGAGGTATGCAATTATTTAAGTCAGAAGTCCCCGGACCCGATCCAGATAAGTTAAAACCGAGAATTAAAGAAACCGCCAAACTCCTCTGGTTAGTATATATAATAATATCTGCTTTAGAGGTAGCCTGTTTGTACTTTAGCGGAATGTCGCTATTCGATGCCCTAACTCATATGTTCGGCACTATGCCTACAGGAGGGTTTACCCCGAGAAATCTAAGTGTAGGTGCTTATAATAATCCTATTTTTGAAACTATAATAATCATCTTTATGTTTACCGCAGGAGTGAACTTTACTCTTCATTATAAGGTTCTTCACGGAAATGTAAAAAGTCTAATTAAGAATCGTGAATTTCTTTTTTATAGTGGAGTGGTATTAATTTCTATTATAGCTGTTACTACAGAACTCAGATTGTATATTTATAATTCATTTTTCACTGCTCTAAGGTATGCCTCTTTTCAAGTAGTATCTATAGCCACTACTACAGGTTTTGTCACCGCAGATTATAATATCTGGCCTGCTTTTTCTAAAAGCGTTTTATTAATTTTAATGTTTATTGGCGGATGTGCTGGCTCAACGGGGGGCGCTATTAAAAACATCCGAATTATTCTTCTCTTAAAACAAGCTTATCGGGAACTTTACAAATTAGTTCATCCTCAAGCAGTAACTCCGATTAGATTAGGGGGCAAGACGGTTTCGGAAGAAGTAATACGTAACATTACGGGTTTCTTTTTTCTCTATGTACTCATTTTTGTAACTTGCACTTTTATAATGTCTGCATTAGGCCTGGATATATTAAGTGCAGCGGCATCAGTTGCTGCTACTTTAGGGAACGTGGGACCGGCTCTTGGTTTGGCTGGCCCAACTCATAACTATGCTTTCATTCCAGATTTAGGTAAAATTACTTTGATTTTTTGCATGCTATTAGGCCGATTAGAAATATATACCGTCCTAATTCTCGTAATTCCAGAATTCTGGAAGAAATAGTTAAATTCAGGTAATTGCTTTTTACTCTCCGGGTCCATCTCCTCCAGGCATAATTCGACTACCTCCTTAAGATTTTTTTGAAGCTCGTCGAGGGTTTCTGCCTGGGTATGGGCACCAGGAATTCCTGGAACGAGTGCTACATATAACCCGGTTTCTGATATACTCGAATAAAATTTCATCTCTCCTCTCTGGTTAGCTGGTATATTTTCTTTAATAAATTTCTATCTTCCTCCGTCTGCTTTACACCTCGCCGTTCCATAACTATCCTTGCTACTTCAATTACTTTATCCAATCTATTCTCTACAAATCCATCCTTTCCTCCCCAGCTAAAAGAGGGGATAAATTTAGGAGTAACTCCTCCACCAAAAATATTACTGGCAACACCAATTACACTTCCTGTATCTATTAAAGTCCCTATGCCTGTTTTGGTGTAATCCCCAATAAAAGAGCCTATTTTTATCTGTTTTGTATCTACTTCCTTACCTTTAATAAACACCTTTACACTACCGTAAGTATTCTTAAGATCGCTTGTAGTAGTTAAAGCACCAAGGTTTACCCATTCTCCTATATAGGAATGTCCTATAAAACCATCATGGTGTTTATTAACATAAGCATGGAATACAGATTCCTCAATTTCTCCCCCTATACGGCATACAGAGCCAACACTGCATCCCTGGCGAATCTTAGCTCCATCCACGATGGTTCCTCTTCCTATATAACAGGGTCCCTCAATAACAGTGGGAGGATTTATCTTTACCTCTTCAGCAATGTAAATAGGTCCTCTTTCAGCATTTAATAAAACTCCCGGTTCTATTGTCGAGTTCTTGCCTATATAAATCTTTTCTGGATTAATTAAATAAGCACCTTCATCCACTTTTCCTTTTATGCCTTTCTCTTTTTTTCTCTCGAACTCTTTTCTTAGAGCATAACTATTCCATTTAATGATATCCCAGGGATACTCCAATAGATTAGCTTCAATCTCCTTTACCTCTACCATCTGTTTAGCTTGAGTTAAAACCTCTCCCACCTTCTCCGGGTTATTAAAAGGGAGTTTCTTTAAAGTTTTCCTGTTGAGGCGAGCATACACTATTTCTCCTCTTTTAACTCCAACCTCCTCCCCTCCCTCTAAATCTATTCTTTCTTCTAAAAAAAGTAATCTTCCGTTAACAAAAAGTAGATTTCTCTCATTTAAATCTTCTAATGGATTTACTTTAGCTTTCTCTATTTTTTGAGAAGTAACCCCAGATAAATATTTACGACAGATAAGATATATCTCTTCCTGCGAAGATATACTGGAGATTTTCTCCTCTAAGGTAGTAATTCCACATCGAAGTCTGTAAATAGGTCTGGTTAAGGTAAGAGGGTAAAAATTTTCCACTTTCTTATCTTCAAATATGCAGAGAACTCGATTCATTTCTACCTCGCTCCTAAAATTTTTTCTACTTTCTCAAATCCCCACTTAAAAAGCTTCATTGCCTCTTTCTTATTTTTAGCCTCGGAAATTACTCGGATAATAGGTTCGGTTCCCGAAAGCCTTATATGTATCCAGCCCTCTCTTAAAACTATTTTTACCCCATCAAGAAAATTTAACTCATAACTCTTGAATTCTTCCTTAAGGATGGATTTAAGAAGAGCAAATTTTTCCCTGGGAAATTCAAGTTTCTCTTTAATTGTATAATATCGGGGAAGCTCATCAGTTAACTCTGATATTGATTTATTAGACTTTGCTATATATTCCAGTATTAAGGCAATAGCAGCTATTCCATCGCGGGCATAATGAACCTCGGGGATAATTACTCCTCCATTCCCCTCTCCTCCTATCACTGCATTACACTCTTTCATACATTTAGAAACATTGACATCGCCAATTTTTGTTCGCACAACCTTACATTCAAACTCTCTTGTTATATCATCTAAAGCGCTTGTTGTGGAAAGATTTGTCACTACTAATCCTCTCTTTCTCCCAAGAACAAACCTCGCAGCCAAAAGAAGAGGATAATCCTCTGGTAAAACATCTCCCTTTTCAGTTGCTATGGCAATTCTATCCGCATCTGCATCGTGAGCAAAACCGATATCAGCCTTTTCAGTTTTAACTTTTAAGGAAAGCTGTTTTAAGTTGGAAGGGATAGGTTCTGGAGAATGGGGAAAAATGCCGTTAGGCTCACAATTAAGTTCTATTACTGTGCATCCTAACCGACGAAGAAGCAGGGGACTAATCTTTGAGGCTGCTCCATTACAGGCATCAAGAACAACCTTAAATCTTTTTCTTCCTATACTATTTTCATCTGTAATCTCCAGAACTTTTTGTAGGTGATTTTCTATTGCTGAGGCATCATAGTAAACCCTCTTTATCTCATTCCAGGCTGCTCTTTTTACTCCTTTTTCTTTGTAAATTGTTAATAGCCTCTCCCCTTCTTCAGGATAGAGAAAAATACCATCAGGACGAATAAACTTTAAAGCATTCCATTCTACGGAATTATGACTACCTGTAATTACAACTCCTCCCCCCGCCTCTACTCTTTCCACCATTAACTGGACAGAGGGAGTAGGACAGATACCTGCATCTATAACTTCGCATCCGGCAGAAAGTAGGCCACTAAAGAGAGCATACCTGAACATCTGATTTGAAGTTCGTGTGTCAGAACCTACTACTATTCTTTTCTCTCGCACAAATCTACCAAAGGCGGCTCCAAATTTTGCTACTATCTCCGGCGTAAGAGCTTCTCCTACTATTCCCCTTACTCCGGAAACACTAATCATCAAAGATTTCATTTTTCTGCTCCAATCGCATAAGATAGTTTTAGTTTAATAAAATCATCTCAAAAGTCAAAACACTATCGAGAGGTCTCTGAAAAAACCTCCAGAGTTCTCTGGTAATTTAATCTGTGTAATCTGGATTTTTATCTGTGAAATCAGAGATTTCTGAGTTTTTTAGAAATCTCATTTGGTTGACAGGACAGAGAAAAATAGTAGGATGTAAACACAAATTTAAAAAAGGAGAAAAAATTGGACCTTTATCAGCTCTCTGCACATAATCTCCATAAATTGATTGAAGATAAAGAGGTTTCTGTAGAAGAAGTAATTGCCTCTTTTCTCAAACGCATAGAAATGGTAGAAGATAAGATAAAAGCTTTTCTTTCCCTTAATAAAGATGAGTCTTTAAGAGAAGCTAAGGAATGGGATAAGAGGATATCTCAGGGAGAAAAGATAAAACCTTTAACAGGCATCCCTATTGCTATCAAAGATCTCATCTGCGTACATAAAAATGAGACTACCTGTGCTTCCTGTATCCTTAAAGGATTTTACCCTCCTTATTCTGCTACGGTAATAGAAAAATTAAAGGAAGCAGGAGTCATCTTTATAGGAAAGACAAACATGGATGAATTTGCCATGGGGTCCTCTACTGAAAACTCTGCTTTCCAGATTACTCGTAACCCCTGGAACATTAATACTATTCCGGGGGGTTCCAGCGGGGGGTCGGCGGCTGCCGTAGCCAGTGGAGAAGCCCCTCTTGCTTTAGGCTCAGACACAGGAGGGTCTATTCGTCAACCAGCTTCTCTTTGTGGAATAGTCGGTTTAAAACCAACCTATGGAAGAGTCTCCCGTTACGGATTAATTGCCTTTGCTTCCTCGTTAGACCAGATTGGACCAATTACCAGAGATGTTACTGATTGTGCACAAGTTCTAAAGATAATTAGCGGAAAGGACGAATTTGATTCTACATCTTTAAATTACCCTGTCCCCGATTACTTACAATCTCTCATTCCCGATATTAAAGGTGTAAAGATAGGCCTTCCCAAAGAATATCTTATTCCCGGAATGGAGAAAGAAGTTAAAAAAAGCTTCTCTTCAGCAATTAATGTACTCACTGACTTAGGGGCTAAAATTGAAGAAATATCTCTTCCGCATACAGATTACGCCATAGCTACCTATTATCTCATTGCTACTGCCGAGGCGAGTTCTAACCTATCTCGATATGACGGTGTGGAATACGGATATCGCACAAAAGAGAAGACCAACCTTATAGAGATGTATAAAAAGACCCGCCAGGAAGGATTCGGGGATGAAGTAAAAAGAAGAATAATGCTGGGAACTTATGTTTTAAGCAAAGGTTACTATGAAGACTACTATGGAAAAGCACAAAGAGTACGCACTCTTATTAAAGAAGACTTTGATAAAGTATTCCAGAATTTCGATGTTATAATTACTCCTACCTCTCCTACAGTAGCCTTCAAGGTAGGGGAAAAAGTGGAGGACCCTCTCAAGATGTATCTTTCAGATATATTCACCAGCTCAGCTAATCTTGCAGGAATACCAGGAATCTCTATTCCCTGTGGATTTGGCAAGGATAATCTACCTATCGGACTCCAAATCTTAGGGAAACCTCTCGGGGAGGAGATGATATTGAGAGTCGCTTATGCTTACGAACAGAATACTGAATGGCACAAAAGAACACCCAATATCTAAAAGCAGGATTAGAGGATTCGGCAAAACAGTGAGACGTGAGACGTAAAAAGTGAGACGTAAAAGGCAAAAAAAACAGGATTAAGAGAGGTAAAGGGAAAACCAAAAAGCAGGATTAGAGGGAAAAGAAGATAGTTTTAGAAATCTAAACTGCCATAAAAAAGGAAGTTTATGAGGAAGAATGTAAATAATGAACTCACCGGCTCTCCTGTGATTATAGTGCGAGAAGAGACCTTGCCTGCAGCCTGGGAAAAATCTGTAGTAGAATGTTGGAACAGAGGAACAGAGATTAAAACAGAATACGATAGACCAGAAGACCCTCCCAGTAAAGACTGCACCATAATTATAGAAGTTTCTCATCCTTTTAAGGAGCCGCGTTTACATCGAGCTTTTCCCGCTGGTTTGGCTGACTTAGAGATTTACCGCCAGGAAGTTATCTTTGGCATCCACGACGATTGGATTAAACCGGAGGAAGGCAAGTGGGAATACACCTATCATGAACGTTTATTCAATTACCTTCCTCCCTCTTTTGCTCAATCCATCAACCAGATAGATTTTATTGTGGACAAACTATCTAAAGTTCCTCATTCTCGAAGAGCACAAGCAACAACCTGGAAATGTTGGCTCGACCCTGAATTTGATGACCCTCCATGCTTACAACGTTGCTGGTTCAGGATTTTCGGGAAAAAACTCCAGTTAAATGTTCACTTCAGGAGTAACGATGCCTTTAAAGCAGCCTTTATGAATATGTTTGCCTTTACAGAACTTCAAAAAATGGTAGCCGAAAAAATCAGTAAAAAGTTAAAAACCTCTATCACTATGGGCAAGTATATACACATTGTTGACAGCTATCACATTTACGGCTCTTATCATCAGGAATTTAAGGGATTTTTAGACACTTTAAAAAAGAGAACTTTTAAAGAGAGAACCTGGACAACTTCCTTTGCTAAGCCCTTTTTTGAAGAAGCAAGAAAAAAATTATGAGAATTCTTCTCCTGCTAAAGCATACAAAGCTTTCTCCTTCTCCTGTACTCTTTTTTCCAGTTGTTCCACTATTTCCCTATTCTCTTCCTTTAACAGATGCTTAAATCTTCCCTGAGACTTTAGCCACTCTCTAAAAGGTTTCCTCTTCTTTTTTGGCTTATAGGTAATTCTGTATTTCCCATTTTCTACCTCATACAAAGGCCAAAATCCTGTAAGCACAGCCAATTTTGCAATCTCTATAGTTTGAGAGGGATCATACCTCCATCCTCTTGGACAAGGAGAAAGAATATTAATAAAAGTGGGTCCCTGTACAGATAAAGCCTTCTCAACTTTCTTCATTAAATCATTGTAATAACCAGGGCTTGCCTGAGCTACATAGGGAGAATTATGAGCAGCCATAATCTGAGTTAAATCCTTTCTCTCCTTCTGTTTTCCTTCGGGAACAGCTCTACCTACAGGTGAGGTAGTGGTTGCTGCACCTCGAGGACTGGCACTGGAACGTTGAATTCCTGTATTCATGTAAGCTTCATTGTCATAGCAGATATAAAGAAGGTTATGGCCTCTTTCCATAGCTCCAGATAAAGCCTGAATTCCTATATCATAAGTTCCTCCATCACCCCCAAGAGCGATAAAATTAACCTCTTTATCTATCCTGTCCTGTCTTTTTAAGGAGCGGTAAGCTGCCTCAGCACCTGATAAGGTGGAAGCTGCATTCTCAAAAGCACAATGAATAAAAGGAGTTTTCCAGGCAGTAAAGGGATAAATGGTAGTAGCAACCTCCAAACATCCCGTAGCACAAGCTACCACTACCGGTTTTTCCGAAGCTAAAAACACCTGTCTTACTATAATAGAAGCAGCACAACCAGGACAGAGCCTGTGACCACTACTCAATAAATCTTCTTTTTTAGATAAAACTTTAAGAGATGGCATGTTTATCCTCCATATTTATTCTCTCAATCCAACACAATCTACCAATTTTTTTACTTTTCCCATATCAGCAATTTTTTGAAGATTTCTATAAACTCCTTTAATCTGTTCTATACTGATATCCCTTCCTCCTAATCCATAGATGTAGTCTACCACAGGTAATCTTTTCTCTTCCTCAAAAAGAGCTGACCTTACCTCTAAGAATATGGGTCCTCCTTGAGCACCAAAGGAGACAGACCTATCCAGAACAGCTACCGCTTTAGCTTCTCTTAAAACCTGACAAATTTTTACCACTGGAAACGGGCGAAAAACCCTTATCTTCAAAAGTCCCGCCTTAACACCTTCTTCTCTCAACTCTTCTACAGCTGTTTTTACTGTTCCCGCAGTAGAGCCAGCAGCCACTACAATTAAATCTGCATCTTCCGTTTTGTACTCTTCCATCAAACTATAAGTGCGCCCACTTAACTTTCCAAATTCCTCTCCCACTTTTTGAATAATCTGGGGGACTTTCTCCATAGCTTCTATCTGCTGTCTCTTGTGCTCAAAGTAGTAATCAAATAGGTCGAGAGGACCGTAAGTTACCGGACTATCTACATCTAAAAGAGGGTAACTATTTTTATATTTTCCTACAAAATCCCTCACTTTTTCATCTTCCAAAAGTTCCACCCGTTCAGTACAATGAGAGATAATGAATCCATCACAGGTAACCATTACCGGGAGAAGAACTTCCTTATCCTCGCCGATGTGCACAGCTTGAATAATGTTATCGTAAATCTCCTGACAATTCTCACTATAAATTTGAATCCAACCGGAATCTCGTGCTCCCATAGAATCGGAATGGTCGCAGTGAATATTAATAGGAGCGCTTAATGCTCTATTTACTACAAACATTGTAATGGGTAACCTACAGGAAGCAGCAATATAAACAATCTCCCACATTAAAGCCAGACCATTGGCTGATGTAGCCGTCATTGCTCTTGCTCCTGCCGCCGCTGCCCCAATACAGGCACTCATCGCCGAATGTTCGCTTTCTACCCTCACCATCTCTGTAGAGACCTCACCATCGGCAACAAATTCAGAAAACCTCTGCACCGTCTCTGTCTGTGGAGTAATAGGATAAGCAGCTAATACATCCGGGTTTATCTGTCGCATAACTTCAGCCGCTGTCTCGTCACCAGTTAAACCAACTATTTTCCCCATCTTATTCTCCTCCCTTCTTAAGAAATTCACTCTCTTCCACCATTTTTATAGCTTTTACCGGGCATTCTGTGGCACAAATTCCACAACCTTTGCAATAATCGTATCTAATATCCCTGATTTTTCCATCCTCCACTATAATGGAGGAATCGGGACAATAAATCCAGCAGAGAAGACAATGATTACATTTTTCCTCATCCCTTATCGGTCTAAATGTTCTCCAGGCTCCTGTCTTATACTCCTCTGCGTTTCCTGCTTCTAAAATAAGTCCCCCTATGGGAATCTCTCTCCATCCTTTTTCTCTCATTCCGATTGTACCTCCTCGTAAGCTTTCTTAATTGCTTGAACATTACCCTCCACTACCCTGGAGCTAAACTTCTTCTCAAATTTTTTCTTCACATTAGAGATAACTGCCTCCAGATTTAAAATACCCGTTGCCTTAATTAAAGCTCCCAACATCGGAGTATTGGGCAAGTTTCTTCCCAAAATGCCCAGAGATATGGAAGTAGCATCCACAGTAAAAACTTTACCTTTACTCAAATGCAACTTTTCCCTCACTTCCCGAGGAGATTGAGGAGTATTTACCAGAATCACACCTTCTTCAGTTAAACCTGCGGTAACATCTACGGTATCCAATAAAGTAGCATCAAGAACTACCACTGCATCGGGATTAACCACATGAGCATGAACAGTTATCGGAATATCACTTATTCTTGTAAAAGATTGTATAGGTGCTCCCATCCGCTCTGGACCATATTCAGGAAATCCCTGAATATACTTTCCCTCACTTAGAGCAGAAGAGGCCAAGGCTAAAGCAGCTGTCTTCGCCCCCTGCCCTCCCCTTCCATGCCATCGAACCTCAGTAAGCTTTTTCATTAGACCTCCTTTTTTGCAAATTTAAATTTAAGCTAACATACAACAATACATAAAAAAATCTTCTTTGTCAAATAAAGGTTGGTTAATTAGGCGAGAAACTCTCTTCATACTTCTTGATTCTTCGAGAGTAATAGTGGCAAAGAGCTACAGCAAGAGCATCAGCGGCATCATCAGGATAAGGAATTTGAGATAAACAAAGCAGTTTTTTAATCATAAACTGAACCTGACTCTTTTCTGCTCTTCCATTATCGGTTACAGCCTGTTTTATCTCCAGAGGCGTGTAACTGAAAATTTTCGCTCCTTCATAAAATGCAGCTAAGATAATTACTCCCCGAGCCTGTCCTATAGAAAGGGCAGTTTTACTATTCTTATTAAAAAAAATCTCCTCAATGGCTACTTCTTGTGGATGATATTCTTTAATAATATCAATTATTCCCTCATAAATAACTTTCAATCGATCAGGCATCTCGTTAGAGGCAGAGGTGCGAATGCACCCATATCCTATTGCCTGCGGAGATCTCTTTATCTCAAGCAAACCATATCCTGTAGTAGCTGTTCCTGGGTCTATTCCCAAGATAAGCATCAGTTAATTTCCTTTCTCTAATTTTGAAGAAGAATTTTCTTCGGTTACTTTTTTACCTAAAATTTTCTCTATCTCCCCCTTTTCCAGGATTTCCTTCTCTTCCAGAAGTTCGGCTAATTCTATTAATTTATCCTTATTTTCTCTTAATATCTTCACTGCTCTATCGTAACAATTCTGAGTTATCCGATGTATCTCTTTATCAATATCGAAAGCTAATTCTTCACTGTAATTCTTCTCCTTAAGAAAATCCCTTCCCAAAAAAACTTCGTTATTTCCTCCGCCTAAAGTTACCGGGCCAAGTTTATCACTCATTCCATAATCACAAACCATCTTCCTCACAAGATGAGTAGCTTGTTGAAGGTCATTTTGAGCTCCACTGCTTACTTCTTTAAACATAATTTCCTCACTGGCACGTCCTGCAAGAAGAACAGTAATCTTATCCATCAACTCCGATTTAGTAGCTAAATATCTGTCTTCCAGGGGTAGTTGTAAAGTATATCCCAGAGCAACTGAACCACGGGGAATGACAGACACTTTATGAATAGGGTCAGCAAAGGGAAGATAATTTCCTACTAAAGTATGACCACTCTCGTGATAGGCAATAATTTTCTTCTCTTTCTTTCGCATAACCCTTGACCTTCTCTCCGGACCTGCTATTACCCTATCAATAGCTTCTTCAAATTCTTCCATTCCGATTTTATCCTTACCTTTACGTGCCGCCAATAAAGAAGCCTCATTAACTAAATTTTCTATATCTGAGCCTACAAAACCAGGGGTTCTTCGCGCAAGAACTTTAACATCCACTTCACCAGTTACCGGTTTATCTTTTACATAAAGAGCTAATATCTCCTCTCTCTCCCTTAAATCAGGTATATTTACAGTAATGCGACGGTCAAACCTTCCCGGTCGAAGAAGAGCAGCATCTAAAACATCGGGACGATTAGTTGCTCCCATAACTATAACTCCCTCACGAGTATTAAAACCATCCAATTCCACTAAAAGTTGATTTAAAGTCTGTTCTTTTTCATCATGTCCTCCTCCTATTCCAGCGAAGCGCTGTCTCCCTACAGCATCCAATTCATCAATGAAGATGATGCAGGGCGCATTTCTCCTTCCCTGCTCAAATAGATCCCTTACCCGGGAAGCACCCACCCCTACAAACATCTCCACAAAATCAGAACCACTAATGTTAAAGAAGGAAACATTGGCCTCGCCAGCCACCGCTTTTGCTAAAAGAGTTTTCCCGCATCCGGGAGGACCCACTAAAAGTATCCCCTTAGGAATTTTTGCCCCCAATCTCTGGAACTTTTGGGGATTTTTCAAAAAATCAATTATTTCTTTTAATTCCTCTTTAGCTTCTTCCACTCCCGCTACATTCTTAAAAGTTACCTTAACTTTTCCTTTAGAAGCTAACTTGGCTCTGCTTTTGCCAAAAGAAAAAGCCTGATTCCCTCCTCTACTCATTTGTCTAACGATATACACCCAGATTCCAATAAAGATTAAGATAGGAAGCAGAGTCCCAAGTAAATTAGCTAACCAGGGAGAAGATTTTTGATGGACTTCAATTTCAACCCCGTTTTCTCGTAATATCTTTATCAATTCAGGATCATCCGGAGCAAAAGTTCGAAACAGACTGGTTTCATCTATCTTTCCACTTATAAGATCTTCCTTTATAACAACCTTTTTAATCTGATGATTTTCCACCATTCTTAGAAACTGAGTGTAGGGAAGTTCGATTTCTTTCACCGTGGAACCAAGACGGATAAAATTAAAAAGGGAAATTACAATTATAAATATTATAAGAAGAAGGAAAAGATTCCCTCCAAATTTATTTTTCATAAAAAAACTTTGATTTTTTTTATTTTTCGATTTTTTCCTCTTCATAAGTTAACCTCTTTTTATAATTTATTTACCTATTATATTTTAGCATAAATACAGAAGAATACAAGGGTTAGGATAATAAATAAATAGCTTCTCTCCCCAATTCTTCTTCTATTCTAAGGAGTCGGTTATATTTAGCTATTCTTTCACCTCGGGAACAAGACCCTGCCTTAATCTGACCCGTTCCCATAGCTACTGCCAAGTCAGAAATAGTAGTATCCTCAGTTTCTCCGGAGCGGTGAGAGATAACCACTTTATAGCTATATTTTTTAGCCATCTGAATAGCTTCAATGGTTTCTGTAAGTGTCCCAATCTGGTTTGGCTTAATAAGAATAGAATTGGCTACTCCCGTTTCTATCCCCTTTTTTAAACGCTTTGTGTTAGTTACAAACAGGTCGTCTCCCACTAATTGAATCTTTTTCCCCAATCTTTCTGTAAGTAACTTCCATCCTTTCCAATCATTCTCAGCTAATCCATCTTCAATAGAAATGATAGGAAATTCAGAGATTAAAAGTTCATAAAATTCAATCATTTCCTCAGAGCTCTTCTCTTTCTTAATCTCAGCATTTAAAAAATACCTTCCTTCTTCATAGAAACTACTTGCAGCAGGGTCAAGAGCTAAGACTACATCTTTTCCTCCTTCGTATCCAGCTCTTTCAATAGCCTCCATAATGAGTTCCAAAGCTTCTTTATTTGAAGAGAGATTGGGGGCAAAACCTCCTTCATCTCCCACGGAGGTACTATATTCTCTCCCTTTTAAAACTATCTTTAGATGGTGAAAAACTTCCGAGGAAATGCAAAGAGCCTCCCGAAAACATGAGGCTCCTATAGGCATAATCATAAATTCCTGCAAATCAACATTATTGTCGGCATGTTTTCCTCCATTTAGAATATTCACCATAGGAACAGGAAGAATCCTTGCCGAAATACCTCCCAGATACCTATAAAAAGGAATCCGAAAGGAATTAGCTGCTGCCTTAGCCACAGCTAAAGAAACACCTAAAATTGCATTCGCTCCTAATTTTTCTTTATTATCTGTTCCATCTAAATCTATCATTAATCTATCAATTTCTGCCTGTAAAGTAGCATCTCTCCCTTTGACTTTTGGAGCAATAATCTCGTTTACATTTCTTACTGCTTTTGTTACTCCTCTGCCCATAAATCTACTTCCGCCATCTCTCAACTCTATCGCTTCATATTCTCCAGTAGAAGCTCCTGAAGGAACAGATGCTCTCCCCTTAGAACTATCATTTAACTCTACTTCCACTTCTATGGTAGGATTTCCTCGAGAATCAAGAATCTGTCTCCCTTTTACTTCTTTAATCGTTCTGGACATATCAAATCTCCTTCTCTATCCTTATCTTTTTAACCTTTTCGGTTACAATCTTTATCTTGTTAGACATAGTCAGACTCCTCCTTTTATTTAACTCTTTCCTTTGACAAGCTTATCTTTATATCTCTTCAATTTATTTTCTATCTTTGAAGAAGAGAGAGATAGTATTTGAACAGCCAAAATAGCTGCATTCCTTGCCCCTGGTATTCCTATAGCCATACAGGCTACAGGTACACCGACCGGCATCTGGACTGTGGAATACAGGGCATCCACACCCTGCAAAGGTGAAGAATCTAAAGGAACAGCAATTACGGGAAGAGTTGTATTGGCGGCAATTGCTCCTGCTAAATGAGCTGCTCCTCCTGCTCCGGCGATAACAATCTTTATCCCTCTTTCTCTAAGGCTCTTTGCATAATTTAAAGTGAGCTCCGGCATTCGATGAGCTGATAAAACCTTCACTTCATAAGGAATGTCAAATTTGTCTAACATCTTCAAACAGTTTTCCATCACAGAATAATCAGACTGACTTCCCATCACCACACTTACCTGAGATGTAGCCACTAAAATCCCCTCCTTAATAATTCAGAATTTAGAAATAAGAAAAATCTCCTTTTAAGCCTTAATTCTCAATGCTTAATTCTTAATTCTTAGGAAGTGTTCTTCGGCAGCAAAGTATCCAAAACTTCAATAGAGCTCTTTATTTTATTTTGATAATAGGGAGTATCAATTACTGTTATTTCATTATTGCAAAGTATAATATTCCCTTTATCCGATGAAAAAAGGCGAATAATAGGAATAATATCCAGGGCTTCTATATACTTTAACTTGTAGGTTCTTCTCTCCTTCCACCTATCAAACTTATCTATAGCAAGAATTTTTTGTTTAATTCTCTTTAAAGGGTAAGAAGCCTCCTGAAGCACAAATTCATTTTTCTCTTCATCTTTACTTAAAACTTTAGCCTCGGAAGATTTAAACTCTCTTATTATATCAATAATGTGAGAGGGAAGAGCATACTTTAAATGAATATTCTCTTCTCCCTTTTCTTTTTCAAAATTATCAAAATAAGCCAACTTTTCTTTAATTAAAGTCAAATGGAAGGGAGAATCTTTCATAAAAATAGAATTTTCCTCTTCATTAACTTTAATCTCTCCTTTATCAGACAAAAAAGGAATTATCCTTTTAGACAAAGAAGCGGCAAAACCGTATTTTGCCTGATAACTCATCTCCTCGGGTTGATATACATCAAAATTTTTTATCTCTTTTTTTACCACACCCAGATGCCGTCTCAGAGCAGTGATTATGAGAGCATTTCTTTCAGCATCTACCTTTACAGTAGCTTTATCACAAAGAATAAAAGAAAGTGCCTTTCTAAACTCTTCTGAAGAACGGAGTTTCTCAGCTTTTACATATTTTAAGAAATAGACTTCGTTCTTCTTTCGAGAGTCAAAATCATCTAATTTCGCTATTTCCTCAGCTATCTTCTGAATCGCCCAGTTATTATCCACTACTACTAATCTGCCTTCTTTTATATAAATTTTCCCCCGGGGAGAGAGAAATTCTCTTAAAAGAGGGACAATCTCGCTTCCCTGAACATATTTCAAAAGAAAGCTTTTTCTTTGTAGTTTTTGATTATGTTTTTCGAGAGAAACTAAAGCTTCTCTTATTTTCATCAATTGATATGCTCCATCCTCTACTATTAAACTATACTTCTCTTTATCTATACGGATATTTCCCTTTGAAGAAAGTAAAGGAGAAAGGGCTTCTTTAGCCTCCCGGAGAGAAGAGAATCTCAGAGAAAAAACCTCTTCTCTTCTCTGCCCTTCAAAAGTGCCCATTCTATTCAGCATCTTCTGGATTATCTCTACTTTATCTTCAGAATCTCTTACTAAAATTGAATTAGGAGGGGCTTCTTTGGGATTCACCTTCATTGTCCCTCGAGAAGAGATAATTCCTCTTATTCGATTGGCCATCTCTTCTGCAAGAGCATATTTAAAGGTGAAAACCTCCTTACGTCTTCCTTTCATTTCTCTTGGTTTAAGTATATGAGGAGTCACCGTTATAAGAAGGTTTTTTGTTGATGTTGTCGTCTTTTTGCTTTTAAAAATATCACCGATAATGGGAAGGTCGGAAAGAATAGGAAGACTCTTTTGAGTCTTCTCTTTCTTTTCTATTACCAATCCTCCAATGATGATAGGTTCGTCACTCCTCACAGTAATGTTAGTGGGAGCTACCTGGCGAGAAAATACAGGACGGTCTTCTCCAAATTTTTCAGTACTGTAATCACTCACTACGGGAACTATAGACATTTGAACATATTCTCCCCCTATAATCCTGGGGAGCACTTGAAGAACTACTCCTACAGTGACATAGGTATACTCTTTAGTCTCTTCGCTCACTCCTTCTTCTGTTGTAGTAGTATCCTTGGAAAGATAGGAAATGTCTTCAACATTATAAATGCCGGCTACCTCTCCACTTATAGTGGTTACCTGAGGTGCGGAGAGAACTTTTGCCTCTCCTTTATAGACAAGCATATTTAAAATAGCTTCAAATTCTTCTTCTCCAGTTATTAATCTATAAAAAGTAAAACCGAGGCCTCCTTTTTCTTTGCTCGTTATTTCCGTAAATGTCTTGGGGCCGTATTTCAAAATAGTTCCCTCACCTTCAGTTTCTTCAGGAGTCTTAACACCTGTCAATCTCTCAATATATACGCCAAAACTCTTAGCACCACTTTCTGTAAGTTCCAGTATTCTTGCCTTAATTTGAATCTGTCTCGTCTCTAAAGGAAACTGAGGAATCATCTTCTCTATCTCTTTTAACTTCTCTCTGGAAGCTTTCACAGTAATTCTCCCCGTAGAAGTATCCACCATAATGGAGGGTTCTGCGAAAACTTTAAAATCAAAGAAGGAAAATAAAATCATCACTAAGAAGAGTATCCCTACTATTTTAATTTTTCTCATTTTTCCCCCTCTAATCCTATTTTTTTCTCTCTTTTTTTGTTTTTCTTCCTCTAATCCTTTAATCCTTTAATCCTCTAATCCTTATTTTCCGGGTCCTATTGTCCCTAAATTAATGCTTGGTGAAGGAACATTCATCTTCATCCACTGACCTTCTTTCTCTGTTAATTCCATTCCTTTTATATCTTCGGGTTTCACTCCAATCATATTAGCTATAGTAATAGCTATATTATCCAGGGAACCTTCCTTAATATAAAATGTTTTGGTAGTTATCTCATCTCCCACAGAAGGACTATTCAGTCTTGAAATCTCCTCATCTATCCTGGGAATATTCTTCTTTAACTCAGTTACATAAATTATGTTTTCATCTTCATAAAGTCTATTTTTTGGAGAACTACTCTCTTTTAGAGATTTAAATTTGATTTTCTTCTCACTCGCATCTTGAGGAATGATAATATAATCTTCCTTAATATCCTCTTTCCCATCTTCTACAGTTTTAACTTGAGATAAAGAAATCTCTCCATATTCACTGATTAGACTTCGAAGATAAAATTTAGCTTCCTCGGGAGTTAAATATTTTAAAAAATATCTTCTTGTAGTTATCTGCGAGCTTAAAACATCCACCTTATTAATTAGTTCATCCACCCTTTTTAAATTCTTTTCTACATCTAAAACTGTAATAGTATCTGTCTCTTCATCCATCTCCACCTCACCCTTATCCGAGAGAAGCCCCTTCACCTCTCTTGCTGTTTG
>Ga0209121_10002281_pt1 | contig 19622 bp, 18 predicted proteins | sample Cruoilmetagenom3_FD_187292 | JGI IMG/M metagenome (GOLD analysis project Ga0209121, IMG submission 187292) | Oil polluted marine microbial communities from Coal Oil Point, Santa Barbara, California, USA - Sample 3 (SPAdes) (version 2) | ecosystem: Environmental > Aquatic > Marine > Oil seeps ...
TGTAGTGGTAAGTGAGACTCATGATAACCTAATAAAGAATATAGGCCATATAGGAGAGTATGCAATACTTGGATTTCTTATGTTTAGAGCCTTATTTAATAGAGAGAAAAACAATCCTGGGTCAAGATATGCCTGGTTTTGGGCTTTAACAGGGGCTATCTTATATGGAGTAAGTGATGAGATTCATCAGATGTTTGTTCCTACTAGAACTGCCTGCGTAGGAGATATTCTTATGGATGGAATAGGAGCCGGTATAGGGCAGTTATTTGCCATAATTGTATATCTTTATTTTTTAAATAAATTTTTTAAGTTATTGGATAGAGGAAAAGGAGGGAGGAAAGGAGTTTGGTAAGAAGTGTTTAGGAAAAGTAAATGGGTAATAATAGCTGGATGGATAGTCTTTATTTATGGGGCTTTTTTTTATTTTTGGCGGGGGAATATTCTCTGGTTAAGCATAGGGGAGACGCTCTTTAGATTTTTTCTCCTTTTGGTTTTTCTTCTGGTTGGTGCTGGCCTGGGGAGAAAGATTTTTAGATGGTTAAAGTTTGAAAGCAACTCTTTTTTAGAATCTTTTTTATTCGGTCTGGCAATAGGTCTGGCTATTTTCACTTATGCAGTAATTGGATTTGGCCTGGTAGGACTATTGAATAAGTGGGTGATTAACTTATTTTTTATAGGAATGTATGCTCTAACCTATGATGAGATAGGAAACATTATTCGCCAATTAAAGGATAAATTTAAAGCTTCTTTATCTACCCTAAAAATACCTTCTATAGAGATAGTCTTACTTCTTGTTTTAGTTATCCAGATATTCTTTAACCTGGTAGGAGCCTCGGTTTTTCCTTCTGGTTGGGATAGTTTGGGTGAACATTTAGCCAAAGCCGGGGAATGGAATCGCCTTCATCGCCTGGCAAGCATTCCTTACATCAATGTTAACCAGTGGGCTCAACCGTTTAATGTAGGTGTTCTCTATGGAATGGCGCTCTTCCTTAAAGATGCTATTCTGGCACAGCTCGTTCACTTTTCTTTTGGCCTTTTGACGGCAGTAGGAGTTTACGCTTTAGGAAAGAGATATTTTTCTCACCGTGTAGGGTTAATTTCAGCAGCCATTTTTTATACAATACCCTTAGTGGATTTTATGTCTACCACTGCTTATGTAGATCTGGGACTCACTTTTTATGTTTTTTTTGCTTTTTATGCTCTTGTTAATTGGGTTAGCTCAGGCAAGAGAGGCTGGCTTTTAATATCGGCGATAATCAGTGGTTTAGCTCTGGGTTCTAAATATGCGGGGTTACTCTTTGTGGTTATTTTATCCTCAGGAATTTTATTTGGCGGTTTGTTTGTTAGGAAAGAAAAATTTTGGAGAATAATCGGATATTTCTTTATTTTTCTCGCTTTGGGAGGACTGATAGGCAGTTTCTGGTATGTAAGAGCTTATTTTATTGGAGCGTATTCAATTTTTAATATGTGGCAGCATTATTTATTCATATTCTGGCGAGGAATCAAAGGAATATGGGCATCAGGATTTTTTAATATGGGAATTTCTCAGCCAGCTTTTGCTCTTAATCTTTCCCTTCCTAAAAAAATTATTTCCCTTTCCTGGGATGTGAGTATGCATAGTGGTAGATTTTGCGACTGTGGAGCAATAGGTATAGTTTTTTTGGCTTTTCTCCCTCTTCTTTTTTTTCCTCGTTTTCGCAGGAATAAACTGATAAAATTTATGCTCTTCTATTCAGCAATATGTTTTATTTTCTGGGCTGTTCTGGCACCATATAAGCGCTACATTATACCTATCTTTCCCTTATGCGGGGTAATGGTTGGCTATGTAGTAGATAGGATATCCAATTTTAATAGAATTTTTAAAAGTAGTCTTTATACAATTCTTATTTTAACATTCCTATTTCAGATGTTTTATTTAGCTCCTGAGGGTTTGGATAAGATTTATCAACGGATGTTGGTTTTTTTTGGTTTAAAATCTCAAGAAGAGTATATCTTAAAAAATGAGGAGACCTACGTTGTTTTTAAGTATATCAATGAAAAGCTACCTCCCGAAGCTAAAATATATGTTCTCAATGACCCTCGAACATTCTATTGCGATAGAGAATATGATAGGGCAGCCTTATTCTTAACCTCATTAGAGGAAGAGAAAATACTTACTAAATTTAAGCAAGAGAGCTTCACCCATTTTGTAATTCACAAACGGTTTCTGGAACAGGGGTATGGTATCTCCTTCTGGAATAGATTAAGTGAAGAGTTTAAAAAAGAGCATCTTAGAGTTATCTATGACCGTTATCCTTATACTATCTATAGAATAGTTTATGAGCTATGAGCTTTGCTTTTTAGGTTTTGCTATGAGCTATGAGCTATGAGCTTCTTATCAGCTGTTTTGAACTTTGTTTTTTAGGTTTTGCTATGAGCTATGAGCTATGAGCTTCTTATGAGCTATGAGCTTCCTATGAGCTAATTTGACCTATCCTCTGAATTTGTTAATATGTTTGCAAGAGAGAAGTTTATGATTGAGAATTCCAAAGTTCTGGTTGTTATCCCAGCTTATAATGAAGAAAAGAATATTGGAATAGTGATTAAAGAGGTTAAAAAAAATGTTTCTGTAGGTGGGATAATAGTTATTGATGATGGTTCTACCGATGCCACTTCTCAGATTGCCCGTCAAGCTGGAGCAGTTGTCCTTTCTCACCCTATAAATTTAGGATACGGAGCTGCTCTTCAAACAGGTTATAAATATGCTTTAGAGAAAAGTTATGACTGTGTTGTTCAAATTGATGCCGATGGACAGCATTCCCCGCAATATGTTAATAATTTGCTAAATATCTTAAAAAATGAGCCTATTGATATAGTGATAGGCTCTCGTTTCTTAGGTAAAAGAGATTATAAGCTTTCCTGGATTAGAAAATTAGGGATGAAAATCTTAGCATTTATTACTTCTTTTATAATTAGCCAAAAAATAACCGACTCTTCATCAGGTTTTCGGGCTCTTAGGAGAGAAGTTGTAGATTTTTTTGCTCATATTGATTATCCTTCAGATTATGATGATGCTGATGTAATTATCCTTGCTCATTTTGCTGGATTTCATATTAAAGAGGTTCCTGTTACGATGTATGAATCTATAAGTGGAAAATCTATGTTTAATGGGGGGAAACTGATTTATTATGGTTTTAAGATGTTCCTCTCAATTATGGTCACTTTACTGAGAGAAAAACCGCAAAGGAGGAGATAAGATGCCTCTTCAACAAAAGGTTTTAGCTATTTCATTAAGTATAGGACTTCTTATTCTTATTTTTGAGCTTGTTCGCCGGAGAAAGTTAAGAGAGGAATACTCCTGGCTCTGGATGTTAACTGGTGTAATTATCTTTGTTTTAGGTATATGGTATGATTTACTGTTGTTTATAACCCATTTAGTAGGAGCTGTTTTACCTACATCTACGCTCTTTTTCTTCGGTATCTTTTTTTTAGTGTTGATTAACTTATATTTTTCAGTTAAAGTTTCCACTTTAACAAATCAGATTAAGAAGCTTGCTCAAAGGCAAGCGGTTATTGATAATTATATCGAGGAACACCGTAAAGAATGTGAATAAGATAGAGAGCGAAGCTGTAAAGGTTGCTTTTGAGGAAGGGGAGCTTGTAATTTATTCAGGTAACAGAAAAATATAAAAGAGGTAAAAGATGAGAGGAATAGGAAAGTTTTTCTCGAGTATAATTCCATTGAACTATAGAGAAGATCCCTATATAAAAAGAGAACTATGGAAGTGGTTCTTAATTGGGCTCTTGATTAAATTTGCATTTATGCCTTTTACAGTATTTTTTCAGGACATTTTAGCTGTCAATTGGCGTGCTTCTTTAATTGTTTATCATGGAATTTATTGGATGGGAGGAATACAAATATTTGTTCACTATATTCATGCTTTTTTCTTATGGATTTTTAAGCCATTAATGCCCTATTTTCATAGTATTCTCAACGATCCAAACATGGGGACTCATTGTACCTGGGAGATGTTTGAAACTTTTGTTGGCAACCCTTACGCGTTTAGAACCCTTTTTCTTTTTAAAGTGCCTTATATGCTTTTTGATTTTGGTTGCATGCTGTTCCTTTTAAATATTTTTCGAGATCCCAAGAAAGGACTACGTGCTTTTAAATTTTGGGCAATAAACCCGATTGTAATATTTGCTACTTATGTTGCTCCTCGATACGAATGTATCGTCTGTTTTTTTATTTTAGTTAGTTTATACTACGCCAAAAAAAATTCTCCTTCAAAATCTCTTTTTTTTCTGGGGGTAAGTATTATTACAAGATTTTATCCATTAGTTTTACTTCCTTTCTTTGTAATCATTCTGGGAAAAAACCTGCGAGAGTATATAAAATTAACATTTTGGGGGATTCTTCCCTGGGTAATTATAATAATTTTAAGTAAGTTATTTAGTACAACCATTGGGCCAGCGGAATTGATGGGGATGTATCATACAAATTATTTATTATCAATGAGGTTTTTGTTAGGATATGCCTACGATAAGATATTTGTTTTTGTTGCAATATATACGTTCTTCTTATTATATGTTTTTTTCAATACCGACCATTCTTTTATAGATTTGTGTAAGAATGGTCTCGTTGTAATGCTAACACTTTTCGCCACTTGTTTTTTCCATGCTCAATACTTTATGTGGCTAATTCCCTTTTTAACTTTGCAAGTTGCGAAAGATAAGAGGTTTACATGGCTTTTCGTTATTCAGGTTTTATGCTATTTTGTCTATATTTCTCAACAAGAAAATAGATTTGCCGGTCTTCTTTTTACACCGATAGATCCTAAGTACTTTATGAGCCTACCTTCTCCCATTGAAATTATAAATCGGTACTATCCGGCTGGTAAATTTATCGGCATTTTCCGTAGCATACTTACTGGAGTTTCATTCTGGATGGTGTATTTGATTTTTAAAGAATCTTCTCTAAAAAAGCGGAGGAAAGCGGCATGAAGAAAAGAAAAAAAGTATTATTAATTACCATAATAGTAATAATATTAGGGGTTGCAATTGGAAGTATTTATGTTTTTAAGGGAAAGGAGGAGGAAATTGGCCCAGAGATTTCGGTTCTTAATCCCGGGTTCGAAACTCTGGATGAATCGAGTAAGCCAGAGTTTTGGTCGGAGAGTAAAAAGAGGGGTTGGTTTATCGACGCAGGACATCCCCATAGTGGAAGAAATTGTATGCGGGCAACTGTAAGCTGGAGTTATCTTGAGCAAAAAGTTGCTGTTAACTCGGGTAAATGGTATGCATTGGAAGCGTATGTAAAATCGGATATATCAGTACCTGAGAAAGATTATGCTAATACTTTTCTTTCTCTTGAGTGTATAAGTAGGAAAAAAGTTATTACAAGTGATTATGGCATTGTTAACGCTACCTCTTCATGGCAATTAAAAAAGGTATTAATTTATGCTCCTAAAGGCACAAAAAAAATTAGAATAAAATTAGCTAAAAGAAAAGGGGAGGGTAATGTCTGGTTTGATGATGTTAAACTAACAGAATTTTCATCAGGTTTAATTCTTAATCCCGGGTTCGAAACTCTGGATGAATCGAGTAAGCCAGAGTTCTGGTCGGAAAGTAAAATGGGAGGATGGTCTGTTGATACAGAGCATCCTTACAGTGGAAGAAATTGTATGCGGGCAACTGCAAGCTGGAGTTATCTTGAGCAAGAAATTTGTATTAAATCTGGTAAATGTTATACGCTGGAAGCGTATATAGAATCAGATATAATAATACTTGAAGAAGATTATCGTAACACTTTTCTGACGCTTGAGTGTTTAAGTGGGGAAAACGAAGTCTTAAATAGAGATTATGGCATTGTTAACGCCACCTCTTCATGGCAATTAAAAGAGGCATTAGTTTATGCTCCCAAAGGCACAAAAAGAGTTAGAATAAAATTAGCTAAAAGAAAAGGGGAGGGAAGTGTCTGGTTTGATGATGTTAAATTGATAGAGAAGCCCTGGTATCTAAAGATGAAATTTATAAGAAAGGCATCGAAAGATAAACTATTTTTTATTTTTTATGGTTGTGTATATCTTATATTAATAGTTTCTCTTTTGAGAATATTGCTAAAGAGAGCATCGAAGGTTAAGAAGAGTTAATGAGCAGTGTACGGAGGATTGCTAAGAATTTTTTCTCACTTTCCATTGGTCAAATAATATCGCAATTTGTGACATTTTTAGCTGTAGTGTATTTAGCGAGAGTGCTGGGGACGGCAAATTTCGGTAAACTCAGTTTTGCTCAGGCAACAGTTACCTACTTTTTATTAATAAGTGAGCTGGGATTATCTACACTCGGAATACGAGAAGTAGCAAGACATCGGGATAAATTAAATAATTATGTTGATAATATACTTACGTTAAGATTATGCTTGGCGTTTTTTTCTTTTTGCTTATTGTTATTATTTACTGTTTTAATTAATAAATCTATTGAAATAAAATATTTAATTATCTTTTATGGTTTGTCTTTATTTCCCTCTGCTTTACTAATGGAGTGGTTCTTTCAGGGTGTAGAGAAAATGGAATTTGTTGGGGTTTCCAAAATTTTAAATAGGTCTTTATATGTAATATTAGTATTCATTTTGATTAAAAACAATAAACAATTGTTGTTAGTCCCATATTTATGGTTAGCAGGAATTATATCTTCTGTTGGATTCCTTCTGTGCATTTTCATTAAACAAGTTGGCAGAATGAAGCTTGTCTTTAATTTCCCTTTCTGGAAAGAGTTGCTTTATACGGCTCTACCGATGGGTTTTGCCTGGATGATGATACAAATATACAATAACTTTGATACTATAATGTTGGGCTTTATGAAGACTGACGAAGTTGTGGGTTGGTATAACGCTGCATATAAAGTTATATTCTTTGTCTTTATGCTTGGGGGATGCTATATCACTACTATTTTTCCTGTTGTCTCGAGATATTATAAAGAATCTTCTGACAGGTTGTCGGTTCTGCTTTCCCATTCAGCAAAGTTGATGATTGCTATTAGTTTACCTCTGGGAATAGGAGGTACAATTCTCGGTAAACCATTAATGCGTTTGTTTTACGGGACTCAATACGATAATGGAATAATTGCCTTTCAGATATTAATCTGGTATGTAGTTATAAGCTTTATTTGCATGATTTATGCCAACTCTTTACTTGCTTGTAATAAGGAGAGAAAATATGCAGTGGGAGTTATGCTGGCAGCTATAACCAATTTAATATTAAATATTTTTTTAATTCCTCCTTTTGGATTAAAAGGAGCAGCTATAGCTACAGTAGCAGCAGAGGGGTCATTATTTGTTTATGCATATACAGAATTTCAAAAAATAAGAAAAGTTGAATTTAAAAAATATCTTTTAAGTCCTTTAATTAGTGCCTCATTAATGGGGGGGTTTTTATATTTGAATGTAAATTGGAATCTCTTTTTACTTATTGTTTCAGGTATGGTTATTTATACTGCCACTTTATTTTTAACAAAAGGAATTTCTCAGAATGATTTGATATTGGCAAAGGGATATCTTTTGGGAAAGGGCAGAGAATGAGAGTTACATTTATAATTCCTTCTATAAGTATATCCGGGGGTATAAGAGTAGTATTTGAACATGCTAATCGATTAAAAGAAGGGGGGTATGAAGTTTCCATTGTATATCCTCTACTTCCTCTTAGTTTCGGCTTAAAGTGGTACGATTTGAAGAGAAGATTACGTTTGGGGGCAAGGTTTTTATATAATTTTAAAAGAAACAATAAGGTTAATTGGTTTAATTTGAAGGCAAATTTAAAAATGGTACCGAATCTTTCGGAAAAATATATTCCTGACGGTGATATTATAGTTGCCACAGCATGGCCAACTGCTTATTATGTGGACGATTATCACAGATGTAAAGGCAAAAAAGTCTATTTTATTCAACATTATGAAGTATGGAGTGGTCCGCAAGATGAAGTAAATAAAACCTATAAACTTCCTCTTAGAAAAATTGTCATATCCTCTTGGTTGAAGGATTTGATGGAGAAAAAGTTTCAAGAAAGAGTTGAGGGAGTAGTTATGAATGGCATAAACTTAGATCAGTTTTATAATTCTCACAAAGAATATAATGAAAAAAAGAGGATTTTAATGTATTATAGTGATTGGGAATGGAAGGGAGCAAAAGATGGAATTAGGGCTTTCAAAATAGCAAAAGAGAGATATCCGGAGATAGAATTAGTGATGTTTGGAATGCATAAAGGTCGTGATGTGCCTTCTTATACCGAATTTCATAAAAGACCTACAGGAGAAGAATTGCGAAAGTTATATTGTTCATGTGATATTTTTCTTTATTCCGGTCGATGCGAAGGTTTTGGCTTACCCCCTATGGAAGCGATGGCCTGTAAATGCGCCGTGGTAGCTACAAATGTGGGGGCTGTTCCTGATTATACTATTCCAGGAAAAACCGCATTAGTTTCTCCCCCGGAGAATCCAGCGAACTTAGCTAAAAACCTGATTAGTCTATTAAGTGACAACAAGAAGTTGAAAGGTATTTCAATAGCGGGGTATGAATATATTAAGAAATTTAGCTGGGAAGAATCAACTAAGAAATTGGAGAAATTATTTGAGAATTTAGTGTTTAGTGACTGATTAAATAATTTAAGTAGTTTAAAATGCATGAAGAGAAATATCATACTTTGAATTGTAATGGGAGTTATAGCCAGTTGCTGACCAGGAAGTCGCTATCGTTAGTATTCATAGGGATACTTTTTTCTGTAATTCTTAGCGTTCTTTATTCCGTAAAAATTTTATCAATAGAAGCTATACTTATTGCAATAGCTCTGCCTTTTCTTTTATGTATCTTTTTTGCTCATCAGGAAATAGTACTTCTTGCTCTCATTGCTGCTTATTTTGGCGGAGGATATTTTTTCCCTGATTTAGTAACTCAAGGTTTGATGCGGGGGTTATTTCTATTTTTGATTGGGTTGATATTGCTATTAAGATCAGGCGCGGCGAAGAGTATAACTCGAATTAGAACCCCCCTGGATAGAATATTAATCCTCAGCTCAATCGCTGTTTTTCTTGCCTTTATTTACGGTTTTTATTTTAAGCATAATAATACCAGATATTTGGTAGGTGATTTATATAAATTTATGGAAATAATTTTTGTTTTTTGGTTAACTACCTTTATTATTAAAAATGAAAAACAGATTAAACTTCTTGTTGGGGGGTTTTTTATCCTGTTTATCCTATTTGGAGCTATTGATTCTCTTAAATTTTTTGGACAGGCAGAGATACTCCGGGCTGCTTTAAAAGCGAGAGTAAGAGCAGGGGCTCAATTCTCTTCAATCTTCGCCCTAATAATGTCTACAGCTTTGATATTATATGAAAAAAGGTTGAGGATGAAGATAATTTTAATGCTTTTAACTTTGGGCTTTTTTACCAGTTTTCTATTGTGCTTCTTAAGAACAGGATATGTTGCTCTTCCTCTAACCCTTATTTTTCTCATTTTTTTATATTTTTATAAAGAGAGGAGAAGTACTCTTGGAGGATTTGCAAAGCTTCTTCTCTTATTATTTTTGTTGTTATTATTTGTGGGGTTGTTTAATATGATGGTTGTCAGAACCAACCCCCGGGTAAATATCATTAAAGCAACCGTTACTCGGTTTAATACTCTTATCAATCAAAGGGAAGGCATTCCTATGGGAGTAAGGACTTTCGAAATCAAATCTATAATTTCTCAGGTATTAACTAAAAATCCCTTGCTTGGAAATGGATTAGGGGGGGAGTATTACAGTTTTGAGGACTTTCCCGAAGGATGGAAGTGGATTAGAAAGCATTATGTTCACAATAATTATTTTGAGTTCATTGCAAGGACAGGTATAATTGGATTAATCGTATTTGCACTTCTTGCCTTTCGGTATTTAAAAGATGCTATAGGTTTCTATTTAAAATCAGAAAATGAACTTTACAAAGGATTTTTATTGGGATTTATCGGGATTTTTGTCTCTTCCTGTATAATTGCTTTTTCCTGCAGCATATTCTATTCGCCATTTCTATTTACAATAATGGCAATGACATACTGTGTTGCCTATTTTGAAGAGAAAAAAGGTGGATAAAGTAGATCTTACAATCTCTATTGTTAATTATAACACAAAAAATTTGCTCAGGGGCTGTTTAAATTCAATTTATAAGATTAAAGGAAAAATTGAGTTCGAAGTCATAGTGGTAGATAATACTTCAAGTGATGGGAGTGTAGAGCTGATTGAGAGAGAATTCCCCAGGGTAAAGTTAATTAAAAATAGGCAGAATCTCGGATTTGCTAAAGCAAATAATCAGGCAATCAAACAGAGTAAAGGCAGATATATCCTTTTGTGTAATCCAGATATTGTAATCAAGAGTAATTCATTAGATAAGATGATTGAGTTTATGGAGACTCACAGGAGTGTAGGGGCATTAGGGTGCAAAATTTTAAATCCTGATAAAACAATTCAAACATCCAACAATAGCTTTCCTAATTTATTTACTGCATTTTTACATATTTTCCAGCTTAAGAAAATAGTGCCCAGCTCGAGAATAAGAGAAAGAATTGGTCGGAGATGGAGAGTGCTCCCGGGAACTACTTTAAGAGAGTATTTTCGTGTTTATTGGGATTCTAATAGAGTTAGAGAAGTGGAATGGGCAACGGGCGCTTGTTTGCTTGTAAGAAAAGAGACTGTTGAAGAAGTTGGTTTATTGGATGAAAATTTCTTTATGTATTATGAAGATGCTGATTGGTGTTATAGAATGCGGAAAAAAGGTTGGAAAACCTTTTATTTTCCTCTATTTGAAGCTTTTCATTATGTAGGTAAGAGTACCGATAAGTTTAATTCTAAAAGTTTTATTGAGCGATATAAAAGTATGTACCACTATTTTTGGAAGCGTGGAGGGAAAAGAGCGCTTTTTCTGCTCCGTTTTATTATTTGCAGCGGTTTAGGTTTAAGATTGATGGGACTATTGATGATTTATCTGTTTAACAAAAATAACCGCATAAAATTAAAGGAGAGTTTTCGCGCTTATTTGACTGTTATAAAGGGCTTTAAAGAGGGAAATTTTGTATGCAAACCTTAATTTTAGCGGGTGGATTGGGCACTCGCTTGCAAAAGGTAGTTAGCGATTACCCTAAACCTATGGCTTTGATAAGCAGTAGACCATTTTTGGAATATCTTATATTGCAGCTAAAAAGGTATAATTTAACGGAGGTTGTTTTGTGCACAGGTTATTTGGGAGAGAAGATAAAGGAATATTTTAAGGATGGGGATAGATGGGGAGTAAAAATTGATTACTCAGAAGAAAAGAAGCCTTTAGGAACGGGTGGAGCAATTAAGTTAGCGAGTAGTTTTATTAAAAATGATAATTTTCTGGTTCTTAACGGCGATTCTTATTTGAATATAAATTTTAAAGAGTTGATTAAGTTTCATAAATTAAAGGGAGCTTTAGCCACTTTAGCATTGGTAGAGGTTAATAAACCAGATAGATATGGAGCGGTGGAAATAGATAAGGATTATCGTATAACAAGTTTTAAAGAAAAAGAAGGTGTATGCAAGTCAAATCTAATAAATGGGGGGATTTATATATTTCATAAAAAGATATTTAATTTTATCCCTGAAGGTAAAGTCTCCTTAGAGAAGGATATTTTCCCTGAATTGATAGGGAAAGGTTTCTATGGAAAGCCTCATAGAGCCTATTTTATTGATATAGGAGTCCCAGAGGATTATACTAAGATTCAGAAAGAGTTCTGGAAGTTAAAAAATGCTTATCCGTTCTAAAGCACCTTTACGAATTAGCTTTTGCGGCGGGGGGACAGATGTTCCTCCATATCCGCAGGAAAAGGGAGGGGTAGTTCTCAGTGCTACTATAAATAAGTACGCCTATGCTTCTTTGATTCCTCTTCAGGATAAGAATGAGATAAAGGTTAATTCGCTGGATTATGACATAACAGTAAAATATGAAAAAGAAGAGGATTTGAAGTATAATGGAGAGTTAGATTTAGTAAAATCGGTGATTAAAAATATGAAGATTATGGGAGGTGAGGGAGTAGAGGTTTATCTTCATAGCGATGCTCCTCCAGGGTCAGGTTTAGGTTCATCATCCACCATAGTAGTCTCTTTAATAGGTTTATTTAAGCACTGGCTAAATATGCCTTTGACCAATTATGATATTGCCGATTTAGCTTATAAAATTGAGAGGGTTGATTTAGGAATAAAGGGAGGACTCCAGGACCAGTATGCGGCAACTTTTGGAGGATTTAATTTTATAGAGTTTCTAAAAGATGCCGTTATTGTAAATCCCTTAAAGATTTCTGAAGATATTGTTGAAGAATTGAACTACAGCCTCTTGCTTTGTTATACCGGAAAGAGAAGACTTTCTGCCAATATTATTGAAGAGCAGGTAGATGGATTTGTAGAAAAAAAGAAAAGTGTAGTGGAGGCAATGGATGAGTTGAAGAGAATTACTGTAGAGATGAAAAATGCTCTTCTACAAGGAAAACTAAACAATTTTGGCAGACTCCTGCACTATGCCTGGGAGAGTAAAAAGAAGATGGCCGCCAGAATTACCGCTCCTTTTATAGATGAGATGTATGAGGCTGCCCGCAAAAAGGGAGCTTTGGGAGGAAAGATTTTGGGAGCGGGAGGAGGAGGGTATCTATTGATTTATGCTCCTTTTGAGAGAAGACGAACAATTGCTGAGGAGCTGAAGAAGTTAGGAGGACAGATTGTGAATTTTGATTTTGAATTCAGGGGTCTTAGAACCTGGGAGATAAAATAAAGGATTGTTTATGGATAAAATTATAGAAGAATATTTAAGTGAAAGCATTAAGATTAAAACTGAAATCCTGGGTGATTTATCTTTGCTCAGGAGAATTAAGGAGATATGTTTAGCGATTATAGAAGCTTACCGGAATAAGAAAAAGTTAATTTTATTTGGCAATGGGGGGAGTGCAGCTGATGCTCAACATATTGCAGGGGAGCTGGTGAATAAATTTAAGTTGGAGCGAGGAGCTTTGCCAGCTATTGCCCTTACTACTGACACCTCTATTTTAACCTCTATCGCTAATGATTATGATTATTCAAGAGTTTTTGCTCGACAGGTAGAAGCTCTGGTAGAAGAGGGAGACGTGGTAATTGGTATTAGTACCAGCGGCAGCTCTCTTAGTGTAATAAAAGGAATAAAGGCAGCCAGGGAAAGAGGAGCTAAAACGATCGGTTTTACAGGAAAAGATGGGGGTGAGCTTGCTAAAATAGTGGATTTAGTCTTAAAAGTGCCCTCAGATGATACTCCAAGAATTCAAGAAGCTCATATTACAATTCTTCACATTATCTGTTGTTTAATAGAAAAGGAGCTTTTTGGCTGAGAAGAAGGGAAATATTTCTCATGAAAAAAATTTTGGTGCTTTATTCCCGGATTCCCTATCCTTTAATTGGTGGAGATAGAATTCGAATTTATAACACTGCTAAAACTCTCTCAAGAAATTATGAAGTAGACTTAGTTTGCATAAGTGAGGGAAGGATTGAAAGTGAGTATGTGGAGAGATTAAAAGAGGTATTTAATGAAGTTACCTACTTTTCTTATCATCCTTTAAGATTTAAATGGAACGCTCTTAAAGGGCTTTTTTTGAAAAAGCCTTTACAGGTTAGTTATTACTATTTTAAAGAGATACAGAGATGGATAAATGAGAAATATAGAGGTTATGATTTGATATTTTGTAATCATATCAGGACGGTAGAATATGTAAAAGATATAGATTGTGCTAAAATAGTTGATTTACACGATGCTATCTCGATGAATTACGCTAAAGCAAAGTTAAATGCTGCGGGATGGTGGAAGATTATTTATTTGATGGAAAATAAAAAATTATTACCTTATGAAATAAAAGCTATACATAAATTTGATAAATCATTTATAGTCTCAGATACTGATAGGGATTATTTAATTCAACAGGGAGCCAATGAGAAAAAAATAGTTACTATCTCTGTAGCAGTTAAAGAAGGAGTTGTTAATAGAATCTCTCAAGTGAAGGAAAAAGATGAGCTCGTTTTCTTAGGCAAAATGGACTATCTCCCTAATGAAGATGCGGTTATCTATTTTGCAAAGAGTGTATTTCCAATGTTGAAAAAAGAGAAGGAGAAGCTAAAATTTATTATAGTAGGGGCAAGACCAACAAAAAGAGTATTGAAGCTTGGAAGAATTAAGGGGATTGAAATTACTGGATTTGTGGAAGACCCTTATAAATATCTTGAGGTATCCAAGGTTTTTGTAGCACCAATAAGATTTGGAGCGGGTATCCAAAACAAGATTTTAGAGGCTATGGCGCTGAGGAAACCAGTGGTTACTACATCTTGTGGTGCAGAGGGAATCAATGGTAAAGACGGAGAGCATTTTTTAGTTGCCGATAATCCAGAAGATATGGCAGAGAAGATATTGGATTTATTGGAAAATGAGAAAAAGAGAAGAGCGATTGGAGAAAGAGCAAGAGCTTTAATAGAGAAAGAGTATACCTGGGATACTATTGGAAAGAGATTTTTGAGAGAAATAGAAGAGCTGTGTTAATGTAAATAAAAAAATTGATATTTTATAGTTTATGTGTATAATTGTATAAAAGTTATATCAATAAAGATAAGATAGATGCTTAAGAATAAATCTTTATTAGTCTCAATTTTCGGTGATGTAGTTTTAGTTAATGCGGCTACTATTCTTGCCTTTTTGACTCGTTTTAGCGGCAGAGTTCCTGCGGTTAATTTTGGGGCATATTTGGAGATTGTTTTATGGATCACCATCATCAGAATTGTGGTCTTCTACTTTTCTGGACTATACGAAAGAGATGATGGAGCAAGCCCTTTTGATGTTTTCTATTCTATTGTTATTGCGGTAACCTTAGGCTCTATTATCATTGTTGCTTTAAGTTTTTATCTGCGAACCCTCCCTTTTCCCCGTTCAGTATTTCTTATCTCCTGGGTATTTAATATTTTGCTGATCTCCTGCTGGCATTCGTATTTAATTTATAAGGAGCAAAAAACGTCTCCCCCCAAAAGAGTCTTAATAGTAGATGGACCGACGGGTAAGAAGGAGGAAATTTTTAAGGAAATAAAAAATTGCTCTTTTACTAAATATGAGGTTGTTGATTCCCTTATAGGAAATGATAAAGAAAAATTAAGAAAGAGAATAAAAGAGAAGAAAGTGGATGGGGTGATTATTACTGACTCCAACCTCTCCCATAATGAGATTATAGATATCGTCTTTGGTTGTCAAGCGCAAGGAGTAAAGGTTTTGTTGGTGCCTGGATTATACGAGGTTATAATGGGGAAGATGAGGATGACCCACTTAGGAGAAATCCCCTTGATAGAGCTGAGCAGTGAACCTCTTAAAGAGAAGGATAAAGTGGCAAAAAAGATAATGGACACCTTCTTTGCCCTGTTTGTCCTTCTCTTATTCTCACCTTTAATGTTGTTAGTTGCTATAATTATAAAGATGGGCTCAAAGGGACCCGTCTTATACAAGCAGAAAAGAGTAGGGATGAAGGGGAGAATCTACCAGGTTTACAAGTTTCGTTCAATGTTTGATAATGCGGAGGAGATAACAGGACCTGTTTTAGCCAGAAGAAATGATGAGCGAGAAACAAAGATAGGGAGATTGTTACGAAAGTCACATTTAGATGAGCTTCCTCAATTTTTAAATGTATTAAGAGGGGAGATGAGCTTAATTGGACCGAGACCAGAAAGACCCGTTTTTGTAAAAAGTTTTGAGAAAAATATCTCGGGCTATTTGGGAAGATTTTTAGTGAGACCGGGAATTGCAGGACTTGCTCAGTTGTATGGAAGATATGATACCTCTCCCGAAAATAAATTAAAGTACGATTTAACTTACATAAATAATTGGTCGTTGGGACTGGATTTGAAGATATTTTTTATGAGCTTAGAAATAATTCTTACAAGGAGAATGTAAACCCTGTTAGATGTTTACCCTGTTGGATATTCATTATCCTACGGGGCTTGCTATCTAACGGGGTAAAGAGGATGTATGATGTTATAGTGGTGGGGGCAGGTCCTGTTGGCTCTTATACTGCTTCTCGGTTGGCTAAATTGGGGTTTAAGGTAGCCATCTTTGAAGAAGATAAGAGTGTTGGTGAGAATGTTATCTGCACGGGGATTATAGGCAAAGAGATTTTTGAGAGATTCAATCTCCCTCAAGAAGCAGTGCTTTCCAGAGTAAAATCTGTATCTTTTTTCTCTCCCTCGCTTCTTTCTGTGGAATATAAACCTTCCGATACTTTAGCTTATGTAGTAGATAGAGGTATATTTGATAGGGATGCTTTAGCCTATGCTGTAAAGAATAAGGTGGAGGTTCATTTAAATAGCAGAGTGGAGAAGATTAAAATCGAAGAAGATTTTGTGCAGGTTGAGGTTCGGGAGGATTCCTGTTCAAAGAAAATAGGAGCTAAAGCTGTTGTTTTATCTACTGGAGTTAATTATAGACTTCAGCAGGATTTGGGGATGGGCTCTCCCCCTGCTTTTTTTCAGGGAGCTCAGGTAGAAGCAGAATTGGAAGCTCTTGAGCAAACAGAGATTTATTTAGGTAGAGAGGTTTGTCCGGGTTCATTTGCCTGGGTGGTTCCTCTCAATAATTTTAAAGCGCGGGTTGGGGTTTTAGCAAATAGCAGAGGAGCATTTTATCTTAAAAATTTTCTTCAAAAATGCCTTCAGGAAAGAATTAAAGAGAAAAGTCTCTCTATATCTCAAAAGAGGATAGCCTATGGTCCCATTCCTAAGAGTTTTACTCACAGGGTTTTAGCGGTGGGAGAGGCTGGAGGACAGACTAAGACAACCACAGGGGGAGGTATCGCTTACGGTCTTTTATGTTCGGAAATAGCTGTTGATGTGCTTAAGGAATCTTTTAACAGGGGGGATTTTAGTGAGAGAAGATTATCTAAATATGAGAAACTCTGGAGATCCAAAATAGGAAAGGAATTGAAAATAGGTTGTGATGTTCGAAAAATAATGGGAAAAATTACTGATAAGCAGATAGATAAAGTTTTTAAGTTTCTTCAAAGAAGGAAGGGATTAAAAAGGCTTATAGAGAGGAGAGTTAATTTTGATTACCACTCAGGTTTTCTCTCTCTCGGATTAAAGGCTTTAAAAAGGTTTGTTTAAAGGGGAATAGGTAGGAAGGAAGATAAAATGGAGGGCTGTCTTTACCCTGTAGGAACGCCCATTGGCAACTTAAAGGATATTACTCTCAGAGCTCTGGAAGTATTAAAGGGTGTTGACCTTATAGCTTCTGAGGATACAAGGCGGACAAGAAAATTATTGTCTCATTATGGTATTCATACCTCTTTAATCAGTTTCTATGAGCATAATGAGCTTAAAAGAATTCCCTATATAATTAAACAGATAAAAGAGGGGAAGAGTATTGCTATAGTAAGTAATGCGGGTATGCCTGGAATCTCTGACCCTGGCTGTTCTTTAATAAAAGAAGCTGTTAAGGAGGGGCTCAGAATTGTTCCCGTTCCCGGTCCCACTGCTCTTATAAGTGCTCTGGTCTCGTCTGGATTTTCTACGAATGAATTTGTTTTTGAGGGATTTTTGGGAAGGAAAAAGAGTATGCGCCTGAATAGGCTAAAGAGATTAAAAGATGAGGAGAGAACGATTATAATTTATGAGGCTCCCCACCGAATTAAGAAAATCTTACCCGAAATTAAACAGATTTTAGGTGATAGGAGAATAGCTGTAGGAAGAGAGATTACCAAGAAGTTTGAGGAGATATTAAGGGGGAGAGTAGGGGAGATAGAGAAACTTTTTGAGAAAAGAAGACCACAGGGAGAATTTACTTTAGTGATTGAAGGGGAAAAAGTCCCGAGAAATTCTTGACATCTCTTAAGAATGGGGTAATATAAATGAGGACAGGAAAAAAATGAGAGTATTTATTGCCCTGAGTATATCTTCCTCTATTAAGGAGAAAATAGCCGAGATTCAAAAGAGATTAAAGGAGAGAGAAGATAAGGTAAGATGGGTGAATCCAGGTATAATCCATCTTACGCTCAAGTTTTTAGGAGAGATAAGAGAAGAAAAACTGAAGGAAGTATTTAAAGCGGTAGAAAGGGTAGCCAGAGAATCATCACCTTTTCTTATGAACATAGAGGGAATGGGATTGTTTCCCAATTTCTCTCGTCCTCGCATTATCTGGGTAGGGGTAAGGGAAGAAGAGGAAAAATTACAGAGTCTGGTCTCCTCTCTTGAGAAAGAGCTAAAAAGAGAAGGATTTCCTGAAGAAAAAAGGGAATGGAGACCTCATTTAACCGTAGGTAGAATTAAATTTTTAAAAGAGAGAGAGAAATTAATGGATTTTATACAATTAGAAAGAGAGAAGAGATTTGGTGAGGAAAAAGTAAGAGATATACAGATAATGGAGAGTCGACTGACCCCAGGGGGACCTATTTATACAGTTTTGAAGAGAGTTTTATTATAATTATAAGAGGGAAAAAATGATGAAAGAAGATAAGATGAAGGTGCTGGAGACAGCAAGACGCCAAATAGAGCACCAGTTTGGTAAGGGTTCTCTTATGCGTCTGGGAGAAAGAGCTGCCCGGATGGATGTTCAGGTTATTCCTACGGGAAGTATTGCCCTGGATTTAGCCCTGGGTATAGGAGGTGTTCCTCGGGGAAGAGTAATAGAGATATTTGGACCTGAGGGTTCAGGTAAGACTACGCTGGCTTTACAAATAGCCGCAGAAGCTCAAAGAATAGAGGGAGTAGCAGCTTTTATTGATGTTGAGCATGCACTGGATCCTAGCTATGCTAAAAAAGTGGGAGTAGATACAGAGAATCTACTTATTTCTCAGCCAGATTCGGGAGAACAAGCTTTAGAAATATCTGAGATTTTAGTAAGAAGTAATGCCGTAGACTTAATTATTATTGATTCTGTGGCTGCTCTTGTTCCTCGGGCAGAACTGGAAGGAGAGATGGGGGATGCGCATGTTGGTCTTCAGGCAAGACTTATGTCTCAAGCTCTTCGTAAGCTAACAGCAGCCATAAGTGATTCTAAAACCTGCACCATTTTTATCAATCAATTGAGGATGAAAATAGGGGTGATGTTTGGTAATCCTGAAGTTACTCCCGGAGGTAGAGCTCTCAAGTTTTATTCTTCAGTAAGACTGGATATCAGAAGAAAAAGTTCATTAAAGGGAAAAGATGATGAACAGATAGGTAATAGAATTCGGGTGACTGTGGTTAAGAATAAACTTGCTCCTCCTTTTCGAAAAGCTGAATTTGATTTGATTTTTGGAGAAGGCATTTCTCAGGAGGGAAACACATTAGATGTAGGGGAAGATTTGGGAATTATCCAGAAATCCGGAGCATGGTATTCATATAAGGATATTCAATTGGGACAGGGAAAGGAGAGTGCTCGTCAATTTTTAAAAGAGGAGAAAAACGGAGCTCTCAGAGAGGAAATAGAGCAAAGAATAAGGGGAAAAGTAGGTTTTGTTAGGGAAAAGGCAGAGGCGGAAGAGAAGGATTAGAGGAAAAATAGCTCATAGCTGATAGCTCATAGGAAAACCAAAAAACAGGATTAGAGGAAAAATAGCTCATAGCTGATAGCTCATAGGAAAA
>Ga0209121_10002282_pt1 | contig 19621 bp, 17 predicted proteins | sample Cruoilmetagenom3_FD_187292 | JGI IMG/M metagenome (GOLD analysis project Ga0209121, IMG submission 187292) | Oil polluted marine microbial communities from Coal Oil Point, Santa Barbara, California, USA - Sample 3 (SPAdes) (version 2) | ecosystem: Environmental > Aquatic > Marine > Oil seeps ...
CTTGAGCTCAATGTCATCAGCGAACCAGTTAAAGACAAATCGGTTCAAACTGAGGGTGGCTACTGGATAGTTGAGGTCCTGGATAAGGGCGAGCACGAGCTCAGCGAGGAGGCAACACAGAAGTTAGCACAGAATGAATTTATGGAGTGGTTTGAACAGCAGAAGGAAGGTAGTATTATTAAGAATCACCTTGATGAAGACAAAAAATCCTGGGCTATAGAGAGAGTTCTAGAGGGAAGATAACACCATGATAAAGAAATCCATCGGTATCGGTTTGCTGGGCTTGGGTGTTGTGGGCAGTGGTGTGGCTGAAGCTTTACTCAGCAAAGCAGAAAGCTTGGCTGAGCAAGTAGGCACCTCACTGGTTTTGAGAAAAGCGCTGGTGCGCGATGTGGATAAAAAACGTACCGTAAAGCTAAAACCCCGCCTACTAACCCGCAATCCTGAAGAGGTCTTTGCTAACCCCGAGGTAGATATTGTAATCGAGGTCATTGGGGCTGAACACCCCGCCTTCGAATACATAACACAAGCTATCACTCATAATAAGAACGTGGTTACTGCCAACAAGGAGGTAATAGCCAAGCACGGGGCTGGGTTATTTTCTCTAGCTAAAGAACACAATGTTGATCTCCGCTATGAGGCGAGTGTAGGCAGTGGCATACCTCTTATCGCACCCTTCCAACGGGATTTGGCAGCCAATGATATTTCGGCTATTTACGGCATCCTTAATGGCACCACTAACTACATTCTAACCAGGATGTCACAAGAAGACCAGGATTTCTCCACAGCTCTGAAGCAAGCTCAGAAATTAGGTTATGCCGAACCCGACCCAACAAATGATATTGAGGGGATAGATGCTGCCTATAAACTGGCTATCCTGTCCAGCCTGGCTTTCCACACCACCGTAAACCCTCAAGACATATATTGTGAAGGAATCTCTCGCATTCAAGCTCAAGATTTCCGCTATGCCAAAGAACTTGGCTATACCATAAAGCTTCTGGCTATCGCCAAAAAAGCAGATGAGACAATCGAGGCACGGGTCCACCCTGTTTTCATTCCTGAGGATACGCAATTAGCCAAAGTGGACGGCGTTTACAATGCCATCCTGGTGGAAGGAGATTTAGTTGGTAACTTGATGCTTTACGGGCAAGGCGCAGGAGCCTCACGAGCCTCCAGCGCTATCATGGCTGATGTGCTAGTCATTGCCAAGAACATATACCACGGAGTGAGCAACATACCCGAACTACGGTCAGTCCCTGAGCTAAGCATTAAGCCAATGTCCGATATAAAGACACGCTATTATTTCAGATTGGATGTAGTTGACCGCCCCGGTGTTTTAGCCCAAATCTCTAAAGTCTTGGGCGATAACTCCATCAGCATCTCCACGGTAATTCAGAAGGAGACCTACAAAGCAACTCAGACTGCCATAATCGTCATCATGACCCACCCAGCCGAGGGAAGAGCAGTGCAACAAGCCATTGAGGAAATAAACCAGTTAGGAGTGGTCAACGAAGTTAGCAACTTCATCAGAGTCGAGGGATGAAGCAAGGCGTTTTAAATAGATATCGCGATTTCCTGCCAGTTACCTCCGATACTCCTTTAATTACACTTGGTGAAGGCGACACACCCCTGGTGAGGTCGCGAACGTTGGAGAAAGAGCTGGGCTGTGGTGAACTGTATTTCAAGCTCGAGGGTTGTAACCCCACTGGCTCATTCAAAGACCGCGGTATGGTAGTAGCAGTAGCCAAAGCAGTAGAGGATGGTAGCTCCAGCATCATCTGTGCTTCCACAGGCAATACCAGCGCTGCGGCTGCCGCTTATGGAGCCAGGTTTAGACTCAAAACCATCGTCGTCATCCCTCAGGGGAAAATAGCTCTGGGAAAGCTGGCTCAAGCCATCGTTTACGACGCCCAGATTATAGCTATAGGGGGTAATTTCGACCAGGCGCTTCAAATAGTCCGTGCCTTAACCCAAGCACATCCGGTTACTCTGGTTAACTCTCTAAATCCACACCGCATTGAAGGGCAAAAGACAGCAGCTTTCGAAATCGTGGATGAACTGGGTGATGCTCCTGATTATCTCTTCATACCGGTGGGCAACGCCGGTAACATCACCGCCTACTGGAAAGGATTTGTTGAATATCACCGAATTGGCAAGGTAAGTCATACTCCTAAGATGATGGGTTTCCAGGCCGCAGGCGCCGCACCCATAGTTAAAGGCAAGATTGTCAAGCGACCCAAGACCATTGCCACAGCTATTCGTATTGGCAATCCCGCTAGCTGGCAAAAGGCAGTGGCTGCCCGAGATGAGTCAGGTGGTCTCATTGATTGCGTCACCGATGATGAAATTATGCATGCCTACAAGCTAGCAGCAACAAAGGAAGGCATCTTTGGTGAGCCAGCTTCGGCCGCCTCCATAGCGGGACTTGTTAAGCTGGCAAAGAAAGAAGACTTTCGCCACAAAAAGGTAGTTTGCATCATCACCGGAACAGGGCTAAAAGACCCCAATCTACCTAAGAAATATGCTCCTCCTATGACCGAGCTTCCTGCTGACCTGGCAGTAGTAGAGAAGGCTCTAGGATGGAGCTGAGTTGAAAAATAAAGTGGCGTGGGCAACGGGGCTAAGGCCTCCTGCTAAAAACAGAGAGAAACTTCCCCGTTACATTTAGCAAGCGAGAGAGGAAGGAGGTTTAAATCCAAAAATGTCACGGACCGTCACGGAAGACCTCAGAGAATTCAGGCAACACTACCCTAAATCAGCAATCATAGTGACCGCCAGTGCTGGAGGCAAGGATAACGCCATGACCGCTGCCTGGCATAGCTCAATTTCTGCCAGTCCACCTCTTTACGGTGTTTCCATCTCGCCTAAGAGATTTACCTACCAGCTTATTACTGAGAGCAGGGAGTTCGGCCTTAATTTTATACCCTGGGAAAAGGCCTCGCTTGCTGCTTGGGTTGGTGGCACCTCCGGGCGAGAGATGAACAAATTTGAAAGGTTTAATATCCAGAAAGAAAAGCCATTGAAAACAGGGGTGCCCATATTAAAGGATGCTTATGCTGCTTATGAATGCAAGCTTGTGGACAACAAAGAATATGGCGATCATATTTGGGTTGTGGGTGAAGTTGTAGCTGTGCACCTGCTTGAAGAGGTCTTTACTGAAAAACAAATACTTAACCTGAACAAGGTGAAACCTTTGCTCTGGCTTGGCCCTGAGTTTTATACCACACCAGATAAGGGCAGCATACGCTTCATAGAGAGGGGGATTTAAGTGGTTGACCAGGAAAAAATCAAGCTTGCCACAGCTTCCATAATCGAAGCTATCGGCGAAGACAACTCCAGAGAAGGACTGAAAAATACCCCTCGACGTGTGGCTGAGATGTATGCTGAGATATTCTCTGGCCTGGATGCCGACCCTAAAGCTGAGCTAACAGTGGGCTTTGAGGAACAGCATTATGAAATGGTCATTCTGCGAGACATCCCTTTCTATTCTATGTGTGAGCATCATTTCCTCCCCTTCTATGGAGTGGCTCATGTGGGTTATATTCCTCACATCGGTGGCAGGGTAGTAGGAGCAAGCAAGTTAGCCAGGGTGGTGGAGATCTTTGCCCGGCGCCCTCAGCTTCAGGAAAGGATGACCAAGCAAATTGCCGAGGCTATCTTCGAAGCTCTTAACCCAGACGGAGTAGGCGTGGTCGTCCAAGCAGAACACCTGTGTATGGTTATGCGGGGAATTAAGAAGCCAGGAACAACCGTGATAACCTCGGCTGTAAGGGGCTCTTTCCGCAGCAAAGCAGTTACACGCTCGGAGTTTCTCTCCCTGATTCAAGGGAAATGATTACCTGGGCTTGAGCTTCACCCCAAGGACATTCCTGCATTGTCTACTCATGGCGCAAGGCTTCGATAGGGTCAAGTCGTGCTGCTCGTATTGCAGGATACATTCCAGAGACGAGTCCAACAAAAACTGCTACTCCCACTGCCAAGGCAATAATATCAACCGGGACTATAGCCGGAAAGGGCAATCCCATACTTGCTATGACCAGAGAGGCGATCTTAACCAGGACCCATCCTAAAATTATCCCTATAGCACCACCACAAAAGCTCAACACAGCAGCTTCAGTGAGGAATTGAGTTAAGATATCACGGCGTTTCGCCCCTAGCGCTTTGCGCAGACCAATCTCTCTGGTGCGTTCGGTTACCGAAACCAGCATAATGTTCATGATTCCAATGCCGCCGACAAGCAAGGAGATGCCAGCTATAGCCCCCATGACAAGCTCGGCTATTGCGTACATTTGGTCAGCGATGCGAGCTACCGCCTCCATACTGATAACGGTGAAATCCTCTTCCTCTCCCTCCCGGATATGATGGCGCTGCCGCAAGATACTGGTAATTTCTTCCTTGGCAGAATTTATCTCTTCCTTGCTCCTAGCCTGGACGCTGATAGCCTGGACACTGTGTCCCAGGCTGCTTACCTCCTGAGCCATTAAGGTTGATTGTGCCGTGGACAAGGGAATAAACGCCATTAAGTCTTCAAGTCCAAAGGCACCTCCCTTGCTCTCCATCACACCGATGACTTTGAATTGGCGTCCGTCAATCCTTACAGTTTGACCCGCAGGGTCTCTTGAGCCAAACAGGGTTTCGGCTAAGTGGCTTCCTAAGACAACTACCCTTGACCTCCCTATGTAATCGCGCTCAGTGATGAAACTGCCTTGGGCTACGGTAAGATTGTTAACCCATTGATATTCTGGGGTCACCCCGGCAATCATAGCCCCCACGTCTTCCCTTCCAGCCACTACATGTGCATTAGTTTGTGTCCCTGGCGCTACCATAGCTACAGAAGGGGCGTCACGTGCAATCGCCTCAGCATCCTCCAAAGTCAATGTCTGGGAACTACCAATCATTCCGCTCATTCCGGTCATCCCACCCATACTGGGAGCGCCGGGCATCACATATATGAGGTTACTTCCCAGCGATTCGAAGGATTCACTCACCATAGCTTGCTCTGCCCTGGTTAGAGATACCATAGAGATAACCGCGGCTACGCCAATCAAAACGCCCAGCATGGTCAAAGCTGACCTCATCTTGTTGGCCCGTAAGACATGTAGCGCAGTAAGAAAACAATCCCGTAATTTCATTCCATTCCCTCAATTTGACCATCACGCATTCTAATGGTGCGTTGAGTATAGGCTGCGATGTCCACCTCATGTGTAACTAACACAACGGTTATTCCCTGTTGATTCAGTTGCTGGAAGAGGAGCATGATCTCCTTGCTAGTTTGTGTGTCGAGATTGCCTGTAGGTTCATCAGCCAAGATGAGAGAGGGGTTATTTATTAAAGCTCGGGCCACGGCTACTCTCTGTTGCTCACCCCCAGCCAGCTCACCTGGTCTATGCCTGACACGATGGGCTAAGCCCACGGATTCCAAAGCTTGTAGAGCTCTTTCTTTCCGATTGCCACCACCACCGTAAACAAGGGGCAGTTCCACATTAGCTAAAGCCGTAGTCCGAGGTAGTAGGTTGAAGCTTTGAAACACAAAACCTATCTTCTTGTTTCTTATCTCAGCCAATTCATTGTCATTGAGTTTATTCACTTCCTTTCCTTCCAACCGGTATGTCCCCGAGCTAGGCTTGTCAAGACAGCCAATTATATTCATCAGAGTAGATTTGCCTGAGCCCGATGGTCCTATGATGGACACCATCTCCCCTTGCTCAATGCAGCAACTTAGCTCCCTGAGAGCTACAACCTCTGTGCTCCCTGTTTTATACACCTTGGATACGTTATCAAGCTCAATCATTTATCCACCAAAGGACATGAAGGAGAACTGCGATACAGCAGGCAATGTCACCTCTTCCCCCTCGTCCAACCCGGATAAGACTTCGGTATAGGCACCATCGCTTACGCCTATAGTAATCTCTCTTTGCTCGGTGTCACCGTTTACAACTACCTCTACATAAGGATTCTCCCAACTGCCTCGGATAGCCCGATTTGGTACCAGTAATACATTGCTACGCTGCTCCAAGATAATATCGGCGCTGGCGCTCATGCCATCCCTGAGCTCACTACCAGGATTCTCCAAAGTTATGGTAGTCTTATAGGACACCACTCCTGCCTGAACTGTACCCGCCTGAGAGATAAAAGTTACCTTCCCTTTTAGTTCCTTATCAGGCAAAGCATCTAAAATAATGCTTGCCTCCTGCCCTAGCTTTACCATGGTAATGTCTATCTCGTCTATGAGACCACTCATTGTTATCTCACTCAGGTCAATCAGCCAGATTGCCGGCTTAGTATATGTCGCCACCGAGAGCTGTTCACCTTCCTTTATCTCAATACCAGATATGGTGCCATCGAAGGGAGCTGTGATTGTCGCTTTGTCTAGCTCAGCTTTAGCCATATCCAGGCCTGCTTGGGCCTGGTCTACTTGCAGTTCAGCCAGTTTAACCGAGACAGGCAGCGCCCATACCCTGGCTTGCGACTTCTCCTGTGCCTTAGCCAAACTTGCCTCAACCTGCTCCAGCAAGTCTTGTGCCTCCTGAATCTTTCCCTCCTTCAAAAGCTCCTGCGCCTGCTCCAAATTCTCTTGAGCGTCATCCAGAGCCAACCATGTAGCCGCTAAGTCAGTAGCATAAGTGTTGGTATAATGGGGATAAACTGTCCGGAAGAGCCCATATTCGGCCATCTCCAGTTCAGCTTGTCTCATTTTCACATTCGCTTCCAGGGAGGGGGCATCGAGCCTGGCTAATTCCTGACCTTCAATTACCTCATCCCCTTCTTTCACCAGTATCTCATCCACTACGCCTGTGGTACCAAAAGATAAATATGTCTTATGAGCCGTCTCCAGATTACCACTGACGGGAATGGTAATAGCTAAATCACCTCGGGCAACCTCAGCAGTCTCTTGAGTAGTTGCCTCACCACAGCCGGTAAGAATAATAGCAACCAGAAAAATCGCCGTTATTAAAGCTAGCCCTTCCTTCATTTTTCCTACCTCTCTCTAAAATATTCAGCCATTGTAAATTACAAAGATTCCTTTTTAAGCATATGACCTGGGCACCTTAAACTGCTTGGTACACACACATCAATCTACCATAAAATCAACTATCTTGCCTTTCCTGATATCAGCCAGCCCCTCATGGCATATGCGAAGAAATGGTATGGCTGGTGAAGCAAGAGCTTTCATAGCCTGAAAGGGATTTGGAAATGGACATCCCAAATCTTGAGCTGCCTGTCGGAGATGAGACTGCCCTTGGGCAATAGCCTCCATTGTTTTCTGTGAAATATGTCCTCCCACTGGCAAGGCCAGTTCAGCCAGTATCTCCCCGTCCGCACATACTACCAAGCCGCCCTGGAGGGCCTTGATTCTGTTGACTGCTTGCGCCATATCAACCTCATCCGCTCCTACCACCACAACGTCTGAGGTATCCCAGCCATCACTGGCAGCCAGGGCTCCCCTTTTCAGGCCAAATCCTGCGATAAATCCCACAAACATCTTTCCTGGCTGATGAGCCCTGTCAATAGCTGCCACCTTCAAAATGCCTGCCTCTTTATCCCACTGTAGGGTGCCATTGGAAACAGGAACCGTTATATGCTTTTCCCGGGTGACCAAGTCAGTAACCATCTCTATCACCCTTACTGTGGCCTGCTGCTCTTTACCAGACGCAAGAATAGCAAAATCCGCTGCTTCCAGTTCCCTTGGCAAATGAATGCTCTTCGTGACAAATTCAGAATAGGTGTCTTTTCTAGGCTGTACTATAAGCTCACCATCCTGGGCTATAACTTGACCATTGCTTATTACATACTCAGCATGAATATTACGTATGTCGGGTATAATTACCATGTCGGCATACTTGCCAGGTGCAATGCCACCCAAACAATCATCAAGAGAGAAGTGTTGAGCTACATTTATAGTGGCCATTTGTATGGCTGTGCTGGGTTTGAAACCCAGATTTATAGCCTTCTGCACCAGGCGCTCCATGTATCCCTGCTCAATCAGTTGCCCGGCACTCATACCATCAGTGCACAATGCCAGATATCTTAAGTCTAAATCAAGGTCTTTTACTTTTGAGATGGCCTCCAGGTCCCTTCTCACCACTCCCTCTCGCACCATCACCCAAACTCCCTGTCTCAACCTCTCAAGCGTTTCCTCAGCAGTTGTAGGCTCATGACAGGACGAGATTCCCGGAGCCATGTAAGCTGCCAGCTTGCGATCCCTGGCACCTGCTGAGTGCCCCTCCAGCTTTTTGCCCGAAGCTAACGTTTTAGCGTAAAGCTCAAAGAGCCTCTTATCACCTCTGACAGCGGCAAGCCAGTAACTCTCCCCTAATCCCAGGAGCGTGTCTCTCTTAAGTAGCTCACAGAGTTGTTCCACGCTAATGACAGTTTCCTGACTGGGAGAACAGGCAACCAGAGGTGGGATAGTAGCAAAAAGTTTTATTGGTTGATTTTCAATGGCATCAAGAAATTCCAACAACCCCTGCAACCCCAGAGGAAAGGCAATTTCAGACAGCTCGGTGACTACAGTGGTAGTACCACCCCGCATAACATATCTCAGAAACTCACTAACAGTATAGTGCTGGTTGACTATGTGGGTATGGCCATCAATAAGCCCTGGTATGAGAGTCTTGCCCCCAGCATCAATTACTTTGCTTTTAGTGCCCACAGTGTGCTTGGCGTCCTGACCTACATAGGCAATCCTATCCTCACAGACAGCTACAAAGTAACCCGGCAGCAATTCTCCTGTATAGACATCAAGCAGGTTGGCATTGAGCACAACCAGGTCAGCCTCTTCTTCACCCAGGGCCACCTTTGCCAGCTTAGCCATCTTCTCGGGAGTCATAACTTTCTTCATCTTTGTCAGCCTCCCTTCTCTAGTCCGCCTCCATTTTGGAAAAGAAATAAGCACCCAGGGTTGCCAGGGCTATGGCTAAGATGAGAAGAACAACGAAATCAAGCCACAGTGGAAATGCTGCAGCACCAACGAGGGTACCCCTCAAGCCATCCACTCCATAGGTGAGAGGGTTAATGTACATTACGTATCTCAGCCAGGCTGGCATAGCCTGCAAAGGGAAAAAGGCACCTGAGAGGAAGAATATAGGAAAGATTATTAAGTTCATTATAGCCATGAAACCTTCAGTATCACCTAACTTGGTAGCAATAATCAAGCCGAAGCCGGTAAAAGTAGCACAGGTAAGAATCATAAACACAATTGACAGAAGGAAACCAGGAACACCGGATATGCTGACTCCCATGGCTATCGCTATAGCTACTACAGCAAGGGCCTGGATGATAGCTGTAGTCATACCTCCCAGGCTTCTGCCCAGTATGATGGAAAACCGGTTAACCGGAGCCACCAGCACTTCTTTGAGGAAACCGAATTCTTTATCCCAGATGACTGATGCCCCTGACATCGTCGCGGCAAATAGCAAAGTCATGCCCACTATCCCCGGAGCCACGAAATCCAGATAGTTCACACCAGCTGGCATCCCCCGTATCGCCCTGGCAGACATGAAACTCATTGGCAATACTAGAAAAGCAAGGAAAAGGACGGGCATCAATAGTGAGCTAATAACCCTTGCCCTTACTCTCAAAAACCTCTTCATCTCCCTCAGCCACATGGTATAAATCGGCAATGGGTCTATTAGTCTAGCCCGTCTGGTTTCGACTGCTTGCATTTATTTTCTCCCCCTCTGTCTTCTCATTCTCGCTTTCCACATTCCCATCATACTTCCCTCCTCTTCCCTTATCGTTCTCCCGGTGTAGTGCAAGAAAGCGTCCTCCAAACTTGGCTTACGCAAGTCAATGGATGATATGACAAACTGATGAGCATCAGCAAAATCAATAAGCTGGGGTATTCTTTCCTCCGCTCCATCAATACTCAGCTCCAGTGAACCATTGCGTAGTTCAATATTCTTTATCCAATCAAGCTCTCTCAATAAATTAGCCAGGTTATCGCTTGATGTCATAGCTACTTGCAATGAAATCAAATTCAAGCCCACTACTTCCTTCAGCCTTTCAGGCAAATCCACCGCCACTATTTTGCCGTAGTCCATAATGGCTATCCTATCGCAGAGGTAATCAGCTTCCTCTATATAATGGGTGGTGATAATTATAGTTGTGTCTTCTTTTTCACTTAGCGTTCTGATGTATTCCCATAGACTTCTCCTTGTTTCTATATCCAAGCCCAAAGTTGGCTCGTCCAAGAACAGGACTTCAGGATGATTCATAAACCCCCGGGCAACTTCGAATCTACGCTGTATGCCACCAGAACAATCGCTAATTCTGACATTCTCCTTCCCCTCTAACTCCAACAACTTCAATACCTCCGCTATCCTTTCCTCCCTGGTCTTCTTATCCATATGATACATTCGAGCATGGAAATCCAGGTTCTCTTTGCCAGTGAGGAATCTGTCAATAGCCGAATCTTGGAACACAATTCCTATGCACTCCCTCACCTCCTCCCGCTGCTTCACAACATCATAGCCGCAGACTTTAGCCCAGCCTGAGCTAGGGTCCAGTATAGTGCATAACATCTTGATAGCCGTTGTCTTACCAGCTCCGTTGGGACCAAGGAAGCCAAATATTTCTCCCTTCCTAATATCCAAGTTAACATGGTCCACAGCTACCAGGCCATCGAATTCCCTGGTCAGATCTTCCATTACTATAACGTTATTCATGCTCCTCGACTTTCAACCTTTTCCCGGCATAATGCAGAAAAACGTCCTCTAAACTCGGCCTATGCTCGCTGATAGAGGAAATGGCAAATCCATGCTCTCGTGCTAATCTTACCACCTCAGGTATTTTCGTCGCTTCACTCCCAACGCTTAACTCCAGCCAGCCATCATGCTGGGCAACTTTCTTGATCCAATTCACCCCGCCCAATAATTTTGCCAGGTTAGCTAGCTGAGCCTCCTGAGGAAGCTTGATGGAAAGCAAGCTCTCACCCACGGAATCTTTTAGCCTTCCAGGAGTATCCATTACCACTATCTTTCCCTGGTCCAGTATAGCTACTCTATCACAGAGATAGTCAGCTTCCTCCACATAATGGGTATTTAGCAATATAGTACCACCTGATTCTCTATTCACCTTCTTGGCATAATCCCATAGAAGCCTCCTTGTCTGCACATCCAGCCCCAAAGTTGGCTCATCGAGGAATAAGACCTTAGGGTAGTTTAACATACCCCTGGCTATTTCCAGCCTGCGCTGCATTCCACCGGAGTAATACTTCACCAATATGTTTTGCTTACCCTTTAACCCCACTAAATCTAAAACCCGTGATACTCTTTCCTCCCTGCTTTTCCTATCCAGGTGATACATCCTGGCATGAAAGTCGAGATTTTCCCTGCCCGTCAAATTAATATCCAGGCTTAGTTCCTCAAAGACGACGCCAATGGACCTTCTGACTTCAGCCCTGTCCTTTATGATATCGTTTCCACATACAGTAGCTGTGCCAGAGCTGGGATTGAGTGCAGTGGCTAACATCATGATGGTGGTTGTTTTCCCCGCACCATTAGGACCCAGGAAGCCAAAAATTTCCCCTTCTTCAACTTCAAATGAGATATGGTCTACAGCAACAAGATGACCATATGTCTTGGTTAGCTTGTCAACTTCGATCGCCTTCATTCTCCATCCCTACATCTGCAGTTTCAGTTTCCCTGAGCAACTTAGCAAACTCATCGACCCGGCGGCTCATAATATTAAGCAATTCCTCCACCGCCCCAACCTTGACAAAGATGAGCCCTCTCCCCCCAAAGTGGCTGAAAACCAGAAGTTTGGTGCCAGCATCTATGCCCAGTTCCTTTCGAGCCTCCACCGGAATCACCACTTGCCCTCGCGGCCCGACCGCCGTGGAGCCGAAACATCTACCTATCACTCGCTTATCTACATGCTCCATTTTTTCTCTCCTGCAACAAGTTATAGCAAAATTGTATGATTTTTCTTACTAGTACGTCAAATGATAGAAATGTGAATACAGCTTTTGCGAGGAAAAGGCTACACTTTTTGCAAATAAAAAGGCACCCATCTGGTGAACTTGCCAACTCGATGAGTTCTGCTATTCGCCCATGATTTGAAGCACTATTCTCCGCGACCTGGGCCGATTATCAAAGTCAACGAAAACTACTTGCTGCCAGGTGCCCAAAGTCAACCTTTTGTTCACAAAGGGTATCGTTAGCGAAGCCCCAAGCATAGAGGCGCGAACATGAGAATGCCCATTTCCATCTCCCCAGGTCTTGTTATGCTCGTAAGGGATATTTTGTGGTATCACCCTATCCCACATGTTTTCGAAATCACCAAGAAGCCTGGGCTCATATTCAATGGTCGTTATACCTGCTGTTGAGCCAACTATGAATAAAGTGACCGTACCATTGTTCACCCCTGATTCCTCCACTTTCTTGGCCACCTCAGAGCTTACATCAATAATGTCACAATTTCCCCTCGATTGAAGGGTGATGTCTTCAGTAATTACAGTCATATTCTCACCTCCTCCCATATAATATCACCTAATTCGAATACTGGCCCATCACGGCATACTTGCTTTAAACCTCTAGTAGTGTTTATGGTGCAGCCATAACAAGCTCCAATACCACAGCCCATCCTTACTTCCAGGGAAACCTGGCATTTCTTGAGCTTGCTTCGCTCCTCACCCTCTCCTTTTCCCTTTCCCTTTCCTTTTCCCTTTCCCTCTCCCTTCAAGGGAGAGGGATTAAGGGTGAGGGCCATCGCCTGATACATCTCCACTGGCCCACAGGCACATATCTGGTCAGCCCAGTCCAAGAAATCAGGTAAAATGTCAGTTATCATGCCTTTTTTGCCCGCAGTGCCATCCTCAGTAACAGGAATAACTCGAACCTCTGGGGGTAAAGGCGAGAGATTGTCCCGCTTCTCACCCTCTCCTTTTCCCTCTCCCATCGAGGGAGAGGGACTAAGGGTGAAGGGCAATGATGAGAAAGGATAGAGTTCCCTGGCTGTGCTTGTCCCATGAATTAGAGTGATGGAGTGCTGCGGCAGGGCATATTGAGTCAAAAAAATAAGCGGAGCGATGCCAATGCCCCCAGCCACCAGCAGCAAATTCCTTGCTCTTGGTTCAATATTAAATCCTCTACCCAAAGGCCCGAGAATATCTATTCTGTCACCCTCTTGACGCTGAGATAGCCAAAGGGTGCCTTTACCTACCACCTTGAAAAGAATAGCAACTTGAGATTGCTTCGCTTCGCTCGCAATGACCACTCGATGTATGCTGAAAGGGCGACGTAGCGTAAGTCCCTCACAGCGCACCGTGACGAACTGTCCTGGTTGAGCTACAGCAGCTATATGTGGCGCTTCAATCCACATAAGTCGCACGCCGGGCGAGATTTCCACATTAGAAGTTATAGCGCACAAGGATTGTCTCATGCCAAAATCCTAAACAATATCAAAGTTCAAAGCTAAAAAAGCAAAATGCCAGAGCAAAAATCAAAAATGAAACACCCTCGCATTTTGAATTGTAATTTTGATTCTTAACTTTTGCCTTTTGATTTTCTTAGGTATTCCCTGAGTGGCTGAACATTGAAAATCTGATTAATATTTGTCAGCGCTTCTATAGCTATACGAGCAGTGTCCAGCGAGGTGAAGCAAGGTATTCCTTTCTCCGCAGCAACGCGCCGAATGTCCAGTCCATCCTTCAGTGGGATACGCCCTCCAGTTACCGTATTGATTACTCCGTCTACAGAGCAATCGTGGATAACATCAACCACGTTAGGATGTCCCTCGCTTAGTTTCTTAGTTACCATCTTCACTGGAAGCCCCAGGGATTCAACCATTGCCGCCGTTCCTTCCGTAGCATAAAGTCCGCAGCGGAAAGAATGTAACTTTCTAACTAAAGGTATAGATTCAGCTTTATCTCTATCTGCAATGCTAAGTAATAAGCTACCTTTTTGTGGCAGCATCAATCCAGCAGCCATGAGCGCCTTAACCAGTGCAGCCTCAAAAGTGTAATCAATCCCCATAACTTCCCCTGTGGATTTCATCTCAGGGCCGAGATAGCTATCCACCCCAATCAGCTTGGCCATAGAGAAAACGGGAGCCTTTATACCAACTAGCTTTTGTCTTTTCCATAACCCACCATCATAGCCTTGCTCTTTAAGACTAATGCCAGCCATTACTTTTGTAGCAACTTGCACCAGAGGCACGCCAGTCGTTTTGGATATAAAAGGCACAGTACGGCTGGCTCGAGGATTTACCTCAAGCACATATATGGATGACAAGCCATTTTCTGGCACGACCACCATTTGTATATTTAGCAAGCCTTTAACCTGAAGAGCTAACCCTATCGTGGTAGCGTAATCCACTATGGTATCCACCTCGCCTTCTGTCAAATTCAGCGCTGGATAGACAGCTATGGAATCGCCACTATGCACACCTGCCCTTTCAATATGCTCCATTATGCCCGGGATAAGCACCCTTTCCCCATCACCAACGGCATCTACCTCAACCTCCTTGCCTTGCAGATACTTGTCAATAAGGACGGGGTGTTGTCTATCCATCTCCAAAGCCAGCGTCAGGTAGCGAATTAACTCAGTCTCGTTATGCACAATTTCCATAGCTCTACCACCCAAAACATAGCTAGGACGCACCAATACAGGGTAACCTAAGAATTTAGCTATGCTCAATGCCTCTTCAAGGGACAACACACCAGCACCCGGCGGCTGGGGAATACCCAATCTCTCTAAGAAGTCTTCAAACCGACGGCGGTCCTCAGCTATATCTATGGCTTCGGCGCCTGAGCCAAGTATTGGCAGATTGTTACGAGCCAGTGGCTCAACTAGATTGATAGGAGTCTGTCCACCAAATTGAACAATAGAGGCTGGGGGAATAAGACCCTCGTTCTCAAGTATATCCCGAATGCTTTCCTCATCCAGGGTCTCGAAGTAAAGGCGGTCACTGGTATCAAAATCCGTGGAAACCGTTTCTGGATTGGAATTAACCAGGATGCTCTTTATTCTCATCTCCTCAAGCGCCCAGGCAGAGTGGACACAGCAATAGTCAAACTCAATTCCTTGTCCAATACGGATGGGGCCACTACCAATAATTACAGCCTTCTTTTCCTCCAGAGGTTCAGCCTCGTTCTCCCCCTCGTAAGTGCTATAGAAATAGGGGGTTTCGGCATCAAATTCAGCAGCACAGGTATCCACCATTTTATACACCGGACGAATTCGCCAAGAGTGGCGTATTTGTCTCACCTGTTCCGGCAACCTGTCAGCTAGAGTGCCAACTTGCTCATCTGAAAAACCCAACCGCTTTGCCTCCCACAAAAGTTCAGAATTCAGTGGTTCAGAAAGAAGTCGCTTCTCCATATTAACAATGTTCTGAAATTTGTAGATAAACCAGGGGTCTATTCCAGTAAGGCCGGCAATCTCCTCAGGTGTAGCTTCCCTTCTCAATGCTGCCGCTATCGCCCAAATCCTTAAGTCATTGGGGTAAAGTGGATAGGATTCAAGGCGCCCTTCTTTACTCCAACCTGTATCCTCCCAAAGAAGGGTTCTCTTGCCAAATTCTAGAGAGCGAATCGCCTTCTGCAAGGCAGCTTCAAAACATCTATCAATAGCCATCACTTCACCGGTGGCCTTCATCTGGCTGCCAATATCCCGATCACCCAAAGCAAATTTATCAAAAGGCCACCTGGGAATTTTGACTACGCAGTAATCCAGAGCAGGTTCAAACGATGCCATCGTTTTACCAGTGACCTTGTTGGGTATTTCATCAAGCCTTCTACCTATAGCTATTTTGGCAGCCACTCGAGCAATGGGATAGCCAGTGGCCTTACTGGCAAGAGCTGAGCTACGGCTGACCCGCGGGTTAACTTCAATAACGTAATACTGACTCTCTTTAACCCCTATTTGGTCTGGTGCCCATTTTCCCGCAACCACAGGATGTGGAGTGAGAGCAAACTGTATGTTACAACCCCCTTCAACACCTAAAGCTCTTATGATCCTCAGACTGGCTGACCTGAGCATCTGGTGTTCTTTATCGGTAAGAGTCTGGGTGGGAGCTACCACAATACTATCACCAGTATGCACTCCCATAGGGTCGACATTCTCCATGTTGCACACAGCGACGCAATTATCAGCGGCGTCCCGCATAACCTCATACTCAATTTCCTTCCAGCCCAAGACACATTGCTCCACTAAAACTTCGTGGCTCATGCTGTTATCCAAACCATAGGCAACCACCTTCTCAAGCTCTCCCATAGTACGGGCAATGCCTCCTCCGGTCCCCCCCAGAGTATAAGAGGGGCGAATAATAAGAGGTAAGCCAATTGACTTTGCCAGTTCTTTAGCCTCACTCACTGATTTCACGGTCTTGCTTTGAGGCACAGGCTCACCGATATCAATAAGCAATTGTTTAAATAAAGACCTCTCCTCAGCCTTCTTTATTGTCTCCACAGGCGTGCCCAGAAGCTTCACATTGTATTTATCAAGTACGCCAGCATTAGCTAATTCCACTGCCAGGTTAAGACCGGTCTGCCCACCAAGGGTAGGTAATAACCCTTCAGGGCGTTCTCTTTCGATTACACGAGCCAGGACTTCCACAGTAAGCGGCTCAATATAGACAATGTCAGCAATTCCTTCATCGGTCATTATGGTTGCCGGGTTTGAGTTCACCAGAACTGTGGTTACGCCTTCTTCACGTAAAGCCCGGCATGCCTGGGTTCCGGAATAATCGAACTCCGCCGCCTGCCCGATGATTATCGGCCCCGAACCTATGACTAAAACTTTAGATGGTTTAGACATATCTCCTCTTGCCTAATGCTTCATGGCCTTTATCAACCCGAAGGCGCGAAGCTCCTTAGCAACCTTAATAAGAGCCTTATCCACGCACCCTTCACTAAAGCGCTCCCAAACTTTCTCATCAATATTGGTAGGAAATTTGGCTTCCTCCTCTAACAAATAAATCATCCTGTCAGGAAAAAGTTCCAGAGACCTACCGACTTCGATAAGGATATTCCCACGGGGGATAAACTCGCCCGTACGACCATCTATATCGCCTCTTGTTGCCAAGATTACTGCGCAATCACATTGTTTTAGATAATATTCCACATTTTTACCTTTTGACCTTCCTTCACTGGGCTGCTCCTCTACGATCATAGGAATGACACCCAGCGCCACTAGGAAATCCTTAAGCTTATCGCGAGCAGCAGTTCTCCCTCCATGTGCGATGAATATCTGCGGAGAGACGACAACTTCAAGTGTTTCAGTGATACCATATTGCTTTATTGATGCCGAGATAGCATCTAACTCAGCTAGCGCTCTAAACATCGCTATCTTAAGGCGTTCAGTGATTTGCGTTCTGGTTCCTCTTATTGTCTGGGGCCTCACAACCTCCCTAAATCTTTCAACTTCGCGAGAAGCGCTGCCGAAAATCTTTATCAATATATCTTCTGTTTCCGAACACCACTTCCTGAAACGATACTGATATGATACCCAGTTCCTGAATACCTCTACCTTAATAAGGTCTCCCAATTCTTTGGACTTTTGCTCTAGCAAGCTGATTGCTTTCTTAGTCCTATTCTGAGCGGCCATTTTATTCTTTTACTCCTTGACCATCTCCAAAAATCTCTCAAACAGATACATATTATCCTGGGGGCCGGGGGAGGCTTCGGAGTGGTATTGAATGGATAGGATAGGCAAATCACGGTGTCTCAAGCCCTCCACTGTGCCATCGTTTAGGTTTATGTGGTTGACCTCAAGTCCCTCTTTCACGGTATCGGCGTCTATAGCATAACCATGATTCTGGGCAGTGATGTGTACTTTGCCAGTAACCAAATCACGGACGGGATAGCTGCCGCGATGCCCAAACTTGAGCTTGAACGTCTCGGCCCCCAGGGCTCTGCCTATGAGCAAGTGTCCAAGGCTGATTCCCATAATTGGCTTTGTATCTATAAGCTTTCTCACCGTGTCTGTTATATCATCAAGGAGAGCGGGGTTTCCAGGGCCAGAGGAGAGGACGATGCCATCGGGCTTTAAGGCTAAGATATCCTCTGCTGAAGTAGTGCAAGGGATAGCGGTTACCCGGCAACCAAACTGAGTTAAGATGCGAAGTATGTTGTATTTCAAGCCATAATCGATAACTATGATGTGAGATTGCTTCTTTTCACCCTCTCCTTCTTCCTCTCCCTTCAAGGGAGAGGTGTGAGGTAGCCTTCTCCCTTTGGGGGAGAGGGTTTGGGTGAGGCTTACAGTGACAGGCACATTGGACTGCCACTCATATGCCTTTTCCGTGCTAACTTCATGAACGAAATCAGTAAAGTCGTATTTAGGCAAGTCCTTTAATTCTTTCAATGCCTCTTCAGCGGTCATTTCAGATGTGATGATCCCCATCATCACGCCAGTGGAGCGCAAGTGGCGGGTTAAGGCACGAGTATCTATGCCACTGATACCGGGAATACCATTAGCCAGAAGAAATTCGTGTAAGGTATGGGTGCTTTGCCAGTGACTGGGCTGAGAGCAATATTCGTGAACGGCAAAGCCCCTTACCTGGATTCGCTTGGATTCAAAATCAGCTTCATTGCTGCCATAATTGCCAATTAAAGGATAGGTGGGAACTAAAATCTGACCGGCATACGAAGGGTCTGTCAGCATTTCCTGATAGCCAGTCATACTGGTATTGAAAACAACTTCACCATAGGTGGTAGTCTCAGCACCAAAAGCGTTACCTTCGTAAACCGCGCTATCCTCTAGAACCAAAATCGCTTTCTTAGCCATAAGATTCTTCGCTTATCACCCTCACCTTTACCCTTATGAAATAATATTTCACGGGGTGAATCCTCTCCCATCAAGGGAGAGGAAATTTGAGCTACAACGACATTCCAACGAATCATCCATATAAACTATCTTGCCATTGACTATGGTTGCCATTACCTTGCCTTTAAACTTATAGCCATCAAAGGGAGTGTTTCTACCTTTAGAAGCAAAATTGCGACTGTCCACTATCCATTCGCAGTTGGGGTCAAATATGATGACATTGGCTGAAGCCCCCACCTTTAAGGTGCCCAGTTCACTGCTTTTACCAATGATTTTCGCTGGCTCATAAGTCAGCTTAGAAATTAACATCGCCAAGCTTATCTTCTCCTTGTGCACCAAGCCCATCACGCAGCCAAAGGCAGTTTCAAATCCGCTGATGCCAAAAGCAGCTAGCTCCATCTCACAGTTCTTATCCGCCAGAGTATGGGGCGCATGGTCGGTAGCGATAGCATCAATCACCCCGGTTCTAAGCCCTTCAATCAGAGACCCTACATCCTCTTCAGTTCGCAAAGGTGGATATACTTTGGCATTGGTATCATATGGTAGGGGATTGCTTCGCTTCGCTCGCAATGACAACTCAGGAGCATACTGACCCATGATTCTCTCTTCAGTCAAAGTTAGATGGTGAGGAGTAACTTCAGCAGTAACTGGAATTCCCTTTTCTTTAGCCCAGTGTATAAGCTCTACCGAGCCAGAGGTGCTTACGTGTGCAATATGAAGCCTGGCTCCGGTTAATTTCGCCAGGGCCAGGTCGCGAGCTACCATAATCTCCTCGGCTGCCGCTGGAATCCCTTTTAATCCTAATTTAGCAGATACCAGCCCTTCATTCATGATTCCACCGTTGCCCAGCG
>Ga0209121_10002284_pt1 | contig 19617 bp, 18 predicted proteins | sample Cruoilmetagenom3_FD_187292 | JGI IMG/M metagenome (GOLD analysis project Ga0209121, IMG submission 187292) | Oil polluted marine microbial communities from Coal Oil Point, Santa Barbara, California, USA - Sample 3 (SPAdes) (version 2) | ecosystem: Environmental > Aquatic > Marine > Oil seeps ...
GATGCAGGTATTACTAATACTTCAGATTTATTAGAAGCAAGAGCTATAGCACAACAAGCAAATGATAATTTAATAGATGCAAAAAGCCAATACAAAATAGAAGCTGCTAATTATTTACTAACAATAGGTAAGATAGATTCAGTGAGAGCGAATTAATAATAATATTTAAGAAGTAAAACGAATAATTAAATATAAAATGTCTAGTAAAAACACAATCATTAACAAAGCAAGTGTTCTTTTTTTAAAATATGGTATAAAAGTGATTTCAATGGATAATATTGCTGATAAATGTGGTGTTTCCAAGAAGACAATTTATCATTACTTTTTAAATAAGGAAGATTTAATTAATGAAATTATTAGCTTTAAAATAAAAGAAATCGAATTAAAGATTAAAAACTGTTCCATTAATTCATCAAATGCAATAATAGAATTGAATTGTTTTTTTAATTGTTTAAAACCATTCATTAATGCAATATCTCCATCTTATTATAATGATTTAAAAAAAATCTATCCCAATATTTATAAAAAAGCATTAAAAATTATAGAATCTGATATAATTCCATTTTTACAAAAAAATATATTAAGAGGTCAAACAGAAAAATATTATATAGAAGATTTAAATTCAGAAGAGTTAAGCCAATCTTATAACCTTATTTATCAAATTCTGATTTCAGATAATTTTTTTGAAAATATTGAAAAAAATAACAGGGCAATTGATTTTTTAAATACACTGTATATACATAGATTAATTTCTGTTGAAGGTTTAAAATTATTAAATACTTTAGATCTTCATAAGAATAATTAAAAATCTAGTTTAAGGTTTATAGTTTTCTTCAAAATCCAAATAATTAGATAACGTATACATCGCATTTGATGTCAACTTTTTAGTGCTATTTAATACTGACTCATTAAATTTAGTAATCATTTTAATTTCATTTATTACATTTTCTAAAAAATCATTTTCTGGAATAACTTTGTTTATTAAACCTAATTCTAAAGCTTTTGCTGCTGTAATTTTTTCAGAAAATAACAATTCAATTGCCTTATTATGCCCTAAATGATTTCCTAAAAAATAAGGAAGTCCACCACTAGGATGTAATCCGTGTTTATTATGTGCTAGTGAAAAATATGCTTCTGGTGTTAAGTATCTTATATCTGTAGCCAAAGTTAATCCAAAAAAAGGAGTAACTATGCTACCTCTTAAAGCAGTGAAACTTAATTTATTATATTCTTTAATATATTTAACAAAACGATTTAAAATAATTATTTCTTTGATTCTAATTTTCCTTTCAGCGAAATTTGTTGTTTCAGCATAATTGCTTTTAGTTTCTTCAAACATTATTTTTTTTAAAAACTCGTCGTAAATCTTATCTCCTAAACACTCTGGTTTATTTGTAAATAACAATGCTTTTATTTTATGATTTCTTTCTAAATTGTTTAGAATTTCAAAGAGCGAATCACTATTATCTCTATTACAGAGTAGCTCAAAAACGTCATTCTTAATGTGAATGATTGCAAGTTCATCACTTAAAGTAACTTCGTAAAAGTTTGTTATAAGGTTTTCCATTTTAAATTGTAAGTTTAGTATTATAATGCAAGTATAATTTAACTATTATATTTACTTTATAATATGATTTTTATCATTTTAAAAGAAATGAGAACAAATTTTTTTTAGTTGTTTTGGTTTTTCTAAATAATTGGATATTCCATATGTATTATATAAATCTGAATCTACAGTAAGTAGTTTACAACAGATATATCTAAACACCATTCCACACACATTATGCTTCCTCCCCACTTCGTCGCATAAAAAGTGTTCCATTAACATCGTAAAGAAACTTTTAGAATAATTTTTTTAAAGAAACAGTTGTATGCCATAGCGCCAGTTGGCTCATTCACTAAAAAGGTCTACCTGACCTTTTCTTAACGCTCTGCCCTGCTTTTAACCAAATCGAAGATTCACGAAATCATTAATTTAAAACGATAATCAATGAGTAAAGCTCAAATTACATAACGCAGAACATTATAAAACATTTAAAAGTATTGGTTTAGCCAGTGGCTGAAACAATAATTAAGAAAATTGGCGCGCTGGAAATAACAAGCAAATGTTTATTCTGAGTGGTGGTTTAGAAGTTGGAGGGAGCTTAGGTATTCCTCGTTATATTTTACAAGGTTTGGCTGTTACTATGTACATTTTTGGTTTTAGAGAAGGGTGGTTAGGAATTTTTCCTGAGCATAACGCTTTTTTGTTGATGTCATCGTTTTTGTAGTGCTCTTTTCTATTGCTTATATAAGTGCAAACCTGGCAATAAAAGCACAATATATTATTATGGGCGTTATTGTTTTATATATAATTTCAATTGTTATTTCTGCTTACGATGGTTCAATGATGATACCTACAAGTGATGCTTTAAGCTGGGGTAAAGGTGGACAAATTCATGAACTTACCAGATAAAGATCATACTTTTATTGCCAGGTTTCAACTTACAAGCATTAACAAATATTGCTTTTATAGGAGATAAAGTTGGAATGAATATGTGGGAGTTTAAATCTGAGAATAACAAAAGTTTAAGCTTAGCTTTCAATTATTTAGCACAAGTTGTTAATGGTGTTAAATGGAATCATAACACTTTAAAGACTGTTGATTTAACTACTTTACCTCCTATAATATCACAATTTCCCTCTAAATTTAACTCTGAAAAATATTCAAGCCTTTTAAAAAAAGCTTTAGAAATTATAGAAAAAAATGGACAAAATGATAAGTTACAAGAGTTTTGGTTACTGAATATTAATTAACCTTTACCAAAAACTGTAAACTATTATTATATTTCCTTCCTTAGCACTTCAAGCGGTGGACTTTTTAAGACACTTCTAATGTTGGTTAAGCCGATAAGTAAAACCAATACTGTAATTCCTGGTAGAAAAACTAAAAATGGAATAGCAGATGGAATAAATGGTTCTTGGAATAACAAGGTTGCTAATAACTGACTGCTAATTAATGACAATAAAATACCAACTAAACTTCCTAAGACGCCTAAATACACATATTCAAGGGCAGTAATTTTTAAAATTTGTTTGCTTTTTGCGCCTAAAGTTCTCAATAAAACACTTTCTTTAATTCTTTGGTATTTACTATTTCTAACCGAACCAATTAAAACAATGATTCCTGTAAGAATACTAAAGAATGCCATAAAATTAATAATCCAAGAAATTTTATTTAAAATATCTTCAACAACACTATAAACCTGCCGTAAATCTAGCACCGATATATTGGGGAATTTCTTCACCAAATCTCGTTGCAAATCCGCAGAAACAGATTCATTTGGCACATTGGTAGTTAACACATTGAACTGTGGCGCATTTTCTAAAACACCTTTTGGAAATACAATAGAGAAGTTCAATTGCATACGTCCCCAATCTACTTTTCGAATACTTCCTACAACCGTTTTCATCAAAACACCTTGTACATTAAAAACGACAGGATCGCCAATTTGCAAATCAGTATCTCTTGCAATATTATCTGCTATTGATATTAAAATAGGTTCGCCCTGCACTACTTCTGGTGTCCAGTTTCCCTCTAACAATTCTTCTGAAGCCAATAAAGAATCGCGATAGGTAACTCTAAACTCGTGATTTAAAATCCACCGATTCATTCTTGAGGCAGTATCTTTACGAATGTCATTCACCAAATCTTCTTTAATTTGATGGATTCGCATCGTTATAATAGGAATGTTATCGATAACTTCCAAACCTTTAGGAAGCACCGTGTTCACTACTGCTTCTTTTTGGTCGGATTGCACATCCATTAAAATAATATTTGCGTTTTCCGAGTTACTTTCAATCGATGTTTTAGCCAATAAAATGTCTTTTGTAAAGTAAAGCGTACTAATTAAAAACGTTCCTAAACCAATTGCTAAAATCAATACCATAGTCTGGTTATTTGGTCTAAATAAGTTTAATAAACTTTGTCGTTCCGTGAACCCCCAATTCGTTGGAAAATATTTTTTTATAATTTTCATAAAAAGACTGGAAACTCCTGCCATAATTGCAAAAGTTATTAAAATTCCAACAGTAAAATACAATCCAAATAAGGCATCTTTTAACAACCAAAAAGAAAATAAAAATATAAAAAGTAAGATTGCAGCAAAGGTTAACAATCGTGCTTTTCTTGGTTTTACAACATTTTCATCGGTGCCTCTCAACACTTCTAATGGTGAAACAAACCACGTTCCCAACAAAGGCAATAATGCAAATAACACCGACATTAAAACACCCAATGTTATGCCCATAATTAGCGGTTGTGCTGTAATGGCTATTTCAACATCAAATGGTAAAAATTCTTGTAAAATATAAGGAAAGGCGTATTGCAATCCTATTCCAATGGCAGCTCCTAAAATGCCTCCTATAAATCCAACACCAATAATTTGAATTAAATAAATTAAAAACGTTTGTTTTCTAGTAGCTCCAATACATTTTAAAACGGCTACATTTTTTAATTTTTCTTTGATGTAAATATGAACTGAACTTGCAATACCTACACAACCCAATAACAATGCGATAAAGGCTGCTAAATTTAAAAATTTACTTACGTTATCGTACCGTCTTCCCAATCGTTCACTTGTACTTGTATGAGTATCCAAATCGGCATTTTCATCGTCTAAAATAGGGTCGATTTTTTTATCCAATAATTCCAAATCCATTGTTGGTGGTGCAACAAAAAAGTACTGATATTCTTTTCTACTTCCTAATTGCAATAATTCGGTGTCATCTATAAAACGAAATGGAATGAGTACTGGTGGCGCAACAGATGTTGAAACAGCCGTACTTCCAGGAACAGATTTTAGCGATCCTAATATTGGAAATGTTAATTTACCTAATTTTATGGAATCCCCAGGTTTTAAATTGTATTGTAACATTAAAGTAGCATCAACCAATGCTCCACCCTTTTCCTGATACTGTGAAGCTGCTAATACTGGCTCAGTGTCTAAAGTTCCGTAAAAAGGAAAATTACCTTCAATAGCACGAACTTTCACCAATTTTGTTCCTTCATTCTTTGGAAACGCCGCCATAGAAACAAAATTCACTTCTGAAGCTGCTACGTTTAAGGAATCTATAATTGCTTGTACTTTTTCAGAAGGCAATTGTCGGCTATCAATGATAAAATCAGCACCCATCAATGCTTTGGACTGATTTTTAATATTTTGTTTTAAATTCTCGCTAAATAACTGAATGGAAACTACGGCGGCAATTCCTAAAATAATGGATGCCATAAATAACATTAATCTGGAAATACTTGCTTTTCCGTCTCGCCAAGCCATTTTTAATAGCCATTTTACCGAAGCTTTTGAGGGTAAATTCTTCATTAAACAGCTATTGTTTTTTCATTAGACATTATCTTCCCTCCTTTTAATCGTAATATTTGCTGTGTTCTATTGGCTAAATCTAAATCGTGTGTAATAATAACCAAAGTAGTTCCAGCTTCTTTATTTAATTCAAAAAGCAATTGAATTACCTTTTCGCCTGTTTCTTCATCTAAATTTCCGGTAGGTTCATCGGCAAATAAAATGGACGGTTTGTTTGAAAAAGCTCTTGCTAGTGCCACACGTTGTTGTTCTCCACCCGATAATTGTGATGGATAATGGTGAAAACGATCGGCCAAACCTACTTTTTGTAATAGTTCCATACCAACCTTAGCTGCATTTTTTTCGCCTTGTAATTCTAATGGAACAATAACATTTTCCAAAGCTGTAAGTGTAGGCAATAATTGAAAATTCTGAAAAATAAATCCAACTTCTTTATTACGTAATTTTGCACGTTCATCTTCATCTAAATCTTGTAAATTACTCCCGCACAACTCAATAGAACCATTACTAGGATAATCTAATCCTGCGCACAAACCAAGTAAAGTAGTTTTACCACTTCCAGAAGGACCAACAATTGAAAAAATACTTCCTTTTTCAATTTCAAATGAAATATTACTTAATACTGTTAATTCTTTTGAACCACTTATGTATGTTTTCTCTAATTCGTCAATCTTTAATATCTTTGTCATAGTATTATCAAATATAAATTCTACTTAAAATGCAAAAACGGAAAAATAATCAATTGATTTTTAATTTAAGAATTAGTGGTAACCAGATTTTCTTAAAGTTTTGTTATTTTTTATATATTCTAGTATTACTCTCTTGTGGATCAGATACTTCTAAAAAGGAAGTTGTAAATGAAAAACTTTCGGTGCAAACTGAGGAAAAGATTACAGAAAATAGTACAACTAAAACTATTTTAATTTTTGGAGATAGTTTAACGGCTGGTTATGGATTGGATGATACAAATGATGCTTTTCCTGCCGTAATTCAAACTAAAATAGACTCACTTTCGTTGGGTTATACGGTTATTAATTCAGGTGTTAGTGGTGAAACCACTGCTGGTGGAAGAAGTAGAATAAACTGGGTGCTGAATCAGGATATTGATGTTTTTGTGTTGGAATTGGGTGCAAATGATGGTTTGCGAGGTGTGCCATTAAAAGAAACACGAGAAAATTTACAAGCAATTATTGGTGCTGTAAGAGCAAAAAATTCATCGACTAAAATAATTTTGGCTGGAATGCAATTACCACCAAATATGGGTGAAGATTATACTTCTGAATTTAAAACTATTTTTCCTGAATTAGCTGAAAAGAATAATGTAGCTTTAATTCCATTTTTATTGAAAGATGTTGGTGGTATTCCAGAACTTAACCAAGCAGATGGAATTCATCCAACAGTTGAAGGACAAAAAATATTGGCAAAAAACGTTTGGGAAGTTTTAAAGTCAATATTATAATCGTAATATAATTTAATACAGCTTACTTGTTTAAAACTTTTTTCAAAACTCCCCAATGTGCAGCGGTCATTCTTCCAGGAGTAAATAAGCAAATACAACTCCTTTGTTTTTTAAATCTTCGAAATGAGTTTTTAAATCTTCATCAGTAGATTCTTTTGAAAATGAATCCCAAACATAAACTGGTATTTTTGAGGTTTTAACTTCTTTTTTAGACTCATTATTTTACAAGAAAACAAGGTAAAAGCAATAACTATAATGTTTAAAATATTTTTCATGATACTGTTAATTTTAAACCTTAAATCAACAACTAAAAAAAATCAATTCAAATTAATTTCTATAAAGAGCATACTTACAAATATAAATGAAAAATTAAATCATATTGACTATTATATTTATACCAAAATTAAAAATGATACTAGATTTTGGATATAATGTAGGATAATGCTTTTTTAATAAAATTTATTATTGTTTCAGGGTTTTCTATACCAATAGATAAACGAATAACTCCTGGCAATGGGTATTTTGCTCCCCAAACTGGTTCAACAGGTAATAAAATGGTATCTGCCTCTCCCAACGTTGGAATTAATGGAATAGTATCGCTTAAAGCTTCAATAAATGTATTACATTTTTCTCTTTTATCTTCTTCGGAAACACCTTTAATATCAAAGGTAATTACGCCTCCAAAACCTTTATTTTTAAACAAACTATCAGCTTCGTTATATGTTTTATGAGATGTTAAACCTGGATAAAGTACAGTCTCAATTTTAGGATGATTTTCTAAATAATTTGCAATAACTAACGCATTATCACAATGTTGCTTAAATCGTAGGTTAAAACTTTTTAATTGTGATCCTAATCTATATGCATCATCTGGACTTAAAAAATGTCCAGACCATTTTCTGTATTCAATCGCTTCTTTCATTAACTCCACATCATTTCCGCAAACTACTCCTGCCATAATATTACCGTGCCCGCTTAAATATTTTGTTGCAGAATGAATTACTAAATCAGCACCATCAGCCAATGGTTTCCACAAGTAAGGAGTTCCAAATGTATTGTCAATTATTATTTTTGCATCGTGTTTTTTAGCCAAGCTGAATATTTTCTGTACATCAGCAACAATTAACATTGGGTTCGATACTGCTTCAAAGTATAAAAACTCAGGTTTTATTTTTTTAAGTACATTTTCTAATGTTTTATAATCATAAATACCTTTTTCAGCATAAAACCGATGAATATCTAAATTTCTTCTTTTTATTAAAACGGAATCTATAAACGAATTTGTGCCGCCATAAATTTCATTAAAAAACAACCAAGGGCGTGTCTTTGCTCCTTTCTGAAAAATGGAAACAGCTACATCTATTGCCGCCATTCCAGTTTCAACTAACAAAGCCCAATTAGATTGCTCAAGCTCCATGAGTTGTTTCTCTACACTTACTACAGTAGGATTTCGGTAGCGAGAATAAATATAATTTTCAGGCTCATGAACGTGTTCCAATTCTTTTTCAAAGGTTTCTTTTGTTAATTTCGAGTTCTTCAGATTAAAACCAGCTTCTCTGTATAATGGTGTATGTGATGCGTTTATATTTTTAATTTTCATGTTGTCTTTTTTAATTTAATTGATTCTCATCAATGCTTTCCTCAAACAAATTGGCCAATTTTAGTCTTGGAGAAGTTACCTCCAATTCATAGTAAAATTCAATTCTATCAATCATTTCACCTATAAAAATAGTACTTATTAAAATCCAAATTGAAGTTTTAGGAAAAAAGTTTATTTTTTGCTTCGATAAAGTTAGTTTTCTTATTACATACATAACGCTTTTTAACAAGGTGATTGAAGCAATCAAAAATATATTATTAGTGAACCACGCAAATAACAACAATCCAGTGAAGCAAACCATTGCACTGTGCAATTTAAAGTTGTCTTTTCTAATTAATATACTATATATAATATCAATTGAAATTAATGTAAAAACTCCGAATACTATTGTTATATGGACCAAGAATTCACTATTAATGAAAGGTAGTAACTCACTTATAATCAAGGTTTTGTATTTTAAAAAAGCGTCAACACTCCTAAAATAAAAAAACTGAAAAATCAATAATTTCTCTACTTAGCCAAGAATTTTTTACATTTAAAACAAAGCGCCACATACGTATTTTTTTACCAACATGAAATGATGTTAATATTATTGCAAATACCGAAATAGTGATAAACAAGATTGGATTGTTGAATACATTATGTGTCACTGAGGAAGCCATCCAAGCTACTAAACTAGCTACGGAAAGTGTAAAAAGCACCAACGTCCATTCTTTTTTTAAATTTATTTTTGAAGTAGGTTTCAGTGCATAACTCTCTAAACAACTTGCATCTATTTTAGGAGCGTCACTATTTACAATTTTTGGTTTTTCATGTTCTTTACGCAACGGAATTATTTGAATAGCTGATTTTATACCAACATTTACAAATCCCGGAGTAATATGATTAGTTACAGCTACTTCTTCTTGAAAACCAAGATCTAAAGCTCCAACCGGACAAGCAGTTGAGGTTATTTTCATTCTAAAAACACTATAAACTTTAAAACTATTTATTGATAGCTTAAAATTAATAATTTTAGTTTTTATAAACTCATTGTTTTTTTTATTTATTTCAAGAAATAATTTAAGATTATTACTGTCTAATCTTAATAGAGATTATTTATAAAATTCAGTTGTATGGAGTTAGTCAATCACAAAAAAGCCCATCAAATTAATTTGATGGGCTTTACTAAACATTGAAGTATATATATTTAAATAACTTTTACGTTTACTGCGTTTAATCCTTTTTTACCTTCCTGTAAATCAAAAGATACTTCATCGCCTTCGCGAATTTCATCTATTAATCCAGAAATGTGTACAAAATGATCCTTTTCAACACCTTCTTCGGTGATAAATCCAAAACCTTTAGTTTCGTTGAAAAATTTTACTGTTCCTTTACTCATTGTATTGTATTTAATTTATTATAATTTAATCTTTGCAAAGATGATACCAATATTTGAGATAATCGCTAATTAATTCATTTTTATTTAATTAAATTTCAATTTAGGCTAAAATAAATCAAAATTCTTATCAATTAATAACTGAATATAATCTATTTTAATTCTAAATGAACTTTTAACTATATTTAATCTTTAATTAGAACTATCTATTTTAAATGAATCAAGGAAAAAAATTTGGAACTTTTGCTGGTGTTTTCACACCATCTATTCTTACTATTTTAGGAGTAATTATGTATATGCGCTTAGGCTGGGTTGTTGGTAACGCAGGCTTATTCGGAACGCTTATTATCATTGGGTTGGCTCATGTCATAGCTATATCTACAGGTTTAAGCATTTCTTCAATAGCAACCGATAAAAAAATTGGAGCTGGTGGAGTATATTATGTACTATCAAGAAGTATGGGGATTCCTATTGGAGGTTCTATTGGTATTGCGCTGTACATTGGTACTGCCCTTTCCATTGCCTTATACTTAATTGGTTTTTCTGAAAGTATGAATGATTATTTTAATTTTGGTACAACCATAAATGATTTACGAATTACCGGAACGATTGCTTTGCTTTCTTTAACAATTTTAGCTTTAATTAGTACCTCAGTAGCTTTAAAAACTCAATTTTTTATATTAGGTGCCATTGTTATTTCTATACTTTCAATTTTATTAGGTTCATCGAATTTTCAGCCTGAAACCATTAATTTACTTCCTGCTAAAAATGCAATACCTCTAGAAGTTGTTTTTGCTATCTTCTTTCCTGCCGTTACTGGTTTTACTGCGGGAATTGCAATGAGTGGAGATTTAAAAGAACCTAATAAATCAATCCCAGTAGGAACTTTAATGGCAATTGGTGTAGGTTTATTGGTCTATATTGGTCTAGCCTTTTTTCTTGCTGTAAAGGTGAATTCTGAAGTTTTACGAAGCGATTACAATATTTTGATGAAAATAGCACTCTTTGCTCCTGCTGTTGTTGCTGGTATTTGGGGTGCAACACTTTCTTCTGCTTTAGGTGGAATTTTGGGCGGACCTAGAATTTTACAAGCAATGTCTAAAGATAAGGTAACTCCTAAAATTTTCGGAAAGGGAAATGGTAAAAATAACGAACCTGTAAATGCTTTATTTTTAGTTTTTATCATTGCTGAGGCTGGTATTTTAATTGGTGAATTAGATGTTATTGCAAGAATTGTCTCTATGTTCTACCTCACAGCCTATGGATTTATAAATATTTCCTATTTTTTAGAAAGTTGGGCAAATCCCGATTTTCAACCCACATTTAAAATAAAACGTTGGATTGGTTTATTAGGCTTTATTGCCTGTTTTGCTGTGATGTTTAAGCTAGATATGATAGCAATGTTTGGTGCTTTGATTATTATTGGAAGTCTTTATTTTTGGTTACAACGTAAAGAAGTTAAGCTAAATACCAATGATGTTTGGCAAAGCGTTTGGGAAAATGTGGTGAATAAGGGATTGAAGAAAATTGATGCTACTTCTGACGAAAAATCGAATTGGAATCCGAATATTATTCTATTTAGCGGTAAAAGTGACCATCAAAAATATTTATTACAATTGAGTAAAACAGTTTCAGGAAGAACTGGAATTGTGACCAATTTTAAACTTATTCTTGATAAGAACAATGAAAAACCACCTTTAAAAAGGACCGAACAAATTGTTAGAGATGAGTCGTTTCAAGAATTAGGGATTTTTGCTCGTCAAGTACGAGTCGATAATATTTATAGCGGAATTACAAATATTGCAACCACATTTGGTTTTTCGGGTGTAGAGCCAAATACAATTATGATGGGATGGCCGAAAGGTTTGGAAAATTCTACTGAATATGCAGAAATGACCAAGACATTGTTGTATTTAGATTACAATTTATTGTATTTAGATTTTGATAGAAAAACCAAATTTGGCAATTGTGAAACCGTTGATTTATGGTGGCGTGAAACTGATAGTAAAAATGCTGAAATGATGTTGAACATAGCGCGTTTTATCATTTCTTCACCAATTTGGAGCAAAACTGTAATTAGAGTATTATTCGTAAATAATAACAATGTTAATGAAGAAATTGTACATTCAAAAATTCATAAATTAGTTCAAGACTTACGTGTTTTGGTCGAAATTGTAATTATAAACAATGCTGTAGAGCAAAAGCCTTTTTATGATATAATTGAAGAATATTCAAAATCTACTGATTTAACACTGGTCGGAATTCCGAACTATAGAATTGAAAAACAAGCTGAATTTGTGCTTAAAACAAATCATCTATTTGAATCTATTGGAACTACACTTTTGGTTAAAGCAGCGAATAATTTTAACCTATTAGATTTAGATTTTATAAAAACTGAAGAAGCTATTTATTAATTCATTTAGATCAGCTTTACACTTTCTTTCAATTCTTTAAATTCTTTTACCAAGGCGTTATATCTCATTTCAACATCTTGTCCTAGAACTTGATTATGATTTGTTGAATCAATTTCAACAGTACCAATTTGTCCAGTTTCTCGTAAATTAAACTTAATACTATAAGTGTTGCTTTTTTATAAATTTTCATTTGTAAATATTGGAAAGTTGCTAGTATTCCAAAGTTATAAAAATATTGTATAACACTTTAAAGTTTAAAAATTAATTACCTTTAACAGAAAATAATTTTAAAACTACCAAAATGAACACAAGTCGTATCAAAAAACTTTATTCAATTACATTCATTTTCTTATTGAGTATTTCCATTAGTTTAACCTATGCACAGGATAAATTAAAAAAAATGCCCGGCTATGATAATTATAAAGAAATGGCTCCAAAATTGAGATCTGCAGTTAAATCGGGACAAATTTCAGCGAAATGGAATGAAGATAGTAACTCATTTACCTATTCAAAAGACGGCAAAGAATATAACTTTAATGTAAAATCGAAAAAAACTACTGAAATTGGTGATGCACCTGCAAGACAAAATTGGTATAATCGTGGTGGCCCAGCTCGTGGAAGACAACACGAATCTTCAATTTCACCAAATGAAGAGTTAAAAGCATTTACAAAAGACAGAAATATGTATGTAAGTAATACTGACGGTTCTAATGTTCAGGCTATAACTTCTGATGGAAATGATAAAAATCAGATTAAATACGGAATAGCAACTTGGGTTTATGGTGAAGAACTAAGACAAACAACTGCTATGTGGTGGTCTCCAAATAGTAAAAAAGTAGCATTTTACAAATTTGATGAAAAAAATGCGAAGAAATATTATGTGCTGTACAACCAAACTAAGCTGCAAGATTCTGTTGAAATAGAAGCTTATCCTAAAGTTGGCGCAAAAAATTTACCGGTAGATTTAGTTATTTACGATGTAGAAACTAAAAAAATGGTAAAAGTAGATGCTAGAAACGGTAAACTTTACCACGATGGAGATTTAGGAACATATTTATATGGTATTGAGTGGGCACCTGATGGAAAAGAATTGTTATACCATAGCACCAACAGAAAACAAGATATTATGGAATACAAAGCTGCCAATCCTGAAACAGGAAAATCTAGAGTTGTAGTTCGTGAAGAATGGACAGCAAGTTTTACAAAAAACTCGCCTGAAATGAAAGTTTTAGAAGATGGTAAACGTTTTATTTGGGCATCTGAAAGAAATGGATTTAATAATTATTATTTATATGATTTTAGCGGAAAACTATTAAATGCTATTACAGCTCATAATTTTGAAGTTTCAAGAATTGTAAAAGTAGATGAGAAATATGGTTATTTGTATTATTTGGCACGAAGTGGAGACAATCATATGAAAATGCAATTGCATAAAGTAAAATTAAATGGCACAAAAGATGTTCGTTTAACCGATCCTGCTTTTAACCATAGTGTAACGATTTCACCTAACAATAAATACATTTTAGATGTTTCTCAAACATACAATATCCCTCCTTTTACGAGTTTATTAAATAGTAAAGGAAAAGTGATTGCTGAAATTTCAAAAAGTGATATGACTGTTTACAATGAATTAGGATTGAAAAAAGCAGAAGCTTTCACTTTTACATCAGCCGATGGAGAAACTGAATTACATGGTATGTTGCATTTTCCATCAAATTTTGATGCTTCAAAAAAATATCCTTTAATTTTAAGTATTTATGGCGGACCAGCAACTAATGGTTATAGAGAAACCTTTGCGCGTCCTAATGCAATCGCGGAATATGGTTTTATTATAGTAAATCTTGATGGTAGAAATGTTGGTGGACGAGGAAAACATTTATTAGATAAATTATATGGTAATTTAGGAATTGTTGAAATGGATGATTTTGCTGAAGGAATTAAATCTTTACACAACAGACCTTATGTAAATAAAGATAAGGTGGGTGTTTTTGGTACTTCTTACGGTGGAACTACTGCTGGCGCTAGTATTTTACGTTTCCCTGATGTTTATCACGCAGCTGTTGCAAATTCAGCAGTAACAGATTGGAGAAACTATGACAATATTTATACAGAACGTTTTATGAATTTGTTAGAAAATAATAAAGAAGGTTATGACAATTCTAGTTTAATGAATTATGCGGATAATTTAAAAGGTGATTTAATGATCTTTTTTGGAACGAATGACAACAATGTACATCCTGCAAATTCTTTACAATTAATACAAGCATTACAAAAAGCTGGTAAAAGCTTTGAAGTTCAAATTGGACCAGATAAAGGACATACTAGAATGAATATGGATAGAATGATGGAGTTTTTTATTGAAAGTTTAATATTGAAATAAAGTTTATTTGAGTTTATAATAAAATTACATATAATCAACTATTATTTAGCATTTTATTAAGTATTGTCATTGCGGAGTTTTGGAGAAAATGAAGCAATCTGTTATTTTCAACAAAGAGATAACTTCGTCGTTTACACTCCTCGTTATGACGAAAAGTTTATATGATCGATAAATCGAAATACCGTAAAGTATTCCGTTAATTCAAGTGAAAAGATTACTTCTTAAATCTAGAATAAAAGGTCAACTTCTTTTTGGTGTTAATGAAATATACACCCGTTAGCAATACAACAGCAGCTATAATTGATTGTTCAGTAATTTGCTCTTTTAAAAAATACCAACCCAAAAACATAGCTATTATTGGGTTTACATATGTTGAAGTGGCTACTTTTTCTGGTGAAACAATTCTTAAAAGATAATTGAAAGATGTAAAAGCAACAATGCTTCCGAATATAATTAAAGCAAGCATAGACCATTGCACTCTTTCACTCCATTGAAATGGTTCTATCCAAGTTTCTCCAAAAGATAAGCTTACAATTAACAGCATAATTCCTCCCATTAACATTTGGTAACCCGTATTTATAAAGAAATTGGAAGGTAAATCTGCTTTTGCTACAAATAAGCTTCCATATCCCCAACTAAACATACAAGCAAATATCATAATCATTCCAAGAATCGTGTTTTCACTACTTATCAATTCTTTTTGGCTTACTAATAAATAAATACCTATCATTCCTAAAATAACCCCCACTACGGACATTGGTTGAATTTTTTTTCCTTCAAAAATTCTCATTAACAAAAGAACTACCAATGGCTGTGCTGAAATTTCTAAAGCAGCAAAACCGCTATCTACATATTTCAGTGCCCAAACCACTACCCCATTTCCAAAGGTTAAGAATAAAAATCCTGCAATGGTACAATTCAAAAATTGTCTTCTCGTAATTTTAAGACTAAAACCAACTAGCTTTCCAATGGTAAAAATAAGTATACTGGCTGATAAAAATCGAACTGCTGCGATCATAAAAGGAGGTAATTCTAATACCGCCATTTTATTCAGCATATAAGTTGACCCCCAAATAACATAAATGGCAAAAAAAGCAGCTACAACTAAAACAAGATTCTTTGAAGATGAACTCATAAATTATCTAATATAGCTACCGGCATTTATATCAATCGTTGTACCTGTAGCGTGATCCATTAAACCGCTGCAAAGTAAACCAATTATTCCTGTTAAATCTTCTGGTTGCGTTAATTCATTTAATGATAATTCATCTAGAACCCGTTTTTCACCATATTTTTTTATAAAACTATCAGCCATTTTAGTTTTTACAAATCCAGGTGCAATTACAAACGATTTAATATTCTCATTACCAAAAGATCGCGCAACACTTTTTGCTAAAGAAGTTAAACCTCCTTTTGAAGCTGCATATGCTAAGAACTCATCGGTTTCACCTCTATTTGCTGCTCTACTACTTATATAAATAAAACTTCCTCCTTTATTTTTTTTAAAATGCTGAATTCCCAGTTTGGTTAATAAACCTGCTGAATTCAGATTGATATTCATTGTTCTATTCCAGACATTCATCCAATTTTCATTCTCTAAATCTACTTCATGAGGGAGATAAACACCTGCATTTAATATAATTATATCTATCTTGTTAAAGCATTTCTCTACCTCTGAAACTAAACTAATTACATTATCAGTGTTAGCCAAATCAGCTTTAAATATCTTCCATTTTTCATTGGAATAACCTTTTGTTAATTCCTCCGTACTCTTTTTATTTGAATGATAATGTATAGCTACATTCGCTCCCATTTTCAATAAAAATCGTGCCATTGCTTTCCCAATTCCATCAGAAGCGCCAGTAATTAAAATTGTTTTATTTGATAAGTCTATGTTTAGCATTCTATAATTTTAATGAGTTTTTGTGCTTTTTGAATTATACTTCAAATTCAGATTTAATTTTTTACTTTACTATTTATGCTTGAGTTTCTTATTTATAATTCTTTAAATTTTCTTTTAATACATTATTTCTATTCTGAATTAAGATTATCAAATGCTTATTGTCTTTTCTTGAATGAATTTGTTCTAATAAAGCCAATAGCTAGAACTATAAGTGAAATAAATAGTGACACAAATGCACCTGAAATAAAAGCTAAATTTCGTGCAGTATCGTTTGTGATATTTCTATGAGCTTTTAAATAACCCTTCGTTTTCTCAATATTTTCTATGAATCCATTTTTATTCAAATCGTAAGAATTATGTATTTTCCAATAGTAAACTCCTTGAATTGATGTAATTAAAACAATGAAAAAATATAATATAAAAAACACGAATGCACTTATCCATATATTTTTTAGATAAGTATGGCTAGGTATTTTTTTTCTTATTAAAATTAATATGATTATTCCAACCAAGCTTACTAATAAAGAAGTCGTATTATGATTAAAAGAATAAAATACATTCATTTCTATAAATTAATTCCTTAGCTTATTTTTTACTTTTACATTAGTCATAACAACGGATAATCTAAATATCCTTTTATTCCGGGTGTTGCAAAAGTAGATGCATCCCATTCGTTTAATTTTTCATTTAATGCAAAACGTTCCACCAAATCAGGGTTCGAGATAAAAGGTTTTCCAAAAGCCACTAAATCGGCTCCTTCTTGCTCAATGATTTTATTTCCAGATTCTTGTGTAAAACCAGTATTAATCATTAAAGTTCCATTATACATTGGTCTATATCGTTTTGCAACATTTGGTTCTGCAAATGGAATTTCAGAAACATCGCTAAATGGTTCAGATAAATGTAAATATGCCAAATCGTAGTTATTTAACTTTTTTACAATATAATCAAATGTTGGAATGGTTTCTTCATCAATAAAAATTCCACCTGAATCGTGCATTGACGGATTTAAACGTATTCCTATCCTATTTTCAGGAATCACTTTTTTCATTTCATCAATCACTTCAAAAAGGATTCTAGTTTTATTTTCATCATTCCCTCCATATTTATCTGTTCTTATGTTGGAAGAATTGCAAAAAAATTGATGAAACAAATACCCGTTAGATGAATGTATTTCAACGCCATCAAAACCAGCTGCAATGGCATTTTTTGCTGCTTGGGTAAAATCTGCAACTGTTCTTTTAATATCTTCCAAAGTCATTGCTTTTGGCGTCACTGTTTTCTGAAACCCATCTTTTGTATATGATTTTGTTTCAGGATTTAGTGCTGAAGGTGCTAAAGGTAATTCTCCATTATGAAAATAGGGATGTGAAATTCGCCCTACATGCCAAAGCTGAATAAATATTTTTCCACCTTTTTTATGAACTCTTTTGGTTACTTTTTTCCAGCCTTCAATTTGCTTTTTTGTATGAATCCCCGGCGTATTTATATAACCAACAGCTTCATTAGAGATTTGTGATCCTTCTGATATAATTAAACCCGCAGAAGCTCTTAACTCATAATACACTCCTTGTAACTCATCGGTTGGCACATTTCCTTCGTTATTGGCTCTGCTTCTTGTAAGCGGAGCCATAACGACTCTATTTTTCAGTGTTAAATCACCCATTTTATATGGGGTTAACAGCGGTTGTTCTTTCATTTAGCCTAGTTTTCTATTAATTCTAACCCTTGATTTATCCCTTTTTCAATGGCTGGCACGCCTCTTTCCATCCAAACTGGTTTTGGAGCTCCTTTTAAGTAATGATCAAAAAACTGAGCCATTCTAATATTAAAATCTTTTCTGTTTTGTAGTTTTAAAGGCCAATGTCTTGCTCCATTATAATTTAACATCCAAGATGGTTTTCCTAATCTTCTTAATCCTACAAAAAACTCAATTCCTTGATACCAAGGCACGTGTCCGTCTGCATCGTTATGCATAATTAATAAAGGCGTATTTACTTTATCCAAGTTATAAATTGGTGAGTTTTCATAGTAACGCTGAGGATATTCCCAAGGTGTTCCTCCTATTCTACTTTGTGTGTGTTCGTATTGAAACTGACGACTTAAACCAGAATCCCATCTAATTCCTCCAAAAGCACTAATCATATTTACAACAGGAGCACCAGATTCTGCAGCTTTAAAAATATCAGTCTTCGTTACTAAATAAGCAATTTGATAACCACCCCAAGAATGACCCTGTGTTCCAATGTTATCCTTGTCTATAAATCCTTTTTCAACCATTGATGTAATACCTGGAATTACACAATTAAATGCACTCTCTCCTGGATAACCAACTCTATAATAAATATCTGGATTGAAAATTACATACCCTCTACTTGTATAAAAACTGTAATTAATACTAGATCTTCCAGGTGAAGGAGCTTTGTGTCTGTACAATCCATTAGAGCTTTTCTCATAGAAATTAACTAGCATTGGATACTTCTTGTTTGGATCAAAATTTTCAGGTTTTATTAGCATACCTGTTAATTCCATTCCATCTAATGAATTCCAGTTTACCAATTCTGCTGTTCCCCAATTGTATTCTTTTTGTTGTGGATTAGCATCACTAATAACAGTTTCCTTTTTAAAATTTAGAGTTGAAACTCTTAAATTCGGAAATTCAGTAAAAGATTCACGAGTAAATAATACGTTTTCCCCTTTTTGAGCTTTTATAGGTCTTGAATAACTGTAAGGACCTTCTAACAATTGTTTTCCTTTTCCATTTTTTAAGTTTAAGCTATAATAACCCGATTCTTTGGTTATTTCATTAAACGTGGAAAGTAATAAATTTTCTTTTTCATTTATAAAACGTTCTTCATTATTTAATCTAACATATCTAAAAACTGTATTATTCTCTCTTCCTTTGGTAATTCTATTTTTATCGCCCGTTTTTGGATTTACTTTCCAAATATCGAATCTGTCGTATAGTAAAACAGCGTCATCATTCTTCGTCCAACCTACAGACCCATAAGATCTTGGATGGTTTGGAGAATCGTTTAATTCATCATAAAACTGCTCATCTTTTGTTAATTCAACTAACTTATTTTTTAAAATTGAATACGTAATCCAAGTTTTATCTAC
>Ga0209121_10002285_pt1 | contig 19608 bp, 15 predicted proteins | sample Cruoilmetagenom3_FD_187292 | JGI IMG/M metagenome (GOLD analysis project Ga0209121, IMG submission 187292) | Oil polluted marine microbial communities from Coal Oil Point, Santa Barbara, California, USA - Sample 3 (SPAdes) (version 2) | ecosystem: Environmental > Aquatic > Marine > Oil seeps ...
CTTATTTAAATAAAGAGTGTTGTTATGTTATGTGATGAGTGTATATGCAATCAGAAACTTAATTTTTAAAAGATCATATTCCTGATTTTTTTATATAAAATCCATTTTATTTGTAATCAAATTAAGTAAAATAGTTAGAAATATTATTTAGATCAATATTTTTAAAGATTTAAATATAAAGTAAATAAATTACCTGTCCCCTTTATCTCTTCTAATTGTCGTTGATCACTTTATCTCCACTGTTTTACAAAACCCTTAAATTGTGATATTTTCTTTTCATAAAATGGATGTATATTTTGACAAACTTGAACTGCATGGCTTTAAATCATTTCCTGAAAAGACTGTAATTAGATTTCATAGGGGAATAACTGCTGTTATTGGCCCTAATGGGTGTGGGAAAAGTAATATTGTTGATGCTGTTTTGTGGGTTCTTGGTGAGCAAAAAATAAGAAATCTTAGAGGTGAAAATAATGTAGATTTGATATTTAATGGAAGCTCATCAAAAAAACCCCTGGGAATGACAGAAGTAGGAGCTTTTTTTGTTAATAAGGGGAAACCATTATATATTGCGAGAAGATATTTTAGAGCTGGTGAGAGCAAATATATTTTAAATGAAAAGTTTTGCAGAAACAAAGATATTCAAGATGTTTTGTTTGATATGCAGATGGGGGGAAGAAATTATTTTATATTTGAGCAAGGAAGCATACAAAAAGTTGTTTCATTGAAACCTTCGGAAAGGAGGGCTCTCATTGAAGAAGCAGCTGGTATTTCACAATATTTGGAACGTAAAAAGGAGACGGAAAATAAATTAATTATTACAGAACAAAATCTTGAAAATGTTGATTTGCTTATAGCTGATAAAAAAAATAGGTTAAGAGAATTAAAAAATCAAATTAATTATATTCAGAGGTATCGTAAGCAAAAAAATGAAAGAATTGAATTTTTAAAAGCTCTGTTAAAGAAAAAATACGATTTTTATAAAAATGATTTTGAAATTGACAAATCAAAGGTTGAAAGCTTTATGGGTAAGGAAGCTTATTTTGTTAAAGAAATCTCTTCAATTGAAAAAATATTATTAAATCTTGAAGAGAAAAGGTGGGCTATTGATTTGGATTTGAAGAAAAACCAAAAGGATATTTTTATAATAAATGAGGGAATATTATCTTTAAAGAATGATATTGAGAAACTAAACCAGGAAAAAGGTTTTAATAGTCAAAAGCTTGTAGAAATAAAGAATTTAGTAAAATCTAATAAAGTAGAGATCATAAATTTAGAAAAAGAGATTGGAATGGGAGATGAAAGAGCAAATAAATTTAAATCCGAACTTGAGTTAGAAAATTCAAAATATAAGGAACTTAAATCTCAATTATTATTGCTAAATGAAAATTTAAAAAATTTTAGTAAGCATGACTCTGAGATGAAATCTGATATTTTTAATACACAGGTAGAGGTTTCTGAAATTAAAAATAAAATTTACGAAATTGATAGAGAAATGGTTAGGATTGAGAATGAACTTCAAAATAAAGAAAAATTTATTGAAGAATTAAAAAGCCAGATAAGTATTGATGATATAGAAAAGGTTGAAAACAATTATTCTGAATTATATGAAAAATATAAAGAAAAGGAAATTAATTTTAAAAAGATTGAAGGAGAATATAAAAAAAGTGTTGAAAAAACTGAAGAACTAAGTATAAAATCGAAAAAACATGAGAGTGAAATTGGGAATTTATTAAGTCAAAGAGACAAGTATATTGAGATGAAGAAAAAAATCTGCGAGGAGAGTGTAGAAGATTCTGGTATTAATAATTATGGTTCTTTGCAGGATATAATCGAAGCAGATAAAAGTGATTATAAGTTGCTTGAGAATTTTTATTATGATGAGATGGGTTCTATAATAACTAAAAAAAATGAAGATGTTTTAAGGATCGAGTTTAATAAATGTTTATTAAAGAGAGATAGAAATGATAATTTTCCGATTGAAGTAAAAAAAGAAAAGGGTTTTGTGTCATTTGTAAAAGATCTATTTATTTTAAGAGATGAAAATCTTAAATCATATTTTAAGGAGGGTGCACTTGTTGATGATTTAAACAATGGAATAAAGATATTTATAAAATATGGGATTAATATTGTGACAAAAGACTCAGAAGTAATTACATCAGATGGGATATTGGTTAAAAATAGGGGAAGAGGCATACTTGATGTAATTACAGAAATTAGAGAAATAGATGAAAACATATTGATATTGAAGAATGAGTTAGAGGTTTTAAGAGCAAATCTTGGAAAAGAGAAATTAGAGAAAAACGAATTAATAGAAAAAATCGAAGAGGAAACACTGGTATTGAATAAATTAAAGGAAGAATCTATTTTTTTGAAAACTCAAACTGAATCAATGAAAAAAAATAGGGAACAAAACCTGAAAAGAGTTAAAATAAATGAATCTGAGATTGAATTGATTTTATTAGAAAAAGTGAGGAATGAGGATGAATTAAAAATAGCTAAAAAGAAACAGGATGAGTTGGATAAGAGGTATCAAATATTGGTTGGCAAGAGAACCAGATTTATTGAAAATGAAAAAAACACCAAAGATGAAATAAACATGGTGGAAAAGAATTTTTTAAAGAGAGAAAGTTCTATAAGTTTATTAAATGAAAAAAGTAATTCTATAAGTAGTAATAGCAAGAGATTAAAAGAAAACAAATTACGCCTTTTAAATAATATTGAATTTAAAGATAAAGAAGTTATAAAACTCAACATAGATTTAGATGAGATTGATATAAAAAAGAAAAAAATAACAAAAACGTCAAAAGATTTAGAAATAAAAAAAGAGGGTTTAGAGAATTTAATAAAAAAACAAGAAGAAGAGTTTAAAAATATTAATTTAAAAATAAAAAATAACTCTGAAGATTTAAATAATAAAAGAAAGTCCCTTGAGCAGATAAAAGAGGATAGAAATAAAATTGAGATTAGGCTTTCATCAATAAAAAAAGATCTTTTCCAGCTTGAAGATATATCTTTTAGGGAGTTAAATACTGAATTAAAGAACATTGAGGGTTCTGTAGAAATTATGGATTTAGAGATGTCAGAGCTTGAGCAGAAAGCTGAGCTTTATAATGAAAGATTAGTTAAAATGAGAGACAGTAACAAACTTAATTTTTCTGCTGAATCCGAGCATGAAATCTTATCAAAGGATTATGAATTTTTACTTACCCAAAAGGAAGATATTATAAAATCGATTTGTGATATGAATAATGCAATAGAAAGAGTAGATGTAGAGTCAAGAGAGAGTTTTTTCAAGGCATTTGATGAAGTTAATAAAAATTTTAAAAAAAATTTCCAGATTCTATTTGAAGGTGGCGAGTCAGAAATTAGTTTAATGGACAAAGATAATATCCTTGAAACTGGACTTGAGATAAAAGCTCAACCTCCTGGTAAAAAACTCCAAAATTTAAGGCTCCTATCTGGAGGAGAAAAAGCTCTTACATCTCTGGCATTTTTGTTTGCTTTGTTTGAGTATAGGCCGTCTCCATTCTGTATTTTTGATGAGGTTGATGCATCTTTAGATGAGGCAAATGTTCAAAGATTTCTTAGGTTTCTTCATAAATTAAAAGAAAAAACACAATTTTTAATTATTACACATAATTTCAAGACAATGGAAGAAGCTGATTATATCTATGGTGTAACTATGAGTGAAAATGGTATTTCAAACATTTATTCAACAAAAATGAATGGATCTATAAAGGTATTATTGCAAAAATCGAATAATTAGAAAAAAATATTTTTAGTGTAAAGTAGAACACTTTTTTATAAAGCAAATTCAAAATAAAGCAACTGAACATTTAATATGATATAATGAACATATGAAATTTAAGGGTTATGTCCAGGTTTATACAGGTAATGGTAAGGGGAAAACAACTGCAGCTCTTGGGCTTGCTCTTCGTGCAGCAGGCAATGGTATGAAAACATATATTGCCCAGTTCATGAAGAAAAGAGAGTATAAAGAAATTATATCAATAAAAAAATATTTGAATAAATATATTAAAGTTGAGCAGTTTGGTTTACCTGAGTTTCACCATTCAGGAAAAGTTTCTAAAGAAGAAAGAAAATGTGCTATGCATGGGGTTGAAGCTGTTAAAAAAGCAATAGATAGTAAAAAGTATCACATTGTTATCCTTGATGAAGTGAATGTTCTTTTATATTTTAAAATTATTGATAAGAAGTATATTTTGGAGATTATTGAAAATAAGCCGGAGAATATTGAGTTGATTTTAACAGGGCGTTATGCTCCTGAAGAGATAATAGGAAAGGCTGATCTAATAACAGAGATGAAGGAGATAAAACACTATTTTACAGAGAATGTGCAAGCTAGAAATGGAATAGAGAAATAAACCATTTGTCTTGATGAGTGTCATAAAAAATTGTGAAACTTTTTTTATTTTTACATAATACTTTAAACCAGTATTCTATTTTGTGATTTGAAAATGAACTTTTTGTGGTTCTACTTAAAATCTTGTCAATTGTGAATTCCTTATTTTTATAAATGAATTTTTGAGGTTTTTCACAAAGTTTATAACCTGAATAAGCAGACACTTCAATCTCTTCTGCTTTCATATATAGTGCTTGATAAATATTATGAAAACTACTCTATTTCTTTTATCATGCCAAGAAAATCAGACCAGTTCATAGCAGGCCAGGTCTCAACTGAAAGAGCTCCATTAGCTCTTGTGATCATAGATACCTTTGAAGCTGTCTCATTATTGTTAGCCTTATAAATATCCATAAAATCATATGGGCCAAGTAGAGAATAGTGAGAAATCCATTTCACATCAGGGCATAACTTATCTACCTTTTTTTTCCATTCTTTTCCAATTGCTTCACGCCTTTTAATATCTCCTGATATCTCAGGAGTTAATTTTGTCATTAAAATATATAATCCCATATTATCACCCCCATCAATTATATTAGTTTAATTTCACTAAATATTCAATAAAAATAATTTTTATATAAAGTTCGAATGCTGGATTTTATAATTGACAGTTCGAAAGATTTTATTTGAGAATTTAATTATGTTTTAAAATGAATATAAATATAATATAATGCAACACTTATGGCTAAAGAAAATGGAATAGAGTTATTAGAAGGAAATCTAAGTAGAACTATAATCAAACTTGGATATCCAATGGCAATATCATCTGTTGTACAAACACTCTATAATCTTGCTGATAGCTTTTGGCTTGGTAAGCTCGGAAGAGATGCTTTAGCTGCCCCTATAATATCTTTTAATATAATTTTTTTCATACTTTCTCTGGGAATGGGATTTTCAATGGCAGGTACTTCTCTTGTTTCTCAATATACTGGTTCAGGAGAAAAAGAGAAGGCAAATAGAGTAGCTGGAAATCTTTTGGGCTACCTCATTATTTTTGCAGTTTTTTTTGTTTTTGTTGGGCTTTTTTTTGATAGAAGCTTTTTAAGTTTTTTATCAACTCCTGAAGATACATTTGCTTTAACACTTTCGTATTATAGAATTATGGTTATTGGAATGCCTCTTGCATTTCCTTTTTTTGTTTATCAATCTGTTATGAATGGGTATGGAGACACAATATCTCCATTAAAAATTCAGATTATATCAGCTGTAATTAATTTGATTTTGGACCCTCTGTTAATTTTCGGAAGGTTTGGATTTCCATGCTTGGGAGTAAAGGGTGCTGCATTAACAACTATTATAACAAGAGGATTAGCATCATTTGTAGGTGTATATTACTTTTTTTCAGGAACAAAAGGAATTAAGCTTAGCCTAAAACATCTTAAACCTGACTTTAAACTATTTCCATTAATGTTTAAAATAGGTGCTCCTTCGTCTATAGGAATGTCAGGAGGCTCCCTGGGATTTTTGGTTTTAATAAGCATTATTAATCAATTTGGCACTCCTGTTATATCTGCGTATGGTATATGTAACAGGGTTGTTCATCTTTTTATGATGCCTGCAATGGGTATCTCTGCTGCAATTACTGCTATAGTGGGGCAGAATCTAGGTGCAAATAATTTGAGGAGAGCAAAAGATGCAGTAAAGAAAGGAGTATACTTGATTTTGATAGTTATAGTTCCTTCTATGATATTAATTGCTTTGTTTGGAAAATATATTACTATTTTTTTTATCCCTAAAGATCCCCTTGTTCATCAAATAGGTAATGTGATGTTTTACATTGTTTCTCCATCAGTCATCTTTTTTGCTTTAACTTCAGTTTTTAATGGCGCTTTTCAGGGCGCTGGTTTTACTATTCCGGTTATGGCAACAAATCTTGCGAGGATCTGGATATTCAGAATTCCACTAGTTTACTTTTTTTCATTCATTTTATTGAACGGATCCAATGATATTAATTCTTCTGTAGGGATATGGTACGGAATGTTTTTTTCGAATTTGTTTGCATTTTTAATGATATTGGTATGGTATTTAAAGGGAAATTGGACAAAATCTAGAATATATACTAAATAGATCACCTGTTTCTTTTGTAAAGGGTTCTTAAACTTACATTGAATCATTTTTTATGATAAAATTATTTAGAGGAACAAAATGTTAGAGAATTTATCAGGAAAATTTAATAAAGTCTTCAGATATTTGAAAGGCGAAGCAAAGATCACTGAAGGTAATATGAAACAGGCCCTTAGAGAGATTAAACTATCTCTTTTGGAAGCTGACGTTAATTTCAAGGTTGTTAAAAATTTCATTGAAAATATAAAGGAAAAATCCCTGGGGAAAGAAGTCCAGGAGAGCTTAGCTCCTTATCAGCAAATAGTCAAACTTGTGAAGAATGAGTTGGTTGAAATGCTTGGCTCTGAGGATAAGGATATAAATGAATCTTCGAGAAAGCCCTCAATTGTTATGTTAGTAGGCCTTCAGGGAACTGGCAAAACTACAACTGCTGGAAAATTAGCTCTTTATTTGAAAAACCAAGGTAAATCATCAATTTTATGTTCACTTGATTTGAAGAGACTGGCTGCAGGAGAGCAATTAGAGATTATTGCGAAAGAGATTGAAGTGAATTATTTTAAAACAGAATCCAATAACCTTAAAAATATAATGAAAGGAATAATGAAATGTTCAAAAGAGTATGGGTATGATTATGTAATAGCTGATACTGCAGGAAGACTTCATATTGATGATGAGTTAATGAAAGAGTTAAAAAGGATAAAAGATATATTAAATCCCTCTGAAGTTATCTTTGTTGCAGATTCTTTAACTGGGCAGGATGCTGTTAATTCAGCACAGAATTTTTCTGAAAAACTTGGAATTGATTCTATAGCTCTCACAAAACTGGATGCAGATGCAAGAGGCGGAGCAGCCCTTTCCATAGTTAGTGTAACAGGTAAACCTATAAAATTTATAGGTGTTGGAGAACAATATATAGATTTTCAAAAATTTTATCCTGAGAGGTTAGCGTCTAAAATTCTCGGAATGGGAGATGTGTTGACTCTGATTGAAAAAGCTGAAGAAGAGTTTGATGAAAAAGAATCTGAACTTATTGCTAAAAAGATGATGAGAGATGAATTTACTCTCGAAGATTTTAAGTTGCAGTTAAATCGAGTACAGAAGCTTGGCTCAATAAGCGATATTGTTGGTATGTTACCAAATATGCCTTCAATGGGGATTGGGCAAAATATGAGTAATAATCCAGATATTAACGATAAAAAGATAAGGCATTTATGTGCTGTTATAAATTCAATGACAAAAAAGGAAAGGCAAAATCCAAAGATTTTAAATGGGAGGAGAAGATTGAGGATTTCAAAAGGTAGTGGTAGGCCTGTTCAAGAAATTAATCAACTTATCAGGCAATTTTTTGAGATGAAAAAATATATGAAAAAACCTTTTTTTAGAAAGATGATAAAAAAATTTGACTTTTTATCAAAAATGGGTTAAATTCATAACCTAATTTAAAAATGGAGTGAAATTTAATGGTATCAATTAGACTTACTAGGAAAGGAACAAAGCATAAACCCCATTACAGGATTGTGGTAATTGAAAAAGAAAAGCCAAGAGACTCAAATTATTTGGATTTACTTGGATATTATAAGCCAATGTCTGATCCAGTAGAGATTAAGATTAATTTGGATAAATATAATGAATGGATAAAAAAAGGGGCAGAAGCATCTCAAACAGTAAGATCGTTAATAAAGAAAGTTAATTCTGATAATTAAGGAGGTTAAAGTGAAACAACTTGTTGAAACAGTATGCAAAGCATTAGTTGACAATCCAGATGAGGTTAAGGTAACTCAGATTGATGGAGAGCAAACCACAATCTTAGAATTGAGAGTTAACCAATCTGATCTTGGAAAAGTAATTGGTAAGCAAGGTAGAACTGCAAGAGCTGTCAGAACAATCCTTGCTGCTGCAGGAATGAAGCAGAGGAGAAGGTTTAACTTAGAGATTATTGAAAATTTCGAAGATCGAGAAAGTAAATAAGGTTATTTGATTTTCTTCGGGAGAATTTCAAAAATTAGAGGAAATAAGGGGGAGGTTGTCTATACACTTTCCCCTGATTTTATTTCTCCACCCTGTAGAGAGGGTGAAGAGGTTATACTGAAATCTGAAAAATACCAAAAAAAAAACGCATTGAATATATAAAAGAGATTCAAGGTGTAAGGGTATTAAAATTTTTTGGCATAAACTCGATTAACGAAGCTTACAAGCTTGTTGGATATTCTGTTTTTGGTTTAAATGATCCAGAAAGGAATATTGAGAGTATTAGTTTAATAAATTTTAATGTAAAAGATATAAAAGGTGAATTCTGGGGTACATTAGAGAACATAAAAACCAGTAGTTTGAATACAATTTTAGAAATTAAATCTGAAGATGGTATTATTTATGTTCCATTTAATGATATAATAGAAGTTAATAAAAAGGATAAACTAATTATTATTAATCCTTTAGAAGGATTAAAAGATTTAAATAAAGGATGAATTTTTCAATAGTTTCAATTTTTCCAGAAATGATAAATAATTTTATCACATTAGGCTTAATTGGTAAGGCTGTTGAAAAAAAATTGATTAATGTAAAGGTTTATGATTTAAGAGATTTCACTACAGATAAGCATAGAAAGGTTGATGATAAGCCCTTTGGAGGTGGCGCCGGAATGGTTATGAAGCCGGAGCCTTTTTTTAATGCTGTTAATTATATTAAAAAGAAAATGAGAGGGCGGGTGATTTTATTTTCTGCTTATTCTGAACTATTAACACAAAAGAAAGTAAAGGAACTATCCAATGAAGACCATTTAATACTCATTTGCGGAAGATATGAAGGGATTGATCAGAGGATCATTGATGAGCTTGTAGATGAGGAGATTTCAATAGGAGATTATGTTTTGATGGGAGGAGAGGTGGCTGCTGAAGTAGTTCTTGAAAGTGTAAGCAGGATGATATGTGGAGTTGTTGGTAACCCTGAATCTGTCAAAACCGATTCTTTTTATTATGATAACCAATTTGCATTTCCCCAGTATACACAACCAAGAGACTATAAAGGTTTAAAGATTCCTGAAGTTTTATTATCCGGGAATTATAAAAATATAGCTGAATGGAGAAAAAAAAATCAAAAATGGAGAAAAACATGAAAAAAATAGTAGAATGTGTGCCAAATTTTTCAGAAGGAATAGATCTTTCAATTATTGATAAGATAACTGATGAAATAGAAAAAATTCCAGATGTTGTTTTTCTTGATGTTGATCCTGGGAAAGATACTAACAGGACTGTTGTGACTTTTGCAGGTTCTCCTGAATATGTTGAAGAAGCAGCTTTTCAAGCAATTAAAAAAGCAGGTGAATTAATTGATATGTCTAAGCATTCAGGGGCTCATCCGAGAATGGGGGCAACAGATGTTTGTCCATTTGTACCTGTTGCTGGAGTTACTATGCAAGATTGTATTGAAATTACAAAACATCTGGGAAAGAGAGTTGCTGAGGAGCTAGGAATCCCAGTTTATTTATATGAAGAATCTGCAATTACTGAGGAGAGAAAAAGTCTTGCATATATAAGGGAAGGAGAGTATGAGGCTCTTGCTGAAAAATTAAAGAGTGCTAAATACAAACCTGATTTTGGGGAACCAATATTTAATAAAAAATCAGGTGCTACTGCAATAGGAGCAAGAGAATTTTTAATAGCTTACAATGTTAATTTGAATACAAAAAATGTTAAAATAGCAAGAAAAATCGCTAATCGTATAAGAGAGAAGGGAAGGACTGTAAAAGATATAAAAACAGGCAAAAGGAAAATAGTACCTGGAGCACTAAAAAAAGTCAGAGCTGTTGGTTGGTATATTGAGGAGTATAATATGGCTCAGATTTCTATAAACCTCTTGAATTATAAAACGACCCCTCTATACAGGGTATTTGAAGAAGCAGAAAAGTTTGCTACTGAATTTGGTGTGAGGATAACAGGCAGTGAATTGGTTGGACTGATTCCTCTTGAAGCAATTATTGATGTTGGTAAGCATTATTTAATAAAACAAGGAGCTTCTACAGGAGTGTCTGAAGGAGAAATTGTAAGGATTGCAGTGCAAAGCCTTGGATTAAGTGAAATATCAAAATTTGAGATGGAGCATAAAATTATTGAATACAGGTTCAGAAAAAAGGGTAAGCTAGTATCAATGGATCTATGTAAATTTGTAGATGAGTTAGCCTCTGATTCACCTGCTCCTGGTGGAGGAAGCATTTCAGCTCTAAATGGGGCATTGTCAGCTGGTTTAAGTTCAATGGTCGGAAATCTCACATATAATAAGAAAGCATATAATGAAGTAAAAGGAGAAATGATTAAAGTATCAGAAAAAGCCCAAAAATTAAAAGATTTTTTTATTGAGGCTATTGATAAAGACACAGAAGCTTTTAATGCGATTATGGAAGCTTTTTCTTTACCAAAAAAGAGTGATGAAGAAAAGGAATTAAGAAATAAAAAGATTCAAGAGGGAACAAAAAATGCTACTTTAATTCCCTTTTCAGTTCTTGAAAAATCAGAAGAAATTGCTAAATTAGCTTTAGATGTTGCTAAAAAGGGTAATAAGAATTCATTGTCAGATTCAGGAGTAGCGGGTTTAGCTGCATCTGCTGCATCTGAAGGAACTCTCTATAATGTTATGATAAATCTTCAGAGCATTGATGATGAGGAGTTTAAATCAAAATTAACAAAAAAGGCTATGGAAATAAACAAAAAAGTTCAGCAAATTGTGAATAAGATAAAAAAAATATTGGATTCTGAGTTAAATATAGATTAAAATCTGGATTCCTTAACTCAAAAGGATTAAGGTTTTAAACATAAATTAGAATACTATTTTTTCTTTTTTTTGAATAAGAAACTAAATGGTACCCGGGGTTTTTCGGAGCTCTTGCCTGTGAGCTCTTCGAGTTTTTTGCTTGCCAGAGCATGGTCTGGATTTATTGACAATGCTTTTCTAAAGTAATTTTCAGCACTTTTTTTCATATTTTCTGAAAGAAATAATTTCCCCAATGCAACGAGTGGTTCTGCATTCCATGGATCTATGTCAACTGCTTTTTTTAGGTTTTTTTCAGCTTCCATTTTTAATGTAGGTACATTCATTTGGCTAAGTCCTAATAATAGAAAATATGATGACCTTGAGTCATCATATTTAATTGATTCACTCATTACTGTTGAGCATTCCCAGTATAGTTTCTTATTGTATAGGGTTTTAGCTTTTCTATAAAGAAGTTTTGACTTTTCAATTAAATTTTCATAAGTTCCGTCATTATTATTTTTACTGAGCCTATCTTTATCATATTTTCTTCTTTGGTCTACATTGCTTAATATTTCGAATGCTTTATTAATAGAAGCAAGAACAATGTTTGCGATTTCCTCTATTTCAGGTTTAGAAGTAGTAGGGATTCTATCTGGATGATATTTTTTTGCAAGTTTGAAGTAGGAATTTTTTATCTCATATTGAGTTGCACTATCTTCTACATCAAGTAATTGATATAAATTAATTTTATCTGATTTTATTTTTTCATATAACTCTGTTATTTTTTCAATATTTTTTTCAAGATTCTCATCAATTTTAATTTCATAAAAGTTTACAATATTTAGGAGATAAAATAGGGTCAGTTTTTTCCAAAATATTTCTTTTTGCATTCTTAATTCAGAAAGTATTCTATCGTTTGATATGTTTTTAAAATCAGATAATTTTTCATATAGTTGATAATCTTCTGTAGAGATTGATTTTTTAATATTTTCTGGAATAGATAAAACCTCAATAGAAGAAGAATGGAATTTGTTTTTATAAAAAGAAAGATCATCTATTTTGTTAATTCCTTCATTTATTATTTCTGATAAATCAATATTAAATTTTGAGCTTCTTGGAATATTAAGGGTTTCAGGATCAAAATCCCATTCCACAGAAGATAAAGAAAAAGTTGATATTGCAATCTCTTTTATCTGATGAATGAGAGCCAAGTATATATCTTTATTGCTTGCTATATTCTTATTAACAAGAATCTTTCCTAAATTGTTTTTTTCCCCATCAATTAAATTTTTAATTGATGAGAATTGTGATTGATTTATTGTCCCTAACTTAAGTAATATTTCACCCAATCTTTCCTCTTTTTTTGTGGTCTTGGCAAATCCTAAATTTCCATTAAGAAAGAAGAGTATCTTTGTAAAATCATGTCCTCTAATAGTTAGTTCACCATTCATCTTATTTTTCAAGATATCTCTGTAAATTGTTGTAACTGGATCTATATTTATTCGTTTTAACATATTTCCTATAAAATTTTATGTATCTCCTTTATTTATATTATATATAAAATCAATTTTATGTCAAACTTAGATGTAATTATTATTTATATATTAATTGTTAATTTTATATTTATTATCTTTAGAATAATCTAAATTTTATATAAAACTTGACAAAATTTCTATTTTATTCTATTAAAGTCTTGTATGGGTTAAATTTTTTAATAAAATAAGAGATAATTACTCTTATTTTAATTTAGATATAGAAAATTTAGTAAAAATGAGTTAATTTTAGTATGTGAGGAGATTAAGATGAAAAAAATGATTTGTTTCTTTATTGTTATGATGTTTTTTGTAGTTCTTTTTTCAAAAGAGCAAAAGAAGAAATATAGTATTACTAAAGCTTATGCTTATAAAGAGGCCTCTCTTTTAATTTCTAAAACTGATTTGAACTGTACTTTTTTTATCAGAAAAAAGATAAAGAAAGATATTGTGATAACCAATGCAGAGCAAATGGCTCTTGGCAAAGAAGAACATTCTGATGGAGAAAGGCTTTTTATTAACAAGGGGTCTGTTGACGGTATACATAAAGGTGATATCTTTATGGTTCTTGAGAAAGGTAGTAAGGTGCCTAATCCTTTTAAAATAATGAAGAGTTTAGGCACTTATTATTTAAAGAAATCTCTTGCTAAAGTTTTTTATACTTATCCTAACAAGTCTTTAATCACTTTAATTAATGGATGTAATCCTGTAAAAATTGGAGATATATTAATTCCCTATAGAAAAGAAGATACTTTATTTAAGAAAAAAATTATATATAAAAAATGTATACTCCCCAAGTCTGAGGTTAAAGGAAGAGTTGTTTATATTGATTTAAGTGTAAATATTCAAAAGGAAATAGCAAGTACATCAGATTACTTAGCTGTTGATATTGGTAAGGCTATGGTAAAAAAAGGAGACTTCTTACTATTTTATGAAATATTTAAGAAAAAGCTCCCACCTGTGATAATTGGAACTGGAATTGTAATTAATGCACAGAACACGAATTCAACTGTTAAGATTTTAGACTCTGCATCTATGATTAAATTGGGTACACGTGTAGTCTTATTACCTGAGATAGAACAGGAGAAACCTTTGAAAGAGGGTGAGCATATTCCTATTGTGGAAGCTCTTAAGAAGGAGGAGGAGATTGGAAAAGCAAAATCTATAGAACTAAATATTTTGTTTGAGATTGGTCAATCTTCAATTGATGAAAAATATAAAGAGAAGTTTGAGATGATCAAAGAATTTTTGAGTGATAAATCTCAGTACGTTATAATTTTAAGAGGTTATGCTTGTAGTATAGGAAGCTTTGAGTATAATTTAAAATTATCTCAGGAGCGGGTTGAAAGTGTAAAGAATTTGTTAATAAAAGAATATGGCATAGATGAAAACTTTATTGAAACTTCCTATTATGGTGAAAAAGAATCTATATATGATAATAGTGCAGAAATTGAAAGGAGGAAAAACAGGTTGGTGACCATTGAAGTAACTGGAAAATGAAGAAAGTTTCTGAAAATTTTTTATCAATTTTAGTTTGTTCCTTTTTTGTAATAAATTTATCTTGTATAAGTCTTTATAGTAAAGATAATATTGATCTTGTTAAGCTGAAAAAGAAAGAAGAAGAAAGGAGAAAGAAATTAAAAAAACCGAAATTTACTGTAAACAACAATAATATAAATAAAATTAAAGTTTCTAATAAAAGTTATAGCTTTATTCAAATGCAGTATGCTGAGGGCGAAGAACAAGATAAAGATAAATCAGAAACAAAAAAAAAGAAAAAGAAACTCATAGATCCTAACAAAACGAGAAAATATTGGCAGGACCTTAAAAAAAAATTGGAGTTTGATGTAAGGACCTTAGAAGAGAGAGTTAGAAATGATCAGCTTAGACTCAATAAAATGTATAGTGATTATTATTCCATGAGTTTGCCTTTTCAAAAGAGTAATATAAAAGATCGGATTGATAAGTTTTCAGGGTTGTTAGAAAAAAATAAATTAATGTTAAAAAATCTTCAGAAAGAGATGGATTCGCTTGCTGATAAAGCGAGAAAAGCAGGTGTACCTCCTGGATGGATCAGGTAGTAACCAAAATTATTGAGTAAAATCTATCAAATGAGAAATTATAATGTATCCTGTTATTGAATGGAAGAATAATAAGGTTTATATGATTGATCAGAGGCTATTACCATTAGAGGAGAAATTTATTGAACACTCGAAATATACTGAAGTTGCAGAAAGTATAAAAAATATGGCTATTAGAGGTGCACCAGCAATTGGTGTCGCTGCTGCCATGGGAATTGCTTTAGGTGTTTTGAATGAGAAAAAAAATTATTTAAATGAGTTTCCAAAGATAATAAAGGTTATTTCTTCAACCAGGCCCACTGCTGTAAACCTTTTCTGGGCAGTTGAAAGAATGAAAGGAATTTTTGAAAAATTCAATTATGACTATGACATTTTGAAAAAGAAAATGGTTGAAAAAGCATTGTGTATTGATAGGGAGGATGTGGAAATTAACAAGAAAATTGGTAAAAACGGAGAAGTCCTGTTAAAGTCAGGTCAAACAGTTTTAACTCATTGCAATGCTGGTGCTCTTGCAACTGCAGGATATGGGACTGCCTTAGGAGTAATAAGGGCTGCTTATGAGAATGAAAAAGATATTTTGGTTATTGCTGATGAAACAAGACCCTATTTGCAGGGAGCTAGGTTAACTGTATGGGAGTTACAAAAAGACAATATACATGTAAAATTAATAACTGACAATATGTCTGGATATCTTATGTCCAAAGGTTTAATAGACGCTGTAATTGTTGGTGCTGATCGTATTGCAAAAAATGGTGATACAGCAAATAAGATAGGGACTTATTCATTGGCTATTCTTGCTAAATTTCATAAAATTCCTTTTTATATTGCAGCACCTGTATCAACAATTGATTTTTCAATTGCATCAGGTAAGGAAATTCCCATTGAGCAGAGGCCTAAACATGAGGTTATAAATTTCAGAAATCAAAGAATAGCTTCATCTGAAACAGAGGTGTATAATCCTGCTTTTGATGTTACACCCCATGATTTAATAAGCGCAATTATAACAGAGGAAAAGGTTATTTACCCCTCTTTTAAAGAAGAGATAAAAAAGTTGAAATTAATTAAACAAATAACTCTGTAGTTTCGTATAAATTTAAGAGAATAAAAATTTAAGGAGTGTTTATGAAAAAAAAATTAATTATTGTATTTATGTTATTTAGCCTCACTCTATTCGTTTTTGGAGATGAGGGGATGTGGCAGTTAAATCAACTCAAAGGGTTGAATCTGCAGAAAAAGGGTTTGAAAATTGATATTTCAAAAATCTATAGTCCTGACAAACCCTGTATTGCAAATGCTATTGTTTTACTTGGAGGTGGCACATCTGAATTAATCTCTTCTAATGGACTTATATTAACAAATCACCATGTGGCTTTTGGAGCTGTTCAGCGCGCATCTATTAAAGGTACAGATTTTGTTACAAATGGATTTCTTGCTAAATCCTATGAAGAGGAAATTGAAGCTCCAGGGTATACTGCCAACATTTTGCAAAAAATGGAAGATGTTACAAACCAATTTGTTAAGTTTAAGAGGGTAAAGAACCTTGTTAAACGTGAAAAGGCAATAAACAAGAAGATAAAAAAAATAACAGATGGGATTGAAAAAGGGAAAAAGGATATCAAGGCAACAATTGCAAGAATGTACGAGGGTAAACAATATATTTTATTTGTGTACAAACGCTTTGATGATGTCCGTGTTGTTTATGTACCGCCTAAGGCAATTGGAAATTATGGAGGAGATATTGATAATTGGATGTGGCCACGTCATACAGGCGATTTTTCTTTTATGCGGATTTATATGGCTCCTGATGGGTCAGGTAGCAAGTATAACAAGGAAAATGTACCATACAAACCCAAATATTGGTTAAAAATATCAAAAGGTAATTTAAAGGACGGAGATTTTACTTTTATTATGGGATATCCGGGAAGTACTACTCGTTATAGGACATCTTATTCAGTTGATGTAAATTTAAATCATGTATATCCAACAAGGATTAAGTTATTTAAAGAGCTTATTGATTTGTTAGAGAAATATGGTAAGGATTCAATGATTGCAAAGATGAAGGTATCAGGATTTATAAAAGGATTGAATAATGTAATGAAGAACTATCAGGGTAAAATTGAAGATATGAACCGCATAAATTATTTGCAGAAGAAAATAGAACAGGAAAAGAAATTCATGACTTTTCTGAATGAGAATAAGAAATCGAAGAAAAAGTATGGAAAAGTTCTTGAAAAAATAAAAGCACTTTATGAAATAAGTAAAAAGACCAGAGATCATGATGAGCTATTTTCCATGTTTGGTTTTTTGGGTGGTACAATTCCTGGAATGGGCATTCAGATATATAATACTGCAAGAGAGAGAGAAAAACCAAAAAAATTGCGTGATCCGAGATTTTCTGAAAAGGATATAAAGAGGGCTGTTTCACGTCTTCAGTTTAGATTTATGTCCTTTTATGAACCTTCTGATAAGGCTTTTTTAAATAAAGCTTTGAAAATGGCTTTCAAGCTCCCTGAAAATTCACGAATTAAGGGCTTGGATTATATTTTAAAGAATAAAAATATGACAATAAAGCAGTTTGTAGATAAATCATACAAGAAGACCAAGCTTAAAGATCTAAAATATGTAAAGTCTCTTTTTAAAAAGAGTGTAAGGGAATTAGAAGCATTAGATGACCCTTTTATAAACATGGCAAAAAGTCTTTATGCTGAGAAAGAGGAGCTTCGTAAACGTAATGAGAAATTTGGTGCAAGTATAACCGAATTAAGGAAGCAATATATTTCAGCAATTTCAAAATGGAAAGAAGGGATTCTTTATTCTGATGCAAACAGAACCATTCGTTTTACATATGGAAATGTTGAAGGCTACAGCCCAAAAGATGCTGTTTATTATGCTCCATTCACAACTCTGAAAGGGGTTATAGAAAAGAATACTGGCAAAGCCCCATTTGATGTACCCAAGGCTTTAATGGAACTTTATGAGAAAAAGGACTTTGGAAGATGGAAAGACCCTATTTTGAATGATGTACCTGTAGATTTTCTTCATAAATGTGATATAACTGGTGGAAATAGTGGAAGCCCTGTTTTGAATGCGAATGGTGAATTGATTGGTATTGCGTTTGATGGAAACTGGGAAGCTATGAATAGTGATTGGGAGTTTAATGAAGCTAAACAGAGGACAATTTCTGTGGATATTCGTTATGTTATGTTTATTACTGAAAAATTGGGGAAAGCTGATCGAATTTCGAAAGAGGTCGGATTAAAATAACACCCCCTTACTAACTATATATAGAGAGGGGTAGAAGATTCATCTTCTATCCCTCTTTCCTAACGTATTATTCAAAATTTTATATAAAATGTACATATTTATTGAAATCCATATTTATATCATATAATATTTAAATTGTGTTTAAAAAGAGAAGTTCATTTTTTATAGGGGCAATGATCATTTTAATGATCATTATAGCTTACTTCCCTGCTCTTAGTATTTATTTGAGGGGTGATGACTTTGAATGGCTCAATTCCATATACACTTGTTGGAAACAACCATTAAGTTTATTTTCGACAATTAACAATTTTTTCAGACCAATGGTTAAGCTTTCTTATCTATTGAATTATACTCTGTTTGGCACAAGTACCCCAGCTTATGCAGCAACAACAATCTTGATTCATCTTGGAAATGTTTTATTATTGTATGTCTTGGTTTTGAGAATCACACGCAGGATAATTCCTGCTTCAATCACCTCACTTGTTTTTGGTATTTCTCCGCTCTATAGCGAAATTACTTTATGGTCAGCAGCAAGGCCGGATTCTATTATGCTTTTATTTATACTAAGTTCTTTAATCATAGTAGCCAAACATGGAAGACAACTAAAAAAAAGGGATTTTTTCCTATTATTTATATTTGGATTAGGAGCAGCTTGTTCAAAAGAAACCTGGATTATCCTTCCATTTGTTTTAATAAGTTTTCTGATTTTAATAAAGAAATATACAATTAGAGATGCAGTAAAGAGCTCTTTTGTTATTATTTTTTTGTTAATATTATATCTGGTTATTTTTATAGTAGTGCCTATAATTTCAAATGCTCCTTCTCCAACAAATTATCCGGACTATGATATAAATTATGGACTAAAAAAAGCTGGGTATTTAATTTTTAAATATACTGGGTTTGGAAATTCGTATACAGGTGAGATCTGGCAAATAGTGCTTGCTTTTGTATCATTTATTGGGTTTGGTTTTTTACTTTTTTGTCAAAAAAACAGGCTGGCTCTCTGGGGTATGACATTTATGATTCTTTCAATGCTTCCTACTATTCTTATAAAATATGCACCATCTCGATATAATTATCTTCCTCTTTTGGGATTCTATATAATGGTAATTGCTTTTTTTGAAAAAGGAATAGAATGGTTGTTAAAAAAATATAAAATTGAAAAAATTTATATATCAATTATTATTATTACTAGCTTGATATTTTATTTATTTTTTCAGGTTATTATGTTGCAATGGGAAATAAAAGACTATAAATATTTTGGAAATTCACACAAACAAGTGGTTAATATGTATAATAAGATAAAGGATAAATTACCTCTCCATCAACCTATCATTTTTATAAATGCAGGTACTAAAAGAGCTGTATATAAAGCATCACAAAGTGTTCAAGGATATTCTAAATTATTATTTGCAAGAAACAATGGAATATGGCAGATGGTATACTTTGCTCCTCTGGCAAATTTTTCAGGGAAACCTTTTAAATATTTGATGGTCCCTTA
>Ga0209121_10002288_pt1 | contig 19602 bp, 15 predicted proteins | sample Cruoilmetagenom3_FD_187292 | JGI IMG/M metagenome (GOLD analysis project Ga0209121, IMG submission 187292) | Oil polluted marine microbial communities from Coal Oil Point, Santa Barbara, California, USA - Sample 3 (SPAdes) (version 2) | ecosystem: Environmental > Aquatic > Marine > Oil seeps ...
ACGTCGCGGTAAGCGTTCTCGGAGAGCTTACACAGCTCTGCCACGCGGGCATCGGTGATGTAACACGTGCCCATCACGAAGCTCTGGTAAAGCCGCGCAGCCTTTTGAGCGCAGTCTGTGGTCAGCCCGCCAATGATGCGATCATTGCTCACCAGCTCACGCAGCATTTGTCCCGGCAGAATGCGTTCCGGGCAATGGCATAGCGCCACGTCCGCCACGCGGTCTTCATCGCGGTAACGCGGGAAGGTAAGATCGGGGCGTTCTTCGGCCAGAATCTCTCCCAACCGTTCGGTCGAGCCGACGGGAGAGGTTGATTCGAGAATGACCACATTGCCCTTTTCAAGCACCGGCGCGATGGTGCGCGCCGCAGCTTCGACAAATGCCATATCCGGGCCTTCATCCACCATCGGCGTTGGTACGGCGATAAGGAAGAACTCGGCTGGTTCGGGTGTTGTGGTGGCGCGCAGGCGTTTCGTATCGACCGCAGCGGACAGCAGCATCTGGAGATCAGGCTCCTGAAAATGCGCCTGCCCGGCATTGACCGCCGCGACCACGCTTTCATTCACATCAAGCCCGATGACCTCATGCCCCCGGCTCGCCAGCATGGCAGCGGTCGGCAGGCCGATATAGCCAAGCCCCACGGTGCAGACCTTCATTGTGCCTGATCCTTTGAAATTTGTGCGTTTTTCACGAATTCAGCGACAGATACGGCGATTTTCTGTGCCGCCGTGCCATCGCCGTAGGGGAATACCTTTTTGGCGCGCCGTTCGTAATGGTCTGGCTCGGACAGCAGCCGCGTGGCCGCAGCGACGATCCCGTCGACATCGGTGCCCACGATTTGCGCGACACCGGTCGCGACCGCCTCGGGCCGCTCGGTCACCTCGCGCATGACCAGCACCGGCTTGCCCAGCGCGGGCGCTTCTTCCTGGATACCGCCGCTATCGGTCAGCACGAAATGCGCCGCCTGCATCAGCGCGACCATCTGCACGTAATCGACGGGCGGAATGAGGTGGATAGACGAGGTGCCGCCGAGTCGTTCCTCAACCACGCTCTTGACCTGCGGGTTGAGGTGGACGGGGTAGACGATCTGCGCATCGCCGCGCTCTGCAATCACGCGGATCGCGTCGCAAATCCGCGCGAAACCGTCGCCAAAACTCTCGCGCCGATGGCCGGTGACGAGCACCAGTTTCTTAGTAGGGTCAAGCTGGAGATTGAGCGAGGCAAACTCATCGCCAGTCAGGCGGTCTGCAACATGCAGCAGCGCATCAATGCCGGAATTGCCGGTCACTTCGATCTGCCGTGTCGTGTCACGCTTGGCTGGACGTTCGGCGCGCAGATTCTGCACCGCCGTGCTGGTGGGTGCCCACAGCAAATCCGCCATCGCATCGATGGAAATGCGGTTATATTCCTCCGGCCACGGACGCTGGATATCGTGGCTGCGCAGTCCTGCCTCAACATGGCCGATGGGGACGCGGGCATAGAATGCGGCAAGCGCGGCGGCCATGGCTGAGGTCGTATCGCCATGCACCATCACCAGACCGGGATTGTGCTGCGCGATCAGGCCTTCCATTTCCTTGAGCACGCGCGAGGTGATGTCGCCCAATGTTTGCCCCGGCGTCATCAGATCGAGGTCAATGTCCGGTTTCTCGCCGAAAACCGCAAAAACCTGGTCGAGCATCTGGCGGTGCTGGCCGGTTGTGACGACTTTCAGATCGACTTCGGGCAATTGCCGCAAGGCGCGCACAACGGGCAGCATCTTGATCGCTTCGGGCCTGGTGCCGATCACAAGCAATACGGGCGTCACCTGATGCGCGCCGACGAGAGAGTTTGGACTAAGTTCAACCACGCGGAAGCCCTAGCCTCCCTGCGTAAAAATAATGCTACCGCGGCGTTCACCTTACCATTGGTTCGGCAGGACCGCCCACGAGCACGCCCTCCTCCCCGCGCCGCGCGTCCACTGCGCTCTGCACGGCGGCGTAGAAGCGGTTGCGTTCTTCTCCTGCGCCGTCATTGCCGGTCGGCTGGTGCCAGTTGGAATTGGTCGCGATGACAAGGTTGCGCGCCGGATCGACGAAAATTCCCTGTCCAAACAAGCCGCTGGCGGCATAGGTGTCGCCCGGATAGGTCCACCATTGATAGGCATAACCGCGCCCGAAACGGCCCGTTTCGAAGGCAGGAGTGGTCGCTTCTGCAAACCAGCCTTCGGGCACCACCTGCTCACCGCCCGCCATGCCGTCACCCATGGCAAACAAGCCAAAGCGCGCCATGTCGCGCGTGCTCGCTTGGATGCAGCAGCCCGAAATCTCGCTACCGGTGTTGGACAGTAGCCAGGTCGCGTCCTGTTCCATACCAAACGGCGCCCATACTTTCTCGGACAGATAATCGGCGAGGTTTTTGCCAGTCGCTTCGCGCACCAGCACGCCGATCAGATTGGTTTCACCGGTGTTGTAGAGCCAGCGCGTGCCCGGCTCCGCCTCGCGTGGCAGCTGACGCATGTAGTCAACCAGCGCATCGACATTCTCGTCTTGGGGCACATGTTCATTGAACAATGCGACGTCGCTTTGCGGATCGCTGTAGTCTTCATTCCAGCGCACGCCGCTGCTCATGGTGAGGAGTTGGCGGATCGTCACATCGTCATAGGCAGAGCCGCGCATATCGGGAATGTATTTGCTCACCGGGTCTTCGAGGCTGTCGATATAGCCGTCCGCAACCGCTGCCCCGACAAGCGTGGAGGTCAGGCTCTTGGCGACCGAAAAGCTGGTCCACTTGCCATCGGCACTGAAGTCCAGGCCATAGCGTTCGAGCACGACTTCGCCGTCATGCACCACCACAATCGCGGCAGCATTCTGGCCTTGCATGAAAGCATCAAGGTCAAAGCCGGGCAGTTCCAATGGTGCGCCATCGGGCAGTGGGTAGGTCGCCTCACCCGCCTCAATCACCCGTGCTTCGGCCAGCGCAGGGAACGCATCCAGAGCGCGGAAGGCAGCGTTGCGCGTGTCCATATCCCAGAACAGAACGTTGCGATCGGTCGGCATGTTGGCGACCAGCGCGCGCTGATCCTGATCGAGCGAATACCAGCCGACCCCTGCGACCACACCCAGCGCCAACACAATACCCATCAGCCACTTCATCATGCGTTTTGTCCTTCGTTCTTGATCAGCGTCACCTGACTAACGGTGATGCCGCCGCCGCGAAAGCCGCCTTCGCAATACATCAGGTAAAACCGCCAGAGATCGCGGAAGCGGCGGTCAAAACCGGGCGGAAGGCGCCCCTCATCCGCCGCCGTATCAAACCGCTCGCGCCAGATTTTCAGTGTCTCGGCATAGTCGAGCCCGAAATCCTCCTGATCGGTCCATGCCAACCCGCGCGCTTCGGCCAGCTTGCGGAATTCGCTGGTGCGGATCAGCAGTCCGCCGGGGAAGACATAGGCCTGAATGAAATCGGCACTCTTGGCATAGGCATCGAAAAGATCGTCGCGCATGGCGATGAACTGGATCGCGGCCTTGCCGCCGGCTTTCAAATTACGCGCGATGCAATCCATGAAAGTGGGCCAGTATTCGCGCCCCAATGCCTCAACCATTTCCACGCTGACAATGGCATCGAACTGGCCCGAAGTGTCGCGGTAATCCTGTTTGAGGAATTGCACGCCTGCGTGATGCTGCCGCGCCCAATCCAGCTGCTCATTGGACAGGCTGATGGCATCGACACGGCTGCCTTGCGCCGCAAAATGCGCCGAGAGGGCGCCCCAGCCGCAACCGATTTCGAGCAGGGTTTCAGGCGCTCCAACCCGCTGCGCCAATCGCTCCCACTTGTGGTGCTGGCCAGCTTCAAGATCGTCATCACCGAGGCGATAGGCGCTGGAATAGCTCATCGTCGGGTCGAGCCACGCGGCGTAGAAATCATTGCCGAGATCGTAATGTGCGTGGACGTTCTTTTCAGCCTGTGACTTGGTGTTGCGATTGAGCGCGTGGAGCGCCTTGGCCGCCCAGCGCCACGGTCCCTTGGCCCGCGCAGTGTCCCCCATCGCATCGGAATTGGCGACAAACAGGGCAAACATGCTGACCGGATCTGGGCTGGACCACTCGCCCGCCTCCCACGCCTGATACAGGCCGACAGAGCCATTGGTGGCGATACGCAGCAGCCCGCGCCAATCGTGCAGTGTCACTTCGCACTCAAAGCCCGACGCGCGTCCGCCAAGCGTGCAGCGAGAGCCATCGGGTAGAATTCCGTGCAGTGCGCCGCGCTCTATACCGCGATCGATCTTTTCGAGCAGACCGTTGGTGGCAGGCGCAAACAGGCGCGCTAACAGGCCGGGATTTGTCCCGTACCGCCGCCCGCTTTCGAGCAGCACATCTCCCCTTGCGCGACCTGCCTCCATGGCCTCGCTTATGGCGACGGACTAACCGGCGGGCAAGCGCATGTTAGTCCTTAGCTTCACGATAGGCTTGCAGGGCACGCTCGCGCGCTTCCTTGTGACCGATAATTTTTGAGGGGTATTTATCGGGTTTGCAGCCATGTTCTTCCGGATCATGGACGTAGGGATCGTCCAGATCGGCGAGTTCTGGAACCCAATGGCGGATGTAATCGCCCGCGTTGAACTTCTCGCTTTGACTGAGCGGCGCCATGATCCGCACGAACATATTGCTGTCCACGCCCGTTCCGCTGACCCATTGCCAATTGGTCGCGTTGGAAGCGTAATCGGCATCCACCAGCGTATCCCAGAACCAACGCTCGCCATGCGTCCAGTCGATCAGCAGGTGTTTGATGAGGAAGCTGGCGGCGATCATGCGCACACGGTTGTGCATCCAACCTGTTGCCCAAAGCTCGCGCATTCCGGCATCGACGATGGGATATCCCGTCTGCCCGCGCTGCCATGCCTCAAGCTCGCCCTGAATCACATGGCTGCGATTGGGATCGCGCCAGAAATCCTCGTCATATCCGTCGCGATAGGATTGCGTGCCATAGGACGGAAACTGGCAGATGACGTTCTGCGCATAATCGCGCCACACCAGTTCCTGCCGAAAGATCGTTGCGCCCTCGCTGGTGTAGCGGCTCATCGCCTCCCACAGCATGCGCGGAGAGACTTCGCCAAAATGCAGATGCGGCGACATGCGACTGGTGCCGTGCTCGGAGGGCAGATTGCGCTTCTCGTCATAATCGGAGACCAGATCGAGATAGTCCTCAAAGCGTTCCATCGCGGCGGAGGTGCCAAAGCGCCCTTCCCATAACTCCCGCATTCCACCAGCCCAATCGGGCTTCGTGGGGAGCAGATCGAGATCGCCCAAATTATCACTGTCAGGCCAGCTGTCCGGGGCTGAAAGGCTGGGTTCGGGCAGGATGTCAAAGCCATCAATCGCCGCGAACATCGCGTTCTTGAACGGGGTGTAGATCTTGTAGGGCGTGCCCGATCCCGTCGTCACCGTGCCCGGCGGCAGCAGGTAATTGCCGTCGTGCAATTGCAGGCCAAGCTTATCCTTCACCTCCCCTTGCGCCTTGCGCCACCATGGCTCGTAATGGCGGATGGCATGGACTGTGCTCGCGCCCACTTCTTCCGCCAGCTGAGAAAGAACCTCGCTCGCCTTGCCGCTGCGCAGGATCAGGCGGGAGTTGTGACGCCCAAGGTCGTTCGCCAGAGCTTCAAGCGAATGGTGCAGCCACCAACGGCTCGCCCTGCCCATCGTGTGATTGCCCGGTGTCTCGTCGTCGAGGATATAGACCGGGATGACCGGCCCCGTCTGTGCAGCGGCGGTGAAGGCCGGGTGATCGCGCAGGCGCAAATCGCGCCGCAGCCAGACGATTTGTGGTTCGGACAATGAAATTTCCCTCAGGTTCGGGGAAACAGCCTATCAGTTGCCGCCCGGTTCCGAACACAGACCTTCGGGCAGGATCACGCTGAACTGGCTATCGCGCACCGCATAGTATCGCGCATCGGCGAGCCGGTAGCGTCCATCCTCCAATTGATCGAGCACCGGCGCACGCGACCAGAACAGGAAAGCCCGCGCCTGTGCGCTCGCCTCGCGTGCCGCATCGAGGTCGCAGGCAGAAATCGAGGCATTGCCGACCCTCTCACCATTCTTGAAGAAGGTGCCATTGCCGCCCACGCCGATGGTCTCGCGCTGCCAGAAAGCGAGCGGCGGCGGGGAGCTGATCGTCTCCACGAAGGACGTGTTGAGCTGGCGATCATATTCGGAAATCGCATAATTGGCGGCGATATAGAGGCCCGCCAGTCCCAGCACATTGCGCGCGAAGACCTGCCAATCGCCCCCACGCTTTTCACTGCGCAGGGAAAACCACAGGCCAAAACCCATCAGCAACCACAGCCACACATCAATAATGAACAACACATCGCCGTAGAACCATTGGCTCGAAAACGGCTCCAGCAGGCGAATGCCGTAGACATTCAGCCAATCAAGTGCCGGGTGCGTGAGGCAGCCGATAAAGGCGAGACCGTAAAGCCAACCAAATTGCACGGGCAGCCTGCCCTCTGGCCGCTTCCCGCGAGAGGCCTGCCAGCGGTCAAAGCCCCATAATAGTGCCGCCAATATCAAAGGCAGCATTACCAGAGCAGGCGGCCCATGGGTGATACCGCGGCGAAAACCGAGATGCTCGGTGCCCTCCAGCCAAAAGAAGCACGCCGCATCCACATCGGGCAGGTTCGCCCCGATGATGAGCGCGGGCATGGCCAGCCCGGTCTTCTTCTTGAGGCCAGCCTGCCCGATCAGCGCGCCAACCAGTCCGTGGGTGATATTGTCCATGCGCCTAGTTCCTGTCGCTCACGAAATCAGGGCAATTTTCTTGCCCCAACAACCATTGATAAGTCGCAAGGTATTGCGCGGCGACGCTGTCCCAGGTGAATTTTTCCTCGCACAAGCTCCGCGCCCGCTCGGCCATTGCGGCAAGACCGGAGTCCTCCAGCCTGCCCCGCAACACCTGCGCCAGCGCAGCTGGATCGGTTGTTATCCGCACCGCTGCATCGCGGGCGAATCCTTCAGGCAGATTGCAATCGTCGGTGATGAAAGTGGGGATGCCATAGGCCCATGCCTCTAGCACGGCGATGGGCAGGCCTTCGGAGTGCGATGGCAGGATGAAGGCGTCGGCCTGACAGAAGGCCGCGTGCTTTTCCGCGCCATGCAGTGCGCCGGGGAATTCGACCTGCGCAACATCGGGCAGGCTGGCGGCTTGCTGCATCAATGCCTCGCGGTGTCCGCCATCGTCCCAGCCAGCAATCACGACGCGCCAACGGGCGGCGAGGCCGGGATCGTTGCGGGCAATCAATTCCCACGCGCTGAGCAGTTCCTTCAGGCCCTTTTTGGGATGCAGACGCCCGAGAAATAGTAACGTCTTGCGCCCGTCGCTCTCGGCTTTTGGGCAAGGCGCCTCAGGCAAATCGATCCCATTGGGAATCTCCGCCACCGGGTTAGCAAAGCCCGCCGCGCGAATGGCCTTGGTTTCAGCCTCAGCCAGAGCGTGCAGGCATGCCGCACCGCGCAAATTGGCATGTTCATACAGCGCGCGCGCCACCCGCTTCTTCCAGCCAGAATTGGCGAGCGCCCATGGATCAAGCATTCCGTGCGGCGAAATGACCACAGGCTTGCCAGTGCGCTTGCGCCAGCTGCTTACCGCCAGTGAAGGTCCTTGCCAAATACCGTGCTGGTGGAGCAAATCATGTTCGCCCAGCCGCTTCGTCAGATCGGGCGCATAGCCCAGCGCGGCAGGGCCTGCGGGGTCGACCAGCACTGGTTGAATGTCGCCCCATTCGGCCATGTCAGCATCGGAATGCTCATCACGCAGCGCATAGACCGTAACCTTGCAACCCAGCGCCGCAAGCCCCTGCACCGCGCGCCGCAACACCACCGAAACGCCGCCCGCCTTGCGCGACATGCTGGTGCAGACGAATCCGATATCGGGTTTGCGATTGCCGTTCACGATTGTTCCCCCCCGCTGCCCGCATGGCGTGCGAAATACGCGTGAAGCGCCAGAGCTTCGCGGCGTGACGGCAAGCCGTCCATGGCACGCAACCGCCTGAGAATATCGGATTGACCACTGCGGCCTTCCGCGACGCCCCATTCGCTGTGCGGGCTGTAATTGGGAGTTCGGCCGATCCGTGCAATGCTGACTTGGTCGCGCACTTCATTAACATCGCGGGTAAAGCCCTCGCCCGCCACGGGCACCTCCAAATGCAGGTCAAACCGCTCATTCACTGTCTTAACAAGCTTATCGAAGTGATTGAGAGCTTGATTGAATGGGGCAACCACAAAACCAATCTCATGACCTTTGAGCGGACGATAATAGGCGCAGTAATCGTGATAATGCATGTCCGCCTGGTCGACGCCCGAAGCCGCGATCATGCTGGCGACCGACTCGTCAGGATCGCGCAACAGCAACACGGCAGCTACGCCCATCTCGATCGCTCTCAAGATTTGCGCAGGGCTGTGCGCATGGCTTTTGAGTGCGATGCCGCGTTTTGCCTGCGAATGAAGGAATGCTGCCTCGGTGAAGCTGTTACCACTGCGCGGAAAGCCATCGACGACCAGCTCGGTCTCCCGATCGAGCAATTGCCTGTTCCCTGAGAGGCGCGCTAGCGGGAAGAACAGCGCCGGTCGCCCGACAAGCTGGCGGCGAATTGCTCTGACAAGGGGAGAATAGCGCAAGATGTGGATTTCCGGGTCCTGCGGGGACCGCCCCGCTGCGTACCTCTGCGCTTATCAACCGCCGAGCAGTGGCTCAAGCCCGAGACAGAATGCGGCCACAGCGCAAGTTGCTTTCGCCTTGTATGGCGCATATGGCTGCGCGACCGCTGAACGGCGCCATTTGCACTTATGAAACCTGTCCCCATTCCTCCACCCGATCTGGCGCATAAGCTCAAACGACTGGCGTGGTCGCTGGTCTGGCTTGCGCTGTATCGTCCAAGTCCGGCCTTGTTGCACGGCTGGCGGCGCTTTCTGCTGCGCTGTTTCGGAGCGGAAGTGCATCGCGGTGCGCATCCCTACCCTTCGGCAAGGGTATGGGCACCGTGGAATCTGGTGATGCTGGAAGATAGCTGCCTTGGCCCGGAGAGCGATTGTTACAATGCCGCGCAAGTCACATTGCGGCCACGCGCCATCGTCAGTCAGAAAGCCTATCTTTGCACTGCAAGCCATACAATCGACGATGATTTCGTTCTTGTCGGCGGCCCGATCGTGCTGGAAGACAGCGCATGGGTTGCTGCGCGCGCGCTGGTTGGCCCGGGCGTGACCATCGGCCGCGGTGGTGTTCTGGCGGCCGGCGGAGTGACCGCCAAGGATATTCCTGCGGGCAAGGTCTATGCTGGCAATCCCGCCCGCGAAGTGAGCGACAGCGCGCTGGGCGAGAGCAATGGAGCCATCACACGGCAGGCGGACCGTGAATAGACCAGACGCCAAGCCAAGCGTCACGGCTATCATCCTCACCATGAATGAGGAGCAGCACCTGCGCCGCGCGCTGGCATGCGTCATGCCGCATTGCCGCGAGGTGATTGTGGTCGATTCTGGTTCGACCGACGGCACCGAAGCTATCGTCCGCGAAATGGGTGCGCGCTGGGTGTCCAATCCTTGGGTCAATTACGCTACGCAATTCAATCATGGCGTCGATTTGGCGGGCGAGGCATCGGACTGGATCCTGCGCCTCGATGCGGACGAAATTCTCGATGCCGACTGGTTTGCCCGTTTTGCCGCGCTGGTTTCGCACAAGCCCGGCACCACTGGAATCGCCCTGCGCCGCATGATGACATTTCGCGGCAAGCCAATCCGCTTTGGCCTTGCCCGGACATGGCAGCTTCGCCTGTTTCGCGCCGGACGCGGGCGCTGCGAGGCGCGCTGGATGGACGAGCATATTGTGGTCGATGGCCCGGTTGAACAACTCGGCGTGCAATTGCTCGACGATAATCTCAACGATCTGAAATGGTGGACACAAAAGCATCTCGGCTATGCCGACCGCGAAGCCGTAGACCTGCTTCTGAGCGAAGAGCGCGCAGACGGCTCAGCGCATTCGGGCGCGATGACGGGACAAGCCAAGGTGAAGCGCTGGTTGAAAGACAAGGTCTATGCCCGCCTGCCGATAGGCCTGCGCGCTGTGCTGTTCTTCATTCTGCGATACGTCTTCGCGCTCGGCTTTCTTGACGGGCTGCGCGGCTTCCAGTTCCACGTGCTGCAAGGCTTCTGGTATCGGCTGTACACCGACATAAGGCTGGACGAGATCCGCAAATTGCGCGCGGCTGAAAACCTGCCGCTGGAGGAAGCGATCCGGCGGGTTACCGGACTGGATATCTCTCCCGCCCCCGCACTCGACAAAGAGCCGCACAATGGCGGATAACACCCCGCGCGGCTGCCTGATTTTCGTCAATCGCTATTTCTGGCCGGATCGCAGCGCGACCTCGCAAATCCTGACCGACGTGGCATTCCACCTCGCCGATGAAGGTTACGGCGTAAGAGTGATCGCCAGCCGATCGTCCTACGAGAGCGATGAAGGCCCCTACCCCGCCAAGCAAACCGAGCGCGGCGTGGACGTCCACCGCGTCGCAACGCCCAGCTTCGGGCGTGGCAGTATTGCCGGGCGCATTGCCGATTACCTTGGCTTCTATTTCACCGCTTTCTGCAAGACGCTGGCCGTCGCGAAGAAAGGCGATGTGGTCATCGCCAAGACCGATCCGCCGGTGCTGTCATGGCCAATAGGTCTGGCCGCCCGGATCAAGGGCGCGCGGCGGGCCAATTGGTTGCAAGACCTTTATCCCGAAGTTGCCGAAGCCTTCGGCGTGCTTGGTTCGGGCGCGATCACCACCAAGGCAGCGCGTCGGCTGCGCGATAGGTCGCTGCGCAAGGCCGACCTGAATGTCGCGATCGGAGACCGGATGGCAGACCTGCTGCGCCAACAAGGCGTTGCGGACGACCGCATCTCGGTGATCCCCAATATGACCGATGATGAGGCGATCCGTCCGATTGTCTCCACAGACAATCCGTTACGCCAAGAATGGGGCTTTGCGAGCAGCGATCTGGTGGTCGGCTACTCGGGCAATCTGGGCCGCGCGCATGAGGTAGATACTGTGCTCGGCGCGGCAGAAGCATTGCAGGCCGAAGGTCGCGGCGACATTCGCTTTCTCGTGATCGGTGGCGGCTTTCTGCGCGACAGGCTCGAGAACGAAATCGCTGCGCGTGGCCTCAAGAATTTCACGCTCAAGCCATATCAACCGCGTGACCAGCTGCACTTCTCACTCACCGTGCCTGATGTGCATTGGGTATCGCTGCTGCCGGCGCTCGAAGGGCTGATCGTGCCGAGCAAATTCTACGGCGCGGCGGCGAGCGGGCGTCCGGTCATCTTCATCGGCAGCAGCTCTGGCGAACTTGGCGTGATCGTCCCGCAAAGCAATTCCGGCGCGGTCGTAGGCGTGGGTGAAGCGGGTGAGCTGGCCCAATTGCTGCGCCGCTATGCCGATGATGCTGCGCATCGCCACGAACAAGGCCGCAATGCCCGTGCATTGGTGGAGAGCGGCTTCAACCGCGCCGCCGTTTTCGTCAAATGGGAAGAGTTCGCCGCGCGCTTTATTTCGCGCCGTGACCGCTGAAGACGACCTGCACGGTCCGTGCGAGGATCACAAAATCGAGCCAGTATGAGAAGTTCTTGATGTAGTAAAAATCATACTGGAGCTTGTCATCGACGTCGGAAATGTTGGTCACATGTCCCTGATTGACCTGCGCCCAGCCGGTGATGCCGGGACGCACGATGTGCCGGTAGTCGTAGAACGGAATTTCCTTCTGATACCAGCGTGACAGCTCAAGCGCTTCGGGACGCGGACCGATCCAGCTCATCTGGCCGAGCAGGATATTGTACATCTGCGGCAGTTCATCGATCCGTGTCTGGCGCAGGAAGCGGCCAAATTTTGTGACGCGCGCATCGCCATCCCCGGTCATCGCCTTGTTGCGACGCGTTTCTTCATCAACCGCCTCGATCTCGGGTCGCATCGTCCGGAATTTCAGCACGCGGAAGATATCGCCCCGATAACCGATGCGGCGCTGGCGGAAGAACACAGGCCCGGGCGAATCGAACTTGATGAGCAGCGCCACGATCCCCAGCGGAAGAATCAGGATCGGTAGCAGGACCAACGCCAGCGCAATATCGGCCACGCGCTTCAGGCGCATGAATGACATGCTTGGCAGCAGCGAACCGAAACTGTTTTCCGACAAATGTTCGATCCGAATCTTGCCGGTTGCCGCCTCGTAAACTTGCTTGAAGTGGAACACTGGCACGCCCTGTAAGGCGGCGTTGGCCAGCAAGCGCTCCCATGCATCCTCGTGGTCTGCATGGAGGTCTGCCACCAGAATGGCTCCGCGATGGTTCGGCAGCATGGGTTCGGCCATCAGGCGGGTCTGCAATCCGATATTTGCAAGGCGCTGAATGCGCCCCCCGGGTACGGTGTAGAAGATGTTCTGATCAGAGCGCGTCGCGAGCACCATGACAATCATGTAGACCGAAAGCGATGTCGCGAAATTCATCCCGAAAACGGGAATTGAATAGGTCAGCCGCAGGGCGAGGATGCCCATGGCGACAACGCCGAAAGTCATGACGAAAGTCGGAATGACCGAGCCAAATTGCTTCACACCGGGGTAGATGTTCACCCGCCGGGCAAACAGAATACCGCCAATACTCGCGATGATTGTTCCGATGACCGAATTCTGTACCGGCCCTGACGTGAAGAACGCCAACCGACTGCCAAACAGCAGCAGCGGTGGCAGCAATGATCCCAGCACAAGGCATGACACCACCTGCAAGCCGAACGAGCGGTAGAGGCTCCGCCCATCCTGAATCAGCTCGTTTGGCGCTGCCATCAACATCGTGGTTTCGCCTTTAACCCCCTCAAATGCATATATTAAAAGCGCTATTGTGCAGGCGCGAACAAACGCGTCCTACGCCTCTATTGTGTCAATCGCAAGCGCCCCCGCGCAGGGCGATCGGAAGGCTGGCTCAGCTATCCACGGTCCAGGTCTGACCCTTGGCGAGCAATGCAGCGAGATCGGGCGTCTTGCCTTCGCTCGCCAAATTGCGCTCCTTTGCCACCGCTGCCTCAAAGGTTGGCCTGGGATCGTCATACAGAACGCCAAGCGCCATCGGGAACGGTCCAAACGGCATTTCGACCAGCATATGGGCAATCGAACGGTTGGTGACGTCATGGACGAACACGCCCGCTGCTTCCCAGTCGCCATCGGTCACATCGACCACTTCGAGCGCAAGCGTCTCACGGTTGAGCGTGATACCCTTGCTTTCCTTGGCGAACAGCATCGGCTCGCCATTTTCCAGCCACAGCTGGCTGTCTTCCGCACCCTTGGGCGCGGCGAATTCGTGGAACACATCCTTATTGTAGACGATGCAATTCTGGAAAATCTCGATGAAAGCCGCACCCTGATGCGCATGTGCCGCTTTCAAAACGTCGGGTAGGTTCTTCGAAACGTCGAAACCGCGGCCCACAAAGCGTGCCCCCGATCCCAGCGCAAAGGCTGCCGGGCGCGCGGGATGGTCGTAACTGCCAATCGGGGTTGATGGCGACTTGGTCCCCTCGCGGCTTGTGGGCGATGCTTGTCCTTTGGTCAGACCATAAATCTCATTGTTGAACAGCATGATCTGCATGTTCACATTGCGCCGCAGCACATGCATCAGATGGTTGCCGCCGATCGACAATCCGTCGCCGTCGCCTGTCACCAGCCACACATCGAGATCAGGGTTCGCCAGCTTCACCCCCGTCGCCACTGCCGGTGCGCGGCCGTGGATGGTGTGGAAGCCATAGCTCTCAATGTAGTAAGGGAAGCGGCTGGAGCAGCCGATGCCGCTAATGAAGCAGGTGTTCGCAGGATCAGCGCCAAGCTGCGGCAAGGTGCGCTGCACCGCCTTCAAAATGGCATAGTCCCCGCACCCGGGGCACCAGCGCACCTCTTGGTCGGTTTCCCAGTCCTTCAGCGTCGTTTCGATTGTGGTGGGGGCGTTCATGACAGCGCTCCTTCTATGGCGCTTTCAATTTCAGCAATAGCAAAGGGCTGGCCGCTGGTCTTGGTTAGCGGCTGGGCATCGACCAGATATTGATCGCGCAGCACGGTCTTGAACTGGCCGGTGTTCATTTCCGGCACCATCACATGGTCAAAACTGCGCAGCAAGTCGCCCAGATTACCCGGCATCGGCCAGATGTGGCGAACATGGATATGGCTGACCGACAGGCCCTTGGCTCGCGCGCGCGTCACCGCCTGATGAATCGGGCCGTAGGTGCTGCCCCAACCGACGACCGCGAGCGTTCCGCTCGTGTCGCCGAGGCACACGTCCTGATCGGGAATATCAACGCCCAGCACCTTGTCGCGCCGGATTTCGGTCATCTTCTGGTGGTTGTCGGGCGAATAATCGATGTGGCCAGTATCAGCCGCCTTCTCGATCCCGCCGATACGGTGCATCATGCCGGGCGTGCCGGGCTTGATCCACGGACGCGCGCCGCGCTCATTGCGCTTGTATGGCAGCAGTTCTTCGCCGCGCGGCTGCGTCAGGAATTCAGCCGGAAAGCGTTCAAAATCATCGGGATCGGGGACCATCCACGGCTCGCTGGCATTGGCGATATAGCCATCGGTCAGCAGCATTACCGGGGTCATATACTGGACAGCGATCCGGCATGCCTCGATCGCGCATTCGAACGCGTCACCTGGACTGCGGGCAGCAATCACCGGCAGTGGCGCATCGCCATTGCGGCCATAGACGGCCTGATAAAGATCGCTCTGCTCGGTCTTGGTCGGCAGGCCGGTGGACGGGCCGCCGCGCTGGCTGTTGACGATCACCAGCGGCAGCTCGGTCATAATGCCCAGCCCCATCGCTTCGCCTTTCAGCGCGATACCGGGACCTGAAGACGAGGTAACACCCAACGACCCAGCATAACTCGCCCCGATGGCGGCGCAGATTGCAGCGATTTCATCTTCCGCCTGAAAGGTGGTGACGTTGAACTCTTTCAGCTTCGCCAGATGATGCAGAATCGCGCTGGCGGGCGTGATCGGATAACCGCCGAAAAACATCGGCAGGTCGAGCAGCCGCGCCCCGGCAACAAGACCGAGTGAAACCGCCTCAGCCCCTGTTACAGTCCGGTAAAGCCCCGGCGCAGTCGGCACCGGATCGAGATGCACCTGCTGCAATGGCCCGGCCAGCTCGGCAGTCTCGCCATAGGCATGGCCCGCATCGAGCGCGGCGATATTGGCGTCGGCGATTTCCGGCTTGTTCTTGAACTTGGCGCGCAACCATTCATGCAGCGGCGCACGCGGACGGTCGAACATCCACAGCGCCAGCCCCAGCGTCCACATGTTCTTGGAGCGCAAGGCTTCTTTCTTGCCAAGGCCAAAGGGCTTCACCGCCTCCAGCGTCATTGCGGAGATATCGAGCTTGAGCGTGTCGAATTTGGCCAGCGTATCATCGTCCAGCGGGCTGGTGTCGTATTTCGCCTTGTCGAGATTGCGCTTCGTGAATTCACCCGTGTCGATGATCACCAGACCGCCGGGCTTGAGCGCGGGCAGGTTCACCTTCAACGCCGCCGGGTTCATCGCCACCAGCACATCGGGCGCATCACCCGCCGTATCGACTTCGCGTGCGCCGAAATTGATCTGAAACGCCGAAACGCCAAACAGCGTGCCTTGCGGCGCGCGAATCTCTGCCGGGAAATCGGGGAAGGTCGCCAGATCATTGCCCGCCAGCGCGGTGGACAGAGTGAACTGTCCGCCCGTCAATTGCATGCCGTCGCCGCTGTCGCCAGCAAAGCGGACGGTGATCGCTTCCTGATTGGAAATGTCGGACCGCGTGTCGGCCGTTTGGGTTGCCATAAATATACTTCCTGCCGCGCCCATAGAGTCGCTTGATCTTGGACGTGCGACCTAGGTTCCTGAAGCGGCGGAAACAATCAAGTTTTTCTGTGCGTCCCGCAATAGTCACCTTCCACCCGTCCACCACTGCGGCTACATCGCGCGCATGACCAGACCGGACAAAGACCTGTACCGCCCCTGCGTGGGCACGATGCTTATCAACGCGAACCGCGAAGCCTTCGTCGGCAAGCGGATCGACAACCGCGAAGGCGATTGGTGGCAAATGCCGCAGGGCGGCGTCGATCCGGGCGAGGATCTGGACAAGGCCATGTTGCGCGAATTGGGCGAGGAAACCGGTGCGCGCGAAAAGCACATCAACATTCTTCACCGCATGGAGGAGGAATTGTATTACGATCTGCCCGCAGAATTGCAGGGCAAACTATGGGGCGGCAAATACAAGGGGCAACGGCAAGTCTGGTATTTGGCACAGTTTACCGGCGCAGACAGCGACATTGATCTGGAGGCACACAAGCACCCGGAATTTTGCGCATGGAAATGGGTCGCGCCCAGCGCGCTGCCCGGTTTGATCGTGCCGTTCAAGAAACCGATTTACGAAGCTGTCGTAGCGGCCTTCCAGCCGCATTTGTAGACCGCAGCGCGGCCTAGTTCTGCGTGACCTGCTCTTCGGGCGCAACAACCTCGGCGGTCATCACCGGCGGGCCAGCCTGGATCGCAGCGGCCAATTGCATTGTCTCCGCACAGCTATCGCCGCACATGCTTTGCAAAATTTCGAGATTTTCCTGCGCTGCGCTGAGCGCGCCCTTCTCGACCAGCGCTTCGCCTTCGCCTGAAATTGCGGCGAGATTTTCGGGATCACGCTCGCGCGCTTCCCGGTAATAACCGATTGCCTTGCCTTGCAGCCCTTCCGCCCGCGCCGCTTCGGCCAGCGCGATGTAGATTGCGGTATAGCCGGGATCGACCACCAATGCGGCTTCGAACGAGTCGATTGCAGCTTGCGTTTCACCAGCTGCCAATTGCGCCTGACCTTCAGCCATCAGAGCTTCTGCACGCGGATCGGGCGGACTGGCGCTCGCATGGCCGACGCTGGCGGTAACAGCGAAGAGGAGCGAAAGAGCGGCGGCTGCGGGTCCGAAACGCATGAGAAATTCCTTGGCATTGGACAAAGGAGAGGCGGATTTTGCGTCCATGAAGGCGCTAGATATCACGGCTTTCCTAGACGTGCGATGAAAAATCCGTCCGTACCGTCCTTCGCAGGTGTCAGGCGCACACCATCCCCATGCGCTGTGCCAAGCGGCAGATCGGGCATTGCGGGCTGCCAATCGGCGTTGCTGGCGAGGAAACCTTCGACCTGACCCTTGCCCTCCTCATCAAGCAGTGAGCAGGTGATGTAAGTCAGATGGCCGCCGGGCTTAACCAGCGACGCGCCCAGCGTCAGCAACCGCGATTGCAGGGCTGCGAGCCGTTCCAGCTCCTTGGGCGAAAGCCGCCAGCGCGCCTCCGGATTGCGCCGCCATGTGCCGGTGCCAGAGCATGGTGCATCGATCAGCACGTGATCGGCCTTGCCCTGCCATTCGGCCAGTGCCTCTGCCTCCTTACCCGGATCGAGCAAGATAGTCTGCGCAACCTTGGCTCCGGCTCGCTCTGCGCGCGGTTCAAGCTGAGACAGGCGCCGCTTGTCCGTATCGGCCGCCACCAGCGTCCCGTCATTCGCCATGGCAGCGGCGAGCGCGATGGTTTTGCCCCCTGCCCCGGCGCACAGGTCAATCACGGCGTCGCCCGGACCCGCTCCTACGGCAAGGCAAGCAAGCTGGCTGCCAGCGTCCTGCACTTCGATCGCGCCAGACTGGTAGGCGTCCCATTCCTCGACCCGTGTGCCGGTCGGAACGCGCAATGCGCCCGGAACGGGAAGTGTTTCGACCTCCACCGGCAAAGCAAGATCGTCGCGGCTGGCTTTCAGCGTATTGACCCGAATATCGAGCGACGCGCGGGTTAGGAGGCTTGTCGCCTCCGCTTCATTAATGCCCGACGCAATCAGGCGATTTTCCAGCCATTCAGGCGCGATGCCGCCTGCCGCCACCGACTCATCCTCCGTAATCGGCTTGGGGCCATAGCCTTCGCCGTCGAACAGGGTTTTCAGCTCTTCGCGCTCTTCTGCGAGGCCAAGGAGCGCAGCGCGTCCGCTTGAAGGCACCGGCCCGCAAGACCGGATCGTGTCGTAAACCAGCTCGCGAATGGCGCGCTTGTCCTTCGACCCGGCGAAGCGATGATCCTTGAACCATTGCGCGATCAGCCGGTCCGCTGGCGGACCCTGATTGCGCGCCGCTTCGATGATGCCATCGAGAATCTCGATACTGGCCTGAACACGTGCGGAAGGAGTCACCGTGTTGGGTAATTCGGAGCTTCGCGCGTGATGCTGACATCATGCACATGGCTTTCCGAAAGTCCGGCATTGGTAATGCGGATGAAGTGGCCGCGCTCCTTCAGATCGGCAATCGTGGCGCTGCCGGTGTAGCCCATCGCCGCCTTCACGCCGCCGACCAGCTGATGCACCACATCGCGTGCAGGCCCTTTGTACGGCACCTGACCTTCGATGCCTTCGGGCACCAGCTTCATCTGATCCTTGATGTCCTGCTGGAAATAACGGTCCGCACTGCCGCGCGCCATCGCGCTGACGCTGCCCATGCCGCGATAGGCCTTGTAGGCGCGGCCCTGATAGAGGAATGTTTCGCCCGGAGCTTCCTCCGTCCCCGCCAACAGGCTGCCGATCATCACTGTGGATGCACCCGCTGCCAGCGCCTTGGCCGCATCGCCGCTGGTGCGCAGGCCGCCATCGGCAATGATCGGCATATCGCCAGCAGCGCTCGCGGCATCCATGATCGCGGTGAGCTGCGGGACGCCGACCCCGGCGACAATGCGCGTGGTGCAGATGGAACCCGGCCCGATACCGACCTTCACCGCATCCGCGCCCGCATCGGCCAGCGATCTGGTCGCTTCGGCTGTCGCCACGTTGCCGGCGACAATTTGCACCGTGTCCGAGAGCTTCTTGGCTCGGCTGACCGCCTCTGCGACCGCTTTGTTGTGCCCATGCGCCGTGTCGATGATGATGACATCGCATTCGGCATCAACCAGCGCTTCGGTCCGCTCAAAACCCTTGTCGCCGACCGTGGTCGCGGCGGCGACGCGCAGGCGTCCGCCCATGTCCTTGGTAGCATCTGGGTTGAGAACGGCCTTTTCGATATCCTTGACGGTAATCAGGCCGACGCATTTGTGGTCCCCGTCCACGACCAGCAATTTCTCGATCCGGCGCTGGTGCAGGATTTTACGCGCCTGCTCCTGTGTCACGCCTTCGCTAACGGTGGCGAGGTTCTCACTCGTCATCAATTCCTTCACCGGCTGGCGCGGATTGTCGGCAAAACGCACATCGCGGTTGGTGAGAATGCCGACCAGTTTCCCATCGGGCGCGGTTACCGGAATGCCGCTGATATTGTGCTGGTCCATCAGCGCCTGCGCATCGCCAAGCGTCGCATCGGGCGTGATCGTGATCGGATTGACGACCATGCCGCTTTCAAAGCGTTTCACCCGCCGCACTGCCGCGCACTGCTGTTCAACGGTAAGATTGCGGTGCAGCACGCCAATGCCGCCCATCTGCGCCATAACGATGGCCATGTCCGCCTCTGTCACCGTGTCCATCGCGGCGGAGAGGACAGGAATATTGAGCGCAATACCGCGCGTCAGCTGCGTTTTGGTGGAGGCCTGACTG
>Ga0209121_10002291_pt1 | contig 19581 bp, 21 predicted proteins | sample Cruoilmetagenom3_FD_187292 | JGI IMG/M metagenome (GOLD analysis project Ga0209121, IMG submission 187292) | Oil polluted marine microbial communities from Coal Oil Point, Santa Barbara, California, USA - Sample 3 (SPAdes) (version 2) | ecosystem: Environmental > Aquatic > Marine > Oil seeps ...
CCACCCCCACCCAACTCCCCATCCCCACCTTCACCTCTACACCCACAGCCACCCTCACCCCCACGGTGACTATAACTACCACCATCACCGCGACCGTAACTCTTACCCCCACCGCCACGGGTACCATCACAGTGACTTCCACTCCCACCGAGACACCAACATCCACGCCTACACCCACGGAGACGCCCACTTCCACGCCTACAGAAATACCTACCTCCACACCTACCGCAACACCTACATTCACCCCAACCCCCACGGAGACGCCTACCTCTCCCCCTACCGCAACACCTACACTCACACCTACTGCAACATCTACACCCACACCCACCCCAACGCCGACGGGGACGCCAACCGCCAATCCAAATGCCACAGAGACCTCTGAAGAGCCCACCTCCTCCCAGGAGAGACCTTGACAGGAGAGGAAAAAGGTTATACATTGTGTATAGCAGGCTATAAAGGGAGGAGCTATGGAGAAGAAGGAGAAGAACCTGATGGTTCGCATCTCCAAGGAGACCCATACAGCCCTCAAGGAGAAAGCAGGCGCAGAGGGGACCACTATGAGCGAAGTGGTCCGCTACTGCATCGATCTATTCCTCAAAGGGAAAATCCGGCCGCCCAAATAACCGGACAACACCCAGAAGAGGTCGGCTTCCAAACCGGGGATGGTTTGGGCTTTGTGTCCTTGGAGATCGTATGGAGCCCAGGTCGAAATTCTGGATAGAGAAAGACGGCGAACTAGTGTTCAGCGACTGGCGGGTGGATCTCTTGGAGGCTATCGAAGAGACGGGCTCCTTAAGCGGTGCCGCTGAGCGGCTAGGCATCCATTACCGTCGAGCCTGGGGCAAGATCAAAGAGATGGAAGAGAGGCTGGGAGTGAAACTGATAGTGACCCAGAGCGGAGGGGTGGGCGGCGGGGGAACAGAACTCACCCCCCAGGCTCAAGAGTATATTCGCCAATATCGAAAATTCAGGGCCGGCCTTAAAGAGATGGTTGACCGCAGGTTCCAGGATGCCTTTCAGAAATAACCCTGGTTTGATCTTGTTTTTTTGAGGGCGTTGTGATAAAATTGTCTTAACGGCTATGCGGGTCACAGTGTTCTTCTCGGTCTTAATCAACAGGGCCGTGGGGTTCCTAGCCGGAGTAGCCATCCACCACATACCACAGCGATACACCCCAGAGGAGCATCCCACAAGAGAGAGGCTTCCATGGAAGAGATAGTAGCGGGCTTGCAACAAGCGGTGCGCCTCCTCCTCATCAGCACCATCCTGGGCATCCCTCTGGGCGATAGGGCGTGGCTGGAAACGGTTACACCTTCCATGCTTGGAAAGGAGACCTGGGCGGATGTGGGTCTTTCCTCAGATCACTCCCATTTGCTCCTTTCCGGCACGGCGACGGGAAGAGGTGATGAGGATGTGAGATTAGCTCAATGCAGACGCCGATTCTAAAACCCTCGGGGAAAAGGAAGAAAACAAAATGAAAAAGCGAATATTCTGGACATCTCTGACCTTGATGGTGGTGTTGGCCCTGGTGGCTGGCTGTAAGCCGGCCCCCACCGCCACGCCCGCGCCGCCAACCGCTACCCCCATACCACCCACAGCGACGCCGGTGCCGCCAACCGCCACTTCTGAGCCCACTCTGGAGGGCAAACTGATCATCTTCCACGCCGGCAGTCTCACCGTGCCCATTGATGCCCTGGCGGAGGCTCTCCAAGCCAAGCATCCCGGGGTGACCCTCGAAACCGAGGCCTCGGGAAGCCGCAGTGCTGCCCGCAAGATAAGCGATCTGGGCCGCGAGGCCGACCTCATGATGTCGGCTGACTACACGGTCATTGACGAGCTGCTGATCCCCGACTTCGCCGATTGGAACATCCAGTTCGCCCGCAACACCATGGTCATCGCCTACACCGATGGCTCGAAATACGCCGAGGAGATCAACGCCGACAACTGGTACGAGGTCCTCACCCGCGAGGGTATGGTCTACGGCCACTCCGACCCCAACGCCGACCCCTGCGGCTACCGCTCGTTGCTGGTCTGGCAGTTGGCCGAAAAGCACTATAACGTGCCTGGCCTCTACCAGACGCTCGACGAGCATTGCCCGCCGGAGAACGTGCGCCCGAAGTCGGTGGAGCTCATCGCCCTTTTGCAATCGGGCGACATGGACTACGCCTTCGAGTATCGCTCGGTGGCCGTGCAGCACGGCCTGAAGTTCGTTGAACTCCCGGACGAGATAAACCTCTGTTGCGTCGAGCATGCAGATTTCTACAAGCAGGCGAAGGTAGAGGTCAGCGGCAAGGAGCCGGGAACCACCATCACCAAAACAGCCAAGCCCTGCGTCTATGGCGTGACCGTCCCCAAGAACGCCCCCCGTCCTGACCTGGCCCTCGAGTTTGTGAAGTTCCTCATCGGGCCGGAGGGGCAGGCGATCATGGAGCAACAAGGTCAGCCGCCTATCGTGCCTCCCGTCGCCGGCGATAAGGATGCTCTTCCCTCTGAGCTGCAGTCATTGGTTGAATAGACGGTCTGAATATGACCCTCCCGCAGGTTTCGACAATCTGCGGGAGGGTTGGGAGACGACAGAAATGCGAGCCTTGTTCGCTGATAGAATGCGAGTATTGTTTGTTGTTCTCGGATCGCTGCTGATCCTATTCGTCGCCTGGCCCTTGCTGCGGACGGTCACGGCTTCCGGTCCCGTCGTGCTCTGGCGAACACTTCTGGACGAGGAGGTGCGCGGCTCCATCGGTTTGACCTTCCACGCCTCCCTCATCGCCACGGTCATCGCCTTCGTCTGCGGCGTTCCCCTAGCCTACCTCCTGGCGCGGGTGGACTTCCCCGGCAAACGGCTGATCGAGGGGATCATTGACGTTCCCATCGTTGTCCCCCACTCGGCGGCAGGCATCGCCCTGCTGATGGCCTTTGGACGCCGCACCTTGTTGGGTCAGGCTTTCGGCCTGCTGGGTCTCAAATTCGTCTCCGCCGCGCCGGGCATCGTCATCGCCATGCTCTTCGTCAGCCTCTCGTTTCTGGTCAATGGAGCGCGGGAGGGGTTCGAGGCGGTGAACCCCCGCTTAGAGAATGTGGCGCGCACGCTGGGCGCTTCACCGTGGCGGGCTTTCTGGAGCGTCTCCTTCCCGCTGGCCTGGCGGAGCATCCTCTCGGGCATGATTTTGATGTGGGCGCGCGGGCTCAGTGAGTTCGGGGCTGTGATCATCCTGGCCTACCACCCCATGGTCGCCCCAGTACTTCTCTACGAGCGCTTCGAGTCCTACGGGTTGGATTACTCCCGGCCGATAGCCACATTGATGATATTGATTTGCTTGGCTACCTTCGTTGCACTGCGGTTGGTAACCGGGCGGGGGGAGAAGGAGGCATGAAAGGCCGCGGACGGGTGCAGATTAGAGGCTTGTGGGTTGATCTCGAGGAGTTTCACCTTAAGGACATCAACTTGGACATCGCCGACGGCGAGTACTTCGTCGTCCTAGGCCCCACCGGCGCCGGAAAGACCGTCCTCCTGGAGACCATCGCCGGCTTGCATCGGCCTTGCAGGGGACGCATCCTCCTGGCCGGCGAGGACATAACCCGTGCTCCGCCTGAGCGACGCGGCATCGGCTTCGTCTATCAAGACTATGCCCTTTTCCCCCATCTCAACGTGGCCGGGAATATCGCCTTCGGGCTCAGGCTACGGAGGATGAGCCGAAGCACCATCGAGGAGCGCGTGGCTGCCATCAGCCAGTTACTAGGTATCAAGCACCTGCTCCACCGCACGCCGAGAACGCTGAGCGGCGGCGAGGCCCAGCGGGTGACTTTGGCCCGAGCTCTGGTCGTCGAGCCAAAGCTCCTCCTCCTCGATGAGCCCCTGAGCGCCCTCGATCCCGAAACCCGCGAGGCTTTAGAGCAGGAGATGGGACGAATCCACCGGGAGCTGGGCACCACCACCATCCACGTCACCCACGACTTCGAGGAGGCGGTGGCGCTGGGCGACAGGATAGCCGTCCTCAGGGAGGATCGCTTGGGCGATTCGAGGCGCGCGGGTCGGATCGTGCAGGTGGGAACGCCAGAGGAGATTTTCCGTCGCCCGGCCAACGAGTTCGTGGCCCGCTTCGTGGGGGTGAGGAACGTCTTCCGGGGTGAGGCGCACCTTGCTGAGAATGGCTACAAGCTCGTCTCCATCGATGGGATGGAGATAGCGGCCGTGACCGAACTCGAGGGCTCCGTACACATCTCTATCAGGCCGGAGGAGATCATCCTCTCCAGGGAGCCGTTTCTCAGCAGCGCCCGCAACACCTTTCGGGGCCGGATCGTGGGCATCTCCGACAGGGGGACGGTCGTCTACGTCACTGTTCGTCTCCCCCCCGAATTCATCTGTATGATCACCAGGAGGTCCCTGGGGGAGATGGATCTGAGAGAAGGGATGTGGGTTCACATCGCCTTCAAGGCGTCGGCGGTGCATGTGTTTTGAGGTCATTATACTCTGCAAGGCGCGTCTGAGGTCTTGCCACGGCCCATTTAGTTCGTGGAGTGGCTCACTTCCTTGGAGACCCAGGAGATGATCGGCCAGTTTGGGATGGAGGAGTTCGGCCAGCCCCTTTTTATCCCCGACTCCGAGGAGTGGCGAGCGAGTCAAGGCGAATAATCATCAATCTAAGAAGCGGCTGCAAAAGGCCCTCGTCTCTAAGAACGAGGGCTTTTCCTTTGTGAAAACGGGGAGGATCGCAGTGCAGAGATACTCATGGGTAGTACTTGACAAAGGTTAATTATGTGGTATAATATATTTGGTCACACAAGGTATTCGGCCAAGGAGAAGTTTATGAGCGATATGGTTCGTCGACAACTCAAACGAGGCACCTTAGAGATGGCTGTATTAAAGCTACTGGCGGAACGAGATATGTACGGATACCAGCTCGTAGCCGCCCTAGAAGAGCGGGTTGGTGAGTCATTTCAGGTAAAGGAAGGCACCCTCTACCCGGTTCTATACCGTCTAGAAGACGCCAACCTCATTGAGCCCTACTGGGAGCCGCCAGAGAGGGGTGTGCCTCGCAAATACTATAAGATAACTCCTCAGGGCACCAAGAGGTTGCAGGAATTGATTGAGGAATGGCAGGTCTTCACAGCAGGCGTGAACAAACTTTTGGAGGGGAAATGAACGAAGAGGTCGAAATCTACATCCAAAAAGTATTGCGCCACATCTCAGCCTCGGGCGAAGATAGACAAAGGCTTGAAGATGATCTGAGGGCTCATCTGAGAGAAGCCCTGGAGAAGGATGACCTGCCAACTGTCCTGGCCAAAATGGGTAAGCCCCAAGAGGTCGCGGAGGAGTTCATGCGAGGAGTAAGGCTTAAGTACGCCGGCTTTTGGAAGCGGCTTTTCGCCTTCATCATCGACCTGGCTTTCTGCCTGCTCGTTATCCTCCCCTCGTTCGTGATAGGACTAGTCCTGAACAATGCCGTCCCTCAGCGCCCCGAAGGCCTCGACTACGTGATTGGCGCCATTCTGATCTTCTTTATCCTCGCCTTGGCCTTGACCGTCGTGGGTACCTTTCTGCTATACTTCCCCATCTTGGAGGGACGATATGGCCGTACCCTGGGCAAGAAATTGCTCGGCTTGCGCGTGATTCGGGAGAACGGCACCTCCATCGGCTTCAAGGAGGCCTTCCTACGGCGCCTTCCCTTCTACTTCGACTTCATCGCTATCGATGCCCTCTTCATCCCCTTCATGGCCAAAAAGCAGCGCGCCTTCGATCTGATAGCTCAAACGTTGGTAATCGAGGAGACCCGATAGAAACAGAGAGGCAAATCCAGAGCAAGATCCCCAAAATGCCTCTGCACCAGGTGGCTAATATCGCCCTTGGCATGAGGAGAAGGGGACCGGCTTCTCTACTCGCCCAACCTCCACCATCTTTCCATCGAACCCTGTCTCCCGTACCCCAACGCATCGTCCAGCCACAGGGGAAAGGAACCCAACTTGGCGCATCATCGCCCGCCGCGATAGCCTCTTCCCCAACGCCAACTTCCTGCGCTTCATTGAGATCCACGTCCCCTCCGGGGTGGAGCCCTTCAATATAGGAAAGCAAAGGTCTATAATACCAAAAAGTTGAGCGAAATATGCTATAATATAGACGGGTCGAAGATCTAGTGCGTTGGAAGGAAGAAGATGACTCGGGCGAAAACCGTGGCTGATATCCTGACCGCTACCAGGCTCCTTCTGGCCATCTTCATCCTTCTTCTAGGGCTCTTGGTAGGACGAGAGGCTTTGGGCACGGTGATGATGGTCCAACTCTTGGCCTGGACCAGCGACATTTTAGATGGACCCATGGCCCGACGAGACACCTCCGGAAAGAGCACCTGGTGGGACGATAAAGACTTTCCCATCGACGCTCTTCTCGTTTTGGCCCTCTTCCTCTATCTCACCCTTAGCGGTTTCATCCTCCCCTGGTTCTCTATTATCTATCTCTCCTTAGGTATCATCCTCCTCCACCGCTTCCGCTCCCAACAGGTAGCCATGTCGTTCATGGCCCCCATATTGGCCCTCACTCTCTACCGAGCCTTCCGCCAGGTCCCTATCTGGGGGTTCACTACCGTGACCTGGTGCGTCGTCGCCTTGACCTTCAACTGGCCCCGCTTCGTCTATGTGGTGGAGAGTTTCATAGAAGGGATGAGAGCCCTGCATCCCCGAGGAGGGTGAAAAAGAAGAATCCGCCGATAACACCATCAAAGCCGCAGCGCGTTCCTCAGGTCTCCAGCCCACCAACGAGGCACTCTGGGGGGGGTCAAGTTGTCTGGCGGCTTTTAGTTTAGATGGAAAGGTTTTCGTGCCTAGAGGGTGCCCTCCTGGGCCATCAAACATTTCCTCATCATCTTTAGGGGCATCCTCCTGAAGGGTGTCGGGCTGGGGGCCTTCATCACCGAGGTTGTGGCCATAGCCATCATAGGGGTGGTGGTTATGAGCCTCACCCTCTGGGTCTTCAGGAAGAGGCTCGACTGAAGCCTTGACAAAGGTGGGAAAGGGGATATAATGAGTGAGCGTTCACTCATTATCGAGGGCGAGATATGAGAAAGAGACTGGGAAAGGAAAAACTGATAAAGGAGAGAAGAGCACAGATGTTAACCGCTTCGGCCAAGGTCTTCGCCGAAAAAGGGTTCCATAAAGCCACTATCAGAGAGATCGCCGGCGAGGCAAATGTGGCAGAGGGAACCATATACAACTACTTTCGGAGCAAGAGGGAACTATTGCTATCCCTAGTCTCAGCCTTTGTCGAAGAATCTTTGCAACTGGCCATGACACGCCCCTCATCGAAAAGCGATAAGGAGTTTCTAACTACCCTACTCAAAGACCGCTTCACCCTCATCGATAAGAACATGAACCTCGTGCGAGTCATCCTGCGAGAGATGATGTTAGATGAGGAGCTTCGCCATCCCTTCTTCGAGCAGATTCTATCCAAAATCTCCTCTCAACTCGAAGATCTCCTGGAGACGAGAGCGGAGGAAGGGGTATTTCGGAAACTGGATGCTTTCATCCCTGTCCACGCTATGATGGGCTCTTTTCTGGGCTTCATCCTTCTGGGGCTGGATAGGAAAGGGCATCGTTTACCCCCCGAGGAGTTGGCCTCCCAATTAGCGGATTTCTTCTTAAACGGTCTGCGCCTGCGCTCCGGCGAGGAGCCGACCTAGGAACAGAATTAGCCCCGGTAGAGAGAAGAGGAAACAGATATATGGATAGAGCCTGGACGATAATGCGCAAAGAGTTTATTCACATCATCCGGGATCCGCGGACGCTAAGCGTGGTGTTCATTATGCCCATCACCTTGCTTTTGCTATTGGGCTACGCCGTAGCGGTAGAGATTGAGGATATCCCCACCGCGGTCTACGATATGGCCAAGGATAGTGAGAGCCGCGAGTTCATAGATAGGTTCTGGCATACGCACTATTTCAAGTACGCCTTCTATGTCAATAGCACAGAGGAGATCGTGCGGCTCATCGATAGCGGCGAAGTGAGGGTGGGGCTGGTGATCCCCCCAGATTTCGGCGCCAAGTTAGGGGCTGGCAAGGGGGCCTCCGTCGAGGTCATCATAGATGGCTCCGACCCCACTATAGCCCAGACGGCTCTCTTCGTCGCCCAGACCATCGGACAGGCTGCCTCAGTGGATATAATCAGCAGGCAATTGGGCCAGTTGGTTAGAGGGGGATCGCTACAGGTGCCCATAGATTTGAGAGCCCGCCTGCTCTACAACCCTGACATGAGGATGATGAACTTCATGATCCCAGGCCTCATCGGAGCCATCCTACAGGTGCAGACCCTCATTCTCACTGCCTTCGCTATCGTCCGCGAGCGGGAACGAGGAACCCTGGAGCAGTTAATCGTCACTCCCATCAAACCCTGGGAACTGATGTTGGGTAAGATCGTGCCCTTCGTATTGGTGGCCTTCATCAACGTGGGCATAACCCTACTCGTGGGCACCTTCTGGTTCAAAGTTCCGGTCAGTGGCGATGTGATATTGCTCCTATCCACCTCCCTCCTCTTCCTATTAGGCTCTCTAGGTTTAGGAATACTCATCTCCACCCTCTCTCAGACCCAGATGCAGGCCATGCACTTGGCCAGTTTCGTCATGTTGCCCGCTTTCATCCTATCGGGCTTCATTGTGCCCAGGGAAAATATGCCCCTCCCCGTCTACTATGCTGGATATTTGATACCCCTCACCTACTTCATAATTATCTTGCGGGGCATCATCCTCAAGGGCGTAGGGGTAGTTTATCTCTGGAAGCAGATCGCCCCTATGGCCATATTCAGCATCGTCACCTTCGTGCTCAGCGCCTTGAATTTCCACAAGAGCCTAGAGTGAGATGGAGCCTGCCGCTCCTGATCTGAGGGCAGGGGCAGGGCATAATAGTATTTAGTGGGCGTTCAATCAATTTGGCTGTCAGTGAAGGGAGATGCGCATCAGATGCGTGTTCGCTGGTTGGGTCATTCCTGCATCGAGATATTGGGTGACAAGCATATCGTGATAGACCCGGACTTCCTTCGCGACCCCTTGGCGGGTGTGGACTACGTATTGGTAACTCACGGCCACGACGACCACATAGGGAAGGTGGCGCTGATCCCGACTGGCAAGGTGCTGGCTTCCCAGGAGGTATGTGAGATAGCCAGGCGCGAAGGGGTATCACCCGACCGGTTGGTTGAAGTGGCCCCCGGGGACATGGTGGACAATGTTCAGGTCCTGGAAGGCTATAGCCACGTTGGGAAACTCTCTGACCTCTGGGCTCGGGTGTGGGGAAGGAGAAGAAGACTGCCGGGAGGCAAGCCGCTGTCCTTTCTCGTGCATAACGATCTTTCACTGCTCCACATCGGTGATGCATTCGAGTTCCCGCTAGAATGCAAAGCGGATATCCTTTGTCTTCCCTACCGCCGTGTTCCCTTGCGACAGGAGTATTATCAGCGCAGGCTGGTCGAATTGGCGGCCGCCCTCAACGCTAGGTACATTATCCCCGTCCACTTCGACATGTCGCCTTGGGAGGCTGACCCCGCAGAACTGCAAGACCGGCTGAGCGCCAAGCTAATAGTTGCTACTGAGTTCGTCGAACTCAAGGGATAGTTCAACCAGTCTCCAGCAACTCACTACTCATCGGCCTGCCCCTTCGAGAAGAACAAACGCCTTCGAGGCTGGCCCACGAGTCACGTGGAGGTGATGATGGAGGAGAAAGATAGAGATAAGGGGCGATTGGAGTTCCTGGGCTCCACCAAAGTGTCAAAACGCGGCCAAATTGTAGTTCCCGCCGCAGCGCGCCGGACGATGGGCTTGAGGAGTGGCGATGAGTTGGCAGTTTTCATAGGAGACCCAGGCGTTTTGGTTCTCGTCAAGATCAATGAGTCTGAGGCTACTAGCGAGCGCTCGTTATCTTCCTGCACTTGACAAGAAGAATGGATGAAGGTCATGGAAGACTTCCAATACAAGGGGCTCATCTAGATGGGTGATGTGATCATCGAAACCGAGAACCTGACCAAGAGGTTCAAGAAGGTCACCACCGTCGATGGGTTGAACCTCAACATCGAGAGGGGCGAGATCTTCGGCCTGGTGGGACCCGATGGGGCAGGGAAGACCACCACCATTCGACTCTTGACCGCCATCATGAACCCCACCGAGGGTAAGGCCACCGTGGCCGGCTACGACACGGTGAAAGAAGCGGAGGAGATAAAGAAAGTGATCGGCTACATGCCCCAGAGGTTCAGCCTCTACGGGGACCTTTCAGTGATGGAGAACCTCCATTTCTTCGCCGACATCTTCGAGGTACGCGGGGCAGAAAGGGAAGAGAGGATGAGAACACTCCTCCGCTTCTCCCGCCTGGAGGAGTTCCAAGGAAGACGAGCGGATCACCTCTCGGGAGGGATGCAGAAGAAATTGGCTTTGGCCTGCACTCTAGTCCACAAACCCGAGATCCTTTTCTTAGACGAGCCGACTACGGGGGTGGACCCCATCTCTCGACGAGAGTTCTGGGATATCCTCTCCAACCTTCACCTAGAGGGGGTGACCCTCTTGGTGAGCACGCCCTATATGGATGAGGCCGAGCGCTGCTCTCGGGTGGGGCTGATGTTCGAGGGCAAGATGATAGTCTGTGACCAGCCAGAGAAGGTAAAGAGGCTAGCGAGGGGAGAGGTGATCGAACTCCGCCCCCAGCCTTTGTCCAAAGCGTGGGAGATCATCGAGGGGTGGGAAGGGGCGTTGGATGTCCGAGTCTACGGGGGCCTCCTTCACGTCTTCGTTGAGGACGGGGAAAAGGGGATGCGCCAACTGGAGACCCTGCTGGCCTCTCACGGGGTTAGCGTGGAAGGGTTGCGCCAGATCAGGCCCCGCCTGGAGGAGGCTTTCGTCTCCTTGATTCGAAGGGAACAAGAAGGTCAAGCAGTGCCATGATGCACCGTCATCTTCGCTCCTTAGCATGCTGAAGTAGCCCAACCAGGCCGATAAGAGAATGCCTCCTTGTAAGAACTGCGGCAGGATAATAGAGGGCGAAATATGAGAGGTCGATAAGTGACTGGCGAAACCCTTAGGCTAAACGATTACGCGGTCCAAGTGGTAGAACTGACCAAGAGGTTCGGCGATTTCACGGCTGTGGATCACATCAACTTCACCATCGAGAGGGGCGAGATCTTCGGCTTCCTGGGCCCCAACGGCGCGGGCAAGACCACCACCATCCGCATGCTTCTAGGCCTCCTACAACCCACGGAGGGAGAAGCGACGGTCCTGGGTTATGACATCATCACCCAGTCGGAAGAGATCAGGAGAAGGATCGGCTACATGTCCCAGAGGTTCACCCTCTACCAAGATCTGACCGTCTCCGAGAACCTCGAGTTCTACGGTCGAACCTATGGGGTTAGGGGGAAAGAACTGGCCCAGAGGAAAGAGTTCGTGATAGATATGGCGGGGTTGAAAGGACACGAGAGGGAACTGGCAAAGAACCTGGCGGGGGGCTGGAAACAGAGACTGGCTCTGGGCACCGCCATCCTCCATGAGCCGGAGATGCTCTTCTTGGACGAGCCCACAGCAGGGGTGGACCCCATCTCTCGCCAGGCCTTCTGGAACTTCCTCTACCACCTAGCCGAGGAGGGAACCACCATCTTCGTCACCACTCACTATATGGATGAGGCGGAACATTGCCACAACCTGGGCCTCATCCACCATGGCCGGATCATCGCCCAGGGGACCCCCCAGAGCATCAAAGAGAAGCATATGAAAGGGGAAGTTCTGGAGATAGAGTGCCAGCGGGCGGACGTGGCGTTGGCCGCCTTGCGGGAACTATCCCTCTTCGAGGAGGTGGCCCTCTACGGCTCCCTAATCCATCTGGTGGCCCAGGTTGTGGAAGAGTATAAACCCTTAATCGAGGAAACCCTGCGTCAAAAGGGGGCTGGCCTTCGAAGTATGGACCTCATCGCCCCCTCCCTGGAAGATGTCTTCATCTCCAGTATCAAGGAGCAATCTAACTTGCGAGGAGATCTATCATGAAAGGTAAAGCCTGGATCGTTATCCTACTCCTGCTCCTGGCGGGAGTAGGAGGCGGTTGGTGGTACTTCACCTCTCACCCCGAGGCTGGCTCCCAACTCTTGGCCGATCTGGGCCTGGAGATGGGAAGGCCGCCGGGAGAGGTCATCGCCTCCTCAGGGATCATCGAGGCCCAAAAGATATCGATCACCGCTGAGGTTGGAGGGAGGGTCACAAACCTCCTGGTCGATGAGGGAGACCAGGTGGAAGAAGGTGATCTACTCATAGAACTGGACACCGATCTCCTCGCCGCCCAGATAAAGGAGGCCCAAGCCGCTCTCCGCCTGGCCCAGGCCAACCTGGCTAAGATAGAGGCCGGAGCCAAGAAGGAGGATGTCCGCCAGGCCGAGGCTCTGCTGGAGCAAGCGATAGCGGCCCGCGAGGGAGCATATCAAGCCTGGCTGGACGCCCAAACCCTCCGTGACAAGCCCCAGGAACTCTCCTTGCAGATCGAGGCCGCCAGATCTGCCTTGGCCATAGCCGAAGAGGGGGTCGCCCAAGCCAGGGCTAACTTAGAAGCCACCCGCACCAAAGAGGACCTCTTGGCCCGCACCTCCAATCAACTGCAGGAAGGGTTCGATATCACCATCACCCTACCCGACTTAACGACGATAAAAAAACATATCGAGGTTGGCCCGGCCATCATCAACCAAACCCTCAGAGAGTGGAACCTATCGAGTCAAGAGAGCTGGATCGCTTGGTCGGCCCTTTACCAGGCCCTAGCGGCTCGGGACGGGGCAGAGCGAAAGTTAGAGATCCTGATGGAGATGAGGGATAACCCCTTGGCTGCCCAGGCGGAGGTAGATGCGGCCCTCTCCCAATATGAGATGGCTCAAGCCGACGTGGCCGCGGCCCAAGCCCAACTGGATGCCCTCCGCGCCGGCCCCACAGAATATCAGGTGAATATGGCCCGCGCCCAAGTGCAAGAGGCAGAGGCGAACTTGAAGGTCTTGGAGGTACAATGGGAGAAGATGAGCCTTAAAGCACCCCGGGCTGGCCTCATCTTGGAACGGATAGCAAACGAGGGGGAGATCGCTGCCCCAGGTTCCCCCCTCCTCAGGTTGGCCGATTTGGATACCGTTACCCTGATGGTCTATGTTCCTGAGCCCCAGATCGGCCGTATCAAAGTGGGGCAAGAGGCCCAGATGGAGGTCGATTCCTACCCCGGCCAAAGTTTCGCTGGCCGGGTGGTCTTCATCGCCTCCCAAGCGGAGTTCACCCCCCAGAATGTCCAAACAAGGGAACAGAGGGCCACGCTAGTGTTCGGGGTGAAGATAGAGATCCCCAACCCGGATCATCGGCTCAAGCCAGGGATGCCCGCCGATGCGCGGATAGAGGTGGGATAAAGGGTAAGCGAAGAGGAGATCTGATCATGAAGAAAGCCGCTCTTGTGCCCTTGCCAGAAGAGCCGCGAATCGGAAAGATAGGACGGCTGGTCACAACTCTACTGGCGCTGGCCATGGGCTGCTCTGGCGGCTTAGTCACCCTCGGCTCCCCATCCCCCTCCCTCACCGCCTCCGGGGTGATCGAGGCCCGGGAGGTATCGATCACCGCTGAGGTAGGGGGGCGCATCGTCGACATCTTAGCCGATGAAGGCGACGAGATCGAGGAAGGGGCTACCTTGGTGCGGTTGGACACGGCCCTTCTTGAGGCTGAGATGGGGCGCGCCCAGGCCGCGGTAGCCTTGGCCCAAGCCAACTTGGCCCAGGTGAAAGCCGGAGCCCGCGAGGAGGAGATCCAGGCGGCTCAAGCAGCGCTGGATAAGGCTATCGCTGCCCAGGAGGGAGCAAGGAGAGCCTGGGAAGATGCTCAGGCAGCCCTAGAGGACCCCCAAGAGTTGAATCTGCAGATCGCCGAGGCCGAGACCCAACTGGCACTGGCCGAGCACCAACTCTCCCAGGCTCAGGCCCAACTGGCCACAGCCCAGATAATGCGAGATAATTACAAGCGGGATGGCTCCGCTGAGGGGCAAGCCCTCTATGAAGCCTATGGCTATCAGGTATCGGCCGCTGAGGCAGCCCTAGCCGCAGCCCAGGAACAACTGGCCGGATCCCAAAAGAACCTAGAGAACTTATTGGCCCTGAAGGAAAACCCCATCTCCCTCCGGGCCCAACTACATGCTGCCCAGGCCCAATACGAGGTGGCAGCCGCCGGGGCAGAGGTGGCTCAGGCAGCCCTAGAATCCCTCAAGGCGGGGGCCACCCCGGAGGAGATAGCCGCCGCCCAAGCCCAACTGGAGCAGGCGGAAGCGGCCTTGGGGCTCTTGGAGGTACAACTGGAGAAGATGACCCTCAAAGCGCCCCTAAGCGGCCTGGTCACCAGCCGCTCCGTTCAAATAGGGGAGACCGCCTCCCCCGGAGCTGTCCTCCTCACCCTGGCTGACCTGGATCAAGTTGAACTCACCGTCTTCATCCCGGAGAACCGGCTGGGAGAGATCCGCTTGGGACAAAAGGTTACCGTAGAGGTCGACTCCTTCCCCGGCAAGGGGTACCAAGGGGAGGTGGTCTATATCTCCTCGGAAGCGGAGTTCACCCCTCGCAACGTGCAGACCAAAGAGGAGCGGGTGACTACCGTCTTCGCCGTCAAGGTTCGGCTCCCCAACCCAGAGCACGAATTGAAACCCGGCATGCCCGCCGACGCAACATTCGAGCAACTATGAAAAGACCAGGGAAGACGAGTCCCCAGGGCTCGTGTTCCATAAGAACGTCACATCGTTTTTCGTCTCCTACTCTTCTCGCCAAAAAGCGCATCGCTCACCCCCCCTTGTGTGTTTTATCCCTGTGGGGAGCCTTAAATAACCGCCAAAAATCGGCTTGTGGCATTGACTTGCCCAGCGATTAGGTGTATAATGGAATTAAGGGTTCTCGCTGATTGCAAGCACGTCTCTAGTACCCAGAACGCTCTTAAGCCCTCATGGAGAGGGCGCAGGAAAGGGGGTGATGAAAAGCGACGAGAGTATGATGAAGTGTTTTCGACTGACGGTGGTCAAGTTATAGTTTCTCACAAGGGAGTGTAAAAAATGTTTACTCTAGCGGTTATCATAATCGCTGCCTTGGCAATCGCTATCGGCTATGGCTGGTATGCCAAGAATATTGATCGAAACATCGTCCAGCCGGACCCGAAGAAGACGACCCCAGCCAAGATGTATATGGATGGGGTCGATTTCATGCCGGCTAGTCGCAACGTTCTTTTTGGCTACCAGTTCAAGTCCATCGCCGCCTTGGCCCCCCTCACCGGCCCCATCATCGCCGTGCAGTGGGGCTGGCTGCCAGCGCTCTTGTGGATCCTCCTTGGCGTCTTCTTCATCGGCTGGGCGCAGGACTACGGGGCTATGATCATGAGCGTACGCCGCGAGGGAGACACCATGGGCGCGCTGAGTTACAAACTCATCTCGCCCCGGGCGCGCAACATCCTCCTGATCTTCATCTACTTCTACCTGCTGCTCATCATGGGTGCCTTCGGCAACGCGGTGGGGAAGGTACTGATGATCAACCCTAAGGTGCCCTTCGGCATGATCGCTGTAGTTCTGATGGGCGTCCTGGCTGGCCAGATGACCTATAAGTGGAAGCAAGACATCATCCTCACCACCGTCGTCACCGTCGTGCTCTCCTTCGTGGGCATCTGGCTGAGCACACAGCCGTTCATGTCCAACATCTTCTCGGCCATCTACGGCCTTCCCGAGTCCCCTACCATCTTCCTGGGCAACACGCAGGCCCAAGTCATCGGCACCCTGCTCATGGTGCTTTTCTGTTACCTGGGCGCAGTGCTGCCCATCTGGTCCTTTGCCCAGCCGGTCAACTACGTCTCCTTCTGGATCGTCACGCTGGGGATGGTGGGCGGTGTGATCGGCATGATCGTCTGGCGCCCGAGCATTGGCGACTTCCCAGCCTTCACCCAGTTCACCACTGCCAGCGGGCCGTTATGGCCCATGCTCTTCGTCACCATCGCCTGCGGCGCTATCTCCGGCTGGCACAGCCTGGTATCTAGTTCCGGCACATCCCGCCAGTTGGAGAAGGAGACCGATGCCCTACCCGTGGGTGGTGGCGCCATGTTCATGGAAGCGGCCTTTGCGGTCATCGCCTTCCTGTGCGCCACCGTCGCTTTCCAGGGCTGGCAGGGATATCAAGACGCTGGTGGCGCAGGCGCAGCGTTGGCGGTCTTCGCTGGAGGGTTGGCCAACTTCCTGGACCACATCGGCGTCCCCCACGACTTCGGCGTGGCCTATGGCTCCGTCTTCCTGACCATCATGGCCATCACCATCATGCAACTGGTGGTGCGCTTCATGCGTGTGGCCAGCACCGAATTGGTGGGCGATGCGGTACCCGTGATGAAGAATATACACGTGGGCAGCATTGTGGCCCTGCTCCTGACTGTGCTCTTTGTCTGGATCATCCCCTGGCTGACCATTTGGGCCGCCTTCGGCGCTTCTAACCAATTGATGGCCGGCCTGGCCCTGATGCTCATCTCCCTGTGGGCTATGTCGGAGGGCAGGAAGCATACCTGGGCGCTCTACCCCTCGATCTTCATGATCGTCACTACTATCGCCGCCCTGCTGTACACCGCCTATGTCAACCTCTTCAAGAAACTGCCGGCTGCTGCCACAGTTCAGGCTTCCATCGCCTCCGCCCTCATCGGCATCATCTGCCTGGTGCTGATAGTGGCGGCGGCCTTCCTGATTGCGGATGGCTGGCGGGCGCTGCGCAAGCCGCGGGCCGAGGAAGCCGCTAAGGCCTAAGCGAGTTAGCCCAATGTGGTAATGACGGGAGAGCCTATCTAGGCTCTCCCGTCGCTTCTGCGGTCGCAGTTGCAAGGAGGATATAAGGGAGCCTATCTCAGTAGAGATCATGGCGCCGGTGCTGACGGAGGCCTTCGCCGAGGAGGGGCTCCCTTTCTTGGTTAGTCTGCTTGACTGGTGGGAGCAAATAGTGTATTATTGATTTGAGACTGAGGTATCTTCGTTGACGGACGGTGGCCCCATTTTTGCGTTTTCGGGAAATCAGGGCAGGTGTAAGGGTGGCAAGGCTGGACCGGCTGCGTGAATTGGCACATACCGTTGGTGAGGTCATCTACGGGATGAGCATCTACGACATGGTGCGTGACCTCAACAAGGCCCGGGGCAGTTTGGAACACTTATTCATTTTGATCGTCTTCGGTGACCTATTGGGCGTGCCCATATTGCCCCCTTACTATTCCCTACGGCTCGTGCCTTACATCGTCCCCTCGCTGGATACATGGCGACGCAGCATGTTGAGAGAAAAAGATTTAACCGATCTATGTGATCAAGAGATCGGCTGATCGGTCGGTGGACTGAATAACATCAGGAGGCAGTCAAATGTCAGAAGAGCAAGAGATGAGCAGACTGAAGAGGTTCGGTCTAAGTGCACGCGATTTGTTGTACGGCATGGCCGGCCACGACATGACCCGCTTCGCTCTCAAGACCCGGGGTAGCATGGAGCACCTATTCATCCTCATCACTATGGGGGATCTTTTGGGCGTGCCCATTCTCCCACCCTACTACTCGCTGCGGCTTTTGCCCTATGTTGTGCCCCAGATCTCCACCTGGAAACGGCGAATGCTCAGGGAGCGCGATTTAACCGATGCCTTAGCCTAAGAGGGCAATTTTCTACAAAAGGGGGTGATCAAGATTACTCTAGCGAGGACTTTGAAGGAATTCCCGGAGCGCCGCTACATCGAGTTCGGCGGCAAGGGTGGTCTGGGCAAGACCAGTTTCTCCGCCGCCACGGCCTACTACCTGGCCAAAAAGGGGTATAAAACTTTGGTCTTCTCCGTGGATCCCCAGGCATCCCTGACCGACATCTTCGAGCAGGACATCTTCGGCAAGGGGCCGGTGGAGATTATACCGAACCTCTTCGCCCAGGAGATTGACGCTGATAAACGCATCAAGGATTATCAGGAGGAGATCCGTCAGAAGATCTTCGACATGTACGGCTTGGAGGAGATCCCGGAGGAGGTTGAAAACTACATTCAGGCTGCGGCGGCGGAACCGGCCATGGAGGAGAGCGCTATCTTCGACCAGGTGGTGGATATCGTCGTTGCCGGCGAGTACGATTATTACATCTACGACTTGGTGCCTTTGGGCCATGCTCTCTATTATCTAAGCATGTCTAGCGTATACGACCAGTGGATCGAGAAGATCACCAAGTTGCGCGAGGAGATGGAGGAGTATGCCCAGGTAGCGGCGGTGGTGCAGCGAAAGAAGGAAGCGGAGGAAGATCAGATCCTCAAGGAACTTCAATATATAAGGCACCGTATCAACACCTCCTCCAGCATCCTCACCGATAAGGAGAGGACGGCCTTCTTCTTCGTGGTCATTCCGGAGAAGATGGCCATCTTGGACACGATGAAGGCAGCCAAACTCTTCGCCAGTTACGACGTGCCTATTTCTGGCTACATCGTCAACCGCGTGCTGCCCCGGGAACTGGCTGGACAGGACATCCCCGAATACCTGCGCCACCGCCTCGAGATGCAATCAGGTCACCTGGAAGAAATCAAAGAGACCCTTGGCGACGAGGTTTTGGGCTACGTCCCTGAGTTCGAGCGGGACATAACCGGCCTGGAGATGATCGAGAAGATGGCCAAGGCGATGTTTGGAGAATTTTAGTGGAGTGAAGGATGATAGAAAAAAATATGCAACAATTTTTAACCGAGCACCCCGATATGAAGTACGTTTTCTTCGGGGGCAAGGGGGGAGTGGGCAAGACAGTGATGGCCGGGACAGCGGCGCTATGGTTAGCGCAACAGGGTAGGCGTACTCTTCTGGCCTCCACCAACCCCGTGCACAGCCTAACCAGCCTTCTGGATCAGGATGTCTTCGGCGCTGAGACCCCCGTGGCAGGCGTGGAGAACCTCTGGGCTTGCGAGATAGATACCAAGGATACCATCGCAAGGTCGAAACGAGAGATCAGGGAGAAGATCGAGTGGTTCCTGAGGTTCGCCGACGTCAAGGCCAAGGCCGATGAGTTCGTGGAATCTGCGACCATGAACCCCGCCTTCGAGGAATCGGCCATGTTCGAGAACATGATCGACCTCATGTTCAAGGATGAGTACGAGGCTTACGTCTTCGATACCGCCCCTACGGCCAACGCCCGACGGCTTCTGGGGATGTCCTCGGTCTATTCCCTCTGGGTCAACAAGATGGTGAAGAGTCGTGAGGAAGCCAAATCGTTGCGCGAACTCCTATCCTACAGCAAGAAGAAGGAGAAGAAGGATCCTCTGATGGAATACCTCCTCTCCTTCCGAGAGAGGATGGGACACGCCAAGGAACTCCTCACCGATGAGGAGAAAACAGCCTTCTTCTTCATCACCCTTCCCGAGGCCCTGCCCATCGCCGTGATAAAGCGCTTCATCGCTTGGTTCAAGGATTTCGGCATCCCGGTGGGAGGGGTCATCGTGAATATGGTCATCGAGAAGGAGGCCCTGGGGAAGGGTGTGCCGGAGTTTGTGCTCAATCGAGTGAGGATGCAGGAAAACTACATGAAGGAGATCTGGGACTCCTTCGATGGCATGGTGCGGGCTCTAGTGCCCCAGTTCGAGAC
>Ga0209121_10002292_pt1 | contig 19580 bp, 30 predicted proteins | sample Cruoilmetagenom3_FD_187292 | JGI IMG/M metagenome (GOLD analysis project Ga0209121, IMG submission 187292) | Oil polluted marine microbial communities from Coal Oil Point, Santa Barbara, California, USA - Sample 3 (SPAdes) (version 2) | ecosystem: Environmental > Aquatic > Marine > Oil seeps ...
TCCTTCAAAATGTTCCATAGTTCATGTTTTTCAAGCAATAAGATACGGAAACTAAATGACTAACTCAATAATTTTAATATTTACAATCAATTGCTAAATGATCTTAAAGGTAAAATGCAAAAAATCCTACAAATTTAATTTGTAGGATTTTGATATTATATCGTAAATACAAATGTTTACTTCACTTTAAAAGCATTTTCTTGCGGAAAGTAAGCAACATCACCTAATTCTTCTTCTATGCGTAGTAACTGATTGTATTTTGCCATACGGTCACTACGAGACGCAGAACCCGTTTTAATTTGGCCAGTGTTTAATGCTACAGCTAAATCTGCAATTGTGTTATCTTCAGTTTCACCAGATCTGTGAGACATTACACAAGTATAACCTGCATTTTTCGCCATATTGACAGCAGAAATAGTCTCAGTTAAAGAACCTATTTGGTTTACTTTAATTAATATTGAATTTGCGATTCCGTTTTCTATACCACGTGATAAACGCTCAACATTAGTTACAAATAAATCGTCACCTACTAACTGTACTTTATCACCAATTCTTTCAGTAAGGTCTTTCCAACCGTCCCAATCGTTTTCGTCCATAGCATCTTCAATAGAAATGATTGGATACTTTGATGCTAATTCAGCTATATATTCAGCTTGTTCCTTACTTGTTCTTACCACACCTTTATCACCTTCGAAAAGTGTGTAGTCGTATTTACCATCTTTATAAAATTCTGCAGCAGCACAATCTAGAGCGATCATTACTTCTTCTCCAAAATTATAGCCTGCTTTTTCAACAGCTTTTTTAATAGTATCTAAGGCATCTTCTGTTCCACCAGGTAAGTTAGGTGCAAAACCACCTTCATCACCAACTGCAGTACTTAAATTTCTATCGTGTAATACTTTTTTAAGATTATGGAAAATCTCAGTTCCCATCTGCATTGCATGTGTAAAGTTTTTAGCTTTTACTGGCATAATCATAAACTCTTGAAACGCAATTGGCGCATCACTATGAGAACCACCATTAATGATATTCATCATTGGTAATGGTAAGGTATTAGCAGAAACACCACCAACATATCTGTATAATGGCATACCAAGTTCGTTGGCAGCAGCCTTAGCAGCAGCTAAAGAAACACCTAATATTGCATTAGCTCCTAATTTTGATTTATTTGGTGTGCCATCTAATTCTATCATTAATTGATCAATAGCATTTTGTTCAAATACAGAAACACCTAGTAATTCTTGAGCAATTATAGAATTTACATTTTCTACAGCTTTCAACACTCCTTTACCCATATAGGTATCTCCACCATCTCTTAACTCAACAGCTTCATGCTCACCAGTAGAAGCACCAGAAGGAACTGCAGCTCTTCCCATTATTCCACTTTCTGTTACTACATCAACTTCTACAGTAGGATTCCCTCTAGAATCTAAAATTTGTCTTGCGTGTACATTAATTATAATGCTCATTATTTTTGTTTTTAGTTAACAATAAATTATACTGCCAAATGGTTCAATTATTCTATTTACTTCAGTAAATCAAACCTTTAAGGCTAGTCAAAATTACGAAAATATAAGGCTTAAAACAGAACAAAAATCATATTTACGATTAATATTTACTATAATGTTTTCGAAACTAAAAAAACGCAATAAAAGCTCTGTTTTATTGCGTTTTTGTCATTTAACTGTTCTTAATATTTTCTATAAATTGGTCGAATAAATATACCGAATCATTTGGTCCAGGACTTGCTTCTGGATGATACTGTACAGAGAAGCAGTTTTTATCTTTAATCTTTATTCCTGCAACAGTATGATCGTTTAGATGCACATGTGTAATTTCAACATTAGCACTAGCTTCAGTTTCTTCTCTATTGATAGCAAAACCATGATTTTGAGATGTTATTTCTCCTTTACCTGTTACCAAATTCTTCACAGGGTGATTTATACCTCTATGACCATTATGCATTTTGTACGTAGAAATTCCATTTGCCAAAGCAATTACCTGATGGCCTAAACAAATACCAAATAATGGCTTATTCTTTGCAATAATTTCTTTTGCCACTGCTTGCGCTTCTAATAAAGGTTCTGGATCTCCAGGACCATTAGATAAGAAATAACCATCTGGATTGAATGCTTCTAAATCTTCAAATTTAGAATTGTGTGGAAATACTTTAATATAGGCATCACGTTTAGCCAAATTTCTAAGAATATTCTTTTTAATTCCTATATCTAAAGCGGCTATTTTATAAGTAGCATTTTCATCCCCAAAAAAATAAGGTTCTTTAGTAGACACTTTTGATGCTAAATCTAAACCTACCATAGAAGGCACATCTGCTAATTGCTTTTTTAAACCTTCTATATTATCAACCTCAGTTGAGATTACAGCATTCATTGCACCATTATCCCGAATATAACTAACCAAAGCACGTGTATCTACATCTGCAATGGCTAAAGTATTGTTCTTTTCAAAAAAATCCTCTAAAGATGAATCTGCTGCAGGTCTAGAATACTCAAAACTGAAATTCTTACAAATTAAACCTGCGATTTTAATACCATCAGATTCTACTTCGTCTTCTTTAGTTCCATAATTACCTATATGTGCATTGGTTGTTACCATTAACTGACCGTAATAGGAAGGATCCGTAAATATTTCTTGATAACCGGTTGTACCAGTATTAAAACATACTTCGCCATAAGCAGAACCTTCTTTTCCGATGGATTTACCATAAAAAATTGTTCCATCAGCTAATAAAATCAGTGCTTTTTTTCTTTGTTTGTATTTCATTTTCTAATTGAGTAAATAAGCTCTCATATTACATGAGAAGTAAGCTTAAGCAAAATTCCAAAAAAAAAGGATAAACTGAAACAGTTTATCCTTGATATTTATTAATGCTTATTAACATTTTATTCTTCTTCGTTTGAAGCTTTAGTCTCCACTGGTGGAGTTGTAGTGGCTTTCTTTCCACCTCTTCTACTTCTACGTGTTGTTTTCTTCTCTGCCTTACCAGCATTATAAAGTTCGTTATAATCAACTAACTCTATCATTGCCATATCAGCATTATCACCTAATCTATTTCCTAATTTGATAATACGTGTATATCCTCCAGGACGATCACCTATTTTTGGTGCTACATCTCTAAATAATTCTGCAACAACATCCTTTTGTCTTAGCTTAGCCATAACAATACGTCTGTTGTGTGTAGTATCTGATTTAGACTTTGTAATCATTGGTTCAACAAACTGCTTTAATGCTTTAGCTTTTGCCACAGTAGTGTTAATACGTTTGTGTTCTATTAAAGAACAAGCCATATTAGCTAACATAGCTTTTCTATGCGCTGTTTGTCTACCTAAGTGATTGAATTTTTTTCCGTGTCTCATGACATTTGTTTTATCATCTTGCTACCAAATCCAGACTGTAAACGTCAGGAGAGCAAAATATGATTAATTAATCTTTATCTAATTTATATTTACTTAAATCCATTCCGAAGTTTAAACCTTTAACATTTACAAGCTCTTCAAGCTCAGTTAAAGACTTCTTACCGAAGTTTCTGAATTTCATTAAATCGTTTTTGTTGAATGATACTAAATCTCCTAAAGTATCTACTTCTGCAGCTTTTAAACAGTTTAATGCACGTACAGAAAGATCCATATCAACTAATTTAGTTTTCAATAGTTGTCTCATGTGAAGTGATTCTTCATCATAAGTTTCAGTTTGTGCAATTTCATCAGCTTCAAGAGTAATACGCTCATCTGAGAATAACATGAAGTGGTGAATTAATATTTTAGCTGCTTCTGTTAAGGCATCTTTTGGATTAATAGATCCATCTGTTTGAATTTCGAAAACTAATTTTTCGTAATCCGTTTTTTGCTCAACACGGAAATTTTCAATACTGTATTTTACATTCTTTATTGGTGTATAAATTGAATCAGTAAAGATTGTTCCGATTGGTGCAGAGGCTTTTTTGTTCTCTTCAGCAGGAACATACCCTCTTCCTTTTTCAATAGTCAATTCCATATTGATGTTTACTTTAGGATCTAAGTTACAGATTACTAAATCTGTATTTAATACTTGGAACCCAGAAATAAACTTCTGAAAATCGCCTGCAGTAATTTGATCTTGTCCTGAAATAGAAATTGTAACAGTTTCGTTATCTATTTCATCTATTTGACGCTTAAAGTTAACTTGCTTTAAGTTCAAAATCATTTCAGTAACATCTTCAACTACTCCAGAGATTGTAGAAAACTCATGATCTACACCTTCTATTCTAACCGATGTGATTGCAAAACCTTCTAATGAAGATAATAACACACGTCTTAAAGCATTTCCTACTGTTAATCCGTATCCTGGTTCTAAAGGTCTGAATTCGAATTTACCTTCGAAATCAGTAGAATCAATCATGATTACTTTGTCGGGCTTCTGAAAATTTAATATTGCCATATTTTTCTTCTTTTAATTGTTATCTAGTTGCGCGATTTATAAGTTTGAAGAAGACTAATAAATCCTTTGGCTAAATACCAATATGATTATTTATTATTTAGAATAAAGTTCAACGATAAATTGTTCGTTGATTTGCTCAGGAATCTGGATTCTTGCAGGAATAGAAACATATGTTCCTGTCATAGTATCATTATTCCAAGTAATCCATTCGTAAACATTACTAGAATTAACTAATGAATTTTGAACAGTTTCTAATGATTTAGATTTTTCTCTTACACCAACAACATCACCAGCTTTTAATTGGTAAGAAGGAATATTAACCTTTTGACCATTTACTGTAATATGTCTGTGAGAAACTAATTGTCTAGCTCCACTTCTAGTTGGAGAAATACCCATTCTAAAAACCACGTTATCTAAACGAGATTCACAAAATTGAAGTAATACCTCACCAGTAATACCTTGAGCTGCAGTTGCTCTTTTAAACATGTTTCTGAATTGTTTTTCTAATATACCATAAGTATATTTTGCTTTCTGCTTCTCCATTAATTGGATTGCATATTCAGATTTTTTACCTCTTCTCTTGTTAGCTCCGTGCTGTCCAGGAGGGTAATTTCTTTTTTCGAAGGCTTTATCGTCTCCGAAGATAGCTTGTCCAAATTTACGAGCTATTTTAGTTTTAGGACCAGTATATCTTGCCATTTTAAATTTGTTATGAGAGTGACTATAAAATTAAGGTCTTAAGCTTATCCTTCTATAACCGTTTGCCTCTCGTTGATACTTGTTAAAAATTTTTCAGTTTGCAAATTTATGCAAAATAAACTAATATCAATACATTAAAGTAATGATATTAGTTTACTAAATATTTATATGAATTATCTAACTAAATAATTAGCTAGAACCTGAAAACAAATTCAGATACTGAAACTAGTTCAGCAGAACTTAAACTCTTCTTCTTTTTGGTGGACGACATCCATTGTGTGGCATTGGAGTTACATCGATAATTTCCGATACTTCAATACCTGCATTATGTATAGATCTTATAGCAGATTCTCTACCATTACCAGGACCTTTTACATATACTTTCACTTTCTTTAACCCAGCTTCTTTAGCAACTGCTGTAGCATCTTCAGCAGCTAATTGAGCAGCATAAGGAGTATTCTTTTTAGAACCTCTAAAGCCCATTTTACCAGCTGATGACCAAGAAATTACGTCACCTTTTTTATTTGTTAAAGAAACAATGATGTTGTTGAATGAAGCTGTGATATGTGCTTCTCCAATTGCATCAACAATTACTTTACGTTTTTTTGTACTTGACTTTGCCATACTTTTTTTAGTTTTTAGTTGTTAGTTTTTAGTTATTGGAATCCTAGACTTTTACATTTCAGGCAGATTCTTCTAACGTCCAAATACTAATGACTAATGTCTTTAATTATTATTTAGTTACTTTCTTCTTGTTAGCAACCGTTTTTCTTCTACCTTTTCTTGTACGAGAGTTATTCTTTGTACGTTGTCCTCTTAATGGAAGACCTGCTCTATGACGAATACCTCTGTAACATCCTATATCCATTAATCGCTTAATGTTTAATTGTGTTTCAGAACGTAATTCACCTTCAATTTTAAAAGTTCCAACAGCTTCACGGATTGCTCCAATTTCGTCGTCAGTCCAATCGTCTACTTTAGTACTCTCGTCTACTTTTGCAGTAGCTAAAATTTCTTTTGCTCTACTTCTACCTACTCCGTAGATATAAGTTAAAGAGATTACTCCTCTTTTTTGTTTTGGTATGTCTACACCTGCAATTCTTGCCATAATTACCCTTGTCTTTGTTTGAATCTAGGATTCTTTTTGTTAATAACGTAAAGTCTCCCTTTTCTGCGCACTAATTTACAGTCTGCGCTTCTTTTCTTTACTGATGCTCTTACTTTCATCTTTATTTAGTTTAAAAGTTTAAAGTTTAAAAGTTTGAAAGTTGTTGTGTATTACTTTACAACTTTTTACTTTATAACTTTACAACCTACTATAATTAGTATCTATAAGTTATACGAGCCTTAGTTAAATCATAAGGACTCATTTCTAATTTCACTTTATCACCTGGTAATAATTTGATATAATGCATACGCATTTTACCAGAGATATGTGCAGTCACTATATGACCATTTTCTAATTCTACACGAAACATTGCATTAGATAATGCTTCTATTATCGTTCCGTCTTGTTCAATTGCTGCTTGTTTTGCCATAATACTATCTTATTGCGCAACCGATTTTCGGTTTTTACCAGTTTTCATCAAGCCATCATAATGCTTATTTAATAAATAAGAATTAATCTGTTGCATCGTATCGATTGCAACACCCACCATAATTAAAAGTGATGTACCACCAAAGAATAATGCCCAACCTTGCTGCACCTTCATTAACTGAACAATAAATGCTGGAAATATTGCGATCAATGCTAAGAATATAGAACCTGGTAAGGTTATTTGTGACATGATTTTATCTAGATACTCAGACGTCTCAGATCCTGGACGTATACCAGGAATAAATCCTCCACTACGTTTAAGATCATCAGCCATTTTATTGGTTGGAACCGTTATTGCCGTATAAAAATATGTAAATATTATAATCAATAAAGCAAATACTACATTGTACCAAAATCCGAATATATCTTGAAAATTAGCTTGCATCCATTGACCAGCTCCAGTATCCTTAAGGAATGATGACTTTCCAATTAAACCAGGAACAAACATAATAGCTTGTGCAAAGATAATTGGCATTACACCCGAAGCGTTAAGCTTTAAAGGTAAAAACTGACGTGATCCAAACACATTCTTTTCATAACCACCAGAAGCAGTTCTTCTTGCGTACTGAACAGCAATTTTACGTACTGCCATTACTAAGAATACAGATGCCAATATAATTAAGAACCAGATAACCAATTCTATTAATATCATCATAAATCCACCATTACCTCCTTCTAACCTAGAAGCTGAATTAAGTACAAACGATTGTGGTAAAGTAGCAATAATACCCACCATAATTAATAATGAGATACCATTACCAATTCCTTTATCCGTAATTTTTTCTCCTAACCACATTGCAAATACACAACCTGTTACTAGAATAATTACTGATGAAAAGTAGAATACATTTTCACTAAATCCAGGGACTAACATAGAACCCATAGACTGTGCACCAGATAATGCAGGTACACTAGCTAAGTAACCAGGTGCCTGAACTAGACAAATACCAATAGTTAACCAACGTGTAATCTGCGTTATTTTCTTTTGACCACTTGCTCCTTCTTTCTGAAGTTTTTGTAAATAAGGAATCGCAATACCCATTAACTGAACAACAATGGAAGCAGAAATATATGGCATAATACCTAACGCAAATACTGATGCATTAGCAAATGCACCACCTGTAAAAGCATTCAATATTCCTAAAATACCTCCTTGCATACCAGCCTGTAAACCACCCAATTTATCGATATCAATACCAGGTAATACAACCTGCGCACCAAAACGATAAACCAATAACAAACCTAAAGTAAGAATAATTCTATCCTTAAGTTCTGTGATCTTCCAAACGTTTTTTAATGTTTCTATTATTTTCATCCTATAATCTTATAAAGTTACGGCTTCACCACCAGCAGCTTCAATAGCAGCCTTTGCTGTAGCAGTAAATTTATGAGCAGTTACTGTTAATTTTGCTTTTAACTCACCTCTACCTAAAATTTTAACTAGCTCATTTTTACCAGCTAATCCCATAGATACAAGAGATTCGAAATCAACACTACCTTTTATTTTCTTATCATCTACTAACTGTTGTAACGTATCTAAGTTTACACCTTGATATTCTACACGGTTAATGTTTGTAAATCCAAATTTAGGAACACGTCTTTGTAATGGCATTTGACCACCTTCGAATCCTAATTTCTTAGAATAACCAGAACGCGACTTCGCACCTTTATGTCCTCTTGTCGCAGTACCACCTTTACCAGATCCTTGACCACGTCCAATACGCTTTCCTTGATTTTTTACTGAACCTTCTGCAGGTTTTAAATTACTTAAATCCATTTAAGTTATATTTTTAAGCTTCTTCTACAGAAACTAAATGTTCAACTTTCTTAACCATACCAAGGATATTTGGTGTGGCATCGTGCTCTACTACTTGACCAATCTTTTTTAAACCTAAAGCTAATAATGTTAACTTTTGTCTTTTTGTACGATTGATTGCACTTTTAACTTTCTTTACTTTGATCTTTGCCATCTTGTCCTATCGATTATCCGTTAAATACTTTTTCAAGTGAAATTCCACGCTCTCTAGCCACAGATTTTGCATCTCTTAATTGTAATAAAGCATCAAATGTCGCTTTAACCACGTTATGAGGGTTAGATGATCCTTGAGACTTAGATAATACATCATGTACACCTACTGCTTCAAGTACTATTCTAACAGCACCACCAGCAATAACTCCTGTACCAGGTGCAGCTGGGATAATGTTAACTCTAGCTCCACCATACTTACCTTTTTGCTCGTGTGGTAATGTTCCTTTTATAACTGGAATTCTAACTAAGTTTTTCTTAGCATCTTCTACAGCTTTAGCAATTGCAGTTGCAACATCTTTAGATTTCCCTAAACCATGTCCTACTACACCTTCTTCGTCACCTACAACAACAATAGCAGAAAAACCAAATGCTCTACCACCTTTTGTTACTTTAGTTACACGCTGTACACCAACTAAACGATCTTTTAAATCTAATCCGCCTGGCTTTACTAATTCTGCGTTTTTATATTTTTGATACATAATGTCTTAAAATTTAAGTCCTGCTTCTCTAGCTCCTTCAGCTAATGATTTTACTCTTCCATGATATAAATAACCACCTCTATCAAAAGCAATAGTTTCAACACCAGCTTTCATAGCGTTTTCTGCAACAGCTTTACCAACTAAGGCAGCAGTTTCCGTTTTGTTTCCTTTAGACTTTGCTATGTCCTTATCTCTTGAAGATGCAGCAGCAATAGTTTTACCAGTTACATCATCTACGACTTGAGCATAAATCTCTTTATTGCTTCTAAAAACAGCTAATCTTGGTCTACTTTCAGTACCAGATACTACCTTACGGATTCTGCTTTTAATTCTTATTCTTCTTTCGTTCTTTGTCAATGCCATAACTTAATTATTAAGCTGATTTACCTGCTTTTCTTCTAATTTCTTCACCAACAAACTTAATACCTTTTCCTTTGTAAGGTTCTGGTTTTCTAAAGCCACGAATCTTTGCAGCTACCTGTCCAACCAATTGTTTGTCTAAAGACGTTAATTTAATAATTGGATTTTTACCTTTTTCTGAAATCGTCTCAACTTTTACTTCTGGAGCAATGTCCAAAACAATATTATGAGAAAATCCTACGGCTAAATCTAATTTTTGTCCTTGATTTGATGCTCTGTAACCTACACCAACCATTTCTAGTTCTTTGGTCCAGCCTTTAGAGACACCTTCAATCATATTAGCAATTAATGCTCTGTAAAGACCATGTTTTGCTCTTAAATCTTTCTTATCAGAAGTACGCTCTAATGTAATAGTACCGTCTTCTTGCTTTATAGTAATATCTGAATACTCTTGAGTTAACTCACCTAATTTACCTTTCGCAGTAATTACGTTGTCTTTAATCTCAAGTGTTACACCTTCAGGAACTGTTATTGGGTTTTTACCTATTCTTGACATAATTTCCTGTTTTTAGTATACATAACATAATACTTCGCCACCAACGTTTTCTCTTTGCGCTTGTTTACCTGTCATAACTCCATGAGAAGTAGAAACAATTGCAACACCTAAACCATTTAAGATTCTTGGCATTTCGTTAGAGCCAGCATACATACGTAAACCTGGTTTACTAATTCTTTGAATTTTTTTGATGACAGACTCCTTAGTGTCTTTGTTGTATTTCAAAGCAATTTTAATCGTGCCTTGAACACTTGAGTCATCAAACTTATAACTTAAGATATATCCTTGTTCGAATAATATCTTAGTTATTTCTTTTTTTAAGTTAGATGCAGGAATCTCAACCACTCTGTGATTTGCCTTAACTGCATTTCTAACTCGCGTTAAATAATCCGCTATTGGATCTGTATACATAGTTATTAATTTGCGGTAGCGGTTTTTGACACTATTGTCAAACCTGAAACCAATTTATAATTTTACCAACTTGCCTTCTTAACACCAGGAATTAATCCTTGATTAGCCATTTCTCTAAACATTACACGAGAAATTCCAAATTGTCTCATATAACCTTTTGGTCTTCCTGTAAGTTTACAACGGTTGTGCTGACGTATAGGTGATGCGTTTTTCGGCAATTTTTGTAATGCTTCATAATCGCCTGCTTCTTTCAAAGCTTTACGTTTTTCAGCATACTTAGCTACCATTTTAGAACGTTTAACCTCACGGGCTTTCATTGATTCTTTAGCCATAATTAATTCTTTTTAAAAGGTAATCCTAGTTCTGTTAATAAAGACTTCGCTTCCTTATCTGTATCAGCAGAAGTCACGAATGTGATATCCATACCAGATATCTTATTGATTTTATCAATATCAATTTCTGGGAAAATGATTTGTTCTACAACACCTAAATTATAGTTTCCACGTCCATCAAAACCAGTAGCTTTGATACCGTTAAAATCTCTAACTCGTGGTAAAGCTGAAGTCACTAAACGATCTAAGAACTCATACATTTGCTCTCCTCTTAAAGTCACCTTAGCGCCAATTGGCATACCTTTACGTAACTTGAAGGTTGCAACATCTTTCTTAGACATTGTGTGTATAGCTTTTTGTCCAGTTATTTTAGTAAGTTCCTCTACTGCGTGATCAATTAATTTCTTGTCCGCAACAGCAGCACCAACACCTTTAGATAATACTATCTTTTTAAGTTTAGGTACTTGCATTACATTTTTGTAACCAAATTCTTCCGTAAGAGCAGGAACAACTTTGTCCTTGTACTCTTGTTTTAATCTTGCAACGTAAGCCATAATTAAATTACTTCATTAGATTTTTTAGAAAATCTTACTTTATTATCGCCATCCATTCTAAATCCAACTCTAGTTGCTTCTCCTTTTGAGGTTAACAACGATAAGTTTGAAATATGAATTGATGCTTCTTTCTCTACAATTCCACCTTGAGGATTTTGTGCACTTGGTTTCGTATGTTTCTTAACCATGTTCACGCCTTCTACGATGGCTTTGTTCTTCTCTATTAATACTTTAAGCACTTTACCTTCTGAACCTTTATGGTCGCCAGCAATAACTTGTACCGTATCTCCTGATTTTATTTTAAGCTTTGTCATCTTATTTAACAATTAAAGCACTTCAGGTGCTAATGATACAATTTTCATGAATTGTTTATCACGAAGTTCTCTAGCTACAGGACCAAAAACACGAGTTCCTCTCATTTCCCCTTGAGGTCCTAAAAGTACACAAGCGTTGTCGTCAAATCTAATATAAGATCCATCCGGACGTCTTACTTCTTTAGCTGTACGTACAACAACTGCTGTAGATACTGCTCCTTTTTTAATAGTTCCATTTGGAGTAGCATCTTTTACAGACACAACAATTTTATCTCCAACTGAAGCGTATCTTCTCTTTGTCCCACCTAATACACGGATAGTTAAAACTTCCTTTGCACCAGTATTATCAGCTACTTTTAATCTTGATTCTTGTTGTACCATAATTACTTCGCTCTTTCAATTATTTCTACTAATCTCCAACATTTAGATTTACTTAAAGGTCTTGTTTCCATGATCTTTACTGTATCTCCTTCGTTGCAGTCGTTTGTCTCATCGTGCGCAACATATTTCTTTGTCTTTAACACGAATTTTCCATACATAGGGTGTTTTACTTTTTTAACTTCAGCAACTACAATAGATTTCTCCATTTTGTTACTAGTTACTATCCCTATACGTTCTTTTCTTAAGTTTCTTTTTTCCATCTTTCAGCAGAATACAATTATTGTACTTCTCTTTTAGTTAATTCTGTTGCTACTCTAGCTACTGTGCGACGTGCAACTCGTAACTGAATCGGATTTTCTAAAGGAGATATAGTGTGGGCCATCTTTAGGTCCGTATAACTCTTTTTAGTTTCACTAAGTTTCTCTTGTAACTCAGCTATTGAAAGCTGTTTAATTTCTGATTGCTTCATAATATCTTTTTTATTAAGCTTCGTAATCTCTAGCTATGATAAACTTAGTTTTTACTGGAAGTTTCTGAGCTGCTAAACGTAATGCTTCTTGAGCTACGTCTAATGGCACTCCACTTATTTCAAATAACATACGTCCTGGCTTTACAACAGCTGCCCAATATTCCACGGCACCTTTACCTTTACCCATACGTACTTCAAGAGGTTTCTTTGTAATAGGCTTGTCTGGAAATATTTTAATCCACAACGACCCTTCTCTCTTCATATAACGTGTAGCGGCAATACGCGCTGCTTCTATTTGGCGTGCAGTTATAAAAGTCGACTCTAATGATTTAATACCAAAGGTACCATTTGATAACAAATGACCTCTCCCAGCATTACCTTTCATTCGACCCTTTTGCTGCTTACGAAATTTTGTTCTTTTAGGCTGTAACATTTTTTTCTTTCTTTAAAAAATTACTTTCTTCGACGAGATTGGTTCTTATTTCCACCACGTCCACCTTTTCCTTTTTGTTTAGATAGACCAACTAATGGAGATAATTCTCTTTTTCCATATACCTCGCCTTTCATAATCCAAACTTTGATACCCAATCTACCATAGGTAGTATGAGCTTCAACTAGAGCATAATCAATATCAGCTCTAAAAGTAGATAAAGGAATACGTCCTTCTTTATAGTGTTCAGAACGTGCCATTTCAGCACCATTCAAACGACCACTAATTTGAATTTTGATTCCTTCTGCATTCATACGCATAGCTGCAGCGATAGCCATTTTAATTGCACGTCTGTAAGAAATTCTACTTTCTATCTGACGAGCGACACTGGCAGCTACTAAATGCGCATCTAGTTCAGGTCTTTTAATTTCAAAGATGTTCAATTGAACTTCTTTTCCAGTAATTTTCTTAAGCTCTTCTTTTAACTTATCTACCTCTTGTCCACCTTTACCGATAATAATACCAGGTCTAGCAGTAGTGATAGTAACGGTTACAAGTTTAAGCGTGCGCTCAATAATTACTCTACTAACACTAGCTTTAGATAAACGTGCATGCACGTATTTTCTAATTTTAGAGTCCTCGGCTAGTTTATCACCATAATCGTTTCCTCCGTACCAGTTAGATTCCCATCCTCTGATAATTCCTAAGCGATTTCCGATTGGATTTGTTTTTTGTCCCATATCTCTATCTTAGCTTTGTGTTTTGTTTAATGAATCTACAACCACTGTTACGTGATTAGATCTCTTTCTTATTCTGTGTGCTCTACCTTGAGGTGCAGGACGTAATCTCTTTAACATAGATCCACCGTCTACTCTAATCTCTTTGATATAAAGCTTAGCTTCTTCAACATCTGCATCTTCGTTTTTTGCTTGCCAGTTTGCAATTGCAGACATAACCAATTTCTCTAAACGACGAGATGCTTCTTTTGGACTAAATCTAAGAATCTGAAGAGCCTTCTCAGCCTTCTCACCTCTTACTAAATCCGCAACTAAACGCATTTTTCTAGGTGATGTAGGACAGTTATTAAGCTTTGCAAAAGCAACCTGCTTCTTCTCAGCCTTAATAGCTTCCGCCATTTGTTTTTTACGACTTCCCATGATTCTTATTTTTTACCTTTATTCTTTGCACCTGCATGACCTCTAAATGATCTTGTTGGTGAAAATTCTCCTAATTTGTGACCTACCATATTCTCAGTAACATATACTGGAACAAATTGACGACCATTATGAACTGCTATAGTTTGTCCAACGAAATCTGGTGAAATCATTGATGCTCTAGACCAAGTTTTGATAACCGTCTTTTTGTTTGAAGCTACATTTTCAGCAACTTTCTTTTCTAATTTATAGTGGATATAAGGTCCTTTTTTTAATGAACGTGCCATACTATCTTAATTATTTCTTTCTACGTTCTACAATATACTTATTACTCGCTTTTGTCTTAGAACGTGTTCTAAATCCTTTAGCAGGAATACCGTTTCTAGATCTTGGATGACCACCAGCAGACTTACCTTCACCACCACCCATTGGATGATCTACAGGGTTCATCACTACAGGTCTTACTCTTGGACGTCTACCTAACCATCTACTTCTTCCGGCTTTACCAGACACAAGCAATTGATGATCTGAATTAGAAACAACTCCAATAGTTGCCATACATGTTACTAAAATCATTCTAGTTTCCCCCGAAGGTAACTTCACTGTTGCGAACCTACCATCTCTTGCCATTAATTGAGCAAATGCACCAGCACTACGCGCCATAACAGCACCTTGACCAGGACGTAACTCTATACAAGAAATTATTGTACCTAAAGGTATTTCACTAAGAGGCATTGCATTTCCAATTTCTGGAGCTATACTCGTATCACCAGAAACTATTTTTTGTCCTACTTGTAAACCATTCTGAGCGATAACATAACGCTTCTCTCCATCTTGGTAATTTAATAAGGCAATAAATGCTGTTCTGTTTGGATCATACTCGATTGTTTTAACTTCTGCAGGAATTCCTGTTTTGTTACGTTTAAAATCGATAATACGATACTTCTTCTTATGACCTCCACCTAAATGGCGCATAGTCATTTTTCCTTGACTGTTTCTACCACCAGACCTTTTTTTCGGAGCAAGCAAGCTTTTCTCCGGCTTATCAGTAGTTATGGCGTCAAATCCATTTACTACTCTAAATCGCTGAGCTGATGTGATCGGTTTTAATTTTCTTACTGACATTAATGTCTAAAATTACATGTTAGTGTATAAATCTATTGTCTCACCTTCCGCCAGTTGTACAATTGCTTTTTTAACAGCATTTGTTTTACCATGCTGAACACCAGTTTTTGTAAACTTTGTTCTTCTATCTGGACGGACATTTATTGTACGAACTTTTTCAACAGAAACTCCATAAGCAGCTTCCACCGCTTTCTTGATTTCTACCTTGTTCGCCTTTGTATTCACTTCAAATGCATAAGCATTTAACAACTCACTTTGCATGGTTGCCTTTTCTGTGATTATAGGTTTTATTAAGATACTCATCTGTTCTATTTACTTAAATTCGATTCAATTCCTTCTAATGCACTTTCAATTAGAATAACTTTATTAGCATTCATAATTTTATAAGTGCTTAATTCTGAGCTAGTTATAACTTCAGAACCTTTAAAATTGCGTGAGGACAAATATACATTATTATTTGAGCCACCCAACACAATAAGAGATTTTTTGTTTTCAACCTCTAAAGCCTTTAAAACATTGACAAAGTTTTTAGTTTTCGGAGCATCAAAACTGAAGTCCTCCATTACTAAAATTGACTTATCATTTGCCTTAATACTTAATGCAGATTTACGTGCTAATCGCTTTACGTTTTTATTTAATTTAAAACCGTAATTTCTTGGTCTTGGACCAAACATACGTCCACCACCTCTAAATACACCAGACTTAATAGAACCTGCACGTGCTGTACCTGTTCCTTTTTGTTTTTTAATCTTACGTGTACTTCCAGAGATATCTGCTCTTTCTTTTGCCTTATGCGTTCCTTGTCTTTGATTTGCTAAGTATTGCTTAACATCTAAATAGACTGCATGATTATTAGGCTCTATAGCGAATACGTCTTTAGAAAGCTCAGCTTTTCTACCCGTATCTTTTCCGTTTATATCTAAAACTGCTACCTTCATTACTTCTCAATGATTACATAAGAATTCTTGTGACCAGGAATACATCCTTTTACCACTAGTAAGTTCTTTTCTGGAACTACTTTGTAAACTCTTAAATTTTGAACTTTAACTGTTTCACCACCCATTCTTCCGGCCATCTTCATTCCTTTGAATACTCTCGCAGGATAAGAAGCTGCACCAATAGAACCTGGAGCTCTTAAACGGTTATGTTGACCGTGAGTTGCTTGACCTACACCAGCAAATCCATGACGTTTTACAACACCTTGAAAACCTTTACCTTTTGAAGTTCCTGCAACATCCACAAACTCACCTTCTGTGAATTGCTCTACAGTGATTGCATCACCTAATTTGTACTCCGCATCAAAACCTTTAAATTCTGCGACTTTGCGTTTTACAGAAGTACCCGCTTTTTTAGCATGACCTAAGTCAGCTTTAGTAGCGTTTTTTTCTGTCGCGTCATCGAAACCTAATTGAAGTGCATTATAACCATCCACTTCTTCAGTTCTGACTTGGGTAACGATACATGGTCCAGCTTCGATTACTGTACAAGGAATATTCTTCCCGTTTTCATCGAAAATGCTGGTCATACCGATTTTTTTTCCAATTAACCCAGACATATTATTATTTATTTATTATTACTATTAGTTATTCAAAATTCAAGGCTGAAAATACGTTTCAGCCTTGAATTGTATTTTTTCCGTCTTTCCATCGCTCGCAGCTCAGGACATGTTAGTGTTCAATTACACTTTAATCTCAACCTCTACTCCACTTGGCAATTCAAGTTTCATTAAAGCATCAATTGTCTTAGAAGATGAAGAGTAAATATCTAATAATCTCTTGTAAGAGCTTAATTGAAATTGTTCTCTAGACTTCTTGTTTACGTGTGGTGAACGTAACACAGTGAAAATTTTCTTGTGTGTTGGTAATGGAATTGGACCCGTTACAACAGCACCAGTACTTTTTACTGTTTTTACAATCTTATCAGCAGACTTATCTACTAAGTTGTGATCGTAAGACTTTAATTTTATTCTGATTTTTTGACTCATTTTCTTAAGATTTACGATTCAACGCCTTTAGCTGCTTTTATTACTTCTTCTGAAACATTAGAAGGAGTTTGTGCATAGTGTGAAAATTCCATAGTTGAAGTTGCTCTACCAGATGACAATGTTCTTAATGTTGTTACATATCCAAACATTTCTGATAATGGCACAGTAGCTTTTACTGTTTTTGCACCAGCTCTATCTCCCATATCACTTACTTGACCTCTTCTTCTATTTAAATCACCTACAATATCACCCATATTTTCTTCAGGTGTAATTACCTCAAGTTTCATAATAGGCTCCATTATAACCGCTTTTGCTGCTTTTGCTGAATTTTTAAATCCAAGCTTAGCTGCTAATTCGAATGATAATTGATCTGAATCGACATCGTGATAAGATCCATCTTTCAATGTCACTTTCATTGCATCAACTTCAAAACCTGCTAATGGTCCATTAACCATTGCCATTTTAAATCCTTTTTCAATTGAAGGTATAAATTCCTTAGGAACATTACCACCTTTAATTACAGATTCAAACTGAAGACCTACAACACCTTCATCTGCTGGTTCAATCGTAAATACGATATCAGCAAATTTACCACGACCACCAGATTGTTTTTTATAAACTTCTCTATGGTTAGCTAATTGTGTAATAGCTTCTTTATATTCAACTTGTGGTTGACCTTGGTTAACCTCAACTTTAAATTCTCTTTTTAAACGATCTACAATTACATCTAGGTGAAGCTCACCCATACCAGAAATAATAGTCTGTCCTGAAGCTTCGTCTGAACGCACAGTAAATGTTGGATCTTCTTCAGCTAATTTAGCTAAGCCCATTCCTAATTTATCAACATCTGCTTTAGTCTTTGGCTCAACCGCTATACCAATTACTGGATCAGGGAAGTCCATAGATTCTAAAACTATAGGATGCTTTTCAGATGTTAATGTATCTCCTGTTTTGATAGATTTAAATCCAACAGCAGCTCCAATATCACCAGCTTCGATAAAATCAATTGCATTTTGCTTATTAGCATGCATTTGGTAAATACGAGAAATACGTTCTTTTTTACCTGAACGATTATTTAACACGTAAGAACCTGCATCTAAACGACCAGAATATGCTCTAAAAAATGCTAAACGACCAACAAAAGGATCAGTCGCGATTTTAAATGCTAAAGCAGCAAATGGCTCCTTTACATCTGGTTTACGAATCTCTTCTTGTTCTGTATCTGGATTCATACCAACGATACCTTCCTTGTCCACTGGAGAAGGTAAGTAACGACAAACAGCATCCAATAAGAATTGTACACCTTTATTTTTGAAAGCAGAACCACAAATCATAGGAATGATTGCCATATCCATAACAGCAGCTCTAAGTGCAGCGTGCACTTCGTCTTCTGTAATTGAATCTTCATCTTCCATAAACTTCTCTAGTAAGTTCTCATCGTAGCTTGCTACTTCTTCAATTAATAAAGCTCTATATTTTCTAGCTTCTTCTTTAAGCTCTTCCGGAATTTCAACAATATCAAAAGTTGCCCCTTGAGTTTCATCATGCCAAACAATAGCTCTATTCTTAACTAAATCAATAATTCCTTTAAAGTTATCTTCGTCACCAATATTTAAAACGATTGGTACAGCGTTAGACTTTAACATGTCCTTCACTTGTTGACAAACGGCTAAAAAGTCAGATCCTTGACGGTCCATTTTATTAACGAAACCAATTCTTGGCACTTTATAGTTATCTGCTAGTCTCCAGTTCGTTTCAGATTGTGGCTCAACACCATCAACTGCACTAAATAAGAATACTAAACCATCTAGTACACGCAAAGAACGATTTACCTCAACCGTAAAATCAACGTGACCAGGAGTATCGATAATATTAAAATGATATCCTTTAGTATCTGGTGTTGGCTCTCCATTTTCAATTGGAAATTGCCAAGTACAAGTTGTAGCAGCAGAAGTAATTGTAATACCTCTTTCTTGCTCTTGCTCCATCCAGTCCATAGTTGCAGCACCATCATGTACCTCACCTATTTTATGAGAAACACCTGTATAATAAAGAACACGTTCTGTTGTAGTGGTTTTTCCAGCATCAATATGTGCTGCAATACCTATATTTCTTGTAAATTTTAAATCTCTTGCCATTTCTTATTAAAATCTAAAGTGAGAGAATGCTTTGTTTGCTTCAGCCATTTTGTGAGTATCGACTCTTTTCTTAACAGCTGCACCTTCTTCTTTAGCCGCAGCTAAAACTTCCGACGCTAAACGTTGTGCCA
>Ga0209121_10002295_pt1 | contig 19556 bp, 21 predicted proteins | sample Cruoilmetagenom3_FD_187292 | JGI IMG/M metagenome (GOLD analysis project Ga0209121, IMG submission 187292) | Oil polluted marine microbial communities from Coal Oil Point, Santa Barbara, California, USA - Sample 3 (SPAdes) (version 2) | ecosystem: Environmental > Aquatic > Marine > Oil seeps ...
TAAATGCACCTATTAAATTTAATAGAATAAATAGTAAATGATTCGTATTAATTTTATTGGCCTATTTTTTAAATGTTTTAAATAAAATTAATACGAATCATTTACTATTTATTCTATTAAATTTAATAGGTGCATTTATGGCTTGTTTAGCATCGATTTTATTAAATTATTTTCCATTTATTTTATTAGAAGGTATTTGGACTTTAGTGTCGCTTTATTCACTATTGAAGCACTATAAACTAATATAGTTTAGTTTCTTCACCTTATATTCCAGAAATATTAATAATTTTAGAGCGAATTTGTCGTTAAAAGTAATGTCGATTATATAATAATGTATTTTATGAAAAAGTTTTTAGCTTTAGTTATAGTAATTTTTTGTTGTTTAACCATTAGTATTCAAGCTCAGGAAAGAGAAAATTTGGGTTATATGATAAATTCTAAATATGATGACAATTACCCAGTTATTTCTCCCGATGGTAAAACTTTATACTTTGGAAGATCTGGAAATCCTGGTAATGAAGGTGAAAAAGATATTTACTATTCAGTATTAAGAAATGACGGAAAATGGTCTCGCGCCGTAAGTATGGGATCTAAACTGAATAATAAAAACGAGAATATTGTTGTTGGAGTTTCTGGAGATAACAATCAAATTTTGCTTTTCTGGAATTATAATAAAAAGGAAGCCTATTTTTCAAAAGCTACAAAAACGGAGAAAGGTTGGTCTAAACCACAAAGTTTATTATTTGAAGGAGATAAAGAGTTTATTGAAAGTTTTTCAGGTTCTTTAGCAAGTGACGGGAAAACGGTTGTTTTACATTTAAACGATGCTACTAGAAAAACAAAAGACGATTTATTTGTCTCTTTTATAACAAATAAAGGCACTTTAACCGAGCCTCTTCACCTTGGAAATACTATTAATTCAAATGCTCAGGAAATGACTCCTTATTTATCGGCGGATATGAAAACATTGTATTTTTCATCAACACGACCTGGCGGGCAAGGAGGGGCAGATATTTATTATTCAAAGCGATTAGATAATTCTTGGACTAATTGGACGGTACCAAAAAATATGGGAAAAGTAATTAATTCGCCAGCTTGGGAATTGTATTTTACAGTCTCTTATTTAGGTGATTATGCTTATTTTTCAAGTACAAACCAAAGTCTTGGAGGTGATGATATTTTTAGAATTAGCCTAAAAGAAGAGCAAAAGCCAGAACCTACTATTTTAATAACGGGTACAACACTTAATAAAAAAACAGGAAAACCAATAAGCACTACTGTTAATTATAAATCTACAACTGGAAAAGATGTAAAAGGAACAGTCGTTTCTTCATCATTTACAGGTAAATTTCAGTTAACATTACCAAAAGATAAATATGAAATTCAAGTAACGGCTGAAGATTATTATTCGGTTAGTGAAAATATTGATTTAGAAGGACTCGAAAAAAGTACGGAAATTTTAAAAGAGTTGGTTTTAATTCCTTTGGAAGAAGGTGAAACCATTAGAATGAATAATATCTTTTTCGATTTTGGAGAGTCAACACTTCGTTCTGAATCTTTTGCAGAGTTAGATAGATTAATTGATATTCTAGGTCGCCAGAAGAAAATGGAAATAGAAATTGGTGGTCATACCGATGATATTGGTAATGATGAATCGAACAAAAAGCTATCACAAGAAAGAGCAGATAGTGTGGTTTCTTATTTAGTTTCTAAAGGTGTAGATACTAAAAAATTAACTTCTGTTGGTTATGGTGAAGCGGTTCCTGAAGCATCAAATGACACAGAAGAAGGTAGAAAACAAAATAGACGAGTAGTTTTCAAAATATTGAAAATGAGGTAGTACTTTCTTATATTTTTGTGAATTTCGTTAAATTTATTTTTTTATATGATACTATAGTTTTATTCAAGAGGTTTTGTATTTTTAAGAGATTAAAATTATCGTTAAAAGCGATTTACATAATATTTAATAAATGTATATGACAATTAGAAAAAGCAATAGAGGAAGTAGTTTTCGTTTTAAATTCTATTGTTTAGTATTTGTATCAATTCTATTATTTTCTAGCTGTAGTAAGGATTCAGTTGAAGATACTGTTGTAGTAGAAACTACAGACATTAATCAATTTTCAATACAAAAATTAAATAACCCTAATTTGTATGAGAATATTGATTTTAACATTGAAAATTCAAAAATTACTGGAAGAATACCTCAATTAACAAATATTACTGATTTGATTGCATCTTTTACACACAAAGGAGCAAACATTACTGTAGACGGGATTAATCAAGTTAGTGGACATTCATCAAATGATTTTTCTAATGTAATAAATTACGTTGTTAAAACAATAGAAGGGAATGAGAAATCATATAATGTAGATTTAATCAATTTTACCGCTTTACCAATAATTAATATTACAACAGATAATAAATTAGCAATAGATACAAAAGAGGACTATAGAATAGGCCATATTAGTTTAATTGGTAATAGAAAATTCCCGAACTTTGAGAATGTTAAAATGAAGATTAGAGGAAGAGGAAACTCTACTTGGGGTGTTCATCCTAAAAAACCTTATCAACTAAAGTTTGATGATAAGACAGAATTATTTGGAATTCCAGAAGACAAAAAATGGATATTTTTGGCTGAATTCTCGGATAAATCATTGATAAGGAATAAAATAGCTTTTGAGCTGGGATATATAAGTAACTTAAATTGGACGCCAAAATCAACTTTTGCAGAGGTTGTTGTAAATGGGGAACACATCGGATTGTATAATATATCTCAAAAAGTAGAAGAGAGTGATAATAGAGTTGCACTTGGTGATAATGGTTATTTATTAGAAATTGACCAACTTGAAAGGTTGGACGAAGATGATGTGTATTTTTATTCAAACAACTTTTTAATTAATATAAAAGAACCAAATGTTGAACATAATAGTTCTGAATATATTTTTGTGAAAAATTTAATTATTGATTTTGAACAAGCATTACACGGAGAAAATTTTAAAGATGAAGTGAATGGGTATAAAAAATATATAGATATAGATAGTTTTATTGATTGGTATTTAATTAGTGAAATAACTAAAAATCAAGATTCAAAATCTTTTTCAAGTATATTTTTAAATTTTGTTCAAGGAGAAAAAATTAAAATGGGCCCTTTATGGGATTTTGATTTAGCCTTTGGAAACGTAAATTATTCAGATGCCGAACACCCAGAAGGTTTTTGGGTAAAGGATCATATATGGTATAAAAGATTATTTGAAGATGAAGATTTTGTAAACAAAGTAAAAAACAGATTTATTCATTTTAGAGAAAATCAAAATTTTATTTTAGAAAGAATGAATTATTATGAAAACCATTTAAAATGGTCTCAAGAAGAAAACGATAAACTTTGGAATTTATTCGGGAATTATGTTTGGCCAAACCCAGTAGTTTATAACTCACATTCAGAAGAAATTGCTCATTTAAAAAATTGGTTCAATGAAAGAATGGATTGGCTCGACAATGCTTATATTAAGTTATAGGTTTATTCATTTTAATTACTAGCTTTCACTTCAAAAAAGGAATGCGTAACTTTGCGCTCAAATTTTTTCTAAATGAAATGAGCTTGCTAAAAATTTTATCACCCAATTTAATGATAAATAGCGAACAGTATACTTGTGCTGAGCGTAGTCGAAGTATGTCCGTTAAAAAAAATAATATTGACACATGAAAAGAGTAATTGTTGGACTTTCGGGAGGTGTAGATAGTAGCGTTGCAGCTTATTTATTAAAAGAGCAAGGCTATGAAGTTATTGGTTTGTTTATGAAAAATTGGCACGATGATTCTGTAACTATTTCTAATGAATGTCCTTGGTTAGAAGATAGCAATGACGCTATGATTGTAGCCGATAAATTAGGAATCCCTTTTCAAGTAGTTGATTTAAGCGAAGAATACAAAGAGCGTATTGTTGATTATATGTTTAACGAATACGAAAAAGGAAGAACTCCTAATCCAGATGTTCTTTGCAATCGTGAAATTAAATTCGATGTATTTTTAAAAATAGCATTGGAGCTAGGTGCAGATTATGTAGCAACTGGGCACTATTGTAGAAAAGACGAGGAATTAATGAACGGAGAGCCAGTTTTTAAGTTATTGGCTGGAAAAGATAATAACAAAGATCAATCTTATTTTTTATGTCAGCTTTCTCAAGAACAATTGTCAAAAGCATTGTTTCCAATAGGTGAACTTACGAAACCAGAGGTTCGAAAAATAGCGGCAGAACAAGACTTAATTACGGCAGATAAAAAGGATTCACAAGGGTTGTGTTTTATAGGAAAAGTTAGATTGCCTGAATTTTTACAACAAAAGTTACAACCAAAAGAAGGTGTGATTGTGCAAATTCCAAATGATTCTCCTATATACCAAGATGAAAAATCAGATTTTAATTCAAAAGAAGAAGAATTACAATTTTTAGCTAAAAAACACAAATACACAATTACTGATGGTAAGGTTGTAGCCAAACACCAAGGAGCACATTATTTCACCAACGGGCAGCGAAAAGGCTTGGCAGTTGGTGGAACAAAAGAACCATTATTTGTAATTGCTACTGATGTTGTAGAAAATGTTATTTATGTTGGAGAAGGAAAGAACCATAAGGGGTTGTATAGGAACTGTTTATTTGTTTCAAATGAAGAAACTCACTGGATTCGTCCAGATTTAGAGTTGAAATCTGGAGAGCAAATGAAAGTAAAATCTAGAATTCGTTATAGACAAGTATTAGAAAATGCCATAATTTACAAAGTTGAAAATGGCTTGTATGTTGAATTTGAGAATATGCAATCTGCTATTACAGAAGGACAATTTGTAGCTTGGTATGTAAATGACGAATTGCTAGGTTCAGGCGTAATTTTTTAGTGAAATAACATTCTTTCTTTAAATATTTCTTATTTTAGTTGCATCCCAAATCTTAAATAATGAAGACTAAATTTCTCTTTTTTTGTATTGTGTTTTTTGTACAGCAAAACTTTGCACAAATTCAAGATGCTTGGGTTTTTTTTAAAGATAAACCTAGTGAAACCACTTATTTAGCAACCCCATTGACAATGCTTTCTCAACGATCAATTGATAGAAGAATGCGTTACAATATTAATTTAGACGCTAAAGATGTTCCAATTGAAAGTTCATACATTCATCAAATTAAAGGTGCTTTAGGAATTACTATTAAGGCAAAATCTAAATGGCTAAACGCTTTGCATATACAAGGAACACAAGTTGAGATTAATAGTTTAAGTGATTTTAGTTTTGTTGATAGAATTGAATGGGCTGATAAAACTATTTCAAGTTCAAAAACAGCTAAAACTTCTTCAAAAATAAAATATGGGAAGAAAGTATTAGAAACGGCAACAGATTTTGAATATGGTAATTCTTTAAATCAGATCGAAATGCTGAAAGGTGACTTTTTACACGAAAATAATTTTACTGGAGAAGGAATGCACATTGCGGTAATTGATGGAGGTTTTATAAATGTAAATAATGCGGCTGCGTTTAATCGAATTAGGAGCAATAATCAAATACTTGGAGTTTATAATTTTGTGGATAGAAACGAAGATGTTTACACCAGAAGTTCACACGGAACATCGGTTTTATCAACTATTGGTGGTTATGTTGAAGACTCGTTGGTAGGAACTGCTCCTGACTCAAATTTTTATTTATTCATTACAGAAGACGTTTCTCAAGAAGTGCCATTAGAAGAAAGTTTGTGGGTAGAAGCAGCAGAAAAAGCTGATAGTTTGGGAGTTGATGTCATCAATACTTCATTGGGATACTCTAGTTTTTTCGACAACCCAAACCATAACTATCCTTACGAAGCAATGGACGGAAAAACGACCTTTATTTCGAGAGGTGCATCGATTGCATTTGAGCGTGGAATATTTTTAGTGAATTCAGCAGGAAATGAAGGAGACGATCCTTGGCGATATATTAATTCTCCTGCGGATGTTGAAAATGTGTTAAGTATTGGTGCTGTAAATGCTGCCGGGACAATTGTGGGGTTTAGTTCTTTTGGACCAACTGCCGATAACAGAGTAAAGCCAGATGTTTGTGCAAAAGGTGCCGCAACTGTGTTGGTAAATGGTGCTGGAAATGTTGCAACCTCAAATGGAACGTCATTTTCGTCTCCAGTTATTGCAGGTGTTATAGCTTGTTTGTGGCAAGCTTTTCCGGAAAAATCAAACATTGAGTTGTTACAGATTATTAGAGAATCTGGACATTTATTCCCGTCATTTACGGATCAAGAAGGTTATGGAATTCCTAATTTTGAAACTATTTATAATTTGCTTTCTATTGATTTAGAGGATCTTGATGGTGATGGAGTGCCGAATACTATTGATATTTGTGCAAATACCCCATTGAATGCTAATGTTGATGCTAGGGGTTGTCTAATTTTGCCTGCAGATAATTTTAATATTGAAGTTACCAGTGAAACATGTCCTAATAAAAGTAACGGTGAAATTACGATTACAACATCAGAAAAATTAAATTATAATGTTTCATTAAATGGTACGGATTATTCTTTTTCAAACACTTCTTTAACTTTTGATAATTTAGAAATTGGTACTTATGATATTTGTATCGAAATTGATGAACAACAATTTAAGCAGTGTTACAGTTTAGAAATAGAGGCTGGAACTACAATTTCTGGAAAAGCGAGTGTGAAATCAAAATCTGTTTTTATTGAATTAGATCAAGGAACAAAACCATTTTCTATTTTCGTAAATGGAATAAAAAAAATGGAAACTAATTTTAATGAATTTGAAATTGATGTAAATCATAAAGATTTTGTTGAAGTGAAAACAAGTATTGATTGTGAAGGTGTATTTTCAAAAAAAATACTATTCGACGGTATCATAAATGCGTATCCAAATCCAACTACAAATATTGTTAAGTTGAATTTTCCAAACAATATGGCGAATGTTCAAATACGATTATTCAATAGTTCTGGACAGGAATTAAATTTAAAATATTCAGGAAATAATACTAAAGAAATTGATGTGTCACATTTGTCGAGAGGCGTTTATTTTATAAAAGTTGAATCTATTTCAGCAACACAAAAGTTCAAAGTTGTAAAAAAATAATGAAGAACAAAATCACTAGTTTATTTAAAATAGAATACCCAATTATACAAGCCGGAATGATTTGGAATAGTGGTTGGAAGCTTGCTTCAGCCGTTAGTAATGCAGGTGGTTTAGGATTAATTGGAGCAGGTTCTATGTATCCTGATGTTTTGCGAGAACATATTCAAAAATGTAAAAAAGCGACAAACAAACCTTTTGGAGTAAATGTTCCAATGCTTTATCCGAATATTGAGGAAGTAATTAATATTATTGTGGATGAAGGGGTGAAAATAGTTTTTACTTCAGCAGGAAACCCAAAAACCTGGACTCCATTTTTAAAGGACAAAGGAATTACAGTTGTTCATGTGGTGAGTAGCGTAAAATTTGCGGTGAAATCAGAACTTGCTGGCGTTGATGCAATTGTAGCTGAAGGATTTGAAGCTGGAGGACATAATGGAAGAGAAGAGACTACGACGTTTACATTGATTCCAATGGTAAAGGAAAAAGTGAATATACCACTTATTGCGGCTGGAGGAATTGCAACCGGTAGAGGAATGTTGGCAGCAATGGTTTTAGGTGCAGATGGAGCTCAAATAGGAAGTAGGTTTGTAGCTAGTGAAGAATCTTCGGCACATATAAATTTCAAAAAAGAAGTGGTAAAAACTGAAGATGGTGATACGCAATTAACTTTGAAAGAATTAGCCCCTGTTCGTTTAATTAAAAACGAATTTTTTAACGAGCTTCAAGAATTGTATAAAACCTGTCCGACGAAAGAAGAATTAAAGCTAAAGCTTGGAAGAGCAAGAGCTAAAAAAGGAATGTTTGAAGGTGATTTAGACAGTGGAGAATTAGAAATTGGACAAATTGCTGGATTGATTCATAAAATACAGCCAGCTTCTGAAATTATGAATGAAATTATTTCAGAGTATAATAGCGTGAAAAAATTATTTCTTTAAGACTTCTTCTTAGGAGGCATAGGCCCTCGCAAATGAATTACCAATCCGTTTAAGAAGTTTCTTAAAAACTGATCGCCACATTCCATATATTTTGGATGGTCTTCGCTTCTGAAAATAGCGCCTAGCTCACTTTTACTCACTTTAAAATCTACGAGTTTACAAATATCTATAATATCAGTATCTCTGAATTTATGAGCTACACGTAGTTTTTTAAAAATATCATTGTTTGATAATGCCATGTTGTAAAGTTAATTTTTAAGTAATTTAGAATTAGACTTTTTCTTGCTGTAATTCTAATTGCATTTGTTTTACGGTTTGTGTGCTATTGTCGTGACTCCAACCAGGTGGTCCAAAAGTGTACATAAACTTATGAACCCAATTTTTAGATTTCTTAGTGTCGTTCCAAATATCTTTATACTCGTGCGTAAGAATTACCCACGGATTGTAAGAATTTGGAGCGTGTGTTACACCGTATTCAACTTTTATATTATCATCTAATTCTTTCCATGTTCCAAATATTTTATCGAAAATATTTAAAAAACCACCATGGTTTTTATCCATATATTCAACGTTTTTTGCGTGATGAACTTGATGCATGGTATGTGTATTAAATACTTTTTCAATAATTCCCATTTTTGGAATGTAAACAGAATGTAGCTGAAATTGCCAAAGTGCTTCAATTCCTAAGCAAACTACTACCATTTCAGGTCTAAAACCTATGGCTGGCAGCCACATATAAAACAACGGCTTGTATAAAATGGTGAACCAACCGTTTCGAACTGCGGTTCCTAAATTAAAATTATCGGAAGAATGATGCACAATATGAGCAGCCCATAAAAAGCGCACCATATGATTTTGTCGATGAAACCAATAATAGGTGAAATCATCTAAAATTTGACAGGCAATCCAAATGTACCAAGCGTACCCAAACGATTCCCAACCCATAATATTGGTTCTTACACCATTAATTTCTGGGTTAAAAAGTTCAAAAACCAAATTAAAAATTACAATGGCAGAAATCGTTTTTATTAAAGGAGCAATGATTGCCGAACCAACTCCCATAAAAAGGCTGGCTCCCAAATCTTTCCACTCATACAAGTTTTTTTTATTATGATTTTTACTATAAGTAAGTTCAAGTAAAATTAGTGCTAAAAAGCAAGGAACTCCGTACACTAACGGGTTGGTAAAATCCATTTATATGTTTTAAATTATAAAAAGCGGAATATAAGAATATTTTATTCAAACATCTTAATTTTAAACTCTTTAATACTTAATAATAAAAAAGAAATTTTATTTTGTGAATATTAGTTTAATAGCGACAATTAACATCATTACACCAAAAACTTTTTTTAAAATTCTCTGATCTAGTTGAATCGCTAATTTTGAGCCAATAAAACCACCAATTATGAAGAGTGTTGAAACTATAACAGCTACTTTCCAATCAATACTTCCGCCGCCAGCGTTATGATAATTATAAACAGCTAAAAAAGTAACAGGCGGTAGCATAACGGCTAAGCTAAGCCCTTGTGCATTGTGCTGGGTTAATCCTAAGAAAATAACAAATAAAGGCACCATAATTATGCCACCTCCAACACCAACCAAACCGCTTAATATTCCTGCTAATAGACCAATAAGAATGAGTGCTAAAACTGTTGTTATGGTCATTTTCATGTTAATTTTCTACAGGAATTTTTATTTCATACAATTTGCGTGAAGCATTGTTCAATTTGTTTTCACGAAGCCAAGGATTATGAATTTTTAAGGTTTTATAATTTGTGCCAAAGTCTTTTGAAAATCTAGCAATATCCGTAATAACGGTATCAACTTTTACTAATTTTGTCGATTCTAAATTGTATAAATCTTCGTTTTCGAAAATAAAACCATATTTTTCAGGATTATTTAAAATTTCTTTCAAAGCGATAATTCTAGGAATATATCTTTGCGTTTCATCAGGTAATAACAAATCGTAATAATCATTTACCATTTGAGATTTCACTCTTCTTGAAACACCTGCATTTCCAGCATTGTAAGCTGCCGCCGCCAAGGTCCAACTTCCAAATCTCTTTTTGGCTTTATTTAAATAGTTACACGCAACTTGAGTCGATTTTTTTATATGGTATCTTTCATCAACATTTGCATTAACTTCTAATCCATTTTCACGCCCAGTAGATTTCATAATTTGCCAAAATCCTTTTGCACCGGCTGGTGAAGTTACATTTTGCAATCCGCTTTCTATTACTGCTAAATATTTAAAATCATTTGGAATTCCATTTTTTTCTAAAATTGGTTCAATAATTGGAAAATATTTATGGGTTCGCTTAATTAATAGTAATCCATTTGATTGCCAATAAGTATTCACTAACAATTCTCGATCAATCCGTTCTTTAATATCAGCTTTTTCAATAGGAACAGGTTCTCCTGCAAAATTTAATCCGTCAGGTATTTTTAAAGCCTTAATTTGATAAGTTTCACTAGTGTTTTTTTTATCACTATTAGAAGTGTTATTATCTTCAACTTCATTTTCATTTGTTGTTGCAAAAATGAGTAAAGAACTAACCATTATTATGGCTATTAGACTTAAAATTTTTATAGCGTTTTTCATAATTCAAGAATTTTATGATTGTAAAGTACAAATAAATTTAGTTCAATTAAAACTTGTTACCAATTTTAACAATTAAATTGAATTTATAATTAATTCACTAATTGTATTGGCTTTATTTAAGATCATAATATGTGTTCCATTTTTAATTGGAATATAGTTTTTAAGATGTTTTGAAGGAAAAACTTCATCATCTAAACCGTGAATATGAACAATGTTTTCTAAAGTTTCTTTTTGTTTCCAATTTAAAACATTTGATATACCCCATTTTAAATATTTGTCATCACGTACTGAAAGGTATTTATTATATAAATCAACTTTTTTTTTCGCAAAGTTTCCGAAGGCGTAAATAGAGAAATCTTCAATTTTTTCAATTGCCTTAGCTGGAAACAGTTTGTAGGCTTTAGTTTTTTGAATAAATTTTAAACGCCTTGGTAATTCAGCTCTGTTTTTGACACTTGAAATAATGATTACTTTCTTAACAGGCACATATTTGCTCATTTCCTGCACCATAATTCCACCAAAAGAAACACCAATTAAAAAAGCATTTTCTTCTTTAATTTGAGCAGCCATTCTTTGAGCATATTTTTCAATAGGTTCATTTTTAGACTCGGGTAAAAGCCAATCGATAAAGTGTAATTCAAAAGTATCTTCTGGAATTTTTAAGTATTCAAAAATTTTAGAACAAGCCGCTAAGCCTGGTACAAAATAAAGATGTTTTTTTTCTAGTATCATGGGTTAATCATATTTAAAACAATAGGTTTTAAACCACTAAAAAAGAATTCAACAGCAATTACCATAACAATAAGTCCCATTAAACGCATCATTACTTTGTTTCCTGTTTTACCTAAGAAATCGGTAATTTTACTGCCACCAACTAATATTAAATAGGTTAATAAAAGTACCACCGCAATAACTACAATTAAAACTATTTTTTGAGGTAAAGTCTGCGAATCTTCCATAAGTACAATGGCGTTTGTAATTGCTCCAGGACCACAAATCATAGGTATTGCCAACGGCGTAATAGAAATATCTTCAATATACGCATCTATTTTTTCTTCATCATCGGTATGTTTAATATGTACCAATCTCGCTTGCAACATATCCCAACCCATAGCAAAGAAAATAAGTCCACCAACTATTCTAAAACTATTGACCGAAATACCAAAAAAATCAAACATTATTTGTCCAGAAAAAGCAAAACCAAGAATGGTAAAAAATGCTACCAATGAAGCCTTTTTTGCGGTTTGTTTACGTTTTTTTTTACTCAAAGTTGAGGTCATCGACATAAAAATAGGCATTGTTCCTAAGGGATTTATCAACGTAAAAAACGATGTAAATATTAATAAGGCAGTTGTATATAAATCTTGTGTCATTTTTTATTTTTTATTGAACTACTGAAGTTTCTTGCCAATCAAACCGAACAATTCCGTCTTCATCAATTTCAGTTAATTTAATTTCGTGAAGTGTATTCACTAATTCAGGATTCCAAGGGGTTTTTACTTTTACATAATTCTGCGTAAAACCGTGAATGTATCCTTCCTTGTTTTCACTTTCAAAAAGAACTGTTAAATCATTCCCAAGCTGAGATTCATAAAAAGCTCTTCTTTTCTTAACCGACAATCCACGAAGCATTTTACTGCGTTTTTGTCGTACTTTTAATGGTACAACATTACCCATTTCAATGGCTTCTGTATTTGGTCTTTCAGAATAAGTGAAAACGTGTAAATATGAAATGTCTAATTCGTTTAAATAATTATAAGTTTCTAAAAATAAATCATCAGTTTCACCTGGAAATCCAACAATAACATCAACTCCAATACAGGCATTTGGCATTACTTTTTTTATAGCATTTACACGGTTTGTATAGGTATCTTTCAAATAACGACGTTTCATTAATTTTAACAATTCATCATTTCCTGTTTGAAGAGGAATGTGAAAATGCGGAACAAAACTCTTCGATTTTGAAACAAAATTTATTGTTTCATTTTGCAATAAATTTGGCTCGATCGATGAAATTCTTAAGCGATGAATGCCTTCAACCCTATCCAAAGCTTTTACCAATTCAAAAAACGTATGCTCGTGTTTTTTGTTGCCAAATTCACCTTTTCCATAATCTCCAATATTTACACCAGTGAGTACAATTTCTTTAATTCCTTTTTCTGATATTTCTTTCGCGTTCTTAAGTACATTATCAAGTGTATCGCTTCTTGAAATTCCTCTAGCTAATGGAATGGTACAGTAGGTGCACTTATAATCACACCCATCCTGAACTTTTAAAAAAGCACGGGTTCTATCGCCAATAGAGTAGGAGCCAACATAAAAATCGGCATCTTCAATTTCACAAGAATGTACTTCGCCAAAATCATTTTTAGACAAATCGTTTAAGTAATCCGTCACCTTAAATTTTTCAGTCGCACCTAAAACCAAGTCAACACCATCTATATTTGCTAATTCCTCAGGTTTTAATTGCGCATAACAACCAATGGCTATTAAAAAAGCATTTGAATTCTTTTTCAGTGCATTTTTAACAATAGTTTTAAAACGTTTGTCTGCGTTATCGGTTACAGAACAGGTATTTATAACATAAATATCGGCTGCTTCTTCAAAATTTACACGAGTAAAACCTTCCTTTTGAAAACTACGTGCAATGGTTGAAGTTTCAGAAAAATTTAGTTTACATCCTAAAGTATAAAAAGCTACTTTTTTTTGTGCATTCATTCTTGTACATTTATTGGCCGCAAAAGTACAATAAAATTAGAATTCTTAAAGATATGAGTAACATTTTTGAAACAAAACAATTAAGAGTCAGAAAATTGATTTTGAGCGATTTGGATGGTTTTCATAAAATGCAAAGTAATTTTAATGTTATGAAATATGTACGACCAAAAGCAATGATTTTTGAAGAAAACAAAAAAGAACTGAATAATTTAATTCAAAAATATGATGTTTCAAATAACGATTTTTGGATTTATGCTGTTGAATTAAAAAGTAATAACGATTTTATTGGCACAGTAGCTTTGGTTAAACACGGTAGGGAAGATGAAATAGGCTATCGATTTATGGAGGAATATTGGGGTAATGGATTTGGTTTTGAAGTTGTTGGCGGACTTTTAAAATATTGTAGATCGCTTGGTTTTAAAAAACTAATTGCTTTTGCAGCCAAAGAAAATATAGCCTCCACAAAGATTCTTGAAAAGCTTAATTTTGATTATGTTGAAGATACTTTTGCTGATGATTTAAAACTAGAAGAACGTAAATTTGAATTTAAACTATGATAGCAGAAACACCAAATGCACCCTATTATGCCGTGATTTTTTCAACTTTAAGAACAGAAGTTGATGAAGGTTATGTTGAAATGGCGGAGAAAATGGAGGAATTAGCCAAACAACAAGAAGGTTATTTAGGAATTGAAGCTGTTCGTAATGAACTTGGAATTACAGTTAGTTATTGGCGCGATTTAGAGGCTATTAAAAATTGGAGAAATAATGCTGAACATACCTTGGCGCGCGAAATGGGTAGAGAAAAGTGGTATAAATGCTACAAATTACGAATTTGTAAAGTTGAACGAGATTATGAGTTTGAAGCCTAAAACTTAACTCTCGCCATAATAGGGAAGTGGTCGGAATATTTTTCTTTGAATGTTTTAAAATTATTTACTTCAATAGCTTTATCGGTTAAAATAAAATCGATCCTTACAGGAAATTTAAAATCATACGTTTTCCCAAAACCTTTTCCTGCAACTTCAAAAGCATCGTTTTTATCGCCTTTTAACTTTTGGTAAACCCAAGAAAATGCAGTGTTATTAAAATCACCACAAATGATGGATTTATGTTTTGTAGATTTTATATGATTGCTAATAAGTGTAGCTTGATTGGCTTGTTTTTTAAACGCATTTTGAACTCGCAATCTTAATTTTTCCGAATTGGCTTGTGTTAATTCCTCTTCTTTAGGATTTATTTTAAGCGATTCTAAATGAACATTGTAAACTCTAACGGTATCATTATCTTTTAAAACATCAACAAAAAGGGCATTATTATTACTGTTTGAGAAATTCATTGAACCTGAGTTTACAATTTCATATTTTGAAAAAATAGCATGCGCAAAGTGATTTTTAAACTCACTTGTTTTTACATATTTATAAGGATATTTAAAGCCAATTTTCGCCGAAGAATGATATTCCTGCAAGCAAAGTATATCAGGATCTTTTTTATTAATAAAGTCGTAAATATTCTGTGCAATGTTCTCTTCATCAATCCAATTATAAAGGTTGAACATGCGAACATTGTAGCTCATAATTTTCACATCTGTACTTAACAACACTTTTTTTTCTTTAAAACCGTAAAATTTAGAAATAAAAGAGAAGCAGATAATTAAAGTAAAAATTGACAATAAGAATTGCTTTTTAAACTTCAGCATCCAATAAATAGCAAACAATACATTGCATATGATTAGTATTGGTGAGGCAAGACCTAAAAACGAGATTAGAGGAATATTATTAGGCGAAATAAACTGACCAACTAAACCTAAAATAAGCAAAAAGGCAACTATTGAGTTAATAAAAAAAATAAGTTTATCTATTGCCGAAAGTTTTTTCATACTATTATTTTTTACCTGCTCTAAATAAAAAATCCTTTTCTTCTTTGGTTAAACTGTCGTATCCCGACTTACTAATTTTATCTAAAATAGCATCAATTTTTCGTTGCTTTGATAGTGTAACGTTAGTATTAGTTGTTTTGTTTTTTGAGCGATGTACAGTTTTTAAATTTACATCTTTTTTTGCTTTAAAAAGATTGCTAAAATAACTAATTAAATTCTCGAACCATTTACCAATATCATTTCCTTTCGCTAGTTGATTTGAATAAATAAAACCAAAGAGAGCACCTGCTAAATGAGCAATGGCGCCTCCATTATTTGGGTTAGCCAATTGTAAAATGCTTAATGAAACCCAAATGGCAGCAAGTACCCATAATTCTACAGAGCCTATAAACCTCAATCTTAAAGCATATCTTGGAATTTTAGTTGCTATGGCAATAAAAACAGTTGAAACTGCAGCAGAAGCACCACCTAGTGAAGAACCTGTTTTATTAGTAAAATAGTAGTAACCTAAAAATGTGAGTCCGCCTACAATAATTCCCAAAAAGTAAAAATTCAAAAATTGTTTTGGAGTGTGAAAGTTTAAAAATAAATTTCCAATATAATACAATACTAATAAATTTGATAGAATGTGAAAAAGCCTTTCGTGTATAAAAGCATAGGAAATTAAAGTCCAAGGTTTTGAAATAAACTCATTAAATTGTGCTGGCAAGGTAAAATATTCAATAAAAAAGGCACTAAACAATGCTGTAAAAAGAAATAATAACACATTTATGTAAATTATTCTTTCAACTATATTGGCTTTGTTAAAAGCTTGCTTTATGTCGTTTACGATATTCAAACTAGTCCCAGCGTTTAAATTGATTTTGTTTCCAGTACCAAGCAATGATAAACCCGATTAGAGCACCACCAACGTGTGCGAAATGTGCTACGTTTCCGATCGAGTATTTTGTCATTCCAAAGAATAAATCACCTATGATAATAGCAGGAATAAAATATTTTGCCGCAATAGGAACTGGGAAAAATATGAGTGCCAACTTGGCATTTGGAAAACTAAGTCCAAACGCAACTAAAATACCATAGATTGCCCCTGAAGCACCAACTGCAGGAGTATGATACGTACCATAAAATTCAGATAAATCTTTTTCTGATAAATAATTTAAAATATCGGTACTATACTTTCCTGTATCTAATATATTTTGAATTTCAGTAGCATTTAATCCTATACTCATTAATTGTTCATAGACACCATTAAACTGATAGTAATTTGCAAAAGTATAAATTGCTCCGGCTCCTAAACCAGCTGAAAAATAAAAAAACAAAAACTTATTTCTACCCCACATTTGTTCTAAAGGTGTTCCAAAAGCATACAAACCATACATATTGAATAAAATATGAGCAAAGCCACCATGCATAAACATATGCGTTAGGAATTGCCAAAATCCAAAATTTGGATTTTTTGGAAAATACAATGCAAATAAACTATCCAAACCTATAGCTGGAGCAAACTGAGGCACGATGAATAATATTACATTTATGATAATTAGGTGCTTAACGGCTTCGGTTAATCTTCCCATAATTTTTATTAGCTAATAAAATTATTAATTGTTAAACTTCTTTTCGATTTCATTAATAGCAACAGTTACAAAAGTTGTTTTTCCAAAAGGTGATAAATCTGGTTGTTTACACGAAAACAATTTGTTTACGATTTCTTCTTGTTCTTTTTGATCAAGTTTTGTGCCTGTTTTTATAGCCAGACTTTTAGCCAGACTTTTTGACATAATATCCGATTGACTAAAACTAGTGTCTGGTACGTCGTTTTTAATATCTTCTAATAATTGTTCTAAAATTGGCGTTATTTGACTCTCAATAATTGTTGTAGGCATTCCTTTAACTACAACAACATCGTCCAATATTTTTTCAAACAAAAAGCCAATATTTTCTAAATCTTCTTTTATTTCTTTAATTAAAGCAATATCCGTTTTATTAAAACCAATTTCAATTGGAAATAATAATTGTTGACTTGCAGCTTCTTTAACGGTAATAAGTTCTAAAAATTCTTCGTATAAAATTCGCTGATGCGCAAATTGTTGGTTGATAAATACAATTCCTGATTTTATATTGCTTACAATAAATTTATTGTGAATTTGATGTGTTTTATTGGTGGTTTTTTCTTCTGAAAATAAATTAGAATTTACATTTTCAGCTTCAACTTCAATATTCTCAATACCTGTATATAAGCTTTCCCATTGTGCTGGTTGTTCACGTTTAAAAGGAAATTTCATCAACTTTTGCTCTTCAGGTTTAAACGGATTAAAATCTGGATCAATTTTTATGGAAGGCGTTGAAGTTCCTTTATTTTTAAATTCATATGGTGTATCAAACGAAGCTGAACGTTCAAAATCTAACACTGGCGCAACGTTGTATTGCCCTAAACTATGTTTAATAGTTGATCTTAGAATGGCATACAGTGTTTTTTCATCCTCAAACTTTATTTCAGTTTTTGTAGGATGAATGTTAATGTCGATTGTTTTTGCAGGCACTGTTAAATACAAAAAGTAAGTTGGGTGGTAACTGTTTGAAAGCAAGCCATCAAAAGCATTTGAAACCGCATGATGTAAATAAGCATTTTTAATAAATCGATTGTTTACAAAAAAGAATTGTTCTCCTCTTTTTTTCTTTGCAAATTCAGGTTTTGCTACAAAACCTTGAATTTCAAGAATATCAGTTGATTCTGAAATTGGAACTAATTTTTCATTGGTTTTTTTTCCGAAGATAGCTACAATTCGTTGTCTTAAATTTCCAGTTGTTAAATTGTAAATTTCTCCATCATTGTGAAAAAAGGAAAATGCAATTTTTGGATGTGCTAAAGCAACTCTTTGAAATTCGTTAACAATATGCCGCGTTTCAATCGTGTTTGATTTTAAAAACTTTCTTCTTGCTGGAATGTTGTAAAATAAATTTTTGACTGAAATAGATGTGCCAGTTGTAAATGAAATATTTTCTTGAGAAAGAAATTCACTTCCGTGTATTTTAATATGAGTACCTAATTCAGAAAGTTCTTGTTTTGATTTTAACTCCACATGTGCAATTGCAGCAATAGAGGCCAAAGCTTCGCCTCTAAACCCTTTTGTGTTTAAGTTAAATAAATCTTCAGCTTTTTTAATTTTAGAAGTTGCATGCCGTTCAAAACTTAATCGAGCATCGGTTTGACTCATTCCCAATCCATTATCAACAACTTGAATCAGCGTTTTTCCAGCATCAACCAAAATTAGTTTTATATTGGTCGCATTAGCATCAATAGCATTTTCGAGCAATTCTTTTACAACTGAAGCTGGTCGCTGAACCACTTCACCCGCTGCAATTTGGTTGGCAACATGGTCAGGTAATAACTGAATTATATCCGACATTAAAATAATGTGTGTAATTGAAAAATGTAAGCAACAATACCAACTAGAATAGCAAGAATGACAGCCAACCGAATGTTTGTAGCTCTATCACCAGCAGTTCGTTTATTTTTAACCCAATCGTTTTTTAAATTATTCTTTGTAAGTGCTATATGGGGTGTTTCAACATCCTCTTTATTTCCATGGTATTTTTGATTAAGTTTTTGCAAACGTTCTTTCCGCGTATCATAATAACGTGGTTTATAGTCAAAAACATAATGTCCTCTTGGTTTGAACAATTTACCGAACATGAAAATAATTTTAGTGTAAATTCAAAAATACTGAATTTAAAAGAAGTGGTCAAGTTTTCTTTAACAGAACCGTGTTAAAGATGTCTTAAAGCTGCCATTTTTATAGCTGCAATGGCAGATTCGATTCCTTTATTGCCGTGTTTACCACCTGAACGGTCTAACGATTGTTGTTTAGTATTATCGGTTAAAACACAAAATATAATGGGAACATCATATTTAATATTCAAATCTTTAATGCCTTGGGTAACGCCATCACAAACAAAATCGAAATGTTTGGTTTCTCCTTGTATTACATTTCCAATGGCAATAACTGCGTCTAACTTATTTGTTTCAATCAATTTTTTACAACCAAAAATTAATTCAAAACTACCAGGCACATCCAATTTAGTAATATTTTCTTTTAATGCTCCATTTTGTAAAAGCGCTTCTTCAGCACCTAAATACAAATTGTGAGTAATTTCAGGATTCCATTCAGAAACAACAATCCCAAACCGAAATGATTTCGCATTTGGGATTGTAGCTTCATCGTAATATGATAAATTCGTTGTAGCCATTACTACTTACTTTTTTGAAGCAAATTTTGCTTTGTAAATATAAATGTCAATATTTTTAGCTTCTTC
>Ga0209121_10002296_pt1 | contig 19548 bp, 16 predicted proteins | sample Cruoilmetagenom3_FD_187292 | JGI IMG/M metagenome (GOLD analysis project Ga0209121, IMG submission 187292) | Oil polluted marine microbial communities from Coal Oil Point, Santa Barbara, California, USA - Sample 3 (SPAdes) (version 2) | ecosystem: Environmental > Aquatic > Marine > Oil seeps ...
AGTATGCATCCATATGCCTGTCCTGCAATTGTTGTGGATTATAATAGTGTTCCACATATCATATTTCAGGAAAATCTTTCCAATACAGGTGGGATAGGTGGACTTACCGGATGGAATCAATGTGGTCCAGCTGGAACCATATACTACACCCACAGACAGAGTGGTACCTGGTCCACACCTATGAAGATTATTATGACCAGCTGCGTTCAACGTAGTTATTGTGCGGGCTATCCATCTGCTGGTATAGCAACGGACAATACCATCTATTTCTCCACGACTATGCCTGAAAGTGCATCTGCAGATACCGGATCATATGCTCCATTTAGTATCCATTATGCGGGGGTATCACCATATACCGGTGCAGTTAATTATGGTGGTGAGGTGAGTAATATACCTATTCAGGATTCGATAAATGCTATCTATGGACACATAACATACAATGTTCCTCTTGGCGGAGAGGTACCCTTTGATATGGATGGTCCTGGTATTACCTGGGCTCAGATGGCAAATAACGTACTACCTTCTGATGTCTACTATAACCATAAGGATACCGTCGCTTCTGTATCGGTAACAAGACCTGTTTCAGGTTCATCACTTGCGACACTCTATCAAAACTATCCCAATCCTGCTTCTGGAAAAACGATAATTCGTTTCACGGTTGCCAGCAATATCGATATATCACTTGATATCTATGACATATCTGGAAGGTTGGTTAAGACACTTGCGAAGGGTATTTCGGGCGCGGGTTCATATGTTGTTGTCTGGGATGGAAAAGATACCGAAGGTAAGGTAGCTCCGAATGGTATCTATCTCTATAGACTGAAAGCAGGTGCAAACACCCGGACAAGGAAACTACTTTTTATTCAGTAACATACTTGAGAAACAGAGGGAGATAGGGAAATTTTCCTCATTTCCCTCTGTTATATGTGTAAATGTTGTTATCTGTTGTTTAATATCCACCTGAGTTTTTTTTAAAAACGGCTTAATTTTCTTGACACTCTCCCTTTTTCGTGATACCTTAAAAAAAATTTTGTCTGCCCCTGTAGCTCAGAGGATAGAGCACCGGTTTCCTAAACCGGGAGTCGAGCGTTCGAGTCGCCCCAGGGGCGCCAGAAAAGACAGTAAACAGTATGGAGTAAGCAGTAGGGAGGAGAGAGAAGAGTGTATCGGAGTAACGGTGTATCGGAGTAACGGTGTATCGGAGTAACGGTGACAACAAGGAATGGTCAAGTTAAAAGTAAAAAGTTAAATCTAAACTAAATGAACCAGATGAGGAGGTTAAATGGCTAAAACTGTAAGAAGAAAAAAGATAACAAAGCATGAATTAAAAGAGGATAGGTTCCTTGAGACAACAAAGGATTTTATAACCTTTTTCAGGGCAAATTCTTCAAGGGTTATACTGACCCTGATTATTCTTATTGGAATAGGAATTGTTCTGAAGGTCTACTTTTCGAGCAGGAAAAGTGCAGAAGAAGGAGCAAGGGTAAAAAAAATCTATGCGGATGCGCTATATGAAAATGGCAATTTCAAGGATGCTGCCGCTGCTTACCAGGAAATAATAAGAATATATAGTGGTTCAAAGACGGCAAGGATTTCAACATTATTTCTTGCAAACAGTTATTTTTTTTCTGGTGATATGGATAATGCTCTGGAATATTACGAGAAGGCATTGAAGATATTGAAGAAAAACCCGAACTGGGCGAGTGCTGCTGAAATAGGGATTGCATCCGTTTACGAGCAGGCAGGTTCGTTTGATGAGGCAATAAAACATTATACTAATGTGATTTCAGATTACAAGAATACCCCTGTAAGGATTGATGCATTACTTTCAAAGGCGCGGTGCCTCGAATTTACAAATCGCTTTCCAGAAGCCATTGAGGTCTATTCTATTATAGAAAGTGAATATCCTGATGCTGAATTTGCGGATAAAGCAAAGAAAAGGATTGTTTTCTTAAGGGGAGCTGTAGAATCTCATAGGATAGAAAGATAAAAAATAAGGGGTTCTTTCCTTGAGGAATTTTGCTGCATTAAAGGAATATTTTCTTAAGTATAAAAATAGAATTTTTCTTGGTCTTATTGCACTGATAATAGTTGATGGATTACAGCTTATTCTGCCAAGGATTATCAAATATACTGTGGATGGTATCAATAGAGGGAAGGTATCACCCAGTGCACTTATAAAGTTTGCACTTTTCATTATCTTCCTTTCGCTGATTATAGCGATATTCAGGTTTTGCTGGCGATACTTGATTCTCGGAACATCCCATAAAATACGGGAACTCTTAAGAAACAGGTTTTTTTCTCACCTACAGGACCTTTCATTCAATTTTTTCAATAATGCAAAGACAGGTGAACTGATGGCACTTGCAACCAATGATATTCTTGCCGTCAGAAGGGCAGTGGGTATCGGCATAGTTATTTTTACTGATACTATATTTTTGACAATTGGTGCTCTCATTATGATGTTCAGGATAAATGTCCTATTAACTTGTTATGCACTCATTCCCCTGCCATTGCTGTCGATTACAACATTTCTTATCGGAAAGATTTTGAATATCAGGTTCAAAAGTGTTCAGGATGCTTTTGCAAAACTTACTGATAATGTGCAGGAAAATCTGGCAGGGATAAGGGTTGTAAAAGCATTTGTTCAAGAATCTTTTGAATTATATAATTTTAAGACACATAACCAGTTCTATCTCAGTAAGAATATGCAACTTGTTAAAATCTGGGGTGCTTTTTTCCCTTTGCTTATGTTGCTTGCAGGAAGCAGTACGGCAATTGTTCTGTTCTGGGGTGGAAGGCAGGTTATCATTAATGTACTCAGCCTTGGTGATTTTGTTGCGTTTACCCTCTATCTTGGTATACTGACCTGGCCAATGATGGGAATAGGATTTGTTGTTAATATTTTTCAGAGAGGTGCAGCTTCAATGGGAAGGATTAATGCTGTTCTTAATGAAAAGGCTGAAATAGAGGACTCCCCAGATGCTAAAGAGATAACAGAATTCTTTACCGGAAGCATAGAATTTTCTAATATTTCTTTCAGATATTCAGAAGAACTTCCATATGTTCTCAAAGGTATCAATTTGAAGATAGGTGCGAATGAGCAACTCGGAATCATCGGTAGGACAGGTGAAGGTAAAACTACGCTTGTAAATCTCATACCGAGGGTATTTGAGCCCGAGAAAGGTAAGGTTCTAATCGATGGTAGGGATGTAAGGGATTACAGATTAAAGGATATAAGGCGAAGAATAGGTTTTGTTCCGCAGGATAGTTTTCTTTTTTCTCTCAGCCTGAAAGAAAATATCTGTTTTGGAAAGCCCGATATTTCTATGGAGAAAATAATTAAAGCTGCAAGGATTGCTCAGATATACGATGAGATTATGATGTTGCCCGATGGGTTTGATACAGTTATTGGAGAAAGGGGTGTATCACTCTCTGGTGGACAGAAACAGAGGGTAGCTATTGCACGGGCATTGGTGCTTGACCCCAATATACTTATTCTTGACGATGCTCTCTCTTCGGTTGATACGGAGACAGAAACCAAAATTACTGAAGAACTTATTCCTTTTATGCAGCAAAGGACAACAATAATTATAACCCATCGTATACCATCGATAAAAGATATAAAACGGATTATTGTTTTTGGAGATGGAAACATAAAAGAGGATGGTAACCATAGCGAATTGCTCGCTCTCGGTGGAATATACAAAAAACTTTATGAAAAACAGATACTTTTGGCTAAACTTGAAGGGTTCGATTAATGGCAGATAAAGGGTTTTACAAGGAAGAGGAAAAATTATCAAAACCTTACGACGCTCGTTTAATGAAGAGGCTTTTGGTATTCATCAAACCTTATAAATTCTTTATTATTATTGCTATACTTCTCCTTTTTATTCTAACAGGTTTCAATCTTTCAATTCCCTATATTACAAAAATAGCAATAGATAGTTATATGACGATGCCCGGTCGTTTCATCGAGAAAAAGAATAAATCCTTGTTAAAAGATGTAAAATCTGAAGATACTATTTTTCCTGTGAAGAATGGTTTTGTTCTTGATATGAGGAAAATCAATAAGGAAACAAAATTCAAACTCGAAAAACAGGATTGTCTTAAGGAAAAATATTACATCACCGCCACAGAGGCTGTTGATAGCAATGTGCTTAACTTGCTAAAGCAGAGAAACATTGCTATAGAATCAGATAAATATTTTATTGTAGAAATGAACAAAATGAGAGAATTGCCTTTGAATCATATACTTGCTCTGCGAAAAAAGGATATTGTGGGGATTAATCATCTTGTATTCATTTTGGTACTAATAATGCTCTTTTCCTTTATTCTGAACTACATACAGGTTTATATCCTTCAGTACACGGGACAGAAGGTGATGTTCGATATGAGGCTTTTGATATTTTCCCATCTACAGAGATTGAATGTTTCCTTCTTCGATAAAAATCCCGTTGGAAGACTTGTTACGAGAGTGACGAACGATGTTGCTGTAATAAACGAAATGTTTACAAATGTTATCGTAGCACTTTTTGGTGATATATTTATCCTGTTTGGGGTCGTAATAATGATGTTCTATTTAAACTGGCAGCTCGCTGCGGTATTGATGCTTGTTATACCTATTCTTGTTATTGTTACTATTGTCTTCAGGAACAAGGTGAGAAGGGCATACAGATGGGTAAGGATTACCGTTGCAAAAATAAATGCATACCTGCAGGAAAACATTTCTGGGATAAGGGTTGTGCAGCTTTTCGTTCGAGAGATTGAGAATATGAAAAGATTCCAAAAAATAAATAGGGAAAATTATGCAGCGAATATGGCTCAACTATTTGTTTTTGCGGTTTTTAGACCATTGTTAGACCTCATATTTGGTTTTGCCCTTGCTCTTATTATCTGGTATGGGGGTGGAAAGGTTATTGAGCAAACCCTCACTTTTGGTGCATTGGTTGCTTTCCTTGCCTATGTTGAAAAATTTTTTCGACCAATTCATGACCTGAGTGAGAAATATAACATAATGCAAGCGGCAATGGCTTCGTCGGAAAGGATATTCCTGCTTCTCGATAAAGAGGATGCGCTTGAGGTCAGTAATGTAAGGAATGAGACACAAAAAATTAAAGGCTCCATTTACTTTGATAATGTCTGGTTTGCTTATACCGATAATAACTATGTTCTGAAAGATATAAGTTTCAGTGTTGAGGCAGGGAAAAGTCTTGCTATTGTGGGTGCAACGGGTGCTGGGAAAACATCGCTTATAAACCTCTTAATGAGATTCTATGAGATCCAAAAAGGGACGATTAGAATAGATGGTATAGATATTCGTGATATTGATAGAAATTTTCTGAGAAGAAATATTGGTATTGTTCTACAGGATGTTTTTCTATTCTCCGGTTCAATAAAGAGGAATATTGTACTGGGCAAAGAGGATATGGATGAGGAAAAGCTCAAGGAAATAACCCGGTATGTCAATGCGGATAGATTTATTAACAAAATGCCTAACGGATTTGATGCAGAGGTTAAAGAGAGGGGTGCAATTCTCTCTCAGGGTGAAAAACAGCTTCTTGCGTTTGCAAGGGCTCTTGCCTACAATCCAAGGGTTCTGATTCTTGATGAAGCAACATCGAGTGTGGATGCTGAAACTGAGTTTCTGATTCAGGAAGCACTTACAAGACTTATGAAGAATAGAACATTCATAGTTATAGCACACAGACTTTCCACCATTGAAAGAATCAATAATATCATTGTTCTTCACAAGGGAAGAATTGTGGAAAGGGGAACCCATACGGAACTACTAAAGAAAAAAGGATATTATTATAATCTATATGAAGCACAGTTCGGGAATGTGAAGCTCAGGTGACATAAGAGATTTAATGTTTAATAGGTAATAGATTAATTTGTTAGGAAGTTAAAAGTGAAAAGATTTTCTATATTTTTTTCTCTATATCTTTTATTGATAACTCTATGCAATATTCATGCATGGTCTCCCATTTTACCGGACATCCAAAATCGCGGAACTTTACATCTCAGGAAAGGAGAGGAATTTTTTGAGATGGGGATGGACAGGAAAGCGATTTGTGAGTTCAACCTTGCTTACAAATTTTCCTTTAATAAAAGAGAGAGAAACAACATTTTGATAAAAAAGGTTATTTCTTTCATAAAACTCGAGGATTTTGAAGAGGCGATAGAGAGTATTGAAAAACGGGAATTCGAGGATTCAAGAGAAGATGAATTTCTTTACCTGAAAGCAGAATGTTTGCAAAAATTGAACAGGACAGTAGAGGCATTAAGGATTTTTGATACCCTTATTAGTCAGGAGAAAAACAGAAGGAACAGAAATTTTTTTGAACTTAAAGAAGCACTAATTTTTCTTTCACTTGATTCGCTTTCAAAAGCAGAAGAAACCCTTCTGAATGTTTCAAAGGATGTCAGACTGAAGCGCGAAGAAATGGATAGTCTTGATAAACAAAAGCTGGAATTGACAATGTACTCCCTTGGTTATATCGCTTTTACAAAAGGTGATTACGAGAATGCAGAAAGGTATTTTGACTTTCTTTTTAGAAACTTTCCATACGAGAAAGCAGGATATAAATCTTCTCTTTACCTCAGACTTATAGGTTCCATTAAAGGAAAAGAGAAAGGGGAATTCAATGCTTCGGAATTTTATAATATTAGAGAAAGTGGCGAGATATCGGCAATGAAGGGGTATATTTTTTATAAAAGAGGTTTTTTCAAACAGACGAAAGCGGAATTTCAATCTATAGAAAACTACACCTTTCTTTCAAAAGAGATAAAGGAGATGATAACCATCCTTTTGGCTGAATGTTCGTATATGCTCAAGGATTACGGAGATGCTGTTCGTTACTACAGGCAATATAACGATATGGTTAACAAACCCTATCAGAAAATGCCCGCACTCTATGGACTCGCCTGGTCATATTTTAAGATGGGTAAATATTCAAATACTTATGCCGTACTTAAAGATTTTGTGGTTTTGTATCCGGAAACCCCTTATCTTGCAACTATCGAGAAATTATCAGCCCTTTCCCTATTTTATGTTGGTGAGCATAAAGAGGCAAAGTTTCATTTTACCCGATTACTCAATCTTGAAAAAAGGGATAGGGATAGGATTTATTACCTCCGTGGTAAATCCGAATTTTACCTTCATGAATTTGAGAAAGCCGAGTTGGATTTTCAAAGAATAACTTCCCATTTTCCCCAATCAAGATGGAAACCAAATGCAATGGATATGCTCGCAAGGATTAATTTTGAAAAGGAGGAATACCTCGATGCCTATAATAGATATAAAACCCTTCTTGAAATGGAACTCTCTCCAAGCCTGCTTGACGCGGTGAGATTTCAAACAGAGAGATGTCTCTTACATTTAGGATACTACAGAAACCCCATTGAAATGAGCACAGCTTTTGTTAGAAAATATCCACAGAGTCCAAAGAGTCCTGAACTTCAACTGGAGATTGCTGAATATTACTTCCAGTTGCAGAAATACTGGGAGGCAATCAGGGAATACGATAGGTTCATCGGTTTGTTCCCAGAGGATAAAAGTTACCGTTTTGCTCTCTATAAACTCGGCCGAAGTTATTCCCAGATTGGTTATGAAGAAAAAGCACTCGATATATATAAGGAGCTGTCATCGGGTGTTGATGAATATGCAGAATCAGTGCTTGTTTCAATGGGTGACCTACTCTTTAGGAAGGAAAGATATAAGGAATCGATAGAGGTATTCAAAGAACTTACAGGAAGGTTTCCCGAAAGTGATATGAAGAATTATGCGAATTTTATCATCGGTAAAAACTATCTTGAACTGAATCTTCCAAGGGAAGCAAGGGTATCCTTTGAATTGGTTGTAAAAAGCAAAGGGAGGTTTCGTTTCAAGGAGAAGGCAGAACTTCTTATCGCAAAGACATTCTATATGGAAGGAAAAGGTGAGAAATATTTGGAATATCTTGACAATTTGATAAATTCAGGTTTTCTTAGACTAAGAGCGGATGCTTATTTCCTTAAAGCCCAGTATAAAAGAGAAACCGGAAGATTTAAGCAAGCTATGGAGCTGTTTAAGAAGGCTTCCGTAACATATTCAGAAAAAGCAGAAAGGGTTCGTGCACTATACGAAGCAGGTTTATCTGCCGAGGAGTTAATGCTATTCGATGAGGCAATTGAATTCTATAAGGAAGCACTTATCATCTCACAAATTGAATCTACGAAACTTGGTATTGATGTGAGAATAAAAAGAATTGACGCTATCAAAGGAAAGAACCACTAATATAATGTATCCAAACTTGCTTTATTTTTGCAGATTATAAAAATATATTTAATAAGAAGGTATGGAATACCGTTTGCTCGTGATGAGGAAAAGGGATGCTTTTGCGCAGATGGCAGTTGATGAAGCCATACTCGACGGTGTCGTGGAGGGTAGTTCGGAAGAAACAATAAGGTTTTTCGATTTTTCTCCACCAGCCATTACCATAGGTAGATTACAGAAAATAGAGGATATAGATGAGCATTTTTGTCGAAAGAATAGAATAGATATAGTAAGGAGACTCACAGGAGGAAGGGCTGTTGTTCATTCTGGTGATTTTACATTTAGTTTGATAATAAAAAGGAATAACCCCATTTTTGGAGGTGGTATATATAAAACATACAGGTCTGTTTCGGCATCGTTCCTTTTTGCTTTGAAATTATTGAATGTTCCGGCAGAGTGGCAGAAGGTAAAACAAGCTCAAAGAGAAGGTGAAACCTCATATTCCTCATATAGCCCCCTCTGTTTCTCATCTGTTTCACGATACGAACTAACGGTAAGAAAGAAAAAAATTTTGGGTGTTTCACAGTACAGAAAAAAAGATGCTATTCTTGTGCAAGGCTCCCTTCCTATTGAAAAGCCTCTTGGAATTTTTTTCGACCTATATCCTCCCGATAGATTTTTCTCTATTAAGGAAAGTGGAAATAAAGATATTGGTTTCGAATCGTTTTCCGTTTCTTTAAGGAACGGAATGGAAAAGATTAATAGTATAAATCTTGTAACGGGTAAATTATCCTCCATGGAGATAGAGAGGACAAACATATTAAAGGGAAAGTATTGCTTAAATAATTGGAATTATCGAAAAATTCGATAGAAGCGGGAAAGGATTAAGACCTATAGAATTTTTTTCTTGACAAAAGAATTTATTAGTAATATACTAATTTAATTCATCTATGAGGATGAAAAGAATAATAAATTATGATAAAGCTAAAAGTATGTTTTTGGATAATTCACCAGGAGTTTTGAAACCTTAATATAGTGAAACAGGATACTATACATATATCTTATATGTAAAAAAATATGGGATTAGAGGCATCTTTAACCGATTTTTCTGCAAGTCAAATTTTCTTTCTCCTATCGAAGTTTAATAAGACAGGAAAGATTGAGCTACGTTCAGGAGGTGAGAAGGGAGAGGTCTTTTTTATAAAGGGTAAGGTTACCCATGCAATATTCAAAAAAATGACAGGTATTGAAGCATTATACAATCTTTCCATTTTCACGCATGGACAGATTCAGTTCTTACCCGATGAAAAAACAGCAGAGGTATCGATTAAGGATGAAGTTTCAACCTTGATAGGAGAGATAGAAAGAAGGAAAGTGGAGTTTAACGAGATAAAAAAGAAACTTCCACCCTTTGACTCTGTTCTTCTGAAATTGCCCAAACCTCCAGAGAGTCCTGTTGCTTTGAGAAAAGATGATTGGAAAATACTGGTTTTGATGGACGGAAAAAAGAATATTAATGAGGTAATAGAAAAAAGTGGGATTGGAGCACTCAGCGCTTATAAAACAATTACATGGCTTCTTGAAAAGGGTTTGATATATGACCCGGAGGAGAACGAACGTATGCTTAAGGAGAAGATTACTTTTATTAATATTCTTTTTAAGGAGCTTATAGCCCATGGAATTGCCGAAAGCGAATTACTGAAACTCTTCAGGAATAGTCTATTAGAGGGCGAAGAAGGAAGGAAATTACTTGAAAATATTATCTCGAGGGGTGCAAATTTTAGATTGAAGAGCAAGATGCACGTAGGTATTTCTAAGGGTGAAATAGAGGAACTCTTTACAGAAATTGTTAAGTTGACGAAGGAAAAGTGTATAGGAGAATTCGGACCGATGCTTGCCAAAAAGAGCTTTGACGCAGCTCTTAAGAAATCAAGCGATATAAAGTAATAATGAGGGAGGGATTCATAGAGCAGATTGTAGCAATAGAAGGTATTATAGGTTGTGTTTCTGTTAATTCACAGGATGGTTCACTTCTACAACAGGGGGGAAAGATAAATCCAATGCTTGAAGATATTACTGCATTTTTTGGTTCGGGATTTGATGTGGTTGCTTCCTCTCTGGCAATTAAAGGTTTGAAATTTACTTATCTTGAAATGGAGAAACAGAGGTTTATTATTCTCGTCAAGGAAGAAGGATATATAGGTTGTGAATTGTCTTTGGATGTTCCATTGGAGAAGATTATTAAGCATATAACAGAAATGGAAGGAGTAGGGATAAAAGAGGAAATAAAGGAAAAGGGAGAGGGAGAGAAAGAATTACCTCTATCTACCGGTGTTAAAGAAACGAAAGCTGTTCGTTTTCTGATAAGTAAGGTTCGTCAGATAAATCTACTTATTAAGGAATTCAGTAAGGAGGACGACCAAACTCAATGGATAGGTATTGTAAAGGAAAAATTCTCAGGGAATGAGATTGGTGAGAAGATACTAACTGTATTACACTTCGATAATAATATTGTGAAGTTTGAGGGTGAATTAGAACCCGCGATTAAAGAAGAGGACATCTCTACTGTTTCCAAGCAGGTAACAGATGCCCTTTGTAGAAAGGCTGTTGAAAGTTTTGGTGCCATTAAGGCAAAAGAGAAGGTCCATAATGTTATTGAGAAATTGGGATTAGCAAAATGAAAGAGATACTTCAAGAATTATCCAGGAATGATAATATTCTCGGTTCTTTTTATTTTAAGGGAAACGAAAATCTTTCCTTCTTTACAGAGGCTTATACTATTCCTGAATCAAGAATAAAGAGGATAGCACTCGTATTGATTCAAACAATGGATGCTCTTGGTAGTATTGCTTTTGACAGGTTTTTACTTGAGGGAGCAGACAAAAGGGTTTCTATATATAAATATGATGGGGGATACCTTGGTGTAATATTTGAAAGTCGTATTTCCTTTAGCAATGTTGATGATGTTTACCAGACCATTATCTCAAAACAGCCTGCTGTTGAGATAAAAAAGGAGCCTGAGAAAAAGGTAAAAGAGATACCAAAAGAGAAACCTGTGGGAAAACCTTTTCCCAAAGCTCCTGTGAAGGAAGAAAAAATCCTTTCACCCTCTGTTTTTGAGAAAATGAAAGAGATTCTATCCCAGTATCTTGGCGATTTCAGTGAGACAATTTTCGAGAATCAGATGTCCGACTCAAGGATAGACCCAGATGCTGCATCGTTTTCAAAAGTTCAGAAAATGTGTTTTGGACTTCAGAAAGCATCCTCAATGCTTATCGGTCCATCGCAAGCAAAGGAAATGGTCGACAAACTTCTTGCTCTGATAAAGAGTGAAAAATAGGGAGAGGAGGTATCGATGCTCAATACGATATTATGTTTTTTGACACTTCAATCGCAGTGGCCAAAGGAAGTGGTTTTCTGGAAAAATATTTCGAGTTTTCTTACAATCGGAGGTGCTTTAATACTCTGGTTTTCTTTGATACTTTTTAGTATAATTGCTAAAAAATATGAGATTGTTTTAAGAAAAAAGACGGATTGGCAGTTTATGATTATTGCACCATCGGGAATACTTATTTTTGCAATAATAAAGATGTATGCAGCAGTTATGAAAGGTTACCTGAAGATGACTGATGTCCAGAGTTGGATTGCTTACGGGGTTTTCTTTTTATCGGGGTTGCTCTCTCTTATTGCAGCATTCAGGTTCTATAATGTTGTAAAACCAAAAAAGGGGTGAACGATGAGGATTAATCTTTATGCAGAAATGCTTTTCGCAGTGGGAATACTCCTTTTTGCACTTTCCATTATTGTATATGGTCTTATACTAAGACGGTTGTTGAAACTTATTAGAAAGAAGGCTATCTGGAGTTTTCCACTATTTGGTGGGGTTGTGCTTGTAATCGGAACCGTCATACACTTTGTGACAGTTGGTTTTTTCTTCCCCGCACTCAGAGCAGCAGACCCGGGTGACCTTTTTCCACTTATTGTGGGTTCACTAAAGATGGGGACATACGAATCGATATCCATCCTTTTTGCAGGGTTTTTAAGTCTCATAAGTGGAATTATTTATAATGTTTGGACAAGCCATTAAATTTTTTTCTTGACATCGTTATTTCATTATGATATATTATTTGAATGAATTTGTTGTGGTTCACAATAAAAGGAGGTAAGATGAAAAGAGGGACAAATTTTTGTTTTCTTACAGTATTCCTTATATTTTTGATGCTGAATTGTTCGAAGGAACTTGAAACACCACAGAATAGAATACCCGTTATAAATTCCATAGAGGTTTCTCCGAATATCGTACCAACGGAAGGAAAAGTTTATCTTTTTCTTGCGGCAACAGACCAGGATGGAGATAAAATCTATTACGAATGGTCATCTACAAGTGGTACATTCTATAGTGATTCTACACTTCAGACCCCGTCGAATACAGCAAACCCCTGTTGGTGGAAAGCTCCCACATCAGAAGGTAATTACACTATTACTGCAACCTGCATGGATAGTATAGGAGATAATCCCCAGTCAGTTGATACAAATACTGTTATTTCCGTAAGTATTTACAGTCTTGAGGCTGTTATTGGTGAAGATAGATTTATTTCTCCATTTGCTATGTATCTTGATGCTCAGGGTAGGTTTTATGTTTCAGACCCAGGTCTTTCCGCAGTTCATTACTATGATGGTACAGGATGGTATGCATGGAATTTTTCGGGTTTGGATACATCGTTTGATACCACTACAACTTACGACACGACCTTTGCAATAGATTCAACGATATTATTTATAGATACGACAATAGTTGAAAAGACTTTGTTTGGAAGGACTTTGTTTGATTCTCCATCAGCAATAATAGTGGACGAAGATTTGAATCTTTTATATGTTGCCGATGTTGTGCCTGAGAGTACAAGGGTCTCTGTCTATGACATAGGCAAGATGTTTACATCTGAGGATACTGTGACAACATTATCTACAGTTGTTACAATGAGTACAGACAGCGGAAATGGAGTATGGGATACACTAACGGATACATTATCATTGGATACAACCTGTCTTTACGGTTACACATTTAGAAAGAATGATAGAACAGATTTGAATTTCAGAATTAAGGCTCCCTATTCCTTTACGATTGACCCCATTAGTAAATTGTTCTATATTTCAACAGAGATTAGCATTATGTCCTACGATTCTACATGGACAGCCGATGGGTGGAATAGAAATTGGTCAACAGCCACAGCGACACATGGTATTAATTATATAGGTAAGGGAATGAAGGTATTTAACGATAAACTTTATCTTAACAGTTTTGCCGTAAAAAATGATACCGTATACAGTAGTATACGTAGTTTTACGGATATAACAAGTACCATTCCTCCAATAGAAGATTTCGCAAAATTTTCAACCGATGATTCTACTTTACTATATGTTAGTGGTATTACCGTTGCACAAGACGGTCACATATTTGTTACTGAGACGGGTGGAAGTGAAAAGTGTTTTCACAGGGTTGTTGAATATGATGAAAATGGTGGTTTTGTCCGTTCCTTCGGTAGTATCGGTAACAAACAAGCCCAGTTTAATTGTCCAACGGATATTTTAATAGATAGTTCCGGAAAGATTTATGTGGTAGATATGGGGAACCATTGTATAAAGGTCTTTAAAGAATAAACAAGGAGGAAAATATGAAGGTCTTTAAGAACTTTTTTCTGTTTTTCCTTTTCATTACCTTTGTTAGTCTATCAATGCTCTATTCGGGGAATACGGGTAAGATTGCAGGGAGGGCAATTGATAAGAGTACCGGTGAGGCACTCCCATTTGCGAATATACTGGTTGTTGGAACTACAATGGGGACAGTAACAGATATAAATGGTGACTATTTCATTATTAATATTCCGCCTGGTCTTTACAATCTCCAGGCAAGAATGATGGGTTACCATAATGCAAATGTGAAGAATGTAAAGGTAAAAATAGACCAGACATCAGTGGTAAATTTTGAATTGTCTATGGAAGTTATTGAAATGCCAGAAACGGTTGTTTACGGTAGAAAGATAATTGAACCGGATGTTACCACCTCGAAGGTTGAACTTTCGGGGCAAGAGATTGCACGTATGGCTGTAGCCGACCCCATTGAAGCCTTATTGACGAGTACTAGTATTGTCAGGGATCCTGGAAGAAGAGAAGTTCATGTTCGTGGTGGAAGGGGTGGCGAGGTACTCTATCTTATCGATGGAATGGAGGTAAGGGATCCGCTCGTCGGTTCCAATATTAGCATTAAGGTAGATGATAGCGAGGTCAACGAGATGGTGATGCTTTTAGGTGGTTTCAATGCGGAGTATGGCAATGCTCAATCAGGAATAGTAAACATCGTTACAAAGGAAGGTGATATTTCCGGGCATTCTGTTGAACTCTCTTACAAAAACGACCATACATTGCTGAAGCAGGAGAGTGATTTCTGGAATAGGAAAAAAAATAGTTTTAATGCAGATAAGGTAACTTTCTCTGCAGGTGGTCCTGAAATCATTACAAAACAGATTCTACCTGCATTGGGATTAAAGATTCCATGGAGCATTACCTATTATGTTTCTTCTACTGGAGATTGGAGTGATACATATACACCATACCCTGATACAGGAAGGTCTTTTCTGAACACATATCTACTCTGGGATAAAATCAGATTAAAGGATAGACAGGATAATGGATACACCGCGAATTCAAAACTGGCATGCAAGTTTTCTCCAACGGCGAAATTAACTTTTGGTTACAGACAATCGTGGCAGAGAGAATTCCGTTACGCTCACAGATTCCGATATATACCAGAAACAGCATATTACAGGGATAGAGGCAGTTATCAGGTAGTGACGGATTGGAACCAGACCCTGGCTGATGGTAGAACATTCTATACATTGGCTATGAGTTATTTCCATACGCAATACGAACTAAGCCCTGGAGGTAGAAAACCCAATGAAATCAACAATTTCCCCACAAGTAGTGATAATCCTATAGATATCGTTATAGGCCGTCCGGGAATTGATGGTATTAATGAGCCATATGTTGATCTGTCGAGGTATAACGGGGTTTATAACAGCGGGGAAATCTTTGTTGACTTAAATAAAAACGGTTACTGGGATGAAGGCGAACCTTTCACCGATATGCATAATTTTAATGGCCATTACGATATAGGAGAGGTTTTCAGGGATTATAATGGTGATGGTTTATGGACAGGCAAGGAGCCGTTTGATGATTACGGGATAGATGGAATACCAGGTAACAAGGATTTTGGAGAAGGCGATCTCGTCTATGAATTGGGCGAACCTTTTCAGGATTATAATGGAAATGGCGTCAGGGATTGTCCTGTAGGCGACCAGTTTTACGATTATGGATTTGACCAATGGGCACAGTGGCACAAAAGATATACAAATTGTATCTCGTTCAAGGGAGATATAACAAGTCAGATAACGAAGGCTCATCTCTTAAAAAGTGGTATAGAATACAAAAAATATGAAATGGACCATAAGGAAATACAATATCCATGGTATATTGAAGAGAAGGACCCTCCACCCCCTGGTCCCTGGCCAGATAGGGGTATCTTCAGGGATTGTTATCAGAGACACCCTTCTTCCGGTGCATATTATGTTCAGGATAAAATCGAGACGGAAGGTATGATAGTGAATTTTGGTATCAGGTTTGATTTTGTTTATCCAGGACCTGAGGTGAAAGAGGTCCGTGAAGAGGAATTCTCTTTATTCGGGACTGAAATCACTTTTAGTCCAAGATTTGGTATATCCTTCCCCATTTCAGAATTCGATAAGATGTATTTCTCCTACGGTCATTTCTCACAGGCACCAGAATTCCAATACTTTTATCAGGATACGACCCAGTATAGTAGTGCTGTGCGACTCTATGGTAACCCAAATCTTAATTGTCAATCAACAGTATCTTATCAGCTCGGTGTAGTGCATGCATTTGGTAACCTCAGAAAGGTCGAAGTTAGAGGTTTTTATAAAGATATCAGGGGTTTAATAGATACAGAGGAGAGGGGTTATGCACCATTTACCTATCAGATGAGGGTAAACAAGGATTACGGAAGCGTCAGGGGAATAGAGATTGATTATGATAAGAGACTTTCGCAATTCTATGCTTTTTCCTTTGCATATACCCTCCAGTGGGCGAGCGGAAAGAGTTCCTCGGAAAGACAGGGATACGACTATACCTTTAATGGTATTCCTCTTCCTCTCCGTGAATATCCACTGAATTGGGACCAGAGGCATAGTATCACCAATATTATTGATTTCAGAGCCTTGAATGGTAAACATCCTGTTCTCTTCGGTCTTACTTTACCTGACAAGTGGGGTGTCAACATACTGACACAGCTCGCTACCGGTCTTCCATATACACCAACGACTGCAAGCGGTGGAGAGGATGTTCAGGGATTGCCAAATTCTGCTCGACAACCATATACTGTTACCACCGACCTTAAAGCGGAGAAATCCTTTTATATAGGACCATTAAAGTATAAATTCACGCTTGAGGTGAAAAATGTGTTTGATAGGAGTAATATCCTGGAGGTCTACACTTCGACAGGTAAGGCACATTATTCAGATCCACTTGACCCGAGTGGAAGCGAATATGAAAGAGACCCAACGAACTGGAGTCCAAGAAGGCAGTTTTATTTCGGCGTAGCGCTTGGTGTTTAGTCGATAGTTAATCTAAATCTGAAAGGAGGCATTAAATGCTGGATCTTTTCATACGAGGCAGCTGGGCTATGTGGCCACTTCTTATAGCTGCAATAATATGTATTGCTTATATATTAGAGAGATTTTTTACATTAATGAAGGCAAGAGTAAATCCAACTATTTTTGTTGAGCAGGTAAAAAGGGTTTTTGAATCGGGTGGAGTCGAGGATACAATTGCACTATGTAACCAGAATCTCAGTCCGGTTGCAAAGATATTTACACCAGCGCTTGAAAAATTTGAAAAATATAGGGATTCCAGCGACCTTAAGACCATTCTTGAGGAGGCAATCAGTGGTGCAGGTTCGATAGAACTTACTTTCCTTGACAGGGGTATGCTCGTTCTATCTGCGGTTGCTGGGGTTGCACCTTTAATTGGTTTTCTTGGAACCGTTTCGGGAATGATAAAAGCCTTTGATGCCATTGCCGCAGCTGGAACTATCGAGCCAACACTGGTTGCATCCGGTATATCAGAGGCTTTGATTACGACAGCGACAGGTTTAGTTATCGCTATCCCAGCGGCAGCAGCACATGTCTACTTCACTTCGAGGATAAATACATATACGAGGGCTATGGAAATTGCTTCAAATGACCTGATTGACTATTTATTAGAAGAAGTAGAGAAAGGAGTTTAATTTGGAATTAAGAAGGAAGCGAAAAGAATCGCCCGAGATTCCTCAGTCATCTATGGCTGATATTGCCTTTCTTCTTCTTATCTTCTTTCTGGTAAGTACCATCTTCAGCAACGAGATGGGGCTTCAGATTATCCTTCCCGAGCATGGAGAGATAGTAAAAATAGCGAAGAGTAACATTGCTCATGTATATGTTAGTGAGATAGGAGAAGTGAAGATCGATGGGGAGCCCGTAAGCCGTGATATGATACCAGAAAAGGCAAATACAATGCTTGCTAACAACGACAGCCTTGTATTCTCTATAAAAACGCATCCCGAAGCAAAATATGAATATATGGTAAAGGTATTTGATAGGTTAAAACACGGTGGTGCTGAGAGAATAAGTTTTGCACCCAAATCGTTATCGAAATAGTAAATAGATTTATAAGAGGAGTAGATTATGCGTTTCGTTGCAAAAGAAAAAAAGAAGGCAGATATTCCCACAGGTTCAATGGCAGATATTTCATTTCTCTTGTTACTTTTCTTTATGGTAACGACGATATTCCGTGCCGAAACAGGTCTTGATGTGAACCTCCCAAAAGCAGAAGAGGGACGTAAACTTTCCGATAGAGGAATTGTTCATGTTTATGTAAACAGTAGAGGAACTATTTCCATTGATGACCAACAATTAGAGACTCAACAAGTTTCAATGATAATGTCGAAGAAGATGCAGGTGGACCCGAGTGTTATTGTCTCTTTAAGGATTGATAAAGATGCAAAATATGATAAAGTTGGAGATGTCTTTGACCAGTTATCAGAGGCGAAAGCACTACGTGTTTCCCTTGCTACTCAAAAAATGAGGGGTTAGAATAATGGAGAAAAATCTTATTTTGGACCTCAAGGAAAGATATCCTTTATATTTTAGGACAAGTATTCTTCTTGCTATCGTATTTTTCATTTTTGCTTTTTATCTTGTTCCTCACTATACACTCCATCCGTATGTTCCCAGAGTTGAGAAGGCAACCAAGGTTGAGGAGATACCAGAACAGATTGAGAAAGTAGAGGAACTTCCTCCCGCAGCTAAACCTCAATTACCTGTTGAGGCTGAGAGTGAGGAAGAGATAGAAAAGGCTACTATTGAGAAGACTGCTGATTTTGAAACGTTTGAAAAGATGCCTATTCAACCTGAGGCAGAGACACCGGAATTTGTTGCATACGATACACCCCCAAGACCCAAACACATTGTTAAACCTCGGTATCCTGAAATTGCAAAGAAGGCAGGTATAGAAGGGACGGTTATTCTTCAACTTCTGGTCGATGTTACCGGAAAGGTTCTTAAAACAAAGGTTTTGAAAGGGTTAACACCGGATATAAATAAAGCAGCACAACAAGCAGCTTATGCTACTACATTTTATCCTGCAAAACAGAGGGATAAGGCTGTAAAGGTGTGGGTCAGCTATCCTGTGAGGTTTATTCTTGAGGAATAACAGAAAAATTGATATAGAAAATGAAAGGAGTGACATATGAGAAAAAAAATAGTTTTTTTGAGTTTTTTATCTATATTTTTCATCCTATCATACGGAAATGCTTATATTGATGACACATATTTTCCCCATATTACTCCGCAGATGGCAGATAAACCCCATACCCAGTATAAATTCCATGATGTAGGGAACATATGGTTAACCGTGACAAATTTTGGTTTTTTTGGTAACTCGGGAGAATGGAAGATATATGGTAAGAATTTCCCTTCCTGTGAATTTCCTGGAGGCTCCCATGCCGATTATCTTTTCCAGGGTGCACTCTGGATAGGTGCCATCATTCAGACATCGGATACGACTTCCGATACACTTGTTTCCGTTGGTGCGGATGGATGGCAGTGGGAGAATGAGTTGTGGCCTACTTCGGCTGATTCAGATACCATTTACGAAAAATCGACGAGGCAATCTTCCGACCATTA
>Ga0209121_10002297_pt1 | contig 19545 bp, 16 predicted proteins | sample Cruoilmetagenom3_FD_187292 | JGI IMG/M metagenome (GOLD analysis project Ga0209121, IMG submission 187292) | Oil polluted marine microbial communities from Coal Oil Point, Santa Barbara, California, USA - Sample 3 (SPAdes) (version 2) | ecosystem: Environmental > Aquatic > Marine > Oil seeps ...
TCGCTGAGAACCGTAATTGTCGGATGAACAATATTTCATGACCATTTTGCGCACAATTTCATTTGTAACAGACTAAAACTTCAGTTGCATTCGGAACCGTATCCAGCGGCTTGACTTTGTAAGAAGCCTGAAGGATTTTGCCCTTATCATCGATCACGAACGAAGAGCGGATAATGCCCTCATACTTCTTTCCGTACATGGATTTCTCGCCCCATGCCCCGTACGCCTTTGCGACCTTGTTATCGGGATCCGACAGCAATGGAAAGCCGAGACTGTATTTGTCGTCGAATTTCTTTTGCCTTGCTGGCTCATCCGGGCTGATACCCACTCCTGCGGCGCCGAGTTTTTTCAGCTCTTTCGATGCGTCCCGAATGCTGCATGCCTGTTTCGTGCAGCCGGGAGTATCGGCTTTCGGATAGAAATACAGCAAAAGCCTGCCGCCCTTAAAATCCGAGAGTGAGACTTTTTTGCCTTGTTGATCCAATAACGAAAAAGCCGGAGCTTTGTCGCCTGCTTTTAACTTTGCCATCATGTGTCCTTTCGATTATCTGTTTGCAACCGCATCATGCAATCGAATAACCGATGTGGTTATAGACTTCCCAGCCGAGGTACTTGCCGAAGGCCTCTTCCAGAACGCCGGCGTAGCTGCCCCTGTTCATGGCTACGTGATGTTCGAATCCGTTTTGGCACAGAAAATCCAGGAGTACCTGAAGTAGCGGCACCTCGCAGACCCCGACGCCGCCGTCGCATTCGAGCGGGTCATCCGTGAATCTTCCCTGGCCGACGTAGGTCTTGATTATGCCGAGGGTGTCATCGGTGCTTATGCGGGCGAACGTCATGTCACCGGGAGCGATTCTGCCCTTGATGCCGGCAAAGCAGTTGTCCCGGCCGAGTGACTCGCCCAGAACGTCCAGCTCCGATATTTCGATTTCATCGCCTACGAAGCTTTTCGGATAGTTACTGCAATGGGTGACAACACATTTGTCCAGCTCGTCCCCGTAGTCGTTGTTCCAGTCCACGAATCCGGAAGGCTTTCCGCCCGAGGCCAGATTGAGTGCATACATCGAGACCGTCCCGGCCACGTCCATTTCACAGGCGCTCGGCATGCCCTGTTCGCCCATCATGCTCATCGACAGGCACGCGGCGCAGCCGTAATGCTGCTGCACGGCCGTCCAGCACTGGATGGCGCTGGCGACGCATTCATTCTCCGCCATCCAGTTGTCAATAGCAACCGATAGTTTCGCCTGCCTAAGGATTTTATCTTCGGAAACGGACGAGGGAATCTTTCCGTAGTTTTTGATGGCATTGATTTTGTCGCGCAGTTCTGCGGCATCGTCACCGAGTGCATCGGCGGCGGAAAATATCTCCGACAGATCGACAGTCACGACCTTTATTCCCGATGCCTGCAGCAACTTTTCGCTGAATCGAACGGTATGGAAGGCCTCCGGCCGGGCGCCTATTGCCCCGATTCGGGCGCTGCGCAGGCCGTTGACTACCCGGCAGACTCCGGCAAACCAATTGATATCTGAGGTGAAGATATCGTCGGCGATGTGGCACGTGTGATAAGTTGTGTTCGTAAACGGTATGCCGTACTGGTACAGGTTATTGCAAACGGACAGCTTGCCGCAGAAGGAATCGCGCCGTTTGCCCAGAGTCAGCCTGGTCGGGTCCGTTTCGCCGCACGCCTGAACCAGCACGGGCACATTCAGCTTCGACATATCGATCACAGCAGTGACGGCCTGCTCATCTCCGAAGTTGGGCAGCACCACAATCACGCCGTCAATTTCGTCTCGCTTCCGGCTGAAAAGGGCGGCGCACTTTTTGGCGTCGCTATACGTCTCCACGGCGCCGTTCGGGACATCGTCTTCTCCCAGAATAACACAGCCGAAGCCCATCTCGTCGAGCTTGGCGGTGATTTTGCGCCGCTCCCGGACCGCCAGTTTGGGCGGGAATATATTGCGGGAAGTTACGATTACTCCGAAACTCTGTCTGTTTTCCATTTCATATTCCAATTGACAAATGAGTGCCCCTTTAATAATGTTCATACGTTCATGACCAGGTAAATAATTGTACTGCTTAAGGGCATGTTGGGAAGGATAAAAATGGGAAACGCGAAAAGGTTTATCCTCGCTGTATTGCTGGTATCGGTTTTGTTCACGAACGGCGGCTGTTCCCGAAAGGACACAAAATCCGACCAGCTCACAATCTGTTTTGCCTTCCAGGACCTCGAAACCGAATACTGGGTTGCCGCCCACAAGGCGATAACCGAAACGCTGAAAGCCAAAAACATCAGGGTCCTTCAGCGCAACGCACATCAGGACGCTAACCGGCAGCTCGAACAGGTCCGCGACGCCATCGCCCAGGACGTGGACGGCATAATAATGATTCCCCAGGACGGCCAGAGCGCCGTTACGATTATCGGCGAGGCGAACAAGGCTGGAATTCCCATCGGCGTTTTCAATCGCCCCCCTGCCGACAGGAGCAATCCCGCCCTTGTGGTCGTGGCCGACAACACGGCAATAGCCGAGGATGCAGTCGCATACATGGCCAAGGCGGCCCGCAGGCTCAATCGCAAAATAACGCCGCTTATCCTAGTCGGCGACCTCGGGGATCAGAATTCCATCGAGCGCAAAAACGGTTTCTACAACGCGGTCAACGCAAACCCGGATTTATTCAAAAAGCCGATCGAGGTCCCGACGAAATGGGACGCCGTAACGACGCTGGCCAATCTCGAGGCCGCGCTTCAGGTCGAGCCGGGCGTGGACTTCATCTTCACATCATCGGATTTTCTGTATCCCCAGATAAAGGCCGTTCTCGAGCCGCTGGGCAAGTGGAAGCCCATCGGCGACGCCGGCCACGTAATATTAGGCGGGCTTGACGGCGATTCGACGGCCTACAAGCTGATGCGGGAAGGCTATGTCGATGCAACCGGGGTGCAGGATTTGTTCTTCGAGGCCGATGCGATAATGAAGGCCCTGATCGAGGCGATAGAGAAGGACCGGACCAAACCCGATAAATGGATACAGGATCCCGGCTTTGCCCTGACACAGGAAAACATGGCCGAGCGCCAGATGGATATGTGGGGCTGCAGGATTCTGAAGGAAGCCGAGGCCGGCACGACGAAATGAGAACTGGCAGGACCCTACTTCGATTGCCGGGGGGAATTGTCTTGTCGGACCATTTCGTCCTCGTTCTGACAGTGGTTTATTTCCTGCTAATCTGGTCGATTTATCCGCACATGGCGGCCCGCCGCAACATCGCAAATCTCTTCAGTAATGTCTGGCCTCTGCTGGCGCTGGTAATCGGCCAGATGTTCGTGCTGATTGTCGGCGGCATCGATTTGTCCCAGACCTCGATCATGGCGGTGACAAGCGTTCTCGGCGCCATGATAATGGCCGGGCGTTTCGATCCGGCCAAGTTCGAGCATAATCCGCTGTGGGGCGTGGTCTTCTCGGAGCAGGGAGGATTGCTCGCCGGAAGCGGCTGGGCTGTGCCGGTGGCGATAATGCTCATGCTTGCGGTCGGCGTCGGAATCGGCTTTGTAACCGGCCTGGCCGTGGCGAAACTGAAAATGCCGCCTTTCATGGTTACCCTCGTCGCAATGTCATTCTTCAGCGGGCTGGCGATTTACCTGACCAGATCCGAGAATATCATGCACCTGCCGGAGAGCTTCATCGCGGTCGGGAAGGGAAGCATCGGCCCGGTTCCCTCGGCAATGCTGATTGTGGTGACACTGGCGGCCCTTGCGTTTGTTATCCTGAATCTGAGCATTCTCGGCCGCTGGCTGTACGCCGTCGGCCAGAATATCCGGACGGCCTGTGTCTCCGGCGTACCGACCGGGCGGGTCGTTATCCTGGCTTATGTTTTCAGCGGTTTCTGTGCGGGCCTGGGGTCGATTCTTTATTCGGCAAGGCTCGAAGCAGGCCGGCCTACTCTGGGCAGAAATCTCCTGCTGGATGTAATCGGTGCGGCTGTCATTGGAGGAATCAGCCTGTACGGCGGCAAAGGCAGGGTGCTTGCGGCCGTGTACGGCGTGCTGTTTTTCGTCGTGCTCGACAATTCTCTAAACAAGATGCCGCTGGAATTTTACTCGATAGACATCATAAAGGGCGGCATCATTCTCCTGGCCGCACTGCTGGATGCTTTACGCACCCGCATCGCGTCGAGGCAAACGGTACCGGAGGGGATATCCTGATATGATCGAGTGGGAAATCGAATTTGACGGCATTGGCAAGAGCTTCTTCGGCGCCCGGGCGCTGAACGAGGTGACATTCTCCGTCGGAAAGGGCAAGACGCTTGGGCTGATTGGCGAAAACGGCGCCGGAAAGAGCACTCTGATGAATATTCTCGGCGGCGTTTTTCCGCCGGACGAAGGTACGGTCAGGCTCTTCGGTAAAGAGTATAATCCCTCATGTCCCGCCGACGCCGCGCGGGCGGGCATAGCGTTCATCCACCAGGAACTGAACCTGTTTACGAATCTGAGCGTCGCCGACAATCTTTTTATCGACGGCTTCCCGAAGATCGGCAGCTCGCCGTTCATCGACAAACGCAGGCTGCACAAACTGGCGGCCGAGCTGTTGTCTTCCGTGAACCTGCATGTCCCCGCCGCCACCCCGGTTGAAATGCTCACTCCCGGCGAGCGGCAGCTTGTTGAAATAGCCCGTGCCCTGAGCCGGGATGCACAGATAATAATTTTCGACGAGCCGACGACGTCACTGACCGCCGTCGAGACCAAACACCCTTTCGAGATCATAGAAAAACTGCACGCCCAGGGCAGAACGATCATCTATATTTCTCATACACTCGAGGACGTTCTGCGGGTCTCCGACACGATTGCCGTATTGCGGGACGGATGCCTGGTCAGCACGGGATACAGCCGCCGGTACTCGGTGGAAAGGATGATTTCGGACATGGTCGGGCGCCGGATAGAGCAAATGTATCCAGCCCGAAACGCCGGGCCCGGAACCGCCTCGGTACTTCAGGTCGAAGGCGTTACCCAGCCCGGCATAGTCAGGGACATATCCTTCGAGCTTCACGAGAAAGAGGTACTCGGCGTATTCGGTCTTATGGGCTCCGGGCGCAGCGAGCTGGCGAGAATTATTTTCGGGCTCGACTCCTGCCAAACCGGACGCATCAGAATATGGGGAAAAGATGTGACTGGTTCATCGCCCGACGCGAGTATTCGCAACGGCCTGGCGTTCGTAACCGAGAACCGGCGACAGGAGGGGCTTTTGATGGAGGCCGCCGTCTCGGAGAACCTCGATCTGCCCTCGCTGCGGAAGTTCGCCGGATTAGGCCCGGCCCGAATCATCGACCGGCGCAAATCGCTGGAATTCGCAAATCGGATTGCCGAGACGCTCAAAATTAAGAGCGGGCCTGTTCGCATACAGAAGGTGAAGAATCTCAGCGGAGGCAATCAGCAGAAAGTGGTCATCGGCAAGTGGCTGCTAACAGGCTCGGCGGTACTGATTCTTGATGAGCCGACCAGAGGCATCGACGTCGGCGCCAAATACGAAGTCTACGGCACGATAAACAAGCTGGCCGAAGAGGGAACTGCGATTTTGTATATCTCCTCGGAGCTCGAAGAGCTGACGGGAATGTGCGACCGGATACTCGTCATGAGTAACGGCGAAATCCGGGCCGAGTTCGAGCGGCGCAACTTCGACAAACAGAAAATCCTCGAGGCCGCATTCTCCTGCGAAGTCCTTGCGGGTGGTGGACGGGCCGGTCACAGCGGTCTCGGTGACAATAGCGGGAACTGATTTGGAATATGGGTACAGGACAAAACAAGCTGACACATGCGGTGCTGAACAATACGCCCTTATTGTTGTTCGCGCTGCTGTTCGTGATTTTCGGGATTGTTGCGCCCCAGTCGCTGCGATATCAGAGTCTTGAAAACATCTTCAAGCAGGCCTCTTATGTGGGTATTGTTGCGGTCGGAATGACGTTCGTCCTGCTGACCGGGGGGATCGATCTTTCCGTAGGCTCGAACATGTACGTCTCGGCGGCGGTTGCGGGTCTGGCGATGCAGCATTATGCCATTAGCCCGTGGCTCGCACTGATTCTGTGTCTTTTGGTCGGCGCGGCTTTCGGGGCGATTAATGCCTTTGCCGTAACGAAGCTGAAGATAATGCCTTTCGTCGTCACCCTGGCCATGATGGTTACGGGAAGGGGCATAGGCCTGATGTTCTCCAAATCCCGGGCGGTCAATTTTCCCCATTCGGTGACGGGGCTCGGCTCTGCGGAGCTGTTCGGCCTCGTTCCGTATCCTATCGTGGTTTTCGCCGCCGTCGTGTTCTGCGCGTGGCTGCTGCTGGAGCGCACGGCTCTTGGCCGGCAGATATACGCCGTCGGCCACAACAAGGAAGCTGCCCGCAAGGCGGGTGTCGGCACCGACAGGGCGCTTGTCACGGCGTACATTCTGTGCGGTGTGTTTGCGTCACTGGGAGGTTTTATCTCCGTCGCCCAGCTCGGCAACGTCAATGCCGGCTTCGGCAAAGGCGATGAGTTCGACGCCATCGCGGCGGCGGTCCTCGGAGGGGTGAGCCTGTTCGGCGGCATCGGCAGGGTATTTCCCGGGGTGGTGCTCGGGGCGGTCTTCATCCAGGCGGTATCCAACAGCCTGGTTTCGGCGAGGGTTGATTTGTATCTTCACCCACTTATCGCCGCAGCTTTTATCTTTCTGGCGGTCCTGATAGACAGCCTGCGTAATACGTACCTTGCCAAACTGAGCCGCCGAAATATCAGGGTGGAAGAATGAATATTAAATAATCGTATATGTATTCGAGGTGACGTGACTATGACAGAAATGTCGGCCGAAGAAATGCTCGCAAGAGCACGTGAAGTAATCGAATCCGAGGCGAAGGCCGTTGGCTCGCTCAAAGACCAGCTCACCGAAGAGACCGCCGGGATCGTCGATATGATAATAAATTGCAGGGGTCATGTGCTTACGGCCGGAGCGGGAACGAGCTGGACGATTGCAGAGCGGTTTGCCCATCTGCTGGCCTGCTGCGGTACTCCCGCTCTGTTTATCAACGCCGCTAATGCAATCCACGGCGGAGCGGGGGCGATTACCGAAAAAGACGTCGTCTATGTAATATCGAAAGGTGGGCAAAGCGCCGAGCTAAATAGCTTTGTTCGAATCGCTAAAGAACGCGGGGCGAAAATCATCGCCCATACGGAAAAGCCCGATTCGGAGCTCGGCCGGCTAAGCGACGCCGTCTACCACGTTGTCGCCCCCCAGGACGTCGATCCCTACGGCATGATTGCCACGGGCAGCTCGCTTGTCAACGCGGCGGCGTGTGACGTATTATGTGTCCTGCTGCTGGAGCGGCGGGGCTATACGAAGGAGCAGTTCGGGCGGACGCATCCGGGAGGGGCCGTCGGTGAAAAGCTCAGGAAAAAACAATAACTCGACCAGATTTGACGCCGGAGTTGAATTTGCGGAAGGACTGACAACAAAAAGGAGAATCGGATGAAAGCAGCGGTTTTGAAATCGCCGGGGACTCTCGAACTGCGGGACATACCCGAGCCGGCTGTGCCGGAAGATGGAATTGTCGTGGAGATAAAGGCTTGCGGAATCTGCGGCTCGGACCTGAGAAGATGGAAGGAAGGCCCGCCGCCCGGCAGCAAAGGGGTAATCCCAGGCCATGAAGCGGCGGGTATCGTCGTCGAGACGGGGCCGGGCTGCTCCCGTTTCGAGAGGGGCGATTTCGTTGCGATTGCCCCCGATATCCACTGCGGGGATTGCTATTACTGCCGGAGGGAGCTGTACAATCTTTGCAACAACCTGAAATTTCTGGGTGTCACGCCCGGACTTCCCGGGGGCTTCGCAGAGCGAATGGCGTTAACCGGGGAAATTCTCACGAATGGAATTGTCAACAAGATGCCGGACGGCCTTTCTTTCGAGCATGCAGCGGTTTCGGAGTTGTGTAACTCGGTACTCGCCACGCACGAAAAAGCCCGAACAAGTGACAGAGACACGGTCGTAGTCATCGGGGCCGGGCCGGCCGGCTGCCTGCACGTTGCCGTGGCTAAGCGGCGGGGTGCCCGTGTCTGCGTTTTGGAAATCAGCGAGACGAGGCGGCGGATGGCCGGGAAGTTCGGCCCGAGTCTGGTACTCGATGCATCGTCCGGGGACATTGTCGGCGAGATAAAGCAATTCACCGGCGGCGTCGGAGCGGATATCGTCGTATGCGCAAACCCGGTTGCGCAGACCCAGCAGCTCGGCGTTCAGATGGTTCGCAAAGGCGGCAGGGTTGTTCTTTTCGGCGGCCTGCCCAAGGCGAACCCGATGACCACGCTCGACAGCAATTTGATTCATTACGGCGAGATTCAGGTGGTCGGGGCGTTCTCTTACCACCCGAGGCTTCACAAGCTGGCGCTGAGCTTACTGGCCGATCGAAAACTGCCGGCCGATTCGCTGATAACGCACACGTTCGAACTTGATAAAATAAACGAGGCGTACGATACCGCGGCAAGCGGCGAGGCGCTCAAGGTCATTATAAAAATCGGGAGGCAATAGAAGTGATTGGAATAAATTCCGAGCTGGCGGCAAGACAAAAGGCCGGCAGGCCCGTAAAGATCGGCATGATCGGCGCCGGCCAGATGGGCGCGGACGTGGCGGCACAGGTGACGCGAATGAAGGGCATAGAGGTTGTCGCTATCGCGGATATCGAGATCGAGCGTGCAAGAGCCGCGTACGAAATCGCCGGAACCGAAGGTCGAACGGCGCAGGCAGATTCGGCTCAACAGGCCGACGAACTCGTCTCGAAAGGTATATATGTTTATGCTTCGGACTATCGAGTTATTACGGACGCTGGCGGTATCGATGTCATGCTGGAAGCTACGGGTGTTCCGGAGATCGGCGCCAGGGCTGCGATTCGCTCGGCGAGAAGCGGCCTGCATCCGGCGATGATGAACGTCGAGACGGACATAACCGTCGGGCCGCTCCTGCACCGTTACGCCGGGCATAAGGGTGTTCTTTACGCCCTGGCGGCCGGCGATGAACCGGCGGCGTGCAAGGAGCTTTACGATTTTGCCGATGCCCTGGGCTTCATCATTGTCGCGATGGGTAAGGGCAAGAATAATCCGCTGGACAGGCACGCAAAGCCGACGGACGAAAAATGGGCCGCGGAAGCCGCCCGGCGGGGTCTTAGTCCCAATATGCTGATAGAGTTCGTGGACGGCAGCAAGACCATGATTGAAATGGCGGCGGTCTCGAACGCCACCGGCCTTGTTCCGGACGTGAGGGGCATGCACGGCCCGAAGACCAGCCGCGACAAGCTCAACGAGACCTTCGCCCTGAAAGAGCACGGCGGTATTCTGAACAGGACCGGCGTCGTCGAGTACGGCATAGGCCACGTCCACCCCGGCGTTTTCGCGGTAGTGACAACGGACCACCCAAGACTGAGACGGGCCCTGGTATATCGTGACATGGGCGACGGCCCCTATTACACGCTCTTTCGGCCTTATCATCTGTGCAGCATCGAGGTGCCGCTGACCTGCGCGATGCTCGCAATCAGAGGCAAATCCAACATGGTCCCGCTCGACAGGCTCGTTTCCGAGGTCTTCGCCGTAGCCAAGCGGGATTTGGCGCCCGGCGAGATCCTGGACGGCATCGGCGGATGCAGTTTCTATTGTCTTATTGATTCGTATGAAATCGCAGCGAAAGAAAATCTGCTGCCCGCTGGTCTCGCGAAGAACGCACGGCTTGTCCGGCCCGTTGCGATGGATAGGCCGGTGACATACGACGACGTTGAGCTTGCCGAGCCTTCGACAATTCTCGCCCTGCGACGCCTGCAGGACGAGTGGATGTCCGGGCGGATCGATGAGAACGAGATGCTTCAGGCGGTCGACGCAATGGCGGTTGATTAGCGCCGCGAAGTGATTGGAGATATCGATATGTCGGTAATCGGACTGGATATAGGCACGACCGGCTGCAAAGCCATCGTTTTCGGCGACGATTGGGAAATCTTCGGGCAGGGCAAAAGAGAGTACTCGATTCTGATGCCCCGTGCTCAATGGGCCGAGCAGGATGCCGGGCTGGTATGGAACCTTGCACTCGATTCGCTCGCTGAAGCCGTAAGCCAAAGCAAAGCGGATCCGCCTGTGGCGATGGCCCTGTCCGTGCAGGGTGAAGCGGTAATCCCGGTAAACGAAGAAGGTCTGCCGCTGCGAAACGCCATTCTCGGAATGGATACGCGCACGATGGAGGAAAACGCCTGGCTGGCAGAGACATTCGGCGCCGAAGAGCTTTTCAGCAGGACCGGCATGCCCATGCACACAATGAATACTCTGACCAAGCTGCTATGGCTTAAAGAACACGAGCCTGCCGTCTGGAAATCGAGCCGTCAGTTCCTGCTCTACGAAGATTATTTTCTCAAACGTCTTACAGGCACCGCGACGATAAGTCACTGTCTCGCCTCCCGGACTCAGATGTACGATTTGCACAGCGGCTGCTGGGCTTCGGATATTCTGGAGAAGTGCGGGATTGATGCCGGCCGTTTATCCGAACTGGCGCCTGACGCCGGCGGAGTAGTCGGCGGTCTTATAAAAGATATTACCGTCCGGACAGGTATCGACGGCGACGTTTTAGTCGTCAGCGGCGGTCACGACCAGGCGTGCGCTGCGCTGGGCAGCGGTGTTATCGAGCCGGGTGAAGGTATGAACTCGACCGGGACGGCCGAGGTCGTCGAGGTCGCAATGTCGTCGCCGGTGCTGAGCGAATCGCTCCGCCGGGGCAACATCTCCGTTTATCGCCACGTCGTCCCCGGACTGTATCTGTCGATGACCCTCAATCACAGCGGCGGGCTTCTGTTCAGATGGTTCAGGGACACGCTCGGCGCCGACAAGCTGCTCGAAGCGGAAAGTTCCGGCGGCGACGCCTACGATTTGCTGCTGGCGGATGCCCGGCCGGGACCCACCGATCTGATGGTTCTGCCGCATTTCTCCGGCAGCGGCACGCCTACGCCTGACACTACTTCGAGAGGGGCCTTTCTCGGCATGACCTTCGCAACCACCCAGGCCGATATGGCAAAAGCAATTCTCGAGGGGCTGACCTTCGAACTGCGGGTCAATCTCGACCTTCTGAGAGAGTCCGGCGTAAAAATCGAGGAGCTGCGAGCCGTCGGCGGAGGCGCCCGCAGCGACGTCTGGCTTCAGCTAAAGGCCGACATTTGTGAAACGCCGCTGCGCGTTCCACGGGTCACTGAGGCCGCCTGCCTCGGGGCGGCAATACTGGCTTCGGTCGGTGCCGGCGGCTATGACAGTATAAGTGCCGCCGTTCGGGATGCCGTCAAGATAAGCCGGACGATAACGCCGTCCGATATACGCACCGAAGCTTATAAACGGCGCTATGAGCTTTACCGCGAGCTATATCCCGGGCTGATTTCGTTTCTTCGCCGGTGTTGACACGGCCGCTGCGGCTATGTCACGCCGATTTGATTAACATTTATAATTTGGAAAGAAATCATGAAACGAAAAACTCTTCTATTATCGCTGTGCGGTCTCCTGTCGGCGGTACTGTTTCTGAATATCTCCTGTTCAGCAGTAAACAGCGATGGAGTGGAAGATAGCAGCTTAATGTCCAACGAGACTAATAAACTCGTTGCGAAAAATCCGAAATTTGCTTTCAATCCCGCCGCAGTTCGCCGTGAACTGTTGTTCGATTCGGATTGGCGTTTTCACCGGGCAGATGTGGACGCCGGCGAGTCGGAGGCGTTCGACGATGCCTCGTGGCGTTCGCTGGACCTGCCGCACGACTGGAGTATCGAGGATTTGCCCGGCAGGCAATCTCCCTTCGATCCGGAAGCGATAAGTGCCGTAGACGGCGGATTCACCACCGGCGGAACCGGGTGGTACCGCAAGCAATTCACCGCCTCGGCCGAGTGGTGCGGCAAAAGCATACAATTGCAATTCGACGGGATTTACATGAACGCCGACGTCTGGCTCAACGGCCGGCATTTGGGAAATCATCCGTATGGATACACGAGCTTCCGTTATGATGTCACGGATTGCGTTCGTTTCGATAAGGAAAACATCCTGGCCGTTCGAATCCGGAACGAAGGCGTGAACAGCCGGTGGTACTCCGGCTCCGGGATATACCGTCACGTGTGGCTGAGAGTCACCGAGCCGGTGCACGTGGCTACCTGGGGCACGTACATCACCACGCCCGAGGTTGACAAATCCTCTGCGAAGATTAACGTAACAACAACACTGGCGAACGATTCCGGCCGCCCGGAAACAATCAAGCTGAGCACCCGGATACTCGATCCTGAAGGTGCCGAAGCCGCCGAACTCGAATCCGGGCACAATATCCCGCCTGGAAATTCACATAAGTTCAGCCACAATTTCGTGATTAAATCACCCTCGCTTTGGTCGCCGGACTCGCCGGTACTGTATACCGCCGTGATCGAAGTTCGCAATGACGAAAAACTGCTGGACCGGGTAGAGACGAAATTCGGCATCCGGACCATCGCCTTCGATGTCACGAAGGGTTTTCTCTTGAATGGAAAGCCCACTCTTTTGAAGGGAGGATGTGTGCATCACGGTAACGGCCCGCTCGGTTCGGCGGCATTCGACCGGGCCGAGCAGCGCCGCGTGGAATTATTGAAGGCCGCCGGCTTCAATACTATCCGGTGCGCGCACAATCCGCCTTCTCCGGCGTTCCTCGATGCCTGCGACCGGCTCGGGATGATGGTCATCGACGAGGCCTTCGACATGTGGGCCGAGCAGAAAAAGCCGCAGGATTACCACCTTTATTTCAAAGAGTGGTGGCAAAGGGACATCGAGAGCATGATCTTGCGGGATAGGAACCACCCCAGCATAATCCTGTGGAGCATCGGCAACGAGATACCGAATATGGATAGTCCCGACACGGCTAAGACGGCACGGATGCTGGTCGATTACGTACATCGGCTGGAACCCACCCGACTGGTGACGGCCGCCGTCAACAGCCTTTCGGAAAAGAAGGATCCTTTCTTCGCCGCACTGGATGTGTGCGGCTACAACTATGCCCCGGAAAAATACGACCCGGACCACAAGAGGCTGCCGGAGCGGATTATCTACGGCTCCGAGTCCTTCCCGCTGGAGTCCTGTGAATACTGGCTGGCGACTATCGACCGGCCGTGGGTGATCGGCGATTTTGTCTGGACGGCTTTTGATTACCTTGGTGAAGCGAGCATCGGCTGGCGGGGGTATATGCAGGAGAAGAATTTTTATCCCTGGAACATTGCCTACTGCGGTGACATCGATATTTGCGGATGGAAGCGCCCGCAATCGTATTATCGTGACGCCTTCTGGAGTGACAAACCCAAAATCTCGGTGTTCGTGCATCCCCCGCAGCCTTCCTTCGAGCCAAATCCGAAGCGTGAATCGTGGAGCAAGTGGCATTTTGACGATGTGCTGGCGGACTGGACCTGGCCCGGATGCGAGACCGATACGTTCGATGTGGACGTTTATTCATCGTGCGACCAGGTCGAGCTGTTTGCCAACGATGTGTCACTGGGCAGGAAGGCGACGAACCGGCAGACCCGTTTTCGTGCCGGCTTCAAGGTGCCCTATCAGGCCGGCAGCCTGCGGGCAGTCGGCTATCGTGATGGAAAGGAGGGCGCCGCCGCGGAATTGCGCACCGCCGGGGAACCTGTGCGAATAAAACTGTCTGCGGATAGGAATAACATCCGCTCCGATGGACAGGACCTGAGCTATGTCACTGTTGAGCTGCTCGACGCACGGGGCGTTCGTCATCCCAAGGCGGAACATCTTGTGAAATTCGAGATAACGGGGCCCGGCTCCATCGCAGCCGTGGCGAACGCCAATCCGGTCAGCACGGAAAGCTACAGACGGCCCCGGCGTAAGGCATGGCACGGGCGGTGCCTTGTGATTGTCAGGGCGGCCGAACAGGCCGGTTCCATCGTGCTAAAGGCCTCCGCCGACGGACTTCAGCCCGCAAAGGTGGTTATCACCTCGACGCCATAAAACAGCCGGGGCGTTTAGAGTGAATTTCTAAACGCCCCGGTTTTGATTTCGTCGCCGTCGCGGCCGACGGAGCCGCCTGTTCGCTACACCTTTTCCGGCACGGGACACACGAACGGTTTGCGGTATTCGCGGTGCAGTATGTTATTCGCTTCTGCGCTGTTCGTGAATACCTCCCTTTCCGGATCGAACTTCAGCAGCGGGCCCATCGACATCGGGTACTTGTCCAAATCGACGCCGTTGTCCGTGAAATGTCGAACGGTCCGATTCAGCGTCAGGATGTTATTGTCCAGGCTCTTGACCTTTTCCAGCACGGCTTTGGCCTCCTTGACGGATACTTTATTCTTCTCGCCGAGATAGTAGCTGATATTTGCCAGGTGCGCCAGCGCCGCCGAAAGGTGGCCCTGGAAGGCGTCGGAATTAAGGTCTTCGTATTTCCGGCTGCGGACGGCCTTAACGAAATTGTCGAAATGGTCGCCGCCGCCTTTGAATTCCTTCACCAGCCTGCCGTTGAGATCGAACACCATGCAATGCGTGTAGGACCTCTGGACCAGGTAGCCTTCGGTCCCGTAGAAGATCACGCCGATCCTGTTGCCCCTGGTGCTCTCGAACATGGTGCTGATCTCAAGATCCGCCGAGCTATCGACCGAAAGCCCGCGCGTCTCGAAGACCATGCACTTATCGCCGTAATCGTAAATGGCGATCTCGGTGTTGGCGGTGTCACCGGCATCGACGTAATCAGGGTCGTTGCGTTCTGCCTGATAGCCGAGCCTGCCGCCGTACGCGATAACGCTGTTCGGATGACGGTTGATTCCGAGCCCCCAGCGGGCGATGTCGGTCTGATGCGGGCCCTGGTTGCCGGAGTCGCCGTTGCCGTACATCCGCTGCCAGTGCCAGTCGTAATGGAAACGTTGTCGCGTGAGCTTCGGCGAGGTATAAGGCGCCGGGCCGCTCCACAGGTTGAAATCGACCTCTTCAGGGATCGTATAATTGCCCAGCGGGCCGATAGATTTACGCCTCTTATAACACAGCCCCCGCGAGAAGTTGACCTCGCCGATTCCGCCGTCGGCGATGAACTTCATCGCGTTCAGAAGGGCCGGATTCGAGCGGCACTGCGTGCCCACCTGGCACATCCTGCCGTACTTTTTCGCCGCGGCCACGAGTGCTGCGCCTTCCGGAATGTCGTGACTGATGGGCTTTTCGATGAACACATCTTTGCCCGCCTGCATTGCCCAGACGCCGCACAGGGCGTGCCAGTGGTTCGGCGTCGCCGTCGAAACGATATCCACGGACTTGTCGTCGAACACCTCACGCATATCCTTTACAAACCTGGGCCGGCGGCCCGTTCGTTTCTCGATGGAGTTGCAGCGGTCCCGGCCGACCTTTTCATCGATATCGACGATGTATGCGACTTCGCAATCCTTCCGGCCGGAAAAAGCGCTGATGTGACTGCCGCCGCGGCCTTTGCAGCCGACCACCGCGCAAAGCAGCTTTTCGTTTGGACTTTTACTTTGCGCTCTGGCTGAGCCGCTTATCATCGGAGCCGCAGATATCGTCGCCGTCGCGGCGAAAAGCGAGTCCTGCAAAAACTGTCGGCGAGTTCGTTTCGTCATAATAACCTCTCCTAACAAATTAAAAAGCCTGACTGAATATCACAATTATAGATGCCTTAGCAGCCAAAATATTAACACCCCGGCCACACCGCCGGACCGTACACCCCCAAAGCATACCCCATCCCCGCCCCAATTGCAACAATATCAATCCGCCTTTAAAAGTTTATCCTAACACCAATATCCACGGATTCCAAGAGAGAATACAGAATACAGGAGACAGAATACTGAGAACCTAGATACGCTTCACGTCATACGCTATCCGCTGTACTCTGAACACTAAAGAAAGCCTTCTCAAGAACATTTACCCGACGGATCCAAAATTCCTTGCTTGTTCCACCACATGGTGCTAATCTTAACCCTTCGAGATGTCCGCACAGCACAGAGGCAGCTTAGGAACAATGGCGGAAGAGATAGCAATACTTTAGGTTGATGCGAACAAAGAGAAGTACGTATCAAGAGACAAAACCCCAGTTCGTGAAATATGTTGAAAAGGATTTTTCCAGAATAATTGAATAGAACAGATTGTCGAAGTAATCGACACCCATGGCGGCAGGCCGATAAGGTGATTTGTAAAGGGAAAATAATTATGTCGGAACTTGAATTTACTAAATTTGAACAGGTCAATCTCAAAAATCATCCTGTCTACAATGAAAAATGGGTACAAAAAAAGATTTCAGATGACCCCTCCATTTTAGGACTTGGCGATTTGATACTACTTAACGAGGAACTAATTCAGCCTGGCGGCGGCCGTCTTGATTTATTGCTATATGACAGTGAGAATGAACAAAGGTATGAAGTAGAAGTTCAATTAGGAAAGGTTGATGAAAGTCATATTATAAGGACTATTGAGTACTGGGACATAGAACGAAAACGCTATCCTCAATATGACCACATAGCTGTTATCGTTGCTGAAGAGATTACGGGTAGATTCTTAAATATTATAAGTCTGTTTAATGGCCATATACCACTTATCGCAATACAAATGAAGACTTTACAATGCGGCCAAAAGATTACAATTGATTGCACTAAAATCCTCGATCGTATTGAACTTGGTGGTCCCGAACCGCCTCCACCTCCAGCCGACCGCTCATATTGGGAGAAGAAAGCCTCACCAGCCACTGTGACAATAGCAGATGAAATACTGAAACTGATTCATACCTTTGCCCCTAATTTTGCTCTAAACTATAACAAAGGCTATATTGGTTTGATGGAAAACGATAGGGCAAATAATTTTGCGTATTTCCACCCCAAAAAGAAATTTCTCCGTCTAAGTATTAAGCTACGAAAAAGTGAGCAGTTCGAATCTCAGCTTGATGAAGCTGGGCTGGAAATGATAAGCTACAGTAAAAGTGGGCGTTACAAAATTCGACTTTACAAAGAAGATGTAGAGAAAAATAAAGATTTACTCACCGAAGCATTACGAGAATCTTATGGCAAAGCAACAGAATAAGAAAATCTTCTAACGGCAGGCCGACAATGTAAACAGTAGAGCAATTATGATAGAAAAGAATCCTATGAGGGTTGAGTGTATATGAGGTATGCAGGACTTAGCGATGAGCCGAAAAGAATAAAAGTTGAACGTGGCAACCCGAACGACTTCAGAGTTATGCAGCAATTCACTTCCGAGGCGTCTGCCCGTCAATGGGAAAGGAGAATGCTGAACCACGGATATGAGAAAGATACGAGCGGCAAAGACTGGAAATATGGCTACACCTTTTCAATCCGAAGTTAATTCTTAGCTTGTTGCGGCTGGTCGATAAAATATAAGGAATTATGATTCGAGAGACTGATAATATCTATCGTGAAGAGCAGAAGCCAGCAAAGAAAGTCAAAAGTTAAAGGGCAAAAGTCAAAAGGGTAGGTGGGGCAAGCTGCCGCCTTACTACTCGAATAATCCATGACAAACGAAAGTAAATTTTAATTGAAGAATAGGGGCAAATGGAGTAAAATACTGATATGGGTACTTTTTATACAAGCTGCAAAGTCGAAAATCACGTTGATCGCTCAAAATCCGTTCGCATTGGCAAGCTGCTGGTGGACACCGGCAGCGAATACACCTGGATTCCATCGGCCAGGCTGGAGAAAATAAGCGTCAAACGAGAGAAAAAGGACGTCCGCTTTATCATGGCCAATGGCGAAGTGGTAACCCGCAGCGTTGGTTTCGCCGTCCTTCGAGTGGCCAATCACTTCACTATAGACGAAGTGGTTTTTGCAGAGGCCGGCGACCTTGCTTTGCTTGGCGCGCGAACCCTCGAAGGTCTTAATCTTACGGTTGACTCGACTCGCAAGAAGCTCGTCGCCGCTGGCCCCTTACCCGCCGCATAGAGAATCCGGCGATACCATCCGAGTGGGAAAATTCACAATGCCTATCTATTTCTGCTCGAAGTGGATTTATTATGCGAAAACTGTGTGATATAATAACAAGACATTATGCTTCGAGATACTGACAATATTTATCGTGAAGAGCAGAAGTTCGGCTTGTGGCTTAGGTGGCTGATTTATTTGTCTATGGGCATGGCGGTGGTGATTAGTGTTTTTGCGTTGATAAAAGAAACCGCCCCGGAAGGTTCGCAGGATACGTGGGAGATGGTTCTGGGCGGGATTGTCGGGATCGGCGTGCCGATAGCTATAGCGGGTCTATTTTTGTTCTTGAAACTGGAAACCGAGGTTCGCCCGGATGGTTTGTACGTTCGTTATTTACCTTTCCATATTCATTTCAAGAGGTTCGGGCCGGAAGAATTGAGCGAGTATTACGCCCGGCAGTATAAACCCGTCCGGGAATACGGCGGATGGGGGATCAGATACAGCTTCAGGAACGGCAAGGCGTATAACGTCAGCGGCAATAAAGGCGTGCAACTGGTATTCAAAAACGGCAAGCGGCTGCTAATCGGCTCTCAAAGGGCCGAGGAGCTTGAAACTGCGATTCGCTCGATTATGGGAAATCGCTGAAAGACAGAAGATAGAATACAGGAGAAAGAATAGAGGAGGACAGAGGGACTGCCGCTTGAGGCTGCCACACGTTTTCCATCAATGATATTGGGTGGCAGCCTCATCCCGATTGTCGTTTATCGGGATGGGGATGGCTTTGCCCCGGCTAAACACGTACATGCCCTGAGGCATTCGCAGGGTTCAGCATGACAATTCAAAACCCAGTCGAATTGTACAATTACTATTTTCGTGCGCCCGTATACCAGCGCTTGCGCACATCATCTCCCGTAGTTTCTTCGAGGGAATTGACATGCGCATCAAGCCATAGAATATTGGCTCTTCCGCCGGTCTTGAACGGTTGGTTAATTCTTATATTATGTCTGAAAATATCCCGATACTGTGCTGAACGGCTGCCCCCTTCGCGGTAATGCGTCAAATTCATAGCACCGGGAGTGTCATTATTATGGAACATGTCCCGCTCGTTGTTTTCAAGTCTCGGTTCCATATGGTCGTGACAAAAGATAAATTCCGACGGCCGCAGTTCGGTCGTACTTTTATTCCTGGCGTCCGAATGAAAATTAAGAGCAAACGCCGCCTCCTGGACCGCGTCGGGATCGACGTCATAAATCAGCGAAGGAACACGCCGTAAGCTCGGGCAGCCGAAAATCTTCGTCTCTTTCAGGTACGGCTTAAAGATAATGCCCCAGTAAGCGGTGCTATCGCTAAGAGGCAGCAAATTACCGCCTGCATCGTACCACAGAAATCCGTTCCCACTTCGGTAATTGGGTAATTTGCGGTCGCTGTCGTCCAGGTACATTAAGACTGCAAGACCTATGTTCTTCAGATTCGATTTGCAGATGGTCTGCTTTGCCGATTCTTTGACTTTTCGCATGGCGGGCATTATGATTGCCAATAATACGGCAATGATCGCGATAACCACTAATAGTTCGATTAATGTAAAGCCTTTAACTTTGTGTCGAGCTACCCTTCCTTCATCCTTCATTTTCTTCTGCCATGCGTTAATAATATT
>Ga0209121_10002298_pt1 | contig 19543 bp, 16 predicted proteins | sample Cruoilmetagenom3_FD_187292 | JGI IMG/M metagenome (GOLD analysis project Ga0209121, IMG submission 187292) | Oil polluted marine microbial communities from Coal Oil Point, Santa Barbara, California, USA - Sample 3 (SPAdes) (version 2) | ecosystem: Environmental > Aquatic > Marine > Oil seeps ...
CCAGCAACGGTTTATGGCGTGGCCAGCGCACTGGCGCGCAGCCCTGAACAGCTGTGTGCCATGCAGGCCGCCCAATGGGAGGTCGCCAGCCACGGGCTTAAGTGGATCGACTACAAGGATCACACGCCAAAAGATGAACGCGCCGATATGCACGAGGCCATTCGCCTGCACACCGAAGTCACCGGTGAACGCCCGCGCGGTTGGTACACCGGGCGCTGTTCGGTCAACACGGTTGATCTGGCCGCCGAGGTCGGGTTTGATTATGTTGCCGACAGCTATGCCGATGATCTGCCGTATTGGCACGGTGAACAGCTGATCGTGCCCTATACGCTGGATTGCAATGACATGCGGTTTGCCACGCCCCAGGGGTTCAATTCGGGCGATCAGTTTTATACCTATCTGAAAGACAGCTTTGATGCGCTTTATGCCGAAGGCGTGGCAGGCCGCGCCAAGATGATGTCTATCGGGCTGCATTGCCGCCTGATTGGGCGCCCCGGGCGCATCATGGCTTTGCGGCGGTTCATGCAATATGCCCAAGGCCATGCCGACGTCTGGTTTGCCCGGCGCATAGACATTGCCCAGCATTGGAAGGCGCATCATCCGCCCATGCAATTTGATCGCCCCTCACAGATGACCAAAGCGACGTTTGTCTCGGCTTATGGTGGGATTTTTGAGCATTCACCCTGGATTGCCGAACGCGCCTTTGATCTGGAACTGGGCGCTGCGCATGACAGCGCCACAGGCCTGCACCATGCGTTGTGCCGCATGTTTCGCTCTGCCAGCCACGATGAGCGCTTTAGCGTTCTGAGCGCACATCCCGATCTGGCGGGCAAACTGGCCTCGGCAGGCAAACTGACGGCTGAGAGCAGCGCAGAGCAAGCCGACGCTGGCCTTGATCTGTTGAGCGACGATGAACGCGCGACCTTCCAGAGCCTGAATGCAGACTACGTCAAAAAACACGGCTTTCCGTTCATCATCGCCGTGCGCGACAATACCAAAGCCTCGATCAAAGCGGCGTTTGAGCGGCGCATTGGCAATGACACGGATACCGAATTCGCCGAGGCCTGCAAGCAAGTGGAGCGCATTGCCAAATGGCGCTTGAAGGATCTGTTGCCATGAGCCGAAATTTGGCCTTGGCCCCATTAAGTGCCCCTGATTTTGCGGCCTATGGTGATGTGATCGAAGTGGTTGGCCCCCCTACAAAGTTGATCAATCAGGGCAAATGTGGCCGCTATCACGATCTGGCACAGCTGGATTTTGGTGATGGCCGCGCCGGGATCAGCCTGTTTGACGCCCAAGCGCGCACCCTGCCCCATCTGGTGGATATGGTCGAGCGCCACCCCTTGGGCAGTCAGGCGTTTATCCCGCTCAATGCGGTGCCATTTTTGGTGGTTGTGGCTGATGATGCGGAGGGCGTGCCGGTGAATGTGCAAGCCTTTATCACCACACCGGGGCAATCCATCAACCTGCATCGCGGGGTTTGGCATGGGGTGCTCTGCCCGATTGGCGCACCGGGGCAATTCGCGGTGGTGGATCGGATCGGCAATGGGGCAAACCTTGAGGAACATTGGTTTGATGCGCCTTTTCTGGTTGAAGCGCCCGGATAGCGGACCAGCGATTGCCAAGGTGGCGCTGGTGATCAGGTCAATTGGACTATGTTGTTTCACAGATCTTGTGGGGCTGGCGCACCAATACCACTGAGGGTGCGGTGAATGAGGGTGCGAATGTGGGCTGTGGCGAAGCCTCGTGAGATACCACGCACAGTAGACATGTCATTTTTTACATGTCGTCCCGACAAGGGATACAAAACCACACGCCCTCAAAACCAGCTAAATCAAAAACCGGACACCCATAATTGAAAGTAAATTCAAACGGTTACCTTAAAGTTCCACAGCCTCATCGCCACACTCAACACCATACAGCTGCGCTCACACGCCAAGCGTCATAGGCATATGCCGGTTCACATCCTTGTACAGAAGATAGCGAAACGGGCCTGGCCCCCCGGCATAACAGGCCTGCGGACAAAAGGCGCGTAGCCACATGTAATCGCCGGCCTCGACCTCAACCCAATCCTGATTGAGCCGATAAACCGCCTTGCCTTCAAGCACATAAAGCCCATGCTCCATCACATGGGTTTCGGCAAAGGGGATCACCCCGCCGGGTTGGAACGTCACGATGGTGATATGCATGTCGTGGCGCATATCCTCAGGGTCCATGAAACGGGTGGTGGCCCAAACCCCGGCGGTATCCGGCATCGGCGTGGGCGGCATATCATTCTCGTTCAACACCAGGGGATCAGGCGCGTCCAACTCATCAACTGATTGATATAACTTGCGAAACCAATGGAACCGCGCCGGGCTGTCGCTGGTATTGCGAAGGCTCCACGGGGTATCGGGCGGGATATAGGCAAACCCACCCTCCTCCAGTTGATGGGTCTCACCGTTGATCACAACGTTGATGTTGCCCTCAACCACAAACAACGCCGCCTGCACACCCGCTTCGGTCTCGGGGCGCTCGCTGCCCCCTCCGGGCTGCACGTCTGCGATATACTGCGAAAACGTCTCGGCAAACCCCGACAAGGGCCGCGACAGCACCCAAAACCGCGCGCCCTCCCAGAACGGCAGAAAGCTGGTGACAATGTCACTAAATGTGCCCTTGGGAATAACCGCATACGCGTCGGTGAACACAGCTCTGTCTGTCAACATCTGCGTTTGCGGGGGTAGCCCGCCTTGCGGCGTGTGGTATTTGCTTTTCATGGCTTTCTTTCTGACAGTTCCGTCCAGATCAAGTCCCATTCATGCGCCGAAATACCTCCTTGTCCAGCAAGTAATACTTGAAACTCTGCATTCGTTTTTTTGATGTGATGGGGCTGGCCATCCACTATATGGGCGGCGAGCAATGCACCAACGACAAGGCCGTCCTGAAGAAAGTGCGCGACAAGCTGGTCGACGCGAAACCACATTGGCTGTCGCTGTCTTATGGCAATATCGAGGCTTTCGCCAAGAATGACATTTCGGCCGGTATCTACTGGAATGGGGCCAGCTTCCGGGCGCGCCTGCAAAATGGCGACATCGCCTTTGGCTATCCTCAGGAAGGCTTCCCCATCTGGATGGACAACGCTGCGGTGTTGGCGGATGCGGGCAACCCAGACAATGCAAAGGCGTTTTTGAACTTCATTATGGCACCGGGGAATGCCGCGATGATTTCCAACTTCGCACGCTACGCCAAAGGCATCGCCAGCTCTGAGGAATTCATGGCCGAGGATATGGCCACGGCCCCCGAGGTGGTGATCCCCAGCGCATTGAAGGCCGCAGGGTATATTGCCAAAACATGCGATCCCGCTACACAAGAGATCTATAGCCAGATCTGGACTGAACTGACCAAATAAACCAATGATCGCGGCGGCCTGTTTTAGGGGCGCGCGATTTTCTGTTGAATTCTGATGGAGCATTCGCATGGCCCAGGCCCCTGACATCGTTATCCTGAACGGCAAGCTGATCACCTTTGATACGGCCCACCCTCGGGCCGGGGCCTTGGCCATTTCCGGTGGTGTGATTTCTGCTGTTGGCTCCACCGCAGACATCCGTGAATTGACCGGCCAAAAGACCCGTGTGATTGATGCCCAAGGCGCCACGGTATTGCCGGGCTTCATTGACAGCCATGTGCATCTTTTTGGCGGCTCGGTCGAGATGGGCTACCTTGATCTTTATGGCATTCAGGGGGCCGATCAGTTGACGCCTGTCGTGCGCGACTATGCCGCCCAGAACCCGGATGAGGCGTTGCTGTTCGCTGTGCAGGCCGATTATTCCCTGATGGGTCCGGGTCGTAAAACCACGCGCCACGATCTGGATGCGGTGCTGCCGGATCGGCCATTTGCCGTGTACTCGCCCTGCCATCACACCATTTGGGCCAACACCAAAGCATTGGAATTGGGCGGCGTGCTGCACGGCGGAACAGTCGATGCCGGGGCGCAAATCGTTATGGGCGATGACGGGCTGGCTATGGGCGAGTTACAAGAGCCATCGGCCTATGCCCCGGTGCTGCGTCACACCCGCCATTCGGGCCGCGACATGGCCGGGCTGATCACCGGCGCCAACCCGGTGCCTGCGCCAACAGCGGCTGATCGCGGCGTGGACAAAGACGCTATTGAACGCGGTATGAAACACTGTGCCAGCCACGGTATCACTGGCCTGCATCTGATGGATGGCAATATCTATCAGGCCGAATTGCTGGATGAAATGGCCGCCGAAGGCCGAAGTGCGTGCCGCGCGCAGGTGCCGTTTCACTACAAGAGCTTTGATCCGCTGGATCGCTTTGAAGAAGCCGGTGAAATGCGTGCGCGGTTCACCTCAGACATGGTTTGGTCCGGCATGGCCAAGATGTTCATGGACGGGGTTGTGGAAAGCAAAACCGCCTTGATGATCGCGCCCTATCCCGGCACCGATCACATTGGGGATGCTGTGTTTGAGGCCGATCATTTCAACGCCGCCTGTATCCGCGCCGATGCGATGGGGTTGCAGATTGCCACCCATGCCATCGGTGATTTGGCAATCAGGCGCACGCTGGATGGATATGCAGCCGCGCAAAACTCTAACGGCAAACGTGATGCCCGCCACCGGGTCGAGCATATCGAAGTGCTGCATCCGGATGATTTACCGCGCTTTGCTGAATTGGATGTTGTGGCCTCCATCCAGCCCGGCCATGCGCCCTTTGGCGGGTATTTCAACCCCGAGGGCATGGATGAGGTGATGCATGATCACCAGATCCCGCTGTCTTTTGCCTGGGGTGATATTCGCCGCTCTGGTGCGAAAGTGGTGTTTTCCACAGACTGGCCGGTGATCCCGGTGGATGTGATGCCCAATATCAAAGGTGCCGTGGCCCCAATCAAGCTGGACGGTTTTCGGGATCAGAGTCAAAGCCTGATGGACACATTGCAAAGCTATACCGCGGGCAATGCCTGGGTTGAATTCAATGAGGGGCGCAAAGGGCAGTTAAAATCGGGCATGATGGCCGATGTGGTGGTGATGTCGCATGATTTGGAAACGGTGGAACCGGGTCATCTGGGCACGACGCGCGCCGCCTTTACCCTGTGTGGTGGACGTGTGACCTGGGAGGCCTGATGGCCTGACGTCATCGAAACCGCGCGGGCGAAAGCCCGGCCAATACATCCCCCGACAATTCAGACTCACGTTGCAAAACCAAATCCGCCGTCAGCCGGGAAAGCGCAGGCGAGGTCTGCACACCGTACCCCCCCTGCCCTGCCAGCCAGAAGAAACCCTCGTGCTCTGAATCAAAGCCGCAAACCGGCGTGTGATCGGGCACAAAGCTGCGCAGCCCGGCCCAGCTGTGGCTTGGCTTGATCACCGGAATATCCACCATCTGCTCAAACCGGAACAGCCCTTCGGCCAGCACCATATCGTCAGGCCAGGCATCTTGCGGCTCGACCGGGTCTGCGTCAGCGGGCGAAATCATCAGGCGATCCCCATCGGGCTTGGCGTACCAATCTTCGGCGATGCCCCCAAACAGGGGCCAGTTGCGCACATCCATCCCCGCAGGCACCCCCATCATCACCGCCGAGCGGCGCATGGGTTGCAACCCCAGTTGCGGCACGCCCGCCATATCGGCGATCCGGTCGGCCCAGGCCCCGGCGGCGTTGATCACAATGGGGGCTTCATAGATCTCATTCGAAGTGCTGATCTGCCATGTCTGCGCGTCACGGCGCAACGCTGTAACGGGGGCTGATGTCACAATCTGCGCCCCCGCCCCACGCGCCATTCGTGCACAGCCCTGCACCAAAAGATCCACGTCGATATCCTGGGCATCGGCCTCGTAAATCGCGCTGATGAACTGGTCCTGTTTCAACGCAGGCACCATCGCGCAGGCCTCGGCGGGGGTCAGCTGATCCACCCCGTCGGCGCCCAACATATAGGTCTCAAGGTGGGCATGATCCTGTTCACGCACCAGCAACATCTCGCCGCGCTGCGACAACGTATTGTCACCAATCATATCACCGGCCAGTTGCGAGAAGGACACGCCATTCAATGCGCGCAGGGTCGCATTGCCATAGTTGCGAATGAAAATCGCTGCCGAGCGGCCCGTGGAGTGATAGGCCAGATGGGGCTCGCCCTCTAACACCACGATTTTGGCATGAGGCGCCAGCCGGGCCGCAGCACTGATCCCGGCAATTCCGCCGCCAATGATGATGATGTCGGCGATTTGCGTCATGCAGTCATGAACCCTGTCAATGTGCTGGTCAGGTTATGTTGCAGCGCATCGCTCAGATACCCGCCTTCCTGCACCAAAAGCGTGGGCAAGCCCATGCCGACAATCGCAGCACCGATACGGGCAAACCCCGGCGTTGTAATCGCCATTCCCTGAAACGGGTCCTCCTCAGAGGCATCCAGGCCCAGCGCCACCACCAGCGCATCACACCCAAAGGCGCGGATGCGCTCTATCGCTTGCGAAAGTGTTTGCAGATAGGTGTCATCGTCAGTGCCGCGCGCCAGCGGCAAGTTCAGGTTCGCGCCCAAGCCCGCCCCTTTGCCACGTTCCTGCGGGTGCCCCCAGAAAAACGGATAAAACCGTTCGGTGTCGGCGTGTAGTGAAACCGTCAAAACATCGCCCCGCTCATAGAACATGCCTTGCGTGCCGTTCCCGTGGTGCACATCCACATCCAGTATCGCCGGGCGAAACCCCTGAGATCGCAACCGTTCAGCGGCGATGCCTGCGTTGTTCAGAAAGCAAAAACCACCCGCCATATCCTGATAGGCATGATGCCCCGGCGGGCGCGACAAAACATAAGCCGCACGCGCCCCCGTGGTCAGGCAATCCGCCCCGGAAATGGCGCATTGAGCCGACCAATAGGCGGCCTCCCAGGTGTGTTCTCCGATTGGGCAGGCGGTATCGGCCTGATGATACCCGGCCTGCCCCACGGCAGATCTGGGATAGATGTCAGCGCGACTGCGCGGATGGATATTGGGCACCACTTCGGCGCTGGCCCCGTCCTGTAGCTGCCAACGGGCGTGAATGGTTTGCAGGAACGCCAAATACTCAGGCGTGTGTACCGCCGCGATGGGGCCAAGGCCGACATCTGATGGTGTTTCAAACTGGCATCCAGCGGCCAGGGCACCGGCCTTTAGACGGGCGATACGCTCGGGCTGTTCGGGGCTGGGGCTTTGCACGCCCGTGGCCATGAAATACTGTGGGTCATGTTTCCACTGGCGGTCGTCAAATAACGCTTTCAAAGGTGCCCCTCCTTGCCCGGCTTGTTCCCAAATTCTGGGTCATCGCCGGATGAAGTGCAAGGGCCACAAACGCAAACGGGCAGGCACATGGCCCGCCCGTCAGTATCAGTTAAGCAGTGCTTACTTGCGCAGGAAAGCGTCGCCAAATCCCATGCCGCGCACTTTTTGCAAAGCGGCGTTCAACTGCCCTTGGGAGGTGAATGGCCCTGTCACAACAACACCGTGGATTTTGCCGTTTTGCTTGCGCTTGCCCAGTTTTGCCGGCAGGCCTGCGTTGGCAAGCCGTTGTGCGGCGCGCTGCGCATTGCCCATATCGCCAAACATCCCGGCCTGCACATAACGATGGCTTACTGTGCGCGCACGGGTTTGCGTGGTCACCTTGGTCTGGGGTTGCACAGTGGCCGAACGGGTAGAGATCGTGGCCTGTGTCGTGGCGCGCTTGGCCGGTTTGGCCTGCATCGTTTCGCGGGTTTTGTTGGCATTGCCCCGACCCACAGGCTGCGCGTTTGCGGCACCTTTGGCGGAGGCCGAAACCCCTGCAATCATTTGCTGATCATAGCTGGTGTTGGGATATTGCAATCCGGGAAACAGGTATGCCGCATCCTGGCCTGTATCAGCCACAATCAAACGGCGCGGCACAGTGTTGGTCCAGCGCAGCTCCATCTGGGCCTTACCATTATATGTCTGATGCGCGCGTTTTGTGTTCAGGCGGTCATCCTCCCAGGCGGCTTTGTAGCCTGCGGGAATGTAGACGCCCTTCGTGCTGGCGACCTGGTTGTTGTAGATGTTTTCGCGCACAAACCGCGTGCTTCCCGTAGGCACCTTGACCACGGTGGTGGGGGCACGCTTTAGCGGAACAGGCTGTGTATAGCCCGAGGTTTGCGCATAGGTGGTGATGGCAGGCGCAGTCTTTACCACGCTGCGCCCATTGCCGCCGTTGATCGTGGCCACATGCGAGGTGTCTTGTGACCCGCAACGCACAGCCAGACCATCGGCGCTGGTCAGATATTGGCTGGACAAGGCAGTGGCGCCACGGCAGGCGCTTTGGCGTGGCGCCATTGTTTTGGGTTGGGGGGCCGCTTTGGCCGTGACAATAGTCACTGTTTTTGGGGCCACTGTTTTAGGTGTGGTTATAATTGTCGGCTGCGCAAGTGGTTTGACCAGAACGGTTGTGGGTCTGCGCGTGCTGGTTGTGGGTTGGGTCACAACCACAGTGCGCTTGGGCACCTGAACAACCGTGGGCCGAACCACCTTGGGCTGGGCCACCTTGGCTGGGGGTTGCGCGATAATGATAGGTTTTTGCACCGGCTGTATGGCGACGGGTTTGGCCACCCGCTTGGCCACGACAGGTTTTACAGCGGGTTTCGCCACGACAGGTTTTGCGGCCGGTTTCGGCGCTGGCTTGACGGCAGCGGGTTCGGCAACTGTGATCTGGACCGGCTCTGCGGCTTGCTTGGGCGCGGCAGCAATCGTCGTGCCACCACCCGCGATGCTGGGCTGGAAACCACATATGACTGTGCGTTTGCGGCTGACCCGCGGAATCCAGGACACATTGCCGTCAATCCCGGCGCGCACGAAAACACAGCCCTTGCTGTCAACGTACTGTCGCCCCTTGAATGAGGCAGGCGGAAATTCCGCCGGGGCTTGCACGCTTGAGATACTCTGAGCCTGAGCAAAACCCAGCCCCGACGATGCGGCGATCACAGCGATCGCAATTACTCTGGTTAACTTCACTTTATTTCCCCACAAGTGTGAGGAAAACAGTGCCTCAAATCGGCATTTGAGTAAACAGTCTATCGCCGTTTCGGGAACAAATTATGTGAAAAATGGCAACAATTTTGGCTTATTTAGTACCAAACATTCTGTCACCCGCATCACCTAGTCCCGGAATGATGTAGCCAGCGTCGTTCAGCCGCTCATCCAAAGCAGCGGTCACGATGGGCACATCGGGGTGATTTTTCTTCATCGTTTCAACCCCTTCCGGTGCGGCCAGAAGGCACAGAAAACGGATGTCAGTGGCCCCGACCTGCTTGATCAGATCAATTGCCGCTGACGCTGAATTGCCGGTGGCCAACATCGGGTCCACAACAATCGACAAACGTTCGTTCAACTGGTCGGGCACTTTGAAATAGTACTGAACCGGCTGCAAAGTCTCTTCATCGCGGTACAGTCCAACAAATCCGACCCGCGCAGAGGGAATCAATTCCAACATGCCGTCCAGCAATCCGTTGCCCGCACGCAGGATTGAAATCAACGCCAGTTTGCGCCCATCCAGCACCGGGGCGTCCATTTCCACCAGCGGCGTTTCGATGCGTTTGGTTGTCATCGGCAGGTTCCGCGTGACCTCATAGGCCAGCAATTGGCTGATCTCGCGCAGAAGCTGGCGAAACACAGCAGTCGAGGTGCCTTTTTCACGCATCAAGGACAGTTTGTGCTGTACCAAAGGGTGCTTAACGATTGTCAGGTGCTCGGTCATGGTCGCTCCTTTATGCGGTCGTGCGGTAAACTCTTCCGTCTTTTCAGAAAGCGCGGCGAAGGGCAATGTGCGTTAGGTGAAAACCTGGATGCCTAACGCGTATATTACCCCATTTGTTCATAGATCAGTGGCGGCAATTCGGGTTGATCCGGGGACAGGGTGATTGCTCTGTGCAGCGTGGCTTCAACCTGATGTGCATAATCCACGCGTGCGGCATGGATGCGCAGCAACGGATCGCCCTTTTCCACCCAGGTCCCCAGCGTCAGCACGTCACTTAACCCCACCGACGGATCAATCTGGTCCGCCTCGACCTGCCGACCGCCCCCCAGTTTGATAACAGCCAGCCCCATCGCTTCTCCATCAATGGCGCTGACAAACCCAGAGCGCACAGCCGTGACTTCGCGGATCACCGTCGCTTCGGGCAGAAACCGCTGCCACTGCTCAACAAATCCCACAGGCCCGCCCATGGCGGCAATCATCATGCCCAAATGTTGTGCCGCTTTGCCGCTTGTCAGGGCGTCGGTAATGCAGGCGGCGCCCGCGGCAACATCTTTTGCCAATCCCGCCCCCGCCAAGGCCACCCCCCCGAGTGCCGCCGTCAGGCGCGCCAGATTGCCACCCGTCTGCCCGGTCAGCACACGCATGGCCTCGGCCATTTCCAGCGCATTACCCAGGCTGGGCGCAAGTGGTTGGTTCATATCCGAAATCACAGCCGAGGTGCGACACCCGGCAGCATTGGCCGTTTCAACCAAAGCCCGCGCCAATGCGCGCGCCTGCGCAGGGGTTTTCATGAAAGCGCCACTGCCGGTTTTTACGTCCAGCACCAGACCTTCCAGCCCGGCGGCCAGCTTTTTGGACAGGATCGACGCGGTGATCAGATCAAGGCTTTCGACCGTGCCGGTCACATCGCGGATGGCATACAGCCGTTTGTCCGCCGGGGCGATCTGGCCCGTGGCACTTATGATGGCACAGCCCGCACGCTCCAGCACGAGGCGCAGTTGCGGTGTTTCCAGTTGGGTTTTCACACCGGGGATGGCCTCAATCTTGTCCAGCGTGCCACCGGTGTGGCCCAGCCCCCGGCCCGAGATCATCGGGACATAAGCCCCGCAAGCAGCTAACGCGGGGGCCAGAACAAGGCTGACACAATCGCCAATACCCCCGGTGGAATGTTTGTCGATCACAGGTCCTGGAAAATCCCAGATCAACCGCTCGCCGCTGTCGCGCATGGCAAGGGTCAGATCCACCCGGCCATTGCCCTGCAAGCCATTCAGCAGCACCGCCATAGCAAAGGCGCCGGCCTGAGCATCACTGACCCCGCCATCCGCCAGGCCATTGGCAAACCAGGTAAACTGTTCGGCGTCCAACGCATGCCGATCACGGATTGCGGCAATGATCGCACGGGAATTCAAACCAGCACCCATTGCTCAGTCAAGGTCCATATGGGTGCGCGTAAACGCGCCGGGCAACAATTCACCCAACGTTGTTTTGATGATATCGCCCCCCATGGTGGCCATGGTCACGACCATATCGGCGCTGCCAAATTCGGCCAGTTTCTGACGACATCCGCCACAGGGTGTGATCGGGTTGGGGCTGTCGGCAATCACAGCCACGCCAACGATCTTTGTCTCACCCGCAGCAATCATGGCCGCCACGGCACCGGCCTCGGCACAGGTGCCTTCCGGATAGGCCACATTCTCCACATTGCAGCCGGGGTAGACCTGCCCTGATGCTGTTTGCACGGCAGCCCCCACCTTGAATCCAGAATAGGGCGCATAGGCGTTATTTCGCACCCTTCGTGCCGCGCCAAGCAAATCCTGCGTCATACTTACCTCTTTATCAGTCCGTAATTTATTCAGCTTAAAGATTGCGCCTTGCCCGGCCAATATGCAAGCCTGTGCAAATCGGCTTCAAAGCAATGCCATATGCCCGTGAAATAAAATTAGTTTAGCGTTAAACTACATCATTAATGAGGATGCCATGAGCGACAGTCAAAATGAAACCCTACGTCAGGCCGCCTTGCATTATCACGAGTTTCCCAAGCCCGGAAAACTGGAAATCCGCGCGACCAAGCCGCTGGCCAATGGCCGTGATCTGGCGCGGGCCTATTCCCCCGGCGTGGCCGAGGCATGCCTTGAAATCAAGGAAAATCCCGCCGATGCCAGCCGCTATACCGCGCGTGGCAATCTGGTGGCGGTGGTCACCAATGGCACGGCCGTATTGGGGTTGGGCAACATTGGCGCGCTCGCCTCCAAACCTGTGATGGAGGGCAAGGCGGTTCTGTTCAAGAAGTTCGCCAATATTGATTGCTTTGACATCGAGGTAGATGAAAAAGACCCTGAAAAACTCGCTGATATCGTCTGCGCTCTTGAGCCGACGTTTGGCGCGATCAATCTGGAAGACATCAAAGCGCCTGACTGTTTCATCGTTGAAAAGCTGTGTCGTGAGCGGATGGGCATCCCTGTTTTTCATGATGATCAGCATGGCACCGCCATCGTTGTGGGGGCTGCGGCCACCAATGCGCTGCATGTGGCGGGCAAAAAATTTGAAGACATCAAGATCGCCTCAACCGGCGGCGGGGCGGCGGGGATTGCCTGCTTGAATCTGTTGGTAAAACTGGGTGTGAAACGCGAAAATATCTGGCTGTGTGATATCCACGGCGTGGTTTACGAAGGCCGCACTGAGGATATGAACCCCCAAAAAGCCGCCTTTGCCCAAAAGACCGACAAGCGCACCCTGGACGAGGTGATTGAAGGCGCTGATCTGTTTCTTGGGCTGTCTGGTCCGGGTGTACTGAAGCCCGAAATGGTGGTCAAAATGGCCGACCGGCCAATTATTTTTGCGCTGGCCAATCCCACCCCCGAAATCATGCCAAACTTGGCCCGCGACGTGGCCCCCGATGCAATCATCGCAACGGGGCGGTCTGATTTTCCCAATCAAGTCAACAACGTGCTGTGTTTTCCCTTCATTTTTCGGGGGGCACTGGACGTGGGCGCGACCGAAATCAATGACGCGATGCAAATCGCCTGTGTGGAGGGTATCGCCGCAATGGCGCGCGCCACAACCAGCGCAGAAGCCGCCGCCGCATACAAAGGTGAGCAGCTGACATTTGGGGCGGATTACCTGATCCCCAAACCGTTTGATCCACGCTTGTCCGGTGTGGTGTCCAGCGCCGTGGCCAAGGCCGCGATGGAAACCGGCGTGGCCACCAAACCGCTAAAAGATCTGGATGCATACCGCGATAAACTGGATGCCTCGGTTTACAAATCCGCCCTGCTGATGCGCCCCGTGTTTGAGGCCGCGGCCCAGGTATCACGCCGCATCGTTTTTGCCGAAGGTGAAGATGAGCGCGTGCTGCGCGCAGCACAGGCCATTCTGGAAGAAACCAGCGAACAACCCATATTGATTGGCCGCCCGTCGGTGGTGGAACAGCGCTGTGAAAAGCTGGGGCTGGATATTCGCCCGGACAAGGATTTTCGCCTTGTGAACCCCGAGAATGACCCGCGTTACCGCGAATATTGGGGCAGCTATCACGAGATCATGCAGCGGCGCGGCGTCACGCCTGATCTGGCCCGCGCGATCATGCGCACCAACACCACGGCCATCGGGGCCGTCATGGTTCATCGTGGCGAAGCAGATTCGTTGATTTGCGGCACATTCGGAGAGTATCGCTGGCATCTGAATTATGTCTCACAGGTTTTGGGGTCTGAAACCCTGCGCCCTCATGGTGCATTGTCGATGATGATCCTGGAAGATGGGCCACTGTTTATTGCCGACACGCATGTGCGGGTCTTTCCCAACCCCGAAAACCTGGCTGAAACCGCCATCGGTGCTGCGCGCCATGTGCGCCGTTTTGGGGTTGAGCCCAAGGTCGCCTTTTGCTCGCAATCGCAGTTTGGCAATCAGGGCCCGGATTCGGGCAAACGCCTGCGCACCGCCATCCAACTGTTGGACGCAGAGCCGCGTGATTTTTGCTATGAGGGCGAGATGAACCTTGATGCTGCTTTGGATGCTGATCTGCGAGAGCGCTTATTGCCCGGCAACCGGATGGAGGGGGCGGCTAATGTGCTGATCTTCTCTAACGCCGACGCGGCCTCGGCTGTGCGCAACACTCTAAAGATGAAAGCCGGCGGGCTGGAGGTTGGCCCAATCCTGATGGGAATGGGCAACCGGGTGCATATTGTCACCCCCGGCGTGACGGCGCGCGGGCTGCTGAATATGGCGGCAATTGCCGGCACGCCAGTAAAGCATTACGGTTAAGTAGGTGGCAGGGGTATTTGCATCGCTACATTTGCAAGTTTGCAAAATGATAGTTCGACAGTCGAAATATGATTGAAATTTGCCTATTTGCAAAAGTTTGCACAACATTCCTTACAGGAATTGCAAACTCTTGCGCCATTGTGTCGCGCGTGAGCGCCAACAGGCTTGCCGCGATGGCATGTGGCCCCTAACACATTGCCCAAGCAGAGGAGGAGATGCGTGATGGGATATCAAGAGGTTTACGACGGCTGGAAACAAAACCCCGAGGGGTTCTGGATGCAGGCCGCACAGGCGATTGATTGGGTGAAGGCCCCGACAAAGGCGCTGTTTGACGACAATGCGCCGCTGTACGAATGGTTCTGCGATAGCAAGGTAAACACCTGCTATAACGCCGTTGACCGCCATGTAGAAGCCGGGCGCGGTGAACAGATCGCCATTATCCACGACAGCCCGATCACTGGCACCAAACATCAGATCACCTACGGTGAATTGCACACCCGGGTTTCCCTGCTGGCCGGTGCCTTGCGCGCCAAGGGGATTGAGAAGGGCGACCGCGTCATCATCTATATGCCGATGGTGCCCGAGGCACTTGAGGCCATGCTGGCCTGCGCCCGATTAGGGGCGGTCCACTCGGTGGTGTTTGGCGGTTTTGCCGCCAACGAATTGGCCGTACGGATTGATGATGCCACGCCCAAGGCGATCATCGCTGCCTCTTGCGGGTTAGAGCCGGACCGCGTGATCCACTATAAGCCGCTGCTGGATGGCGCGATTGAACTGGCCACCCATAAGCCCGAATTTTGTGTGATTTTCCAGCGCGAACAAGAGGTTGCCAAACTCGAGGATGGCCGCGATTACGACTGGCATGGGTTTCAGGCAGGTGTTGAGCCTGCCGAATGTGTTCCGGTAGAAGGCGATCACCCGGCCTATATCTTGTATACATCCGGCACCACCGGTGCGCCCAAAGGCGTGGTGCGCCCTACTGCGGGGCATCTGGTGGCATTGAACTGGACAATGAAGAACATCTACAACGTCGATCCCGGCGATGTGTTCTGGGCAGCCTCTGATGTGGGGTGGGTCGTGGGGCACAGCTATATTTGCTATGCGCCGCTGATCCATGGCAACACCACCATTGTGTTTGAGGGCAAACCGGTGGGCACCCCTGATGCCGGCACCTTCTGGCGGGTGATTTCCGAACATAATGTGCGCAGTTTCTTTACGGCCCCCACAGCGTTCCGCGCAATCAAACGTGAAGACCCCAAGGGCGAGCTGATCAAGGATTACGACATTTCCTGCCTGCGCGCGCTCTATTTGGCGGGTGAACGGGCGGATCCCGATACCATCGAATGGGCGCAGCGCGTTATGGGCGTGCCTGTCTATGATCACTGGTGGCAGACCGAGACCGGCTATACCATCGTTGGCAATCCAACCGGGATTGAAGCGCTGCCAGTCAAGATCGGATCACCCACCGTGCCTATGCCGGGGTATGACGTGCAAATCCTTGATGATGCCGGCCATCCAATGGCAACAAATGAATTGGGCGCAATTGCGGTTAAACTGCCTTTGCCCCCCGGCACATTGCCCACCCTGTGGCATGCCGAAGAGCGGTTCAAGAAAAGCTATCTCAACACCTTTCCTGGATATTACGAAACTGGTGACGCGGGCATGATTGATGAAGACGGCTATCTTTATATCATGGCGCGCACTGATGATGTGATCAATGTCGCCGGTCACCGCCTGTCTACCGGCGGGATGGAAGAGGTTCTGGCCGCCCATCCGGACGTGGCGGAATGCGCCGTGATTGGCGTATCGGATCAACTGAAGGGCCAGTTGCCCGTTGGGTTCTTGTGCCTGAATTCTGGTGCAGGCCGCGATAACGCCGAGGTGGTCAAGGAAGTCATCCAACTGGTGCGCGAGAAAATCGGCCCGGTGGCTGCGTTCAAACTGGCCGTTGTGGTGGATCGCTTGCCCAAGACCCGTTCGGGCAAAATCCTGCGCGCGACGATGGTCAGCATTGCCGATGGCAAAGACTATAAGATGCCAGCGACCATTGATGACCCGGCGATTTTGGATGAGATCAAAACGGCCTTGCAGACAATTGGCTATGCGGGCGGCTGAGCGGGCTGTTTAGCTGCCTGATCCGCAATCAAGCGACCCCTTCGGACCATCGCTGGCCCTCCTCTCAGGGCTGGCGATCACCCGGATGTCTGGCGCATTTAGGGCCCGCGAAACACAAACAGCACCCCATCCAATCCCCGGCGCGCAACTGAGGTCACCACATTTGTGCTTTCAATCACCAGCATGTGCACCCTGCTCAGCAATGGGTTGCCCGTTGTGCTGGCCTCGCCTGACACTGTCGAGCCGACGGCAATAAGGCCCGCCAGCAGCGTGGCACGGATGGTGTTGTTCAATGACATTTCATGGCCCCGATCCTGTTGCAAAACTTCCCAATCAGGATCAGCCAACCCACCGGGACAGGCAATAACAGGGCATTGTCATCGGATAACATAGGCGGATTGCGGCATGAGATGGCCGCAGCGGTCTGGCCTTCACATTACACGAATTGCTCGCGGATCAGTCGTTCTTCCAATCCGTGGCCGGGGTCAAACAGAATACGGTGCGTCACATCGGGGCAGGATTCGACCTCCACCCAAAGGACGTTTTGCACCCAGCGGCTGTCTGCATCGGCGCTGACTGGGCGTTTATCGGGGTTGATCACATCAAAGCGCACCTTTGCTGATTTAGGCAACAAAGCGCCACGCCAGCGCCGGGGCCGGAACGGGGCAACAGCCGTTAGGGCAAGCACATCAGAGCCGATCGGCAGAATCGGGCCATGGGCCGAATAATTGTAAGCCGTGGATCCGGCGGGCGTGGCCACCAGGGCTCCGTCACATACCAATTCCTCAAGCCGCAGGCGCCCATCAATGGTGATGCGCAATTTTGCCGCCTGTGGCCCCCCCCGCAAAAGCGAAACTTCGTTGATAGCAAGGGCGGAATGGGTGGTGCCATCCACGCTTTCAGAGGTCATCGACAGCGGATTTATCACCTCTTCCACAGCCGCATCCAGCCGTTCCAACAGATCACTTTCACTGTATTCATTCATCAAAAAACCGACCGTGCCACGGTTCATCCCATAGACTGGCACGCTTAGGCTTTGGGTGCGGTGCAGCGTGCCAAGCATAAACCCATCACCGCCCAAGGCCACGATCACATCTGCTTTGGCCTCAGGCACGTCACCAAAGCGCGCAATCAACGCATCACGCGCAGTTTGCGCGATGGGTTCATCACTGGCGACAAAGGCTATTTTTTTGGCCATGGGGCTGTGATCCTGTTTCCAATGGGCGACTTATCTCTCTGATCGAAGCACAAGTTGCCGCCCCTGACCAGTGGTGACGATCAATACGGAGGAAATGTAGCATATTCGGCTTCCACGCGACGTGCGTTTCCGATAGGAAATTTGCAAAACGTAACCCCGACGGAGCTTCTTCTCATGCCTGATTCCGGTTTCTTCACTGAATCCCTCGCCACGCGCGATCCAGAACTTTACGCATCCATCACCCAGGAACTGGGCCGCCAGCGCGACGAGATCGAGCTGATCGCCTCCGAGAACATCGTCTCGGCTGCTGTGATGGAAGCGCAAGGGTCTGTTATGACCAACAAATACGCCGAAGGGTATCCGGGGCGGCGCTATTATGGCGGGTGCCAATATGTTGACGTGGCTGAAAATCTGGCCATCGAGCGCGCCAAGCAGTTGTTTGGCTGCGGGTTTGCCAATGTGCAGCCCAACTCCGGCTCTCAGGCCAACCAGGGTGTGTTTCAGGCTTTGTTGAAGCCCGGCGATACCATTCTTGGCATGAACCTGGCGTCGGGTGGCCACCTGACCCACGGTGCGGCCCCCAACCAATCAGGCAAATGGTTCAACGCCGTGCAATACGGTGTGCGCGAGCAGGACAATCTGATCGACTATGATCAAATTCAGGACCTAGCGACCGAACACCAGCCCAAGATGCTGATCGCTGGTGGCTCTGCCATCCCTCGTGTGATTGATTTTGCCAAAATGCGCGAAATTGCCGATAGCGTTGGCGCATACCTGCATGTGGACATGGCGCATTTTGCCGGTCTGGTCGCCGCGGACGAGCACCCCTCGCCCTTCCCGCATGCGCATGTGGCCACCACCACCACCCATAAAACCCTGCGTGGCCCGCGTGGCGGCATGATCCTCACCAATGACGAAGCCATTGCAAAGAAGGTGAATTCTGCGATTTTCCCCGGTATTCAGGGCGGCCCCCTGATGCATGTGATCGCCGCCAAGGCCGTGGCCTTTGGTGAGGCCTTGCGCCCCGAATTCAAGACCTACATCCAACAGGTGCGTGCCAACGCTGTGGCCCTGTCGGATCAGTTGATCAAAGGTGGGTTGGACATCGTCACCGGTGGAACCGACACACATGTGATGCTGGTGGATTTGCGCCCCAAGAAGGTGACAGGCAACATCACTGACGCGGCTTTGGGCCGGGCTCATATCACGACCAACAAAAACGGCATTCCGTTTGACCCCGAAAAACCGACTGTTACCAGTGGCATACGCCTTGGCACCCCGGCCGGTACCACCCGTGGATTTGGCGAGGCCGAGTTCCGCCAGATCGCGGATTGGATTGTCGAAGTGGTTGATGGTCTGGCGGCAAACGGACCAGACAACAATGGCGATGTCGAAGCCAAGGTTCGTGGTGAAGTGGCCGAACTATGTGCGCGCTTTCCGCTGTATCCAAACCTCTGAATTCATTGAATTCACAGGAAATTACGCCCCCGTGCAGCCCTCAAGCTGCGCGGGGTTTTTTTATTGGCCAATCAAGCCTCGCCACCACATGAGGGCAACCAGCAGGGCAGCGATTAAAATCAGGTTGAACACCTGACCACCAAGCCAGCCTAACACCTTACCTTTGCGCCTGTCTTTGGGGTCCACACCGTTTAAGTGATTGGTAATATGGACAAACGCGGCCTCGAGCCGCATGGGATCAACCGTAGCAGCCAGCCGGGGGTGATGCATTTTGTCCATCGCCTCTTGAATGACAAGACCTTCATGATGGACGCGTTTTGGCAACAGCCGCCCGGCCTTGCTCAATCGCGCCGCGAGCGTTTTGCCCCGCACCCCGTATTTGGCCTTCACTGCGCTTTTCAGTGCCTCAGCCTTTTGATTTATGTCCTGTGGATCAATCACTTGCCTGCCTCCCGCGGGGCAGACTAACGCAGCAATGATGCAGTCTCAATAGGGCTGGTCCCTCGCCCTCTGGCCGGTTAAAAATGACTGTATGTTGAACTTGACCACACATGGAATGCGCACGGATAAACCCGGCCTGTTGATCGCTCATGGGCTTTATGGCTCGGGGCGCAATTGGGGGGTGATTGCCAAACGCCTGTCTGACGAACGCCAGGTTGTCGCCGTGGACATGCGCAATCACGGCTTCAGCGACTGGAAAGAAACCCATACATATCATGATCTTGCAGATGATCTGTCGGAGGTGCTTGCCGCGCTGGACGGCCCGTTTGACGTGTTGGGCCACTCCATGGGCGG